>Ga0210399_10001065_pt1 | contig 21446 bp, 15 predicted proteins | sample IncBWC14MmetaG_FD_150865 | JGI IMG/M metagenome (GOLD analysis project Ga0210399, IMG submission 150865) | Forest soil microbial communities from Barre Woods Harvard Forest LTER site, Petersham, Massachusetts, United States - Inc-BW-C-14-M | ecosystem: Environmental > Terrestrial > Soil >... | reverse complement strand
CCAGCGGTACTCCTGGCCTTGATGGTGGGTATCCTAATTTGGCGGCGGTATTAGGAGTCGGCGGCGTTTGTTGGCGTGCTGCGTTCAAGATCGGATCTTGATCGAGGCAGGATAGCTGGCCGGCATCCATTGGGCCACGTTGTGGCCCCGGTGGTCGAGGAATAAGGGCACCGGCGATGTATCCTGGGTCGGGACCAGGGGGCCACAGGGCTTCCCACGGCGGCGTTAGTGATGGCGCTGACGCGGCCGGTAGAAAACGCAATTGCCTGAAAGGACCAGCTGGGTGCGTAGTTCGTAGAGCCCGTGCTTGAGGCCATCCCAATCCCGGTGCGGCTCGTGCTCGAAGTGATGAATGCGGTCAGCGCCGAGAAGCACGAAGTGGCCGGTGCGCGGGTTATCGATCTGTACGACGCCTTGCGCACTGACGGCCATCACGATCCAGTCATCATCAAGCGGTGGCAGCCATGGACCACCGGGCACCTTACGCCAGGCCACGGGCCACAGCCGCACGCGGTAGTGGAGGCTGTTTTAGTTCAGTTCAGGGTCTTTTCGGGCTCCCGAAGCGGTCATATCGGGAGTCATATTGTTTAGTTCTGTAACGTTTAGGGCGGGTCTGCCTCGGCAGCCCGCCCTTTTTCGGTGCGCCCGGCAGGGCGCACTCACTCGGAGGTGAAAGTCCTCTACACAGCCGACATGGGCAAGTGTTAGCGGAAGGCAACGGCGTCTCGGGTGACTGAGAGTCGGAAGGAAGCCGGAAGCAAAGCGCTGGCGCGACGAACAGGAAGCGGATAGAGGCGGCACCGCGGGGTGAGCAGGCCGAAAAATGCAAAGCCCAATACATGTACGGAACGCGGTGACGTAGATCCGACGCGCATAAGCGTGAAGGTGGGTGCGCAATACCCGGGGAGATCTGCAAGCGTGCCGCGAGGCTACGGGGACTGAAAGGTTCTCGGATGCGATTGCAGAAGTCAGCAGAGGCCATAGTAGGCGGTGGCGCCGAAGGGCCGAACAACCATGCCGAGAGTAGGACGGATGGTCTCGAAGCGAAGCGATGAAGCAGAAGCACCCGCAGGGGTGGCCGAGGCGGGGGGTGCAGGCCGGAAGCCGCGCACGAAGCGAGGCGGTGCGGAGCTTGGCACGGTGACATCTGGGCGAACGAAATCGGAGGACCACACACTCATGGAAGAGGTGGTCGAACGCAGCAACTTGCAGCTAGCGTATCAACGGGTGGTCAAGAACAAGGGTGCGCCGGGCGTCGATGACGTATCGGTAGCCGAGTTCAAAGGCTGGCTGAAGAGAAACTGGCCAAGCGTGAAGACGGCCTTGTTGGAAGGACGGTAATTACCGCGACCGGTACGAAGAGTGGACATCCCGAAGCCTTCGGGCGGAATGAGAACACTCGGAGTGCCGACCGTGGTGGACCGGCTGATCCAGCAAGCGCTGCATCAGGTGCTACAACCCCTGTTTGAGCCTACGTTCTCGGAAGGGAGCTTCGGCTTCCGTCCCGGACGCGGTGCAGATCAGGCGGTTCGCAAAGCACAGCAGTACATCCGTGCCGGAAAGCGCTGGGTGGTAGACATCGACTTAGAGAAGTTCTTTGATCGGGTCAATCACGATGTGCTGATGGCACGGGTGGCGAGGCAGGTCAGCGATGCACGAGTGCTAAAGCTAATCCGTCGGTTCCTGCAAGCCGGAATGATGAGCGAAGGGCTGGTCGAGCCGCGCACGGAGGGTACGCCGCAAGGCGGTCCGCTCTCACCGCTGCTCTCCAACATCTTGCTCAACGATCTGGACCACGAACTGGAGAGACGACAACTATCGTTCTGCCGCTACGCCGATGACTGCAACATCTATGTGCGCAGTCGCGTGGCAGGGGATCGGGTGATGAGCGGAGTCAGGACTTTCCTCGAGGGAGCCTTGAAGCTGCGCATCAACGCCGAGAAGAGTGCCGTGGCGAGACCTTGGGAACGCAAGTTCTTGGGGTTCAGCGTCACGACGCAACGCGAGAGCCGTCTACGGATAGCCCCAGCGAGCGTGCAACGACTGAGGCAGAAGGTACGCGATTTAATGCGTTCCGGACGCGGCCGATCACTTAACCGTACCATCGAGGATCTGAACCCGTTGCTACGGGGTTGGATCACCTACTTCCGGCTCACCGAAACAAAAGGAGTGTTGGAGGCACTCGATAGTTGGATGCGGCGGCGACTGCGCTGCCTGCTGTGGCGACAATGGAAGCGCCGATACACCAAGGCCCGCAAATTACGGGCACTGGGGATCGACGCGGAACGTGCGCGCCGCAGTGCTAGCAACGGTCAGGGTCCATGGTGGAATGCAGGAGCCTCCCACATGAACCAGGCCTTGCCGGCCACATACTTCACGACCAAGGGGCTGATCTCGCTGATGGGGACCCATCGGCGACTCCAGAGTTTAAGTTGAACCGCCGGATGCGGAACCGCACGTCCGGTGGTGTGGGAGGGCGGTGAGCGCAAGCTCACCCCCTACCCGATTTCTGGAGATGGCCATGAGGAGATGGGATCGGTTTTTGGATAGCTATATGGAGCAGTACGCGGCTAGCGGGGTGTGCGCAGAGCGCGTCAAGTCGGCCCGCTCAGCGCTCGAGCGCTGGGGCAGCTGGATGAAGCAGCGTCGGCCGCGTGTGATGTTGGAACGCGTCGATGCGGATCTGCTGGTGAGTTACATCGAGAGCCGTACGAGCTTTCGCGCCAATTGGAGATTGGATTCGAGCCCTGGGACGACGACAACTAAACGAAAATCTGAGCTGGCCTTGAAGCCTGCATAGCGTTTCTCGGCAGGGCGGAGGCTCAGGGCGATGTGGTGAGGATTTGCACCGGACCCAGCAGTCCCGATGCGCGCAGCGGCGCGTCGGCCTCGTAGGTGGGTATGGTGGTGAAAGTATATTTTGTTTTCACGTCGGGCTGTGCATCGCCGATCAGCCGGTTGACCCACAGATTCGCCACCTTCACGTGAAGCTGGTTTTCACCCAGCCGTACCGCGCCGGTGATGTCGACCCTGAAAGGTGGGTTCCATAAAACGCCCAGCGAATGCCCATTCAAACTCACTTCCGCGACGTCCCGCAAATCTCCGAGGTCGAGCATGAGGTGCACGCCGGGACGTTTGCCGTCAGCGGGAAGCGTAAAGCGGGTCGTGTACTCAGCGCTGCCGGAGAAGTAACGCACGCCCGAGTCCGCATTATCGCTCCAAGACTGCAGCGCATCCTCAGTGATGCGGGCCGGCGCGCCTCGATTCGGCTGAAAGTCGATGCGCCAAGGGCCTGTCACGGTCATCGAACTCCGCGGCGTGGGTTCGCCAATCTCCAGCGCGGTCACTGTTGTGGCATGACGAAACAGGACAAAAATAGAATCATAGGGGCCGAGCGGCAGGGGGATCTCGGTGCGCCCGTTCACCATGCGATAGGCGGCGGGCGAGACCTCTCCGGTGACGGCATTCCACAATTCCGGCGCCATGCCGGTCACCCGGAATGACGCGGTGATTTGTTCCCGGCGATTCAACCGGTTGCTCACAAAGTACAGGTCTCCGCGAGTGAGCCGGCGATGCAGCGCAAGGATCTCCGTGTCCGCTTGCGGTTTTGTGTATTCGAAATCCGGCAACAACTTCAATGCCGCGAGCGCGCCCGTGAGCGATCCATCCGCAAAGACACGGCCCTTCCCCAGGGCGTGCTCTGCTTCGCCGCTGCCGAACAGAGCACTCGCCACGGACTCGAAATCGGCCGCATCATCGGCGAGACTCGGAGAGCCCATGGGTCTGCGCCCCACCAGCACCGCGCCCTGCGCGACCAGATCCCGGATGCGCCGCAGGACCGGCAGCGTCATGTAGCGGCTGGACCCGCCCAAGTAGAGCACGCGATAGCGCATGCCGGATGGAGTCGTGAGTCCTCTGCCATCGACCCGCAGCTGATGCAGAAGCACATCCGAATTGACGAGGTCAAATCCGTAGCCGGCGGGCACATCGATGTCTTGTTCGCCGAACAAGCCGGTGAGCGGCGCTTCCTGACCGTAGAAGTACGCTACATCGGCGCAGTAGCGCCCCTGCTGCAGGAGATAGGAGCTGCGGGCCATGTACGTAACCCACGGTTGGGCGTAGTCGGCCCAATTTTCCAGTCGATTGAAGAACTGCCCGAATATGAACAGCGAAAGCCCCGGAGGCTTTTCCACCGGTTGATGCACCGAGGTGTGCACCACGACGCGATTCACGCCCAGGGCGAATTCCAGATCCACGATGGGCTTCAATTGTCGGGGCGCGTACGCCCAAGGCTGCACGGCCGAGGTCAGTGATTCTGCCGCGACCAGATTTTGCCCGTAGATATGGGCAACCGATGCCGCCCCGCGGATATCCGCAACATAGGTCGGAAAGGATTCGCGGCGCGTGCCGTAGGTCCACATCGCTGCCATGGGAACGGCCGCGTATTGGCGCATCTCCATGTCGTCACCGAAACTCGCGCGATGATCCTCCAATGCCTCTGCGTAGTTGGTGAGGCCGCGCCTGCGCGCCATGTCTGCGATCTCGCCATAATGATTTCGTGCCAGCAGCTCCGCAATCGTGCGCCGAAAATCCCACAAGAACTCATCGCTCTGTTGCGCAGTTCCCACGACAACGCCGGTGAGGACGGGAAGCCAGGGCGAGGGATCGTAGCCGCGCAGGCGCTGAAAATCGGCGAGAATGGATTCGGTCCAGTTCTGGGCGCCGATTTCCGTGCTGTCGACGGTGAGCGCATTCACGCCCTGATGGCCAAAAAGTTCCGGGCCGGTCACGTGCTCGTACCTGTCGAGGTATGTCTGCAGGTAGGCGTGCACATGCTCCCGATTGAGCTTGTCCACTTCAAGGCCGGTGGCTTCAACGGGCGCAGGGTGATTCTCGGTGCCGAGCGGCGAATAACCCATGCGCACCACGATCCATTGGCCGGGCGGGGGAGTCCAATCCAGCGTGCCGTCCGATTTCAGCCGATCGGTCAGGAGTACCACATCAGAGGGCTTCACCGCGGTCTCCGCGCCGATCTCAGAAGTTGCGAGGCGGTAGTAGTCCGGCGCGATGACGAAATTCGCTTTCGCTTCGGCTTCATTGACCGTCGCCCGTGCGTGCAAAACCAGTTCGTGGACATGGTAGCGCAAGGGAACCTGCGGCGGCGCGAGCCTGGCGAGCAAAATCTTAGAGGCAGCGCCGGGTGCATAATTCGTAAAGATACCCGGCAAAGGCACCGGGTCCGCCGGTGAAAGCGTGACCCGAAAGAATCGCGCCGTCACGGGCGCAAACGACACGGTGTGCAACGGAAGCTTCGAAAACGCAATCGTCACGATGTTTCGCCACGACGCGCCTTCATCGCTGGCCTCGAGAACCGCGACCGCGCCGGGCGCGCCTTCTGCGGAAGCCGCCAAGGTAATGGCTTGAATTTGCGCGGGCTGCGCGTAGCCTAGTTTGACCCAGGCCTGTTTGCCGCCTTCTTGCGGAACGACGGTCACGCCGTTGAGAAGATCGCCGTCCGCCAGTTGCGTCGGGTCGAATGTGCCATTGTTTGAAACGGCGCTTTCGATAGGCGGCGCGGCGGTGGGCACCCGGTACGCCACGACCACGCTATCGCGATAAAACGACAACGATGCACTCTTCGGCGGCGGATCGAGCGGTCCTTTCGTCATGGGCGCATTTTGGATCGGCCCTGCGTTGCCGGGAGGTTGCGCCAGAACGCCTCGATAGGGCGTGCCGCCCTCAATCAATGTTTCACTCCATACCAGCTTTTTCATCGCCTGTTGCGGCGTGACCCATGGGCCGCCGGTCTCACTCCAGCCGGGCGAGGAGTCGATCGACATCTCGAGACCCAATGTGTGCGCGAGACCCGCCGAGTATCGAAAGGCATCCTGCCATTCGGGCGTCATATAAATCAGCCGCTTTTCCACCACCTGTGGAGTTGCGAGGGAGGCATCGATGGCATTGATGCCGCCGATGCCGACGCGGTGCATCCATTCCAGGTCCCGTGCGATGCCCTCCTTGGAGATGTTGCCGTTCATCCAATGCCACCACACCCGCGGCTTTGCCGACGGCGGCGGCGAATTGAATCCCTGCAGCAGCGGATCTGAATTTTGCGTCGGAGGATGGTCGGCGGCATCACCGGCGCTGCTGAGAAGCACCAGGCCCGTGGTCACGAGGCCCGTGGTCAGCGCCGCGGCAACCTTTCTCACGTGATGCCGCATGCGCTCAACTCCCGTCCCTCGCCGCCGTCAGAAGGATTTGCTGGCGCGAATTCCGAACTGCCGCGGCGGACCGGGCATACCGAGGTTGCCGAGCAATTGCAGTGCCACGTAGTGATCATTCAATGCATTGGTGATGTAGCCGGTGATCTTCAATGTGCTGCTGGGATCATAGGTCAGAGTGGCGTTGAAGATGTTCTGTTCCGCCAGGAAATCGCCGGGGACTGTTTGAAAAACGGTTGCCCAGCGTGAACCCACCAGGCCGTAGTCCACGCGCGGCGTCAGGGTCTGGTTGCCGGGCATCGCCAAGGCGTACTGGACTCCGGCCTGGGCGGTCCACAGCGGCGCATTGGGCAAGGACCTGCCCGACACATTCTGAAGACCCAAGATCAGGTTGCGGGAATCGATGGCCGAGAATTGGCCGAGTCTGGAACCGACATAGGAGGTGCCGAGATTGAACGACAGCGCGCTGAAGGCGGCCTGCATCTGCGCCTCGATGCCTTTCAGGATGGTGTTGCCCGCGGCGTTCGCATCGCGCCCCGCACCCAGTACCGGGTCGAAAATCGCCAGTTGGAAATTCTTATAGTCTTCATAAAAGAGGCCGAGCTGCGTACGAACATGTCCGTCGAGGAACTTCGCTTTCCAGCCGAGCTCATAATCGGCGACATTTTCCGGGCTGAACACCGCGCCATTGGCGTTGATGCCGCCACCCTTGTGGCCGGTCGAGACGAAGCCGTACAAGAAGTTGTTCTCGTTCAACTGATAGTCAAGGTCGGCCTTTCCGGTCAACCGCGAATCGCTTTCCTTGGCGTCTTTCAAGGTCTGCTGCTGGATCGGGAAGCCGTTGAAGAGGACCTGCGCGACGCTGGAGGCCGTGAAGCTGGTCTCAGAATAACGCGCACCGATCTGCAATTTGAGCGCGTCGGTGAACGCATAGCCGCCCTGGCCGAAGATGCCCCAGCTGGTCCTGACCGCGAGGTCTTGCAGTCCATTGATGGCTATCGATGTTTTGGGAGTCCCGAACGGTGCGAGCGACAAAATGAATTGCGGCGTATTCAAATCGTCGTCTTGGTAAACACCGCCGACCACCCAGGTGAAAGGGCCGGTGTTCTTCGAAAGCAAGTTGATCTCTTCCGAGATGGTGCGGTCGTTGGCCTGAGCGACGAATATTTCGGGACTCAAGCCGGCCGGCGGTCGCGTCGCAGTGCCGTCCGCATCCAGCGAGTAGGAAAGCCGTCCATCCTGGTAGCCGGAGATCGACTTGAGGGTCAGGCCATCCGCGAATTCCTGGCTCAGTTGGAGCACGATCCGGTATTGGCGCTCCAAACCTGCCAGATGCGAATCCGACGCAACATTGAAGATATTTTCCGTCGTTCCGTTAAAGGGTCCCGCGGGCGATCCGCCGTGATCGATATAATTGTAGTCGAGCTTGAGCACGGCTTTGAAGCCATCCGTGGGTTGCCACAACGTGCTCAAGCGCCAATTGGTTGAGTGAAGTTTGCCGGGATTGCCCGTCCACGGTCCCGACATATTAAAGAAGGTGTCGCGGTTCTCATCGTCGGTCGCGAGCCGTATCGCCAACTGATCGCTCAGCGGGATATTCACCGCGGCACGGATACGAACATCATTGTAGTTGCCGTACTGTCCCTCGACAAAGCCGCCGAAATGATCGAGCGTCGGATTGGCCTCGGTGATGAAAATAGCGCCGCCGGTGGCGTTCTGACCGGCGAATGTCCCCTGCGGACCGCGCAGCACTTCAATGCTGGCGATGTCGTAATACGGTTCGTCGGAGATGAGACCGTTCGGCGTAGTCGACACGCCGTCGCGATAAATCAGCACGCCTGAGGAGTCCTGCGCGCCGCCGTCGCTCTTGCCGATGCCGCGGATGTTGATCAGTGCGTTCTCGCCGGAACTTTGGACGGTCAAGGACGGTGTCGTGAACGCCAGCGTATCGATGGTATTGACGTTCATTTTGGTCAGGTCATCGCCGGTCAGGACGGTCGCGGCAATCGCCGTCGTTTGCAGGTCCGTGCTGCGCCTTTCCGCGGTCACCACGATTTCTTCGAGTTTGCTGGAGTCGGCGGTGGCCGTTTCGGCGCTCTGCGCACCGGTGGGTAAGCAAGCTAGGGTGACCATCGCGCTGACCACACCCGGCAAAACGGTCGAGTTGCGGTAGGACCGAACCCGGCAAGAAATGTTCATCGTATGGCTCCCCAGTGAACTTGCGCAGCGAGTGATTTTTGGCACCTCTAAAGGCGTGCTTAGCGCAGATCATTTCAGAATCGATACGAAAGTCAATAGTTTCGATCAAATATGATCATATACTACCCATTCAGCCCCAGGATGAGGCCGCTGGGCGGTGTTGCTTTGGTCAAACACGCCACTTCATGATCATAAATGATGATTTTTGATATATTGACAGGCGGCAGCGTTGATCCGGCGTTCGAAGACCGATAAACAGCTGGGGGACTATCTTGCGTCAGGGAAAAACATCGAGTCTCAATGGACCCGTCATCACGGCGAGGCCTGTCATCACGGCGGGGCCTGTCATCACGGCGGGACCCGTCATCACGGCGGCACTCGTATCGCTGCTGATGTCGTTCGCTTGCACCGCCCGGGCGTCATGCGAGGATCTTGCCAAGCTTTCCGTGACCGACGGCAAGATCACCTCGGCAGTCTCCGTCCCCAAAGACTCCGCTGTAGTGTTGACCCTGCGTTCCCTCGTTGCTCCCGTCGACTTCTGCCGGGTCGCTGTGACGCTCACGCCGACTGCCGATTCCTCGATCATGGCAGAGGTTTGGTTGCCGGATCCCACGAAATGGAATGGAAATTTTCTCGGCGCCGGTAACGGTGGGTTCGGCGGCTCAGTTTCCGGTCCGGCCGGGGACATGGGCAAGGAACTCGCAAAGGGCTATGCGACGGCCGGAAATGATCTCGGACACGAGATCGCCTCCGCGACCGTCGTCGATGGCAGCTGGGTGATCGGTCATCCGGAGAAGGTGAAGGATTTTGCGTTTCGCGCCGATCACGTGACGGCGGTATTTGCCAAAACCCTCATTGCGGCCTATTACGGTCGCGCACCGGCGCTCTCCTATTTTCGAGGCTGCTCAAACGGCGGCCACGAGGCCCTGATGGAGGCCGAGCGATATCCTGAGGACTACGATGGCATCGTCGCCGGCGCCCCCGCCAACGCCTGGACGCACATCATGACGGGATTCCTGTGGAACGAAAATGCGCTCTTCGCCAATCCAGAGAGCGAGATTCCCCAAACCAAGCTCGCCATGATTCAAAACGCCGTGCTCGCCAAATGCGATGCGCTCGACGGCGTGAAGGACGGCATCATCAATGACCCTGCGCAATGTCGCTTCGATCCGAAAGTGCTGTTGTGCAAATCGGCGGATACGCCGGACTGCCTCACGCATCCGCAGCTGGATGCACTGCGCAAGATTTATCGGGGTCCTGTCGATCCGCAGACCGGCAAGAGCATCCATCCTGGTTTTCCGCCCGGTAACGAGGGCCTGCCGAACAATTGGAACTTCTGGATTACGGGCCTGAAGGCGCAGAGTCAGTTCGCGAACCAATTCTTTGGGGGTTTCGTGTGGGGCGATCCGGCATGGAATTTTCGCAGCTTCGACTTTGCCAGGGACGTCGCACGCACCGATGCCGAACTCGGGGCCATCATCAATTCGAACGATCCCGATCTCAGCGCCTTCGCCGCACGTGGTGGGAAACTGATTCTCTTCCAGGGATGGGCGGACGCCGCGATCACGCCCTTGGGCACCATCCAGTATTACAAAAATATCCAGCAGAAGATGGGAACTGACCGGGCGCAGCGTTTTGTCCGTCTGTTCATGGCGCCGGGCATGATGCATTGTGGCGGGGGCCCGGGCCCCAACAGCTTTGACGCGGTATCGTCGGTCGCTCAGTGGCGCCAAAAGAACCAGGCGCCTGAGACCATCCTGGCCGCCCGCCTCGGCGCAACCACCGCGGCCGGGTCAACGGGCGAGCCGTTGTCGACGCGCCCGCTTTGCGCATACCCCAAGGTCGCTCATTGGACCGGCACCGGGTCGCCGGATGAGGCAGTAAACTATGTTTGTCGCGCGGGCGCGAAATGAGAATCCGCGGCGCCACCTTGTTGGCCATTTTCTGCTCCTGTCTGGCCGGCGTCCCGGCTTCGGGCGAGGACAGTGTTGCGCCCCAGTCGGATCTTCGAGAAGTCATTCCATCGGCAATATCACCCGAGGCGCACGCGATCTTCGAAAGAATGCTGCCGATCGTCGCGAAGCAGCGCCTGACGCAGAAAATTCCCAAGACCCTCGAAGAGTTCGACGCCAACTATGCTGAGATTCTCGCGCGCGCCCAAGCGCAGACCGAGCCGTTTCTCAAAACGACGGGTGTCGCGAATTCGGATCTGAAGATGGGCGGCGTGGGTGTTCTGGAAACCAAGCCACCTCATTACAAGGATGACGGGACGGTCCTGATCCGCGTCCACGGCGGCGGGTTCATCCAGGACTCGGCCCGCTCGTCCGCGGGCGGTGATGCCATGATGGCGCTGGCCACCGGCAAGCGAATATTGTCGGTCGACTATACGGTTGCGCCCCGCGGCAAATGGGCTCTGGTCACCGATCAAGTCGTCGCCGTCTACAAGGCGGTACTGGCGCAAGGCTATAAGGCCCGCAGCATCGGCATGTTCGGTGATTCCGCCGGCGGCAACATCGTGCCGGCGAGCATTCTGAAGCTCAGGAATCAGGGGCTGCCGATGCCCGGGGCGGTCGTACTGCTCTCACCCTGCGTGGACCTCAATCTGATCGGTGATACCGAGGTGACGCTGAGGGACGCAGATCCGGCATTGCCCAATCAAGAAGCACTGATCGCAGGATTTACCGCGTACGCCGATCCGGCCGACTGGAAGAATCAGTATGTCTCCCCGATCTATGGCGACTTCACCAAGGGCTTTCCGCCGGTTTTGCTGCAGGTGGGAACGCGGGAAATTCTGCTCAGCGATTCAGTGCGCTTCTACCGTGCGATCAAAGCCGCCGGTGGTGAAGCCGAACTCGACGTCTACGAGGGCATGACGCACGTATTCCAGTCGTACATGAGGAACACGCCCGAACAGAAAGCGGCCTACGCCGAGATTCAGCATTTCTGGTCACGCCACCTGGCCCCCAGAAGGCATCGAGCATGAGTGCAGGGGCCGCGGATCCGCGGCCCCATTGTTGACGCCCGCTACGTTGTAGCGTTGCTACGTGCCCGATGCCTGCGGGCTCGCCGGTTACTGCCGGTCGTAGACCGACACGTCGTCGAACTTCCCGCCACCTGCATGCGTGCCCTTTTGCGAGAAAGTCAGTGTCTTGCCGTCTTTCGACACAGTACGGACCGCGTTACCCACGGTTGCGCCCGCTTTCGTCTGGGTGCTGTGAACGGTCAACGCATCCACGCGCGTGACCGACACCATGTCGAAGTCAGGGGAGCCGCCGGCCGGATAGGATTTGCCGTCCTCTTTGAAAGTCAGATTGGTTGTGGATTCCTTTCCGTCCGCCGCCGTGGTCTTTACGGTCACCGTGATGCCTTGCGCCGATTCAGCGTAAATTCGCGTCTGGCTCTTGGGCGCCGGCCCGGGAGAGAACGTCGATTTCGCGAGATTCAGTTTCCACGTCCCGACAACAGCGTCCGCCGCGAGCGCAGTGCCCGTCCCGATTGCGATGATGGCTCCGACAAGGAGAGTTTTGAATATGGTTTGCATTTGATCCCCCGAAAATAGATGTTTATGGCGCCGTCTCGGTGAGGTCGCGTTTCTTATTTGCGCCGCGAACGGCGAATTCAACAGCATGCGCGAATCAACCCCTCGTGTCCAGCCAGCCGCCTTGGAAGCCTGCGCGCTCCAGGCCACGGCGCAAATAGGGATTGCGGCGCATGACGCGCCAGATCAGGCCGCTGCGGAAATTTTCGATCATGGTGATGGTGAGGCCTTCGTCGATGCCTAAGTACTCGCTGTCGACCCAGCCCACATCGGGGATTACGCGGCCATATCGGAGCTTCACGTCATCGTAGCGGAAGCTCAAGTTGAAGGCATCGACGAACCCGAAAGTCGAATAGATGTACTTGCCGTACTGCTCCTTCATCAGCCTAAGTGTCGGGAGGGCGATCTCCGGCGTGAATGGCAGCGAGCCGGCCACAGCGTTGGGCGCCAGTGTGCCATCGTCATAGTATTGCGCGCCGCCCGCACCGCGAGCCGCATAGGCATGGAACATGCGAGTCTCGCCGTTGAACTCGAGCTTCGCATCCGCCGGGCCGTCGCTGGCGGTAATGCCCCACAGCCGCGAGGAGTAGCCGGTCCACTTCATGGGATTGGCAATCACATAGCTGCGCTGCGCAAAAATGGCGCGGCGCGTATTGTCGAAGTAATCGATGCCCTTGGCGCGCATGTAGTCATCGCGGATGTCGCGAAAATCGATCCAGACATGGGAGTACTGATGTCCGAACAGGGGCGCAAACGCCAGGTACCACTGGCCTTCTTTCACCCAATGAAAATCGAAAGTCGAGGTGTACGACTGCCAGGATGATGCCGGCATAGGTGCGGTCGGCGAGCCTAACCCTAGGATGTACATGATCGAGGACTCGTTGTAGCCGCGCCAGTTGCGCTGGTGAAAGCCCAGTTCCGGCGTCCAACCCAGCGCGACCACACCGTCATCGCGCGATGCCCAGCCCCAATCGATGCGCCGGTAAAGCCAGTCGGCGATCTTGCGCAGCTCTTTTTCCTCCGGCTCCGAGCCGTCGAAATAGCTTTGACAGAAGAGCACGCCGGCGATGAACAAAGACGTATCGATCATCGACAGATCCGACTGCTCGTTGAAGCGCACACCGGTTTCCATGTCCAGGAAGTGGTAGTAGAAGCCCTTGTACCCGGAAAATCCCTTGGCGCCTGTACCCTGGGGCGCATCGCGGAAGAAGCGCAGCGTCTTCAGCACCCGATCGCGCGCGTCGGCGCGCGATACGTAGCCGCGTTCAACCCCGATGGGATAGGACGTCAGCGCGAACCCCACGGCCGCGAGGCTCGCAAAGGTGCGCGTGGGATATCGGTCCGGCACGAGACCGTTTTTGGGATTGGCGTTTGCCCAGAAAAAGTCGAATGTCTTGTGCTCGATGTCCTCGAGAAATTCGCTGGCATCGTTAGGGGTATCCGTCTCCTGCAGCAATTTAGGCGGCGCAGCCGGCCGCGGCACGCTGCACGCCGCGATGGCGATGGCGATGGCGATGATCGCGGCCAGCGAACCGACTCGAACGGCAGTGTGAAATCTCATCATAAGCGTGCTCAGCGCCGTCAGAAGCGCTTTTGGGTGATCTCGACAGAGTCTTGCGGGTATTTCCTTATACGGCGGCGGCTGCGCAATGCCTGGCGATGAATTGTGCATGCATCGGCATCGCGTCCACGCAGGCCGCGACGACGGTCTTTACACTATCGACCAATCCGGCGACTTCTTGATCGGGGACCAGGTCGACCGCCGGATGATAATGCTGCGGCACAATATGCTGACCCAACATCACCTGGACCCAACTGGTGATCGCAAACATTTCCTCTGCATTGCGGAAGAAACGGCCGCTGTCCTTGAACAGGCGTACAGTTTCCGCCAGGGGTTCGGGGATGCTCATTCCGCCGCAATATCTCCAAAAAGGGGTGTCGCGCCGCTCCGTTGCCCAGTAGTGAAGGATCAGGAAGTCCCGGATCCGTTCGAATTCGAACGCCGCCTGGGCATTATAACGGTCGATCAGCACCGGGCTGAAATCCCGGTCCGGCATGAGATTGATGAGCCTCGCAATTCCGGACTGGATCAAGTAGATGCTGGTCGACTCCAATGGTTCCATGAATCCGGAGGCAAGACCGATGGCGACGCAATTCCGGCTCCAGAATTTTTTGCGCATGCCGGTGGTGAATTGCAGCTTGCGCGGCTCGCTCAATGCCCGGCCATCGAGGTTGGCCATGAGCGTGGCCGCCGCCTCGTCATCGCTGATGTGGGCGCTCGAATAGACATAGCCGTTTCCGGTCCGATGCTGCAGGGGAATTCGCCACTGCCATCCCGCGGCACGCGCCGTGGAGCGCGTGAACGGCGTGGGTGGGCCAACGTTTTCGCAGGGTACCGCCATCGCTCGATCGCAAGGCAGCCAGTGCGTCCAGTCCTCATAGCCGGTGTGCAGCGCCTCCTCGATCAACAGCCCGCGAAAACCCGAGCAGTCGACGAATAAATCACCTTCGAGCTTCTCGCCCCGCTCCAGTGTCACGCCGGCAATGAAGCCATTCTCAGGGCGCAATCTCACGTCGACCACGCGACCCTCGATGCGCTTGACGCCCCGCGCCTCGGCGTAGCGGCGCAAAAAATGGGCGTACCGTCCGGCGTCGAAGTGATAGGCGTAGGCAATATTCGCCAGCGGCGAGTTCGCCGGAACATCGCTGGCCGAAGACATGAACCTTCCGCGCGGCGCGGCCACCGTATTCAGCGAGTACGCACCGATATCGGCGGCTTTGCCGGCGCGAAACATTTTGAGCCAGTATTGATGGAAGGGCAGCAGCCCATAGTCATGGCCGATGCTGCCGAAGCCGTGAATGTAGCGGTCGCCCATGCGACCCCAGTCCACGAACTCGATGCCGAGTTTAAAGGTTCCCTGCGTCTGCTTGACGAACTCGATCTCGTCGATTTCGAGAATTTGATTGAACAGCTTGAGGTGAGGCACCGTGGCCTCACCGACACCCACGGTGCCGATCGCCTCGGATTCCACCAATCGAATGGATAGCTGCGGGCCCAACACTTTCGCGAGGGCGGCGGCGGCCATCCAGCCCGCCGTACCGCCCCCGACGATGACGATATCCCGGACGTGTCGGTCAGCCATCCCGCATCAAAACTTCGCACCGAAGCTCAGCTTGAGCGAGCGCGGTACGCCGTTGATGTTGCCCGCATAGTTGTAGACCACCGGATCGGGGTTTGCCTGGCCGTTCTTACCCCAATTGTTGAGCGTGTCCGAATAGTTGTGAAAGTTGAAAACGTTCAATCCGTCCACTCGTAAATACACCGTCGCAAAATTGGCTATGTCGAAGTTCTTGGTGATTTGCAGATCGACCGTGTGATAGCCGAAAAAGTTCTTCGGCGTCGCAGCGATGGGCGTGCAGTTGCTGCCCGTGGCATAGGTCACACCGTAACAGGCAAGGTCATTGACGGGAACGGGCGAGGCCAGGGTCAACTTCGCGGCGACCAGAAAGCCCCAGGGCGCCCCGTACGAGCCGGTGCTCACGAGGCGGTGTCTTGCGGCAGCGTTCGAGTTGATGAAGGGATACTGAGTGATGGTCTTTTCGTCAAATGCATAGTGCTGCGTGGTATCACGGTTGTCCGAGGAATCGGTGTACGTATAAGCAATCGTTGCACCCCAGTGGGATTCCTGGGTAAACGGCTTTTCCGCCGATAGCAGCAATTGCGTGGTCTTGGTCTCGATGCCGTTGTTGCCGATGATGAGCGAGCCGAAGCCCGGCACGCCGTTGCCCCATGGCTGGCCGCCGTTCATGAAAAACGCGCCGTTCGGATAGCGGTTGCCCAGCGTAAACACGAAGCCATCCTTGCTCACAATCCGGGCCACGGTCGCGCTGGTGATCCAGTCGCCGATCTGATTGCGTATGCCGATGCTGAACTGATCGGAGTACGGCACTTTCAAATTATTATTCAAGGCGTCGATTTCCGCTCCGGCAGTGTTCGACGCAACCAGACCCTGCAAGTTCGATAAGCCGTTCAGGTATTTCGGATCAAAGGCCACGCAGGGGGTTCCAACGCAGCCCTGATTGCCTGCCGTTCCGGCAGCGTTCGGGAAGAACACTGTGTACTCGGGCAGGGCCGCCTTGGTTACTTCGACCTGCAAGTAATCATACAAATCGCGATCATACGAGCGCCCGTAGCCGCCGAATACCACGTGCTTCTGGTCGGCGTTCAAATCCCAGGAAAATCCCAGCCGGGGTTGAATTTCGCCGGTGTATGCCTTGCGGTTATGTCCGGTACTGATGTAGTCGTTGATGTTGACGCCGCCATTCGCCAAGGTTTGCGCGTAGGTTTGCCCGGCGGGTGCTTTCGGGTCTTGCGCGTTATAGGCGGCTACCACGTTGGCAGGCGTGACATAGTCCAAATAACCCAGATTCTTTTCGTAATCCCAGCGAACGCCGATGTTCCAGGTCAGATGCTCGTTCTGTACCCAGTCATCCTGCAGGTACACGCCGAACTGGTCATCTCTCGATTTTGCGGTCGGGCTCAACCCAGGAACCGGATCCGTGAATAACGCTTTATAGGGCACCGTATCCGTGCCGGCAGGCGTTACATTGTAGAAAAATTGCGGATTGATATTTTCTGCATCCGCAGCCGTGAGGTCGATTCTCTTGAACTTGGCTCCCATCTTGACGGTGTGATCGCCCAACCAATGCAATTCGCTTAAGGTGAAGTCGTCTTGTATCCCGGGGCCGCGCTGGCCCTTGTTTTGCGTGGATCGCGGATCGGCGGCACCCGCCGCCAGTACGAGTTGCTGGTTGTTCGCCACGACGATGTACTGGGAACCGTTGCCGAGATTTGTCGCTGCCGGTTGGTTGAAGGCATCCTCGTGCGTGAACAGCAACTCATTCAACCAACGATCGGCGCTATGAGCCCAGCGCAGAGCGTAGCGTACGTCGTTATTCTTGTCGGTAATGCCCGCCGAGGCCGCCTGCCCTATGCCGATGTTCTCCGTTTGGGTCTCGGTGCGCACCTTGGCGCTGAACTCGATGCGGTCATAGTCGGAAGGCTCCCAGTCCAGCTTGCCGAAATATAGATCTTCGTTGAAAGGCAAAGCGCTTGGCCCGAATTGCGCGTTGACGCTTGCCGGCAAGTAGGTTTGGACGGGCACACCGTTGAGGATAGGAACCCCCGGCGTCACCGTGATGGGTGTGGTGAAGCGCTTGCCTTCGTAGGCAAGGAAGAAGTGCAGCATATCTTTGATGATCGGGCCGCCCAAGGAGGCGCCGAATTCCTTGTCCTGGGAAGGCACTTTCCGGGCATCGGCCACCTCAGCGGGTGTTTCGGCGCGAAATCTGTCGCTCTCGTACTGACCAAAGAACTCACCGTGAAATTCATTGGTGCCTGATTTGGTTCCGGCGGTCACCAGGGCGCTCGACACCTGATCGAATTCAGCCTTGTAGTTGGAGGTGATGACCTTGTATTCACCGATGGCCAATTGCGGGAAAGGGTTGCCCTGAGTGGCGAACTGACCGCTGACCCCGCCTTCTTTCACGTAGTCTTTCTGCCCAACGCCGTCGATGTACACGTTGACGGAATTTGCATTCTGGCCGCCGCTTTGCAGGGAAGTGTCCCCACGATCATTGACGCTGAACACGATACCGGGCACGGTATCGGCGAACTCCAGGAAGTTGCGCGTGATTTGCGGCACCGTTTCGATCTGCTGCAACGACACTGTGGTGCCGACTTCGGACGTGCGGGTTTCATAAATCCGCTTGGACTTGACCGTCAGTTCGGTCAGCTCTGCTCCGGGAGAGGCCGCTGCACCTTCGCCGGTGCCAAGATCGACCGTGGCGGTGGAGGCGACGGTGAGGGTGACCGTGGTTTGGGTCCCGGGCCCGGCATTGACTTGATAGGTGCCTGGCTGCAAGCCCGGCATGACGTAGCTGCCGTCCTCCGCGGCCTTGGTCCGGCGCGTGACACCGGTCGCGATGTTCTTCGCGACCACTTCGGCGTTGGCGGCAGTCTTGCCGCGCAGCGTCGCTTCAGCCGTCTGTGCCCAGCTCATGCGGGGTATCCCGGCAGTGCCGGCAAGCGTCGCAGCGATGGCTGCTGCAAGTATATTTCTTCTGTAACTCGGCCTCGTTTTCATAATCTCCCCCGTTGCCGCGTCTGAACTGCGCGATTTGTAATATTCCTAACTCAAGCTGCACCTTTCATTTCAAATGCCGTTGAGCGGCAAAACGCAGGGTTCTTAAGGTAAGACAGGAGCGACTGGTGATTTCGCGGTGGACTTAAGTCCGCGCGAGGCGATATTGATGATTTATGCGCGGGCGTCGTTCGCGATGCCGGTGCCATCGACGGCACGCCAAAGCTTCGCCGCCGACATTCCTGTCGCCCACGCCGCTGAAGTAAACGCGCCGCTTTGAATACCACAAATCCCCCACCTTCCCTGGCGAACTTCCCGTCCCTTGCGATCTAATTGCTTTCTAATTGCTTTCTGATTGCCGCCCAACTTCGGGGATGCTAGCGCCTTTTATGCTGCTGTGTCCACACCGCGGAGAGATTAGTATGGTGCGATTTCCGCTATGTGTGCTGACGCACCGACGGCGCCGCCGTTCCCCGTGAGTGTCCAACAGAGGTTCTTTCGTGAAAATCGTCTTCGTCTTCATGCTCATTTGCCTCACTCCCTTGGCCGCGTGGGGCGACGAGGAGGTCATCATCGATCCCTCGGCCCCGCATCACAGCTTCCCTCACTATTGGGAACAAATGTTCGGCTCCGGTCGGGCGATTCTCACGCTGCGGGACAGCTATCGCCGGGATCTTCGCGCAGTCAAGCAAGCCACGGACTTCAATTTCGTGCGCTTTCACGCCATCTTGCATGACGAGGTCGGTGTGTACGATGAAGACAAGCACGGGACAGCGATATACAACTTTTCTTACGTCGATCAGATTTACGATGGACTCTTGGAAAACGGCGTGCGACCGTTCGTCGAGTTGTCGTTCATGCCGCGAAAGCTCGCTTCGCGTGAAGCGGTGCACAGTTTCAAATACCACCCCATCGTCGCGCCACCACGAGACTACGTAAAGTGGGACGCAATGATATCGGCCTTCGCAGCGCATGTGATCGAGCGCTATGGAATCGATGAAGTCGCGCAGTGGTACTTCGAGGTCTGGAACGAACCCAATCTTGATTTTTGGGCGGGTACTCCGGCGCAGACCACGTACTTTACTTTGTACGATCACACCGCAAAAGCGCTCAAAAGCGTCAATGCCAGACTGCGGGTTGGCGGCCCGTCCACGGCGCAAGCAGCGTGGGTCGGAGCATTCATCCGCCATGCCGCCGACCGCGGTGTGCCGCTCGATTTTGTCTCGACACACGTGTACGCCAACGACACCGCCAAAGATGTCTTTGCGACGCGTGAGAAGATTCCCCGCAACGAAATGGTATGTCGCGCGGCCAAAAAGGTTCGCGACGAAGTGAATGCGTCAGCCCGGCCCGAACTTCCCATCATTTGGAGCGAATATAACGCCACCTATTTCAATGAACCAAAAATCACCGACGCAGCTTTCATGGGTCCATGGCTTGCCGACACGCTGCGCCGTTGCGATGGGCTGACGGACATGATGTCCTACTGGACGTTTTCGGACGTATTCGAAGAACAAGGGGTGGTGCGGCGGCCCTTCTACGGTGGGTTTGGACTCATCGCCGCCGGCGGCATTCCAAAACCGGTGTTCAATGCCTTCAAGATGCTGCATCAGCTCGGCGCGGAGCGCTTGGATGCGGACTCGGACCATGCGCTCGTGACCCGGCGAACAGACGGTACGTTCGTGATCGCACTGTGGAATTATGTGTCTCCGGGGGAGAGCGGTGTGCCGACCACCATTTCCTTGCGCCTGCCGCATGAGGCAGTATCCGCTCGGGTGCTTCGACTCGATGCAGAGCACGGTGATGCCGGCGGCGAATATGCACGCATGGGCTCGCCGCGATACCCGACGTCCGCACAACTGAATGCGTTGATCAGCGCGTCCGCTCTGCCGGCCGCGGAAGATTTGGCGATCAGGAATGAGCATGCAGCGGTCAGCCTGCCTCCCAATGGCCTCGCGATAGTTGAAGTGAAATGTCCCTAGGAACCATATCCTGTGTTCAAGGTCCCTCCATTTAAGGGCCCTGTCCGCCACCGGAGCAAGAATTGTCGATCGAGGAAAACCCGCGCCGAGCTGCACGATATCTCACGGCGGCTGTGGTGTTGGCGGTGCACGCCGGTTTGATCGCGGCCCTGATGATGGCGTGGCGGCCCGGAAGGCTTGGCGCTTCGACCGAGAATTCCGTTCAATTGCTATATATCGCGCCTGTAGATCCGCCCAAGGTCCGCGTGGTGGCCAACCTGCCACGCCGAGGGGGTGGTATGACCATCGCGGTGGCCCCTCCGGCGTTCGACGCGCCGTCGTTTCCCGTCGCGGCTGCGCCTGGAGCAACCAAGGGCGAGGGCTCTGGTGTGGACTGGGCTGCGGAAGCGCGGCGCGCGTTGCAGGCATTCGAGATTCGCAACCATAAGCCTGCATCCAATCAGTCGGTCTCGGGCGGACCGGAGGAAGATCATTGGCGACCGGGCGCCCAGCACCACGCGGGTGAGAGATACAAGACCGCCAACGGCGATTGGATCGTGTGGGTCGATGCGAACTGCTACGAAATCGCCGGCGCCGGATCGGGCGCCTACGCGCATGTCGCGCCGCTCACTCAACCGATCTGCCGCGATCAATCCGACACCGCTGCGCAATGACCTCACGACAGTGCAACTTTTAGCGTCCGGCGGGGTTGTACGTCTACGAATCGATGTGAACGGAAAATCGTTGCGACACAGCACCGCGAATTCTAAAATCAACGACATGGGAGACCTTGGGCCATGACTCCTCCATACCACCGGCGAATTCTCCTCCATCCCTGGACAGGCATCTGCATCGCGCTGCTCGCGGCGGGCCCGTTGGCCGCGACGGTGCATGCCGAGGACTACGTCAAATCCTTCAGCGTCGCGAATCGCGCCAACGTGCATGTCAACACCAATGACGGCAGCGTCACGGTGACCACGGGCGATGCCAAGCAGGTTGAATTTCGTGTCGAATACTGGGGCTATGAACTGGACAAGACGCTGCATATCGAATCGCGTCAGCAGGGCGATGAAATCGAGCTCACCGCACGGGTGGTCAGCAAGTGGCAGTTTTCCCTCGGCCCGGTCAGAAGATTGCATATCGAGGTTCGCATGCCGAAGCAGGCGGATCTGCGGGTCGAATCCGGTGACGGAGCCGTCAAGGCCGACGGCCTCATCGGTACCGTCGATCTGCGCACGGGCGACGGCAGCGTCACCGTGAATTCTCTGGTCGGCGCTGTCCGCCTGCACACCGGCGATGGCGCCATTGATGCCGGCGATCTCGACGGCAAATGCGACGCCGTCTCCGGCGATGGCCACATTCGACTCACCGGGCGATTTGATGT
>Ga0210399_10001064_pt1 | contig 21451 bp, 13 predicted proteins | sample IncBWC14MmetaG_FD_150865 | JGI IMG/M metagenome (GOLD analysis project Ga0210399, IMG submission 150865) | Forest soil microbial communities from Barre Woods Harvard Forest LTER site, Petersham, Massachusetts, United States - Inc-BW-C-14-M | ecosystem: Environmental > Terrestrial > Soil >... | reverse complement strand
GAGCCGCGAGCGCGCGATCGACTATATGGCGGAGACCACCGGCGATCCCCGCAGCGGCATCACGACCGAAGTGGAGCGCTACTGCACCTGGCCGGGTCAGGCGACCAGCTACAAGGTCGGCCAGACCCGCTGGCTGAAGCTGCGTGCCGATGCCCGCGCGCGGCTCGGCGCGAAGTTCGACATCCGTGACTTCCACGACGCAGGGCTCTCGGCCGCGCCCATGCCGCTCGCGGTGCTCGAGCGCGTGATCGACGACTGGGTGACGAGCCGCCTCAAGGGAAGCGCTGCCACATGAGACTGCCGCGGCTCGCAGCAGCGCTGTGCGGTGGGCTGCTCGCTGCGGCCGTGGCGCGGGTCCCCGCCTACCCGGCCGCCGAAGGCGATTACCTCATCCGCAACTTCACATTCGCCTCCGGCGAGTCGCTCCCCGAGCTGCGCATCCACTACCGCACGTTCGGCACTGCGCACACCGACTCGCATGGCGTGGTGCGCAACGCCGTGCTCATCATGCACGGCACGGGCGGCAGCGGCGGGCAGTTCGTCCGCCCGAGCTTCGCCGGTGAGCTCTTCGGTCCAGGCCAGCCGCTCGATGCGACCCGCTATTACCTCGTGCTGCCCGACGATATCGGACACGGCACGTCTGCCAAGCCGAGCGACGGCCGGCACGCGCACTTTCCCCACTATGGTTACAACGACATGGTGCAGGCGGAGTACCTGCTGCTCACGCAGGGCCTGAAGGTGAATCATGCGCGCCTCGTGATGGGCACCTCCATGGGCGGAATGCACACCTGGCTGTGGGGGGAGCAGCATCCGGAGTTCATGGATGCGCTCATGCCGCTCGCGAGCCTGCCCACGCAGATCTCCGGCCGCAACCGCGTCTGGCGGCGTACCGTCATCGATGCGATCCGCAACGATCCCGCGTGGAAGGCTGGTGAGTACACGAGCGGGCCAGCGTCGCTGCGCACGGCTATCGAGATGCTGTGGCTCATGGGCAGCAACCCGGTGCTGCGGCAGGCAGAGGCACCGACGCTCGCGCAAGCGGACCAGGTGATCGATGCGTATGTCGAGGAGAACCTGAAGACCCAGGACGCCAACGACCTGCTGTATGCGCTCGAGGCCTCGCACGACTACGATCCGGGGCCGGGCCTCGAGAAGATCCAGGCGCCGCTCCTTGCGGTGAACTTCGCGGACGACCTGATCAATCCCCCGGAGCTCGGCATCCTGGAGCGCGAGATCAAGCGCGTGCCACTCGGCCGCGCCATCGTGATTCCCTTCAGTGATCGCACCCGCGGCCACGGATCTCATACGGTAGCGGCGCTGTGGAAACAGGAGCTCGCCGAGCTGCTCAAGTCTCCCGAGCGCTGAGCCTCACGCGCGCCGTACGTGCGCGGGCTTGAGGTCGCTCACCGAGTTGCACCCCAGCATGCCGAGCACGCGATCGGTTTCGGTGCAAAGCATCTCGAGTGCGCGCGCGACTCCGGCCTCGCCCCCGGCACCGAGACCGTAGAGCGTTGCACGCCCGAGCATCACGGCTTCGGCGCCGAGCGCGAGCGCCTTGACGATATCCGTGCCGCGGCGAAAGCCGCCGTCGATGACGACCGGCAGCCGGCCGCGCACCGCGGCCACGACCTCCGGCAGCACCTCGAGGGCCGCCACGCAGTAATCGAGCTGGCGCCCGCCGTGATTGCTCAGCACGATGCCGTCGCAGCCGAGCGCCAGGGCGCGCTCGGCATCGGCTGCGGCGAGTACGCCCTTGATGAGCAGCTTGCCGCGCCAGAACTGCCGGATCCAGGCGATGTCGTCCCAGCTGATGGTCGCCTCGAACAGCCCCGGAAGCACGGTGCTCCCGCCCACCGCGCTGGCCTTGCCGGGCGGCAGAAATGACTCCACGTTGCGGAAGCGCGGGATCCCGTGGCGCACCAGCATGTTGTAGAGCCAGATCGGGTGGCGCAGCGTATCGAGCGCGGCGCGCAGCGTGGGCCTGCCCGGTGCACTGAAGTTGCGCTGGTCCCATTCGCGGCTGCCGAAGACGTTGGCGTCGGTGGTGAACACCAGCGCTTCGTAACCCGCAGCCGCCGCGCGCTGCATGAGGTCGCGCGCGATGGCGCGGTCCTTGAGGACGTAGAGCTGCATCCAGAGCCGGCCGCCGGCCTGCCGGGCGACCTCCTCGAGGCGGGTGGTGGAGAGTGAGCTCAGCGTGAAGGGGATGCCGCGGCGCGCCGCGGCGCGTGCCAGCGCCAGGTCGCCTCCCGGATGCAGCATATTGTTGAGCCCGGTAGGCGCGATGACCAGCGGCGCCATGGACGGCGCCCCGAGGATTGTGGTGCCCAGGTGGCGCCGCGAGGTGTCGACCAGGGTCTGCGGCAGGAGGCGCAGTGCCTCGAAGGCGCTGCGGTTGGTGCGCAGCGTGCTCTCATCCTCCGCGCCTCCCTCGACGTACTCGAACGCCAGGCCCGGTACCCGGCGTATCGCGAGCTCGCGCAGGTCTGCGATGTTGCGCGCGCGGGCCAGGGTCCCGCGCCTGAATGGGCGCCGTTTCCAAGGGCTGCCCTACAGATTAACGGCTACCTGCGTCGCGGTGAAGGTGTTGGTGGCGCTCGAGTACTGGCCGACACATACCAGCCGGTAGACCAGATTGGTGCCGTTGAGGGAGGTCGAGAGTTGGGTGGCGAAGCCGGAGGGGTCGTTGAAGACATCTATACCTAAGTTGTTGCCGACCGCGAGCGTGAGCGCGCCACCGGCGGCGAACGCGATGGTCGGACTCGCTGGTAGGGTCGTCAGGTCCGTCGTGGTCGGACCGGTCGCGATGTAGCGCACGGTGCTGCTCAGGTTCGCATTGCTCAGGTCAACGACCAGCCCGGCGCTGCTCGCGCTCGAGAACGGGCTCGCGGCCCCGCCGTTCCACTCGACGACCAGGGTCTGCGGCGTCGCGGTACCGGCAGTCACGGCGCTCGCGATGAAGTCCGGCGGAGCGGAGCCGAACGGCGTGACGAAGCCGACCGCCTCGAGCAGCGTGGTGGCGGGCGTGGCGCTCTCATCGATGCCGGGGGTGTCGACGGCGTAGCTCGTCGCGACCGCATCGTTGGCGGAAGTGGTTCCGGTCCCGGTGAAAGTGAGGGCGCTGGGCGCGAAGTCACCGAGGGAGAGCACGTCGAGCGACATGCTGCCGGAAGCGCCCGAATTGAGCGTGCCCCAGACGGGCGTCGGCTGCAGCCGCACCTGACCCTTGGGGGCCTGCCCGGTGGCATCGAGCGAGGTGAGGAGGAAAGTGGTGTCCTCCGTGGCCTGGCCGGAGACGGTGATCCGCTGACCTACCGAGACCGACTGCGTGGAGAGCCCGCTCGCCGCAACCCCGTCCTCGCTCATGATCGTCGCCGGACCCACGGTGACCGGAATGTCCGCGTAGAAGACGCGTATGGTGGGGAGACCGATGCGCGGTACGTAGCTCACGCCGTGAAGCGTGAGCGTATCGCCGCTCACCGCGCTGACCGTGCCGGTCAGAAAGTCCGCCAGCGGATCCTCGAGACTCGTCCCGGCGTACACCGCGGTCGCGTTGAAGCTCGGGGTGATGGTCGAGAGGCTTCCCAGCGTGCCGTAGGCCGCGATCGGGGTGCTGATCAGCAGGCTCTGCATCGCGGTGAGTCCGGCCGCCCCGCTGTAGACGACGCCATTGATATTGAAGTACGTCGAGCTCGTGGTGTTGACGGTGAGCGCCCCGAGCGCGCTCACCAGATCGTTGAACGGGCGCATGTTGACGATGTAGTCACTGCTCGAGGGCTGCGCGATGACGAAGATCCCACGAGCGCGCATGACGGTCTGATCCACCGGCGCCACCGTGGCGGTAACGAAGGGCCGGACCGTCACGGTGGGCGGGGAGGTGCTCAGGTCAACGGAATTGGAGGCCGCCAGGTTGACGTCGATGGCCAGTCGCGTACAGGCGCCGGCGGTGATGACCAGCTGATTCTTCGGATCGAAGGTCACCGTGAGGGTGGAGACGCTCATGGCGTTGCCGCTCGGGTCCTTGGCGGCTGCATCCGTCGGCACTCCGTTGACGTCCACCGTGATGTTCCCGGAGGTCTGTGCGGTGTAGTCGAGAGTCAGCGTGAGAGCGGTATAAGTGCCGGCCGGCACGGCCGGTGCCTCGACCAGCTCGGTCAGATCGCCGACCTTGACGAGATCGATCGTCTCGGGCGTCGCGAGCGGCTCGACGACGATGCCGTCGCTGCGCGTCAGGGTGATGGCGTCGATGTTGACGATGTAGCTGGTAAAGCCCCCGCTCACATCGCTCAGGGTGACGACCGCCGTGCCGTAGGAAATGTTGGTGTTACCGCTGCAGCTCGCGAGCAGAGCGGTGCCCCCCAGGACGAGGACGCACGCAGTCGAGAGGAGCCGCCTCAGCAGGCGGGCACGAACGGCTGTCATCAGGCTTTATCCCCTTCAGCGATTCTCAGGCGACGATCGTCAATGCCGCACCCGTCCTTAGAGACGCCGGTGCGAGCTCCGTTCCGTTGCGACCCCGAAAACCGCCTAGTTTACCGGTTTCGCGGCGGCCGGGTGGTCGCCGCTCTTAATCGACGCTGAGCTGGATGCTGGCAGAGGTGCCGCTGCGCAGGTCGACCGGGGTCGGGTACCACTGCCGCACAACCGTGCCGTCCGCGGTCCATTCGCGCACGCCGAGGTAGTAGATGCTCGTGGGCGTGCCGCCCGGAACGCCGCTCAGTTGCACGGTGCCGCCGCCGGCGGCCAGCGCCGCATCGAGCGGAGCGGTCGCGATGAGCTGGCCGTTCTGGCTCAGCAGGAGCTCTCCTTGCAGGTAAAGGCCCGGGGAGGCGGGCTTCACGGTCGCGGACACCGAGGCCGCGGTATTGCCGGCAGCGAGCGTCAGAGTGCCCGCGGTAACCGGCGGTGCCGCGGTCGTGCCGGCCGTCGTCGGGGCCGCGACCGTGGTGCCGAGCAGGCCGTCCACATAGAGCGGCGCGCTCGCAGCCACCTGGTAGGTACCCGCGGTTTCCGCGGGGGCCGCGCTCACGACGGTGATGGTGGCAGCGCTCGAGACATAGGTCCCTGAATCCACCGTGCCGGTGGCCAGGGACTGCGGGTTGGCGAGCACCTGGTTGAAGGGATCGATCGGCGCGGCCTCGATGACGTACGGGACTTCGTCGAAGGAGGGGAGTGTCTGGTAGAACGCGACCTCGGCGCCGGCAGGCAGTGGCGCGCCGGCAGCGGTCGTGATGTTGGCGGTGTAGGTGCCTGCGGCGCGCGGAATCAGCGTGCCGAGAGAGACCAGGTTCGACGGTGTGATGGGCGAGGTGTCGGGATTCGTCGTGGTGCCGGTCGTGCCCGTTGCCGTGGTGCTGACGCCGTTGCGGCCCGTGGTCGGGATGAGGACGTTCTTGATGATGATCGTGGCGATGCCCGGACCGTGGATGACTATGTCGTAGCTGGTGTTGTTCGAGGTGCTCGCCGCGAGCGGATAGAGAGTGAAGTTGCCGTCGGAGGCCACCGGCGCACGCGCCACCACGAGATGCCGTGTTCCGTCGGCGCTCAGGACTTCGGCGTTCACCTCGAGGCCGGTCGTGCCGTTTGCGCTCGTCGGCAGGGTGAGATTCGTGAGCGTGAGCTGTCCCTGGATGCCGCCCGCGCGCGACAGGTCGTAGGCGCTGACGTGGGAGCTGAGCAGCACGCCGTTGACGGTGCCGCCGCACACGGCGCTGGTGCCGCCGAAGTTGAAGGCCGTGAGGTCGCGTGCGCCGTCGAAAGCCAGCGCAAACTCGGCGGTCGTAGTCTGAGTGCTCGTGGAGCTGCTGGTCGTGCTCGCCGTGGTCGTTCCGGTCGTCCCGAACGGCGCCGTGGTGCTCGTCGAGCTCAGTGCGCCGAAGGCTGCGCCGATGTTACCGACGGGAACACTGAGCGAGGTCTGGATCCCGAGTCCCTGGTCCGGGTTGAGGAGCTCGAGGGGCAGCTGATGCGTCACGCCGCTCCCGTCGAGACAGTCGGCTTCCATGTTGTACTTGGCGCCGAGCGTCTGCGCCGAGACGGTGAGCGGCATCGAGGCGTCGACCGGGATCAGGCGCAGCTGCGCGTAGGAGCCCGGCGTGAGCTTCAGGTCGGTCGCGAGATTGGCGAAGTTGCCGCCGGAGTCGGCCACCAGGTCGAGAGTGACCGGTGTCGTGGGTGTGAATTTCACCCAACCCCCATCAGCGGGGCCGGCGCTGGCGCTGCTGTTGAACCAGACGGCCTGGGCGGTGAGGTAAACGTGTGTATAGAGTGCGGGACTGTTGCCGGTCGCAGACACATTGGTGCGTGTCGAGCAGCCCCCGAGCAGCGCGCCGAGTGCGGCGAGCGAAGCGACGAGGAGCGGAGTTCGACGGCGCGCCATGCAAGTCCCTGTGCTCCGTGAGACGCGCCGATCATGTCGCAAGTTCCACGACGCTGCAATGCGCGTGTCCGTGACAACTGTGTGAAATTGTGGGTGCGTGGCGCGATGCGCCACGCCATGGCGCGCTGCGCGGCTCAGGATCGCGGCTTCGTTCCCGTCATGATCGCGTGGCGCACGCCGGCGAGCGGTGCAGCGTCGGTGAGGCGTACCGCGTCGCCGTCGGACTCGACGCCGAGCTCGCGCCACAGCGCCGGGAGGTCGGGGGTGTAGGCGGAGTCCTTCATGCGCGCATAGAGGTCCTCGAGGCTCGTCGTGCCGACCGCCGCATCCCCGGTCGCGAGCACGCGTTCGATCGACCATTCGGCGCTCAGTCCCCCGCTCGCGCGTGCGATGGCGCGCACCGCATCCTGCAGGCCCTTGGCCTCATGCGTACGGCGGCGGATGTCGACGTCGGCCATGAGGCAGAACATCGCGCCGCCCCAGTAGGTGCGCCCCCAGGTGTGGGTTCGATCGAGCCCCTGATCGCCCGCCTGCGGCAGCCCGCGCGGCATCTGCCGCAGCTCCTCCGTCCATACGTCTTCTTCGGTGCGGTTGCCGGCCTGTACCCGTTCGATCCCCTCGATGTAGGTCGCGAGGCCCTCGGAGAGCCAGGCATGCTCGGGGCCGACATCCGGCAGCGCGAGATGCGTCATTTCGTGCACCATCACCCAGTCGGACTTCAGCTGCGCGTCCGTCACCTCGCGCCCCACCCGCACGCGGATGAGTGCGTCCGGGTCGGCATAGGTTGTGCCACCCTGCACGCCGGCGCCGGCTTGTGAGCGCACCTCGATCGTCAGGCGCGGCGTCGGGAAGGTGCCGTAGTAGTCGGCAACGATGCCGGCGGAACGGCGCACCCAGGAAATCAGCACCTCGCCGCCCGCCTTGAAATCGTCGGACGTGAGGTCGACGCGCACTCGCACACCGTCCACCGTGAGCTCGCGCACGCCGCCCTGGCGCTCGGCGGCGGAGGCGGGCGCGCCGTCGGGCGAGCGCGCGCAGCCGAGCACGGCCACACCGGCCAGCACGGCGGCGAGCAACGCGCAATTCGCGTGCGTGTGGAAAGCGTCGGTGGCGCCCGGCCTCATGACTGGGTGCATCATGCCCCAGCCCCGTGGCCGAGGGGAGAGTGGGGCGCGTCTAGCTGCCCTCGTCCTGCGTCGAGCGGCCGTCGATCCAGGTCTCGAGCACCCGCAGCTGATCGTCGGCCGCCACGAGATTGGCGCGATAGCCCGCAGCGATGCGACCGGTGTCGTTGCCGAGGCCGAGGAACTCCGCCGGCCACTCGCTGCCCATGCGCACCGCCTGCGGCAGCGACACCCCCAGCATCTCGACCGCGTTGCGGACACAGCTCGCCATGTCGATGTTGGACCCGGCGAGCCGTCCGTCCTCGTCCACGCATACAGTGCCGGACACCAGGATGCGCCGCCCCTGCAGCTCGAAGGAGGTGAAGCTGGTGCCGACGCTCGGCATCGCGTCGGTCACCAGCATGAAGCGCTCCTGCGGCTTGCAGCGCAGCGCAATTCGCAGCACCACCGGGCTGGTGTGCAGGCCATCCACGATGATGCCGCACCAGCTCGCGGTGTCTTCGAGCGCCGCGCCTACCGTGCCCGGCTCGCGCCCGGTGAGCTGCGACATCGCATTGAAGAGGTGCGTAAAGCCGGTGAGCCCGTGGCGCAGCGCGGTCGTAATCTGCGCGTAGGTCGCGTTAGTGTGGCCGGCGGACACCACGACACCGGCTGCCACCAGTCCGCGGATGATCTCCGGTGTCGTCATCTCGGGGGCGAGCGTCACCAGCGTCCTGCCGATGCGTAACGAAGTGAGCAGCCCGACCGCGCTCGCGTCGAGCTCGCGCAGCTTCGCGGGATCGTGCACGCCCTTGCGCTCGACGTTGAGGAACGGCCCCTCGATGTGGATGCCGAGCACGCCCGGGACACCGCTCTCGATCGCATTGCGGACCGCGGCGATGGCGCGCGCGACCACGTCGAGATCGTCGCTGATCAGCGTCGGCAGGAAGCCCGTGGTGCCGAAGCGGCGGTGCGCGCTGCCGATCGCGCGGATGGCTTCCACGCTCGGGGAGTCGTTGAAGAGTACGCCGCCACCGCCGTTCACCTGCAAGTCGAGAAAGCCGGGCAGCAGCAGCGCGCCGTCGAGGTCGTGCCGCGGCACTTTGCGGATGCGGCGATCGCCTTCTGCAAGGATCTCGCTGATGCGGCCGTCGGCGATGAGCACGGCACGCCCCTCGGTGAACCCGCCGCCGTCGCGGCCGGCGCCGAGCAGCATGCGCCCGTTGACGAGTGCCAGGCTCATCAGAGGGTCTCGGTCACCTTGGAGAGGTTCGGCGGGCGGTCCGGATCGCGGCCGCGCGCGAGCGACAGCGCGTTGACCAGCCGATAGAAGCTCAGAGCGAAGAGCAGCGGCTCGATCACCGGGTGCGCGGGCTCGGTCGGCAGCACGGTGGCCTGCGCCACCTCGGCACCGGCGATGAGCACCGCCGCGCCCTGCACGGTGAGCTCACGTGCGAGCTGCAGCACTCCGGCGCGGCTCTCATCGTCCTGCGTGAAGATGAGGAGGGGAAAGTGCGCGCGCACCAGCGCCATCGGACCGTGACGCAGCTCCGCGGCGGAGAGTGCCTCGGCATGCACCCCGCAGGTCTCCTTGAATTTGAGCGCCGCCTCCTGCGCGATCCCGAGCCCGAGGCCGCGCCCGATCACGTAGAGGCTGTTCGCGCCCGTCAGGCGCGCGATCGCAGCGCTCCAGTCGAGCTCGAAGGCGCGGGCGAGGGCGTCCGGCGCGTTTGCGAGGGCTGCGGCGAGCGCCTCATCGCCCGCCCAGCTGGCGACGAGGTGCACGATGGCGGCCAGCGAGGCGATATAGCTCTTGGTGGCGGCGACACTCAGCTCCGCTCCGGCGCCGAGCGGAATCAGGTCATCGGCGAGCTGCGCGAGCGGTGAGGTCTCGGCGTTCACCATGGCGACGATCCGCGCCCCGTTGGTGCGCGCGCGGCTCACCGTGGCGAGGAGGTCCGGGCTCGCACCCGACTGCGAGATCGCGATCATCACCGCGCCCTCGAGATCCGGGGTCAGTTCGTACACCGAGCTCACCGACGGGGCGGCCGAGGAGGTGAGGACGCCGAGGTGCGTCTCGATCCGGTAGCGGGCGAAGGTCGCGGCGTGATCAGAGCTGCCGCGCGCACAGGTGACCACCGCGCGCGGCGGCGCCTGCCGCAGCCGCTCGGCGAGACGCGCGACGCGCTCCGCGTTGGCCGCGAGCTGCGCACGCACCACGGCGGGCGCCTGCGCCGACTCGCTATACATGCGGGTGCTGGCGGGGTCTGTGCTCACGTGGCGATGCTGAGCTCCGCGACGAAATCGTAGATGTCGCCACGATAGAAGGACTGGGTGAACTCGGCGGCGCGCCCGTCCTGGAGGAACCCGAGGCGCTCGACCAGCAGGCCCGCGTCGCTCTCCTTCGCCTGCAGCAGCTCCGCCTGCTCGGCGGTAAACAGCACCGCGCGCAGCCGCTGCAGGGCGCGCACCGGACGATTGCCGGCACGCTCGAGTGCCGCATAGAGGGAGGACTCGACCGCCTCCAGCGAGGGCAGGCAGGAGGCGAGGATGGTGGCGTACTCGAGCGACATCGGCGCATCGTCCGCGAAACGGATGCGATGGAAGCGGTACACGGGCGTGCCCGGGCTCGCGCGCAGCGTCAGCGCCTCCTCCGGCGTCACCGTGCCGGCTGCCTTGCGCAGCCACACGCTGCGCGGATTGCGTCCACGGGCACGCATGTCCTCGGAGAACGAGGTGAGCTTGGAGAAATTCTTCTCGACGCGTGCGAGCACGAACGTGCCCGATCCCTGACGGCGCACCAGCAGGCCCTCGCCGACCAGTCCCTCGATGGCCTTGCGCACCGTGATGCGCGAGACATCGAAGTCCTCGGCGAGGTCGCGCTCGGGCGGCAGGGCATCGTCCGGACCTAACACGCGCGTCTCGATCGCCTGGCGCAGCGCGCGCTGCAGTTGTTGATAGAGCGGCAGGCTGCTCTTCTCGTCGAGTTTGCCGACCGTCTGTGACAGCAGCGTCAAGGCGCTTCTCCGGGCGGGGTCGCGGGGGTCATTACGCTACCACTATAGTACCAGTCTGTTGCGATTAGAAGACAAACCGATCCATAACGATATGTTTTTTATTGATAAAAATTGCAATACGACGTCTGGTATGGAAGGTATAGCGTTTCTCGATAATTGGTACTATATTGGCATGTAACTGGTCCGACTGTAAGGACCATTCATGGAACGCCCGGCACGCGCGCTCCAAAGGCAAACGACAAACATTTTTCGGGGTGGGTAAATCATGAGAATCGCACGGTCGACCTTGATCGGAACAGCAGTCGCCATGGCACTGTTCGGGCGCAGCGCGACGCTGCATGCGCAGGCGGTGGTGCAGCCGCCGACCGACGGCGCGCTCCCGGCGCAGGCTGCGGCAGCAGCGCCTGCGCAAGGCGACCAGCTCCAGGAAGTGGTGATTACCGGCATTCGCGCCTCGCTCGAGGAGTCGCTGACGCTCAAGAGGAAGTCGACCGCGGTCGTCGATGTGGTCACCGCCGAGGACATTGGCAAGATGCCCGACAGGAACGTCGCTGACTCTCTCAAGCGCGTGCCCGGCATCACGGTCAGCTCCGCCGGCGCCAACGAAGGCGGCTTCGACGAGAACGACCGCGTCTCCCTGCGCGGTACCGGTCCCAGCCTGACGCAGACGCTCATCGACGGTCACAACGTGGCCTCCGGCGACTGGTTCGTGCTCGACCAGACCGGCACCGTCGGTCGCAGCGTCAGCTACACGCTGCTGCCCTCGGAGCTGGTGAGCCGCGTCGTGGTGCAGAAGAGCTCCGAGGCAAGTCTGGTCGAAGGCGGCGTCGCGGGCTCGGTCAACATCGTCACACGCAAGCCGCTCGACGACTTCCGCAAGCCCTTTACGGTCGAGGCGTCGGCGGGCGTGGTCTACGCGGACCTGCCGAGCAAGACCGACCCGCAGTTCAGCGCGCTGCTCAACTGGAAGGACGCCGATTCCAACTTCGGCGTGTTGGCCCAGGGTTTCTACGAGGACCGTCATCTGCGCCGCGACGGTACCGAGATCCTCGGCTACGACCAGATCACCCCCGGGAGCAACCTTGCCCTGGCCCATCCCGACCTCGCCAATGTCTGGGTTCCGCATGACATCGGCTCGGCGTTCTTCGAGCAGGAGCGCAAGCGCACCGGTGGCCTGATCAACGTGCAAGTCCGCCCGAGCGATGCGGCCAATCTGGACCTGTCCGGCTTCTACGCCAAGATCGAGGCGCCCAATTACAACCGCAATTACCTGATGTGGGCGACGCACTTCATCAACAACGGTGCGGGCGTGACGCCGGCGGTGCCCGCAGGCTCGACACTCGCGGCTACCTGCGCCGCCCAGGGAGCCAATGCACCCAATGGCTGCTATCCGGGCATCGGGCTGCAGCCCGGCTATACGGTCGTAAACAACACGCTGACCAACGCCACCTTCGCGGGCCTCGGGACGACCAACTACGGGATCTACGATCAGATCTCCCGTCCGGACGAGTCCGCGGACTCGGCCTTCGTCAATCTCGACGGCAGTTTCGTCATCAACCCGCAATTCCACGTCGATGGGCAGCTCGGCTGGTCCGAGGGCCACGGCAAGACCCCAACGCAGAACGTCTCCGAGACTGGGCCCGGGGTTGGTACGGGCGCCTTCTGGACTCTCAACGGCATCTCCCGCAACCTGGATTGGGGACTGCCGAACGTCAACTACACGCAGCCGTTCCCGCCGGGCAACCCGGCGGCGCTCCAGTTCGGCTGGATCTTCGGGGGCCAGTTCATCGACACCATCGACAAGGAGACCTGGGCCAAGCTCGACGGGACGTTCGATATGACCGACGGCGGCGCCTGGAAGGACCTGAAGTTCGGCGCCCGCTACTCCAAGCACGACCGCAGCTCGGTGGGCTCGATCGCGCAGGGCCCGACCTTCTCCGGCCCGAACGGCGGCGGCACCAGTCCGCTCAACTATCCCACGACCTACTCGAACTATCCGTCGAACTACAACACCTTCGGAGGCAGCATCCCGACGGGCATCTGGTTCTGGACGCCGGGGCAGCTCGCCGCCTACAACGGTCCGGGGCTGGTGCAGCGCGATCCGGTGCAGCGCGCCTATCCGCCCCAGTGGTTTGCGTTGAGTGAGCCCGATACCTCGCTGTACGTTCAGGCGGACTTCAGCGGCGGCGATAAGTGGAGCGCGAACTTCGGGGTGCGCTACGTGCACACCACCGAAGACACCATTCAGTACATTCCGCTGTCCTGCACGGCGTCGATCCCGCCGTCGGCAAACCCTTGCCCGGCCAGCACGCCAAATCTCGTGGTCGGCTCGCTGTTCGGGGCCTTCGCCGGGATCCCGGTGAATCAGTCCTACGACGACATCCTGCCGAGCTGGAATCTGCGCTATCAGATCAGCCCGGACCTGATCGGCCGCCTGGCGGCCGCCGAGACCATGACGCGTGCCGACTACTCCGCGCTCTCGAGCACCACCAGTCTGACCCCGCCCGGGAACTTCCCCGGCACCGGCAGTGGCACGGGCAGCAACCCGTATCTGAAGCCGATCGTCTCCAGCAACTTTGACGGCGGACTCGAGTGGTACTTCGCGCCGCGGTCGCTGCTCGCCGGAACGCTGTTCTTCATGGACCTCAAGAACTACATCGGTTACGGCTCGGAGACCATCAACTACCCGACCTCCGGATCGGCTGCCTCGGGCTTCCCGCCGGGTATTGTCTCGGTACCGTACCTCCTGACCGTTCCGATCAACACCACCGGACGCGCGCAGGGTATCGAGATCGCCTACCAGCAGGCCTTCGGCAACTTCGGTGTCGACCTGAACTACACCTACACCGATGCCAAGCAGACCTCGGACGTACCGGTGGGAGGCGATGAGCGTCTGGTGGGGGCTTCCAAGGACGTCTACAACATCAGCGGCTATTACGAGAACGCGCACTTCAGTGCCCGCGTCTCTTATAACTACCGCTCGGCGTTCTACAGCGGCCTGGATCGCAGCACGGCGTTCTCCCAGGACGACTTTGGCTCGCTGGCGGCCTCGCTCGCGTATTACTACAACGACAACCTGAGCCTGTCTCTGGATGGCCAGAACCTGAACAACCCGACGCTGAAGTACTACGCGCTCAACACGGACCAGCCGCGCGCGTTTTACCGCAACGGCAGGCAGTACTACCTGACGCTGCGCGCGAAGTTCTGATCGAGCCTGGACGCCTGGGGTGGGTTCGCACCCATCCCAGGCGTGATTTCGAGACTGTGGCACCCGCGGCGCCGTGAGGCGCATCATCTGCGCGCGACGCACTCGCCATGACCACCGCCACGCTCTTCAACTATTCCTATAGCCCGCCGAGCACGGCGCCGACCGGACCGCCGCCCGCCGGAGTGCGCCGCATCGTGATCGTAGGCGGCGGTACGGCCGGCTGGATGACGGCGCTCATCCTGGCGCGCTCCTTCATTGGCCGCGGGGTGAGCATTACGTTGCTCGAATCGCCCGCCGTCGGCACCATCGGGGTTGGCGAGGGCTCGACTCCGTGGCTGCGGGGCTTCTTCGACAGCTTAGGGATCGAGGAGGCAGAGTGGATGCCGGCCTGCCACGCCACCTACAAATGTGGCATCACCTTCGAGGGCTGGTCGACGCGGCCCGGCTTCACGCGCTACTTCCACCCCTTCGCCTCGATGCTCGACAACCTCACGATGAGCCAGTTCGTGCACAACGTCGAGGCGCGCATCCAGGGTGCCGACCTGCACGCGCATCCCGACCGCTTCTTCATCGCCACCCGCCTGGCGCGCGAGCACCGCGCGCCCAAGGCACCCGAGGCTTTCCCGTTCGACGTCTGGCACGGCTATCACTTCGATGCGGTGCTGCTCGGGCAGTACCTGCACAAGAAGGCACTCGAGCGCGGGGTACGCTACCAGAGCTGCCACGTCACGCACGCCAGCCTGACGGCCGATGGCTCGATCGCCTCGGTGAGCACCCGCGAGGGCGAGACGATCGAGGCGGACGTGTTCGTCGACTGCAGCGGCTTCGCGAGTCTGTTGATCGAGAAGGCCCTGCGCACGCCCTGGATCAGCTTCACGGAGAATCTCTTCAACGACGCGGCGGTCGCTCTGCCCACGCCGATGGAAGACTCGATTCCCTGCGAGACGGTGTCGACCGCGCTCAGGCACGGCTGGGCGTGGAAGATCCCGCTCACCAGCCGTTACGGCAACGGCTATGTCTATAGCAGCGGCTTCTGCACCGCGGACGAGGCGGAAACGGAGCTGCGCCGGCACCTGGGACTCCTCGAGTCGGACGTCGAGGCGCGGCATCTGAAAATGCGCATCGGGCGGGTCACGCGGCACTGGAACAGGAACTGCCTCGCGGTCGGACTTGCACAGGGCTTCATCGAGCCACTCGAAGCTACGGCGCTGCTCTTCATCCAGCAGACCGCCACGACCTTCGCCGAGTTTCTCGACCAGGGCGATCTGGGCGAGGAGGCGCACGGTCGCTTCAATGCGGCCATGAACGCGCACTTCGAGGGCATCCGCGACTACATCGTCACCCACTACAAGACCAACACGCGCACCGACAGCGAGTACTGGCGCGCCAACGCCGCGAATCTCAGCCTCTCCGACGAGCTGAAGAAGCTCTATTCGCTGTGGATGAACGGCAAGAGCATCGTGCCCGCGATCCGTCAGCAGCTGATTGGCCGGGGCTACCCGGTGTTCTCCTGGTACGCCCTCATGGCCGGCATGGGAGTGTTTCCGGATGCCCCGGACCTGCGTGCACCGAGCGCCGCCGAGGCGCGCTACAGCATGGAGGAGATCGACAACCTCATGCAGCGCAGCGCCGCGAACTATCCGGACCACAAGAGCACACTGACGCACATCCCGCCGCGGCGGCGTGAGCCGGCGCTGCAGGCCTACTTCTGGTAGGCGCCGCGCGCGTGGTGGCCGTCGTCCCGATGCAGCCGGTCGCGCCGATCCGCGAGCTCGAGACGCGCGACACGGAGCGCATCCGGCGCGAGGTGCTCGAGGGCGGCGAGCCGGTCGTGCTGCGCGGGCTGGTGGCCGATTGGCCGGCCGTCGCCGCGGGCCTGGCTTCCCCCGGCGCGCTTCTCGAGTACCTGCGACGCTTCGAGAGTGGCGCGCCGGTCGATGCCATCATGACGCCGCCCGAATTCTCCGGCCGGATCTTCTACCGCGAGGGTCTCGAGGGCTTCAACTTCGTGCGCAACCGTCTGTCGCTCACCGCCGTCGCCGAGCAGGCCCTGCGGTACGCCGGCCATGCGCGCGCGCCAGCCGTGGCGGTGCAGAGCGCCCCGGTGAGCGAGTGCCTGCCGGGTTTCGCCGCGGCCAACCCGCTGCCGGCGGCCGATCCTTCCGCGCGGCCGCGTATCTGGCTAGGCAACGCGCTCACCACGCCCACGCATCTCGACGAGTGGTTCAACGTCGGCTGCGTGGTGAGTGGACGGCGGCGCTTCACGTTGTTTCCGCCCGAGCAGATCGGCAACCTCTACATCGGGCCGCTCGACTACGCGCCCACCGGGGCACCGATGAGCCTGGTGCAGCTGCACGCGCCCGACTTCGCGCAGTTCCCGCGGTTTCGCGCGGCGCTGGCCGCGGCGCGCAGCGCCGAGCTGTCACCGGGCGATGCCATCTTCATTCCGCCCTTGTGGTGGCACAACGTCGAGTCGCTCGCTCCCCTGAACGTGCTCATCAACTACTGGTGGCACGCGAGCGGTGCGCCGCTCGGGAGCGATTCCGGTTACGACAGCCTGCGGCACGCCATTCTCAACATCCGCCAGCTCCCGGCACCGGCGCGCGCGGCGTGGCGGGCGCTGTTCGACTACTACGTATTCGGGGAGCCGGGCCAGGTCACCGGCCACATTCCGCCGCATCGCCACGGCTTGCTCGGCTCTCTCACACCGGCCGAGACCACGCGTTTGCGCGAGCAGTTGGCGCAGAGCCTGAAAAGGGAGAAGTGATGCGAGTACTGGCGCTTTGCGCATTGAGTGCAGCGGCTCTGCTCGGGGCCGTGGACGCACCGGCCGCCGCCGCGGCCGGGGTCGCTCTGCCCGACGTCATTCCCATGCCCGCGGCTGCGGTCCCGCAGCCCGGCAGTTTCGCGCTGCGGGAAGACACGCAGGTCACGAGCGCGAAGGATCCCGAGGTCGGGCGCATCGCGCAGTATTTCGCCGCGCTAATGCGCACCAGCCACGGCTTGCGGCTCAGCGTGGTCACTCGCGCAGATGCCCGCGCCCACGAGGGTGGGATCAGCTTCGCGCTCGACCCCGCCGCTTCAGGCGCGAGCCCCGAGAGCTACCGCCTCGAGGTGTCACCCGGACAGGTGGTGGTGTCGGCGCGCGAAGCACGGGGTCTCTTTTACGGGGCGGTGACGCTCTGGCAGCTCGCGAGCGCGCAGCCGCTGCACGACGGCGCCGTCGTGCTGCCCGCCGGGCGCATCGAGGACACGCCGCGGTTCCGCTGGCGCGGGCTCATGTTGGATTCGGCGCGCCATTTCCAGTCGCCCGAATTCATCCTGCGCACGCTCGACTGGATGGCGCTGCACAAGCTCAACGTGCTCGGCTGGCACCTGACCGACGACCAGGGCTGGCGGCTCGAGATCAAGCGCTACCCGCGCCTCACGAGCGTCGGCGCCTGGCGGGTGGAGGCAGGGCGGGCGGCGCTTCGGGACATCGATCCAAAGACCGGCAAGCCGCGGCTCTACGGCGGCTTTTACACGCAGCAGGAGGTGCGGCGGATCGTCGCCCATGCGGCCGCGCGCAACATCACCGTCGTTCCGGAGATCGAGATGCCGGGGCACGCGACCGCGGCGATCGTCGCTTACCCGCGCCTCGGCGTGACCGAGCACCCGCCTGCAACCGTGACCGCAGCGTGGGGGGTCTTCCCCAATCTCTTCAACGTCGAGGACCAGACCTTCACTTTTCTGGAAGGCGTACTCGATGAGGTGATGGCGCTCTTTCCCGGCGAGTACATCCACACCGGAGGCGATGAGGCGATCAAGGACCAGTGGCGCGCCTCGGCGCGGATTCAGGCGCGCATGCGCGAGCTCGGCGTGGCCAACGAGGAGGCCCTGCAGGGCTATTTCACCGCCCGGATCGGCCGCTACCTGACCGCCCACGGCCGACGCCAGATCGGCTGGGACGAGATCCTCGAAGGCGGCGTACCGCCCGAGGCCGCGATCATGTCGTGGCGCGGAGTCGAGGGGGCGATCGCCGCCGCCGCGAGCGGGCACGATACGGTGCTGTCGCCGGCGCCGACTCTCTATCTTGACTTCCGCCAGGGCTCGGGGCCGAACGAGCCTGCGGGCCGCGCCCCGGTGACCACGCTTCAGGAGGTCTATCGGTTCGATCCGCTCCCGGGATCGCTCGTGCAGCAGCAGAGCCACGTGCTCGGGGTTCAGGCCAACCTCTGGACCGAGCACGTGCGTACCGAGGCGGACGCGGCCTACATGACCTGGCCGCGCGCGGCGGCGCTCGCCGAGGTCGGCTGGTCACCACCTGCGCGGATCGAGTGGAACGGCTTCATGGAGCGGCTCGGCGCCGAGTTCGAGCGCTATCGCCTGCTCGGTGTCCATTTCTCGGACGACGTGTTCGCCCCGGCGCGCAAGGTAGGGCCGTTCGAGCGTCACTACAGTCAGGACCTCGAGACCTGCACCAAGGCGTCGCTCAATCTCGAGGACGATGCGCCGCTCGCGGGTCCGCGTGCGGTGTTTCTCATCGATATCATGGATCCCTGCTGGATGCTGCCCGCGATCGATCTGACACACGGCGCGACGCTCACCGCGGCGGTTGGGCAGGTGCCCTTCAACTTCGAGATAGGCAAGGACATCGAGCGGATCCACCTGAATTCCCCGCGCAGCGAGGCCGGCGAGCTGCAAGTGCGGCTCGACCGCTGCGATGGCGAACCGGCCGCGGTGTTGCCGCTCGCCCCCGCGGCCGGCAGCGACGCCGTGACGGAGCTGCCGGCGGCCGCGCTCCCGGCCGTGGCGGGAGCGCACACGCTCTGCTTCCGCTTCACGCAGCGCACCCTCGATCCAATGTGGGCGATCGACTGGGTGCAGCTCTCGCAGTGAGCGCCGACGCGTCGCCTACCGATCCGCCCACGATCGCGCTGCTGGCGCCGCTCGCGGGCTGGAGCGCTCCGCTCGAGGAGGTGCCGGATCCGGTATTCGCCGCAAGGATGCTGGGAGACGGCGTCGCCATCGATCCGACCGCAGGCGCGCTGCACGCCCCGTGCGATGGCGAGCTCGTGGTTCTCGCCCCCTCGCGCCACGCGGTAACGCTGCGCACCGCGGGGGGCTGCCAGATCCTCGTGCACGTCGGTATCGACACCGTGAATCTCGCCGGCGAGGGCTTCACGGCGGTCGCCGCGCAAGGCGCGCGCGTGCGCAGCGGCGACCTTCTGCTGCGCTTCGATCTCGATCTGCTCGCGCGGCGCGCCCCAAGCCTCCTCACGCCGGTCATCGTCACGGCGGAGAGCGGCTTTCGCATCGCGCGGCGCGTCGTCGGAAGTGAGGTCAGAGTCGGCGATCCCCTCATGGATCTGGTGCCGGATGCATCCCCCGCAGGAGCCGCGGCAACCCCCGCCGCCACGGCGCCGGGGCCGGGAGCCATCCAGCGAGTCACGGTCACCTTCGAGCACGGCATTCATGCGCGCCCGGCGGCGCTCCTTGCGGCCTCGCTGCGCAATCTGGCCGCCGACGTGCGCCTCGCGCTGCGGGGGCGCGAGGCCAACGCGCGCAGCACCGTGGCGCTCATGGCGCTCGGCGTCCAGTGCGGCGATGAGATCGAGATCCGGGCCACGGGCCCCGATGCGGCGCTCGCAGCGAGTGCGCTGGCCGCCGTGTTCGGCGCCGAGCCAGCGCCCCCGGCGAGACGCGCGGCCGCATCCGCCAGCCGCGCGCAGTCCTTCGCTGGCCAACCGCCCGCCGTCGCCCTCGGCTCCCCCGGTGACGCCGCGCCCGCCCCGGGCGCGAGGCTCCCGGGCGTCATCGCGAGCCGGGGCTTGGGCGTCGGCCGCGCGTTTCATTTGCGGCGGCCGGAGATCGCCGTGGCTGCAGCGGGCTCGGGCGTAGCCGAGGAGACGGCCGCATTCGAGCGCGCACGCGCGGCCGTGCGCACCCGCCTGGAGCGCCGTGTCGCGACGGCCGGCGAGGAGCCCGGCGCACGGGCGGCGGGTGAGATCGCCGCGGCGCACCTCGAGCTTCTCGAGGACCCGGAGCTGCTCGCCGCGGCGCGGGTCAGCATCGCCGCGGGGCGCAGCGCCGGTCACGCCTGGCGCGAGGCAGTGCGGGCCGCCGCCGCGCAGCTGCGCGCGCTCACCGATCCGCGCCTGCGGGAGCGGGTGGACGATCTCCTCGACCTCGAGACCCAGGTACTGCTCTCGCTCGCGGGCGTGCCGGCGGCGGCGGCACCCGAGCTCCCCGAGAGCTCGATCGTGGTCGCGCGCGAGCTCCTGCCCTCGCAGCTCGTGGCGCTCGATGTCGCGCGCGTGGCGGGTCTTGCGATGGCGGCGGGCGGGGCGACCTCGCACGTCTCGATCATCGCCGCGGCGATGGAGATTCCAGCGCTGGTGGCGCTCGGGCCCGCGGTGCTCGCGCTGCGCGAGGGGACCTCCCTGGTGCTGGACGCCGAGGGCGGCGTGCTCGAGGTGGAGCCGGCGGCGGGGCGGGCGAACGCCGCGCGCGCGACCCTCGCCGCCCGGCGCGAGCGGGCCGCCGCGGAGCGCGCCGCCGCACAGCGCGAGTGCCGCACCGCCGACGGCACCCGCATCGAAGTGTTCGCCAATGTGGGCTCGGCCGCAGAAGCGGCGGCCGCGGTGCGTAACGGCGCCGAAGGCTGCGGTCTCCTGCGCACGGAGTTCCTGTTCCTCGAGCGCCACTCGGCACCCGATGAGGCCGAGCAGCGGGCCGCGTACCAGAAGATCGCGGACGCGCTCGGCGGACACCCGCTTACGATCCGGACTCTCGATGCCGGCGGCGACAAGCCGATCGCCTACCTGCCACAGCCCCCGGAGGAGAATCCGGCGCTGGGACTGCGCGGCGTGCGTACCAGTCTCGCCAACCCCGCGCTCCTCAGGACGCAATTGCGCGCGATCCTCGGCGTTCGCCCGCTCGAGCAGTGCCGGATTCTGCTGCCCATGATCACGGAGGCGGGCGAAGTCACCTCGGTGCGCGGGTTGCTCGAGGCGATCTGCGCAGAGCTAGCCGTGAAGCGCCCTCCCGCGCTCGGCGTCATGATCGAAACGCCGGCTTCCGCGGTGCTCGCGGACCGGCTGGTTGCGGTTGCGGATTTTCTCTCGATCGGCACCAACGATCTCACTCAGTACACGCTCGCCATGGACCGTGGCCACCCGCTGCTCGCCCCGCGGCTCGACGCCCTGCATCCGGCGGTGCTGCGGCTGATCGACACCGCCGCCCGCGCTGCCGCTGCCCGCGGGCGCATGGTCGCCGTATGCGGCGGGCTTGCCTCCGAGCCGCTCGCCGCAACGCTGCTGGTGGGCCTGGGCGTGCATGAGCTCTCGGCGGTCGGCGCGGTCATTCCGCAGCTCAAGGCACACTTGAGCCGCGTGACCGTCGGCGAGTGCCGCGCCCTGGCGCAAGAGGCGCTGGCGGCGGATGACGCCGCGGCCGTGCGCGCGCTCGCGCGGCGTGCCCTGAGGGAGGGGAGCGAGGTGCCGCAGTGAAGGGGGTGCTCGCCAGCCTGCAGCGCGTCGGCGGCGCGCTGATGCTGCCGATCGCGGTGCTGCCGATCGCGGGCCTGCTGCTGCGGCTCGGCCAGCCGGATCTGCTCAACTCCGCCTCCATGGCTGCAGCCGGCGGCGCCATCTTTGCCAATCTGGGGCTGCTGTTTGCCGCCGGCGTCGCGGTCGGGCTCGCGCGCGAGAATCACGGCGCGGCCGGGCTCGCGGCGGTGGTGGCGTATCTGGTCGCCACCGAG
>Ga0210399_10001060_pt1 | contig 21482 bp, 27 predicted proteins | sample IncBWC14MmetaG_FD_150865 | JGI IMG/M metagenome (GOLD analysis project Ga0210399, IMG submission 150865) | Forest soil microbial communities from Barre Woods Harvard Forest LTER site, Petersham, Massachusetts, United States - Inc-BW-C-14-M | ecosystem: Environmental > Terrestrial > Soil >... | reverse complement strand
AGGTAAATCTCACGCAGTAGCGGTTGCAATTGTTAAGATGTGTCTGGATTATCCAGGTCTTTCTGTTGGGATTTTTGCTCCTAAAGAAGAACAAGCTAACCGCATCATCAAAGAAGAACTTATTGGACATTTGCTCCTCCCCTCTTCCCCCTGTTACAATTTTATTGATTGGAGCAATACTTCCCATTCTCATGTTCGTTTTAAAAATGGCTCAGATGTTTTAGCTTTGTCTGCTTCCGAACAAAGCCAACAGGAAGGATACCACTTTTCAGTTGTAATTGTGGATGAAGCCCATGCCGTAAGCGATGCAAGTATTGCTACTCGTATTTCAGGAATGCTTGGGTCATTTAAAATTTCTAAGTTGATTAAGTTGGGAGTAGCTGTTGGTAGAAACCATTTTTGGAAAAGTTGTGCTGCACCCAATACCGCTTTCAAAGTAATTGTGAAAGATTGGACACAGTGCCCAATTCTGCTCAATCAAGGTTCTGTTAATTATCAAGGTATGGAACTTCCAAAAGAAGTAATTGATAAGATGCCAATTACTCTTAAAAGATTTTATTTTCCAGACAAACCCGAATGGCATTATGATAGCGTTGTAGGAATGACAGAATTGGATTTTAATTCCCATTACGCGATGATCTGGGAAAACGATGCAAATCTTGTCCTTAGTGAAGAGAATCAAATTAGATTGGTTTCTGGAGATTTTGATCCGCTTGAAAAAGCCCAGAAGCAATGGATGGAAAAATATTTCTTTGGACTCGATACAGCAGCGGGAAGTATCTTACCAGGAAAGAAAGATTTGGACTATACTGCTCTTTCAATTTTTAGAAAAACCCATGATAATATTTGTCAGAAAATCGCGGCTTTCGAGTGGCGTGGCACAGCCCCGTTAGATTTAATTGATGACATAAAGGGAATTATTCATCCAGAAACAGGTTTATTTCCCTGCGTTACTGGATGTGTAGATTATAGTAATATTGCCCCAGCTATCGATGATATTTTTAGACGTGAAAAAATTCCCTTAATTCCTATCACTTATAGTATGAAGGAGGAAATTACTGGGAAGAATTATAAAAATGCGATCTTTAACCAATTTGTTTTTGAGCTTGAATGTGGCAGAGTTCAATACCCCAAGTTAGAAAAATTTCAACAGGATAAAGTTTTTAACAAAGCATATCAAGAATGGTGTTTTATAGAAAGGCATCAACGTCAGGGAATTAATGACACAATTGAAGCTCCAAGTTCTGATTTCCACGATGACCATCCAAATGCCGATTGTCTTGCAGTGTGGGCGGCATCACGATCAGACTCTCTTGTTGGGCAGTTTTCCACTAAACCAATGATAATGCCGCAAGCAGGACCAAGTTCTGTTGCATCTAGAGGTATTCCAGCAGGAAATGATCCAAATTTGAAAAGTAGATTTTTAAAATAATGGAAAGTATTTGTTTTTGCAAACATAAAAAATCAGAACATGTGCGAGGCAAAGTGTTGGGATTTCCAGATACAGGCAGAAATGCATGGGTGGGAAAGGCATTAGTTTGTAATGTGTGGGATCAAACTAGGTTATTTATTAAAAATTGCAAATGTACCTGTCACCGTTTTAGAATGGACAACTTATCAACAATTGAATTTTTGGCAAAGGAAAAGAAATTGATATGAGAAAAGAAAAAGTGTTAGAAGACTCCAAAAACTATTTGATTTCTGTTCATGATTCTCTTCGAAGATCCTTTAGAAGTTATTCTCCAGAAGAACAAGTATTTATTAATGAGGTTTTAGAAGGTATTGAAAAGGATGTAAAGCAGCTTGAAGTGTTAGAAGAAATGATGGAACTACAAAAGAGTAAAAAAGATAAGAAAGTAGAAATGATTGAAGAGGAGAAGGAATAAAAATGGGAAGACCTCGTGGTAGTAAAAATATTTCAAAGCAAGCTGAAAAGCAAGTTATTGTTGGCGAAGGGATCAGTGGATCTACTTCTCAAAGTGGGATGGATGCTGGTTTAACAAAAATTGGCTCTCTCGCAAAACAAGCCAACTTCGGCGTGTCACAAACGTCTTCATTTTTCTATTCGCCAGAATTAACTACGGAATCATGGCTTCTTCCTAAATCTCGTCAGGAAACTTGTCGTTGGGCACGAGTATTTTACAATTTAAATCCTATTGTGCATAGCGTTATCAATATGCACTCCAAGTATCCGTTTTCTAAATTCGAAATTATTTGTGGCGACCCCACAATTAAACAATTTTATGAACAGATGGCGTTCAATAAAAATTTCAACTTAACTGATTTTATCGGACAAGCTTCTTTAAGTTATGAGAAATTTGGCGAGGCTCTTTGTTTTGGCACAATGGAAAAAAAGGGAGACAAGTTTCAATGGACAAAATTTGTCCTTCTTGAACCCGAATTAATTGATGTTAAATCAGATATGATGAGCGGGAAACAAACCTTTGAAATGGTGCCAACAGCAGAACTAAAGCAACTTGTTTCTTCCACCCGCCCAGAAGATTCAGAGGCTCAAAAACAATTAGAAGAATGGTCTCCAGAGATTGTGAAAGCTATTAGGGAAAATAGAAATATTCGTTTGTCAGATGAGAATGTTTCAATTATTGCCAATCTTACAGACCCTTCTGCTACTCGCGGGACAAGCCGTATTCAATGTTTATTTAAAGATTTGATTCTAAATGACTTTATTCGTTTGGCACAGATGGCTTATGCCCAACGCTACGTATTCCCAGTGGAAATGTGGTCCATTGGAGATCTCGCTAATAATATTATTCCAAGTTCGACTGACCTACAGAACTGGAAACAATTAATTAATCAATCGATTCAGCAACCTCCGTTTTCGATTGTTACACCTCCATATGTTAAATATGAAGCTTTAAGTACAGCGGGAAAAACATTTCCAGTGAATACAGAATGGTATGAATACACGCTCAGTCAGTTAATGATTGGATTAGGTGTTAATAAGAATTTGATGACAGGTGATGGTCCCTCTTTTAGTGCAGGACTTAAAGGTATGTCGCTTCATCGTTTGATGATGGAGTATAAATTCGTTCGAGATAAATTTGAAGATTGGATTATTCATAAGTTTTTTGAGCCTATTGCCGAAAAAAATGGTTTTTACACAACGGAAAATGGTGAGAAAAAGCTCATCCTTCCAGAACTTTCTTGGAAGAAATCTTTAGATATTGAAGATGCCGAAGCAGAACGCGATATTTTTGTAAAAATGTGGGAATCAGGAGTTATTAGCACAGAGACTCTTTTTACCAAATTCCCAACTCTTGACTTCAAGACAGAACAGAAGAAATTGGAACTTGAGCGCGGTACTATTTTTGATAAAGGTGACGGAGCGAGGTTGCCTGAAAAAATTCATAAATCAGTTGTTAAGCCTGGGGGCGATACAGGATTTGGTGGAAAAGGCGGAGTTGGTGGAGCACCAGGAGCAATTAAGCCGATCAAACCCATTAAACCCACAGGTCCTGGTGGAGAAGTTCCAGAAGCGGGAGAAGCCCCAGTAGCTCCAGGTGCGCCGGAAGGTGGGGCTCCAGTAGGCGGTCCAGCCGCTGAAGCAGTTACACCAGCAACCCCAACAGTGGAGTAAATATGGCATTAAATAAAATAGGTTCACCTTCTAAAATATCAGTAATCAAGCAAAGTGCATTTGAGGTTGATTTAAATCTGCTTGCTTCTATGTTAAAAGAACAATGGCCAGATAAAACTTTATCAGTGAATGCACTTCACGAAGCACTTAAAAGCATTGGTATTACAGAATATAAAGCTGAAGATATGCAGGAATTAATTGGAAGACTGCAAGCTATTGGTTTTACAATTAGGTAAGAAAACGTCTAAAACCCCCTTAAAAATATAATAAATTGTGGTATTATTAGGGAGTCTTATCCCGTTATTTTAAAAGGATCGATCAGATAGGAGATTATATGGCACTTGATAAAGAGAAGAAAAAACCAGTTGAGTTCATAACAGTTGACGAAACTGGAAAAGAAAAACTGAATCTACATATATTTGTAGAATCGCTTGTTGTTTTGCTTATGGGGGCTTCTCTAGATTCTGCACGAATGGCCATCCAATCTGATCGAGCATGGCAACAGTTTGAACGAAGTACTAAAGATTTGTATTACGACAAAATTGAGTTTGCTAAAAAGATTTTAGATAAATACGGGCATCACGATTTAACACAAAAATAAAGGTTTTGAAATGGATAATTGGGTAAACGATTTAGCTTCAAAGCACAGTAAGATAAATAAAGTTGCGCTTGCCCGTACAGATATGAGTTTGCCAATTTTAGATGGTTTAGCAAGCCAAGGATATACAATAGTTGAATGGAAAACAACTTCCCCAGTTCCCTGCTCTATTTGTGAAGATTTAGAAAGACAGCAGTGGGAACTTGTGATGTTCCTTTCGGGGCTGGCACATAATGCCCCAGTCTTCGAACATTCTCATGTGAATTGTTATTGTACGGTTATTCTTAGGGGAGAGGGCTTGCCCGAAGTTATTGTGAATAGTGAAGGTGTTGCTTAAAGGATTTTAGTTTATGCTAATCAAACGTGGAACCATTTTAAGGATTACTAAGACTGCTGCTTCTGCTACAGAGCTTCTTATTGATCGTCCTCTCACTGAAGAGACAAAAGTGGTTGAAGGCAAAAATCCAGAATTTCTTTATTTTGTAGCAAAAGCCATTGCTGCCGGAGATGAAGGTCCCATTGGTAAAAATGGTCAGCGCGAATTTAATTACAACGGAAATGCCGACTACTTTCCCAAGAAAGAAATTGAATCAGCATATCAAACGTTTATTGGAAAAGGTATTTATCTCGATCATAACGCTTCCAGCGTTATGTATAGTGTAGGGAAGATTATCGATGCTTTTCCTACAGTAGATCCTGACAATGGTGAATGGTCCATTTCGTGTCTTGCTAAAATTGACCAGAAATTACATCCTGAGATAGCGCGTAAAGTATCGACTGGAGAACTTAACACCGTTTCAATGGGCTGTTCTTGTGGGGAGTCAAAGTGTTCTGTTTGCGGAACCATCCTTCGAACAGATGATGATCCTAAATGTGAGCATCTTAGCCCAGGGAAATTGATGCATGATTTTACTGCTGAAATTGATCTTCCAGAGTATGGAATTCATAAAGGCGAATCAGTAAAAAGTTTTGCTATCAACTCCGAAATCAATTTTAATGAATTGAGTCTTGTTGGCGTTCCAGCGTGGCCTCGTGCATTTGTTACAACTATTTTAAGTAACCTCAAGAATACAATTAGTAAACAAGCGAATTTAACAAAAGAAGAACGTCTCGATTTAGTGGCGCAGTTTGAAAAGCTTGTAGACACTTTAGATGCAAATACAAAAGAACAGGTCAAAGCCGAATTTTGCGGTTGCCCAATTGTCAAGGAGAATAACATGTCCGATACCCCCAAGAAAGAATCTAATGACGAAATTGTAGATTTGATGAAGAAAATGAGTGCTTATGATATGGAGAAATTAGAAAACCATATTCTTCATAAGACTCGCAAAGCAGAAGCAACCGCTGCTGCCGATACAAAAACCAATGATGGTAATTGGATGAACAGTATTCTTGAGAAAGCAAAGAATACGGCTGCTGGCCGAGTATTTGCAAAAACAATTCAACGATTGGCTGAAGAAGAGAAAGTAGAGAAGATTGCCAAAGTTTGTAAAAATCCTAAGCATGGTAAACCTTGTGATGCAAATTGTCCAGCATGTTTAGAGGAATGCAGTGAATACAATAAACCCACAAAGAAATCTTCTCTTACCGCCACATTTACAGTAAATAAAAAAGAACCAATGAAATCTTCTTGGGCTCTTTTAGATGGTAGTGACAAAGTTATTTTAGATGCTTCCCTCAATGAAATTTGGGGTGATCAGTTTAAAGCAAATCAAGATTTTGCAATCAGTGAAGAGTATGGTAGAGCAATTGCTGCACGATTTTTAGACCCTAAACTTGGTGGCGTTGAAAAACTTGCCGACCTTTGGGATGTTTCATATAAATTAAATAAAGAGGCTGACATGAATAAATCATCCGAACACGGCGAATTTTTCAAAGCTAAAGATTTCTTTGTACCTGGAAGTGATTCTTCTAATAAATACACTCCAGAGGAGATTAAACATATGCAAGAAAAAGAACACGCAGAAACTAAAGGTAAAAAGGTTGAAGCTGGACACATCGACGAAAAATTTGATATTACCGAAGGAAAGGGAAAGCTCTTTGATGCAAAGGGTTTCTTTGAGCCTGGATCAGATTCCTCGAATAAGTGGAATGACAAACGAGTTAAGATTGAATACAATATTCCAGGCCCAGGACAGCAAGAGGGTCAAAAAGGCCCAGCCGCACCAAAAGGTAAAGATGTTAAAATTGTTTATGATATTTCAGGTAAGGCTCCAGAAGCTGGTCAGAAAGGTCCTGCGGCACCTAAGCATGAAGATGTGAAAACAACTTATGACTTTAAGAAGCCCGAAGGTGAATTTGTCAATACAAATAAGAAAACCAAGCTTGATGATGAACATGCCAAATCTGAAGAGAAAGTCAAAACTGGATACAAAGGTGATTTGATGTATGATGAGGAAAAAAAGTCTGAGAAAAAAGCTGCTAAGACCGTAGGGGATGCTCCTGAAGGTGCAGTAGCGGAAAGCCAGTACCCCAAGAAAGATGCAAAGACTTCTGGGGATGAACCAGATTCTTCTTATAATAAAACTGCAAAAACTGTTGGTGATGCTCCAGAGGGAGCAGTTAAAGATAGTCAATATCCAAAAGCTTCCGATCCTAATAAAGATCCAGAAGCATCAGTAGCTGAAAACAATATGCCAAAAGGTACTCCTGATTTAACAAAGGCTCCTGATTCTGCTAAAGCGGAGAAAGCTCCAGAGCCAGCTAAATCAGATAAAGATCCAGATTCCTCAGTAAAGGATACCGAATATAAAAAGCATACAGATCTAACAAGCAAGCCAGATAGTGCTTGTAAAGAAGATCAGTATCCTACTCCAGCTAATCCAGCACAGAAGCCTGATTCTGCTTATAAAGAATCTTCTAAGAAAGTTGCTGAGGGCATGTGTGAGAAATGTTCTAAGCCTGTAGAAGCATGTGGATGTATGGCTGCCCAAGAATCACCTATTCCTGGTGTGGAACATGAAACAGAGAATCTATCATTAGAAGCTCCTAAGCCAGAAGTTGGTTCTGCTTTCGATAAAATTGAAGACAAACTAACGATTGGTGATGGATATGATGCTTCTAAGGATAAAGAAACTAAGGAAATCATCGTTTCCAAAGATGGTAAGGAAGTAAAACGTCTACCAGATGGTTTTGGTGCTGATGTTGCATCTGTCACAAGTCTTTTAAAGGCTGTTCTTGGTCTTCCTGCTACAGAAGAGAAGACAGAAGAAAAACCAGGAGAGGCACTTTCTCCAGTTGACGAAGTAGTAGAGAAAGTTGAAGTTCATCCTGAACAATCTTCGCCTTCAGAAACTCCTTCGCTAAAAGCCTCTGCCCTTGAAGCAGAACTTAATAAGAAAGCTGCTGAGCTTAAGGCTAAAGAAGAAGAAATCAACAAGAAAGAAGCTGCTCTTCTTGCTCAGGAAGCCGAAATTAAGGCTGAGAAGTTCCAGAAAGCTGTTGCTTCTCGCACAGATCGCTGCCGCCGTGTAATTGAAGCTATGCTTGAAAAGAATGTTCTTAGTATGAATGAAGAAGTTTTGAAATCCAAATTGCAGGAAGGGACATACCTTTTAGATGCTCGTAAGGCTGCGCTTGATCATGCAATCAGTGCAAAGTTGAAAGAGCTTATGGCTTCCGACGATGTGGCACTTGCAGCAATTGAAAAGACGATTGATGGAATTAAACTTCCTGAACAAGAAGTTAGTAAGAAAGCTAACCGCGTTCCGTTTATAAAATGGGAAAATGTGTCTACTCAAGAAGATGAGATCAAAGCTATTTTCGATCAAATGGGTAAACGCTCTCATTGGAATCAGTAATTTAAGAAGTACAATTTAAAAACCTCAATTCGAGGAAAGTTGATGGTTACATATAAAGCTTAAAAGAATGAAAGCGATGATTTCCTTGATGCATTTGGAAAAGTTGTTAAAGTAATGAGTCTCTGAACAACTCTCTCCTTGAAAAGAAAAGCAAAGAATAGCCAACCAACTCATGTAGTTAATTTAATTAAGGAGTTACACACAATGGCTATTACAATCTACAAAGAAGTAAATCGTTCTATCGGCGCACCCGTTCTTTCGGGTACGATTTCTGGTGGAACAGTTCTAGCTTGGGACCCCGCAAATACTGGAAAAGTGTTGCCTTTTGGTACAGGTACACCTACTCCACAATTGCCCTACGGTCTTGCCACAGAATCCAACGTAATTCCTCCACTCCAACCCGCGTCCGGCTTAGTTGCTGGTCAGGGATTTGATTACACCAATTTTAACCGCGATGGTTTAATGGGTGCATTCATCAATGGTGGAGAATTCCAGTTGTATGATGATGGTTTAGGCGCAGGGAAGCCTTTCGAAGCAGGTACATACGCAATTGGGCATTTAGTCTATGCTGATTATTCAGCAACAGGTGCAGCGAATATTACTGTAACTGCTGGATCAAATCCTGCAATTGGTGTTGTTACATTTTTCGATCAGGCCGTTAATCCCAACGTTCTACGAATCACATTGGATATCTAATAACAATTAGATAACAAAGCTTTAAACAAGATTGTCAGCAATGATGACTTGTATATTTTTCAAGGAGAATTATTATGTCAGAACAAGTTACCAAAACCGCTTCTCCTGATGACATCTACGCCGCAGGGCTTAGTGCCGCTCAGGTTGAAGAAAAGCTAACTCGTCTGATGAACAGCCCAGGTGGATTGCAGAAGATCGCTCAGCAAATGTTGAGCCCTCTAAAGCGCGAACTTCTATACGAAGGTCGTATTCGCCAGTTGTTCCAGACGTACAAACTCGCGCTAGGCGAGGAAGCCGTATTTGATGCAGATCTAGACGTTCCAGCCGCATCCATTTCCGTACATGGTTTGCCACAGGAACTCCAGGTTGAAGCAGATCGTATCCGCGTCGAAACAGGCCCACTAGCAACCCGTCCCTTGATCCGTTGGAACGAATCAAACTTCCGCAAGTATGATGTTCTTAATCGTACCCAAGAACGTGCGAAGGCTTCCATTATGCTTCAAGAAGACACAAAGGGTTTTCAGCTCATCGACTTCGCTGCTGGTCTAACAAATCAGACCCCAGTGAACTCACTAGCAGGAACCTCCGCTGCAACCAATAACCCAACCGTGCTAACCACGACTGGTAAGTTGGACATGCAGACCCTCGTAACGGGTATCGTTACTCTACGTTCAAAGTTGCTCGTAGCTTCAAAGATTTATTTGAATCCACTACGAACCGCTGATCTCATGCTCTTCAATACAACCACATCAGGAACAGGCGGAGCCGGAATTTTCGCTCCTAACTTCCAGGATATGGCATTGAAAGCAGGTCGCGTAGGTGGAATCTGGGGCGTTGATGTCCTAGAGTCCGTCGTTGTTCCTACAGCTAACACATACGTTCTAGCTCCTGCGGATTATCTCGGCGTTCTCGCCGTTCGTACAGATATTTCCGTTGAGACGATGAAAGATGTGAATCAGATGGCAGATATTTTCGCAATCTGGGAAGATATAGGCTTCTTGATTCGCTACGCTAAATCGATAGTAAAAATCGTAGTTTCTTAATTACCCTTGGCGTAGTAAAATTGGGCCGTATCGGTGAAACTCTTACCAAGTAATGTTGAAGACAATACCGAGGAAAGACTTGAGAAGTTTCAAGTATCCGTAGAGACTAAACGCCCGACTCCGAAAGGATGAAGTTATAGTCCGACCTTCACAGAAATGTGGAGAGGTTTCCAGAAATGTGAAATCCTTCTCAATAGAGAAAGTAACAACCAAAGAAGGGCATTGTTAAAATCGTCGTTAGCTAAAAAATCAGACGTATTATAGATGTGAATCTACTGGAGGGGTCAGCAATGACCCCTCTTGATAGACTCATAAAAGTATGATATAATTAATATATGAAACGAAAATGCTTAGGTTGCCCAATTGAGTTTGAAGTTACCTCCAAACAACTAGATAAAAGATTTTGTACTCAAAGATGTTGGGGTAAATATCAAACTAAATATAAATTAAATATGAAGGCCGAATTACGAAATCGCCCAACGGTAGATGAAGTAAAGAAAGCTTTTTCAGAACAGAGAACAAAATTGGTGCAATCTTTAACTTTTGTTGAATACGCTTTGTCAGGTGTTTATATTATCATTAATATTGTTAACAATATGATTTACATAGGTTCTTCCAAAGATATTGAGGCACGATGGAAAGAGCACGTACACAAGTTTTATGGTAATAGACATGAGAATGACAAATTGCAGAAAGCGTGGAACAAATACGGTGAAAAGGCTTTCCAATTTAAAATTTTAGAAGTTGCCGAAGAGAAAGATCTTGTAGTTAGAGAACAATATTATTTAAATTTATATAAACCTTACGAAAGGCATATTGGTTACAATTTATACAAAACAGCCTTTAGTCCATTGGGTAATATATGGACAGAAGAACAAAAAGCAAATTTGAAAGTAGTTAGAAAAAACCAACTTCCAAGAGAGCTTGTTTGTCAATGGTGTGGCATTGTTTTTACTGTGAAAGGGCAAAACGCCAAATTTTGTTCGCATAAATGTCGAGACAAAGCCAGATGGCAGAAAGATAAGGCCAAAAAACTAATTTTAGTATGACAAAAACTTATAAATGTTGCGTTTGCAAGAAAACTGGTGGATGGGATTTTAGCTTCTTTCATCATTTTACACCTAAAATGAAAGAACGATACCAATGTATCAATTGTCGTTTTGACCACGATCCAAAAGCTATTGCAATTATAAGAACGGAACACAAAGTTTTCAAGAAGCAAATAAAGTTTTTAGACAGCTTGACGAAGATAAAATAAAAGGTTTCTTTTGTGGGCTAGTAGCTCAATTAGGAGAGCGCGAGCTTTGTGTATTCATCTAAATGGTGGATAAACACAAGCTTGAGGCAGCAGGGGCAGAACCTGTCTGGTCCACTGAAGAAATTTATGGATAATTTAAGTTTACCTATAACTCTTGGTTCCTTTGTTCGCTTGAAAGGTGAGAACATTCGTTATTTAGTCATAAAAATAGGGGAAGATGGTGCAAGTCTTCTTCGCACATATAATAGAGACCCAAAGAAATGGTATGTAGAATTTAGTAAGTTGGAAGAGATTATACCCGTAGAAGTGCCAAAAATAAGAGTAGCTATTTTTAAAGAAGCTTTTCAGAATTTTTTTGAGAAACATGGTAATTTCTGGTTTGACAATTTAACTTACATTGAGATTTTAGGAAAGTTATTATAGTAAAATGATTGATAAAAACTGGATGAATGAGTTTGCTTATGAAGTTAAGCAATGTCCAAAATATCATCAAAAATCCTTTTGCTTGATTTTTGAAGGTAAAATATCTGGTGAAATTTGGGAATGTGCCGAATCTTCTTGTTTATATAATCCCTCTGCGATTCAAAGACGATTTAAGTAATTTATTCCCCCAATGTTTCGGCTTTGGGCTCAGGGCTTACAAAGCTCTTGAATAAAAAGCCCTATAGGGTTATCCCCTGTAGGCACAATTTAATAATACATCGAGGGACAAAAGATTGTATTGAGGCCAGATTATTTGATACATGGAAAATGGGTCGAGCCATTGGAAATGACGATTCAACCTCTCTTAGCTTTTACGGGCTGACCTCTGATCCTCTTGGAATGGGCGTAAACTCGAAACCCCAAGAAGGATGATTTCGCACCGAGAGGTTTTGGTAAACCTAGTTGTCTCATAAGCAACTGATTTGTGGTTCAATTCCACACGGCGCAACCATTTGAGATGATCCCGAAAGCAATTAGGGATATGGTATATTACACGATCCAATGTGCATATAGAATGTTTGGATGGTCCTTCTCGGACCTTGTAAACATTTAAGTTGGATGTGAGAGTCTTAGTATCGAGATGGCTCTCTTAGCGTGGTTTAGGCCGACTAAACCCCATTTGGAGGACAGCACTCCTTAAAGGCAATTACGCCGCCAACTCTCAACAGATGTTACCAAAGACCGTTATAGTGAGGCTTTTTGCTTCGCCAAGAAAAGAAAGTAAGCAAAAATAGTTACGTCCCGCCGTTTATTCTTAAAATTCCCCAAACAATCAAGAAAAGACTATAATAAAATGTGGTATATATGAGGAGTATTCCTCGACGATAAAATACGTAAATTTGGCTAAAGAAAAGTGCTCCTAGAATTGATTAGGACCGAAAGGCCAAAATTAAACTAAGGAGATACAAATAACAATGACACTATTAACACGTTCAGTTACAAACACAAGTTCAACAACGTCTCTTCCCTTGTTCGTTCCAGGGTATGATACGAATAATCCAGTCTTAGTTGCCCCAAGTGCAACGCTTGATCTACTTTCAGTGATGTCTTCTGAAACGCTTCATGCAATGCAAGGACAACTCAATGCGCTAGTAGCCGATGGTAGTATTACAGTCGCTGCCCAAATTCAGTCTTCAAGTTTGTGGCCAGCCGCTGGGTTTGCTTATGTAATGTCTAGTGATACCCAGGTCGTATTTAATCCGACCGCGATCAGTGGAACACATACAGCAGGAGCTACAGTTGCTGTTCAAATTGAAAATGCTGCTGGAGCTATCGATATTTATGATAGTTCTACTACAGTTACTGTTGCTGCTTCAGGAACAGGCACACCATTACTTAATGGTTTTGCTTCTCCTCATACGTTTACCGTAAGTTCAGGAGTTGCAAGTATTCTTGTTACTGATTCGGCTGCTGATACAGTTACTTTGTCAATCAGCGCAGTAAGCCGCACATTAACACATTCTTCAACATCCACAGTTACACTAAGCTAAAAAGTATTCGAAGGTTCGAGGGGGTTTTGCGAGAGCACAGCCCCCTTATGCCTTTGTATAAAAGAAAAGCAAAAGGATAGAAAAACGATGCAAAAAATTACTGCATTTTTAATCAATTTATTGGAAATTATAGATTTTCCAGGATACACTTATTTAAATTTGTGGAGTTTAAGTTTGTTAGTAGTGTGCCTTTGGGTATGTATTGAAACAAAATCCATCCCCAATGCAGTTGCTGCTATTTTTGCAAGTATTGTAACAGCCTATGCCGCTTCAAGCATAGGGAACAAATATTGTTCCAAAACTAATACTGATTCGACTAAGGAGAAAAACGATGCTAACGTTAATCCTAAGTAAACTTTGGAATTTTATAAAATTACATTGGAAAGTAGTGTTAGCGGCCATTTTTGGAGCTATATTTTTTGCAAAGGCTCAAGGGTGTTATCATCGTGTATTTCCCCCCAAAAACCCAATTTCCGGCCCAACTACCCCCACTGTACAGCCTCTTCCCAAGGATGATAAAGAACGCATTATAGTTAAAAATAATGAAGTTCAGATTACCACTCCAAATGGAACTCAAACTGTAAATGGTTCCAGGGGTGTTACAGTTGATATAAAAAAAGATGATACAATTAAAGTAACACCTGCAACACATGGTTTTGTTTTAAATCCCATCATCGGTTTCGGTATAAATAATACAGGTGTAAAAGGAATTGTTGGTGCCGAGCTTTATTATTATAATAAACTTGATTTTATTGGTGGTATGGGTGCGGATAATTATTTGAATCATACAGCAGCTTTCGTTGCTATTGGGTATTGTCCAGAAAGTAAAGTTTTACATAATACCAACTTTTGGATTGGCCCAATGCTTGATGTTACGGGTTCGAAAGGAATAATTGCTGGTGTGTCGGTTCGAATTTAAAATGACTTGCCCAGCCTGTGGTTCACGCATAGTAAATTTATTGAGTTGTGGTTGTAGTGACCCAGATTGCAAGGATTTGTTAGAATGTTGTGAGTGTCAATCCATATTTAACATAGGAAAATAACATGGATTGGAACTTTCTTATCCAATTTATTTTAAAATTTTTTGGGCAGTCGAGTAATAACCCTGCTTCAAATCCTTCTCCTGATAATATAAATACGATTTCAATACAACGTGGTCCACTTGAACCAACAATAGGTATTTTTGGAGATGGAAGTTTAACGTGGGATATATTCAAATTTGTTTCTCTTGAAAATGAAAAACTTTATATTCCAGCGGGAATGTATAAGTTAGAATGGCATGAAAGTCCACACCTTGGAAACGCAACAGTCCCCATGTTAGTAGGTGTTGAAGGAAGAACAGAAATTTTAATGCATTGGGGAAATGATGAAGTCTGTAGTGAAGGTTGTATTTTGTGTGGAGCCGTTCGAGATGGAAATGATATTGATACAACTCAAACCGCCTGTAAAGAACTTTTTGCAAAAATTAATGCTGTAGGCATTGAAAACTGCCAAATAGAAATTAGATAAGAATCGAAGGAACATCATGTTTAAGGATTACAAAGATTGTAGTCACGAGAAGCTTGTATTTGGATCGGGTGATTACCAACTTTTTTGCACGGATTGTCAGACAAATTGGATACAGCATCCTTGGCCACGAGAAGATGGCCAATGGGGTCAAAATCTTTCTGGCGAATGGCGTGTTAAGTTCCCAGATAATCTCACTTTCATAGAAACGAAAGCCCAAGAAAAGGGATTGATATGAGTGATGAAAAGAAAAGATATAGAGTAAAAATAAAAAACTCTAAAGACAATTTAACGTATGTGCCATTCCCCGATCTCGTAGTTAAATGGACCAACGGTTGGGCAGAACCTCTTAAAATAAAAGAGGGTGAAGAAATTCCTTTAGATGCTTGTGATAAAGAAGACGTTCGTAAGAGTTGGCTTGTAGGATCTCTTAAGCGTTATACAGATAGTGGATTTATTGAAGAATTTATTGTAAAACCAGAACCAAAGCCACTTACAGAAAAAGAACTCAAATTTTTAGAAGCACTTAAACCCATCCAGGGAACAGGTGATATACCTGTAATCCCACTCCCTCCTAACAATGTTTCTATAAAAGCGGAGGAAAAACAAGAAGTAAAACCAAATTTGCCAGAAGCACAAAGTATGTTGTCTAACTTCAGCCTCGTGAAAACTTTTGACGATTTTAGTAAACTTTCTTATTTTCTTAAGCTTAGATTTATAAAAGAGACATCCAACAAAGAATTACTTAAAGAAATATTAAGTAAAACCGAATCACATCAATTCCGAAATAATATCCAAGTAAGACTTTCACAATAAGAGGACAACCATGGGTTCAGTAATCCCCCCAGAATTTGGAGTTCCCCTTACAGCCGATGAATTGATGTCAACGATTCCCACGTCGGTTTTGTACGGCGTGACTCCTTCCAACGAATTTATTCCAATTCAAATCACAAGTGATGGAGAACTTGTGGTTGAAGCTACATTTAGTGGCTCTATTACAATTGGTGAAATTGGGGCTCCAGATAAAAACTCCTTTACTTATGGAACCACGTTAGAACAAACTGTTGGAGGTGTGTATCAAGATACCTCTCCTACTTTACCCACAGGGACTCAGGGGGCAGTTCGTTTAACTCAATATCGAGCGTTTCATGTTAATTTAAGAGACTCTAGTGGTGTTGAAATAAGTCCTTCACTAGAAAGTACTCAATTAGCTGTTAAGGCAGATCTAGATAAGTTTCAATTTAGTAGTGGAGCTTTAATAGTTACAACTACAGGATCAGCCGGAACGCCTGTAAACACATATTCAGAAAATACAACAGTTCCTTCTGGTGTTTTAACTGCAATTCTTTCATATACTGTTCCCGCAGGGAAAACCCTAAGCATTACTGGAGTTTATGGATGGGGGCAAGCTGACGGAGAATTTGCAATAAAGGTTGATAGTGTATTTGTAGGTGGTGGATGGTCTTCTCCATCTTTTCGTACCCTTCATTTGGATTATGTTTCGGCTCCAATACCTGCCACAGCCGGACAAATTGTTACAGTAAATGTAACACAATACCAAACTTCTACACAGGATTTCAAAGCCAATTTATTAGGTACCTTGAATTAAGAGATAAGAGGAGATTACGATGGCAGATATAATGCCGAATTTAGAATTGAACCGAAAACGTTTGAGTGTTCATGTTACAGAAATGAAGCTTCAACTCGAAAGGTTGGATTTACGCAAGCTTGAAATAGCCGAAGAACTTAGAAAGATCGATGAAAATATAAAAGCAACAAATTTAGATATTCAGAATACTCAAGATTCTATAGCGAAGATGAAATAGGAGAATTACAATGGTGGATTTTGACGCTTTACAACCCGTCCGTACAACAGCCCCAAATTTTACAACTGAGGTAGCTAATTCTTCAGGTACTACAATTAATCCTGCCGAAGATTATGCACAAGGATCTACAACTTCTGGTGAAAACAATATTCTAGCTGGTGGTGCTACGACTACAGCAGCACCAACATATACGACAGCAACAACTAATCCCCTATCTCTTGATACATCTGGTAATTTACGTGTATTAACTGGTTCTGGTTCTACCACCGCCGTAACAGGCAATGTTACGGTAGTTCAACCTACAGGGGCAAATTTACATGTAGACGTAGACAATTTTCCCGCAGATTCAGATGCTTATGCACAAGGTTCAACAACATCTGGGCAATTAGGTAATTTGCCTTTAGGTGCAACTACAACTGCTGCGCCAACATACGTTACTGGAACTTCTAATCCTTTATCTCTTGATACTTCTGGTAATCTTCGAGTAGCTGTTGAGAATACTCCTCCCACCCCAACACCAGTACTTACTTATTTTACAGATTCTGCTGTGGCAAGTGGTGCTACAACAACCCATTCTGTTGCTGGCCCAGTTTCATTAAACAAAATTGATTTTACGGCATCAGGTGAAATGAAAGGCACGGTTGCTATTGGTATTACAGGTAGTGAAGTTACTTATTGGAATGGTTTTAATAGTGCGTCTCATCAAGATTTTGGTTTTTCATTAATTTACCCATATGTTATTCCTACGGGATCATCTGTAAAAGTAACTCTTAAAAATAGAGATACAAATGCTCAAGATCTTTATGTTACATTTTTCACCCATTAATAATTAAGATAAGTTGTAAGAGAAAAGGATAAGAAATGGCCGACCTGCCAATCACATCGGATGCTGGGGCAACCCCTATCGTTGTAAATGATCCGACTACGACAGCGAATGTTGCTAACGTTAAAGCAGCATCTACAGCCTCTGTTGCAGCCGATAATTCTTTGGTAGTGGCTCTATCTCCAAATTCACCAGTTCCAACAGGTACAAATAATATTGGAGTTACTGGGGTAGCTCAGGGTTCCACGACTTCTGGGGAACATGGAGATTTAGTACAGGGTGCTGTGACTACAGCAGCACCATCGTATGTAACGGCCCAAACCAATCCATTATCTTTAACTACAGCAGGGGATTTAAGAGTTGTTTCTAAAACTGAAGATGGTTCTGGAACGGCCATTACTTCAACAGCATTAGATGCAAAGCAGGGGTTAGATGTAAATTTAATAGCTTCTCCAAGTCAATCTGCTGCATCCTCTGGTCAAGTTTATACAACTGTATTTGAATTTAATCTTCCAACAAACGGAACGGAATCCCCAGCAGTATTTATTAAAAATCCAAGCGGTTCTGGAAAAACATTAGTTTTGAAACTTGTTTCTGCTTCATGCGAAGATGCAACAAATGGTGCGGCAGTTATTCGTATATATGGCGATCCAACTACTTCGGCAAATGGTACATCACAAACCATCTCATCAACAAGTATAGGTGGAGGAGCAGGTGCATCAGCGATGACTGCTTTTTCAGGACCCACTGCTTCTGCAAACGGTGCAATAGTATTTGCAATAAATACTGGATCTGGAAATGTAAGTACGCCAGCAGACATGCCGATAAATTTTGATGGTTTAATCAGAGTATCAGCAAATCATACTTTGTTGGTTACTGGGGAACCCACAACCAACAATATGAACTATTCTTTTACAGTTATATGGCAAGAGGTATAAAATGAGAATAGCAAATGTCTCTTATTCACAGTGGAAAAGTATTATTTCCGCAAATGATTTAACTGTACAATATATAGAAAATCCTGATAGTTATGATATTTTTTCTATTGAATATCATATATCATGGGAAACCAGAGTTCTTAAAGATGGTGGAGCAAATCAAACCGATTTTGAAACTAATTATAAACCTACTGCCAATCAACCGCTTGGGTCAAGACCTGCTGACACTGATTCTGTTGCAAATACCTTTACTACTACAGGGACAGGTATGGTTCTATCTACTTCTCAGTCATTCGATCAATATGCAATACAAGTACAAATTGTTGGAATACCTACACTTACTTTATGGAATGTTGTTTTAGAGGGAAGTTTGGATGGTGTTAATTTTTCTACAATTCTTACATCAACAAATATACTTGGACAAGGCGTTATTTGGGGAAGTGCTATGATTGCACCCTCACTTTATATTCGTTCCAGAGTTGTGTCTTTGACTTTAGGATCAGCAACAAATATCATAGTAACCATTTTGGGGCAAACATAATATGGGATTTCAATCATTACCAATTCTTGTACCAACGTTAATAGATCCACTTAATTCTACTACCACTCCATTAACGTCCAATGCCACTTTTACTGGAACATTTAGCAATTTGATTGCTTTTCCAGTAGTTGACGTAATTATAATTACTGATCAACCTGGAACTTTATTTTTGGATGTGAGTTCGGATGGAATAACTGTTGCTCAAACTACCAGCTTTGCAGTTACTAGCACGTTACTTTTTAGATCGCCTTTTAGTTGGCAGTATATTAGACTTAGATATACAAATGGTGCTACAGCGCAGACAACATTTTTCTTACAGTGTATATTGCGTCCTGTTGACCCAGGTTTAGCTTCTTTGCCTTTGAATCGCACTGTTTCAACTAATAGTATTGCCCCGTTAAATCGCGCTGTTTTGAATGCACAAGCTCCATCAGGATTTTTCCAAAATTTACAGTGTGATGCTTCAAATATTTTACTAGTAGATGTATCTAATTTTCCTAGCATTCAGCCTGTAAGTGGAACCGTTACTTCAAATATTGGAACTACTGGCGGTTTAGGATTAGATAGTTCTTTAACTACCATTGATACAGATCTTAAAGCTGCCCAACCAAGAAAACTTCAGGACGGTCTTGGAAATTCTATCACATCCCAAGTTAACGGAATACAAAGAGCTTTAGATGTTGGTATAGATGTGGCGGGTGTGCAAATAGATCCTAGATCCATACGAACATTAACGTCTACAGATACTGTCACTGCGAATCAAGGTACTGCAAATGCCACACCATGGAACGAGAATATAGCTCAAGTAGGCGGGAGTGCTGTTGCTATTGCTGCTACAGGAATTGTTAAAGTAGGTCTTACTGATGGTGTTGGGACTTCTATTACTGTGGGGCAAAAGGTAATGGCAAGTTCTTTACCTGTTACAATAGCTTCAGATCAAAGTACAATAATAACCACACTGGGTAATAGTATTGGAAAATCTGTTGTAATGAAAACAGGTACTATAACTACAACGACAGCAACAGCCAATCAAGTTGTACTTACTTATACTGTAACAGCGGGTAAAACTTTTTATTTGGAATATTTTGATTTTAATAATCGTTTGACCTCACTACCAGGAAACAATAATCCTGTAGTACTTGGAACAATAGCGTTAGAAACACCATCAGGTACACAAGTATATATAAAGGACAGTATCCATAATATCTATAGTCCATCCACACCTACTTTGGCTGAACCAATTCCTATAGCAGCAGGTGTAGTAATTCGTGTAACTTGTACACCTGCGGCAACTAGCAGTACAATTTGGAGAGCTAATTTCGGAGGTTACGAAAAATAATTTATGGCTAATAACTATTATTCGTTACCAATCAAAATTAGACAAACGGCTACAACAGGTTCTGGAGCTACTATATTTTCAATGCGTAATGGCACCTCTTCAACTGTTACTATCATTATTGAGCGTATGGAGTTTCTTCTTGCTTTTGATTCAGGAACACCCGTAACTCGTAGTACGCAAAGTTATGATTTGGTAAGATTTTCTACAGCCACACCAACTGGTGGAACAGCACTTTCGGTAGCACAAATGTATAGTGGAGATGCTGGCACTCAGATTACGGATGCTAGATGGCTAGATACGGGATTAACGACAACTGGAGTAGTATTTAATTCTCCTTTCTGTACAATAAGTTGTCCAGCCAGTGATGGGGCCACAACTAAATTTCATAGAGATGGAGTTGCGTTGTGGTTGGGAGTTGGAGAGGGATTTTGTATTAAACTAAATGGTGCTGCTGTTGTGGGGCAAAGTATTAGCGGTGAAGTTGTTTGGAGCGAACGATAATGCAAGCTTATAATGCCCCTTCATGGAGTATATTCAAAAGTTTTATCTCGGATCGTAATTTATCAATTCAATGGATGGACCTTGGAGATAATTATTGGTTAAAAGGATTTGATGGTCCTTTTGAACTCGAATACATGATGCCGAAGGATGGCGGAAGCGACCAAATAGATTTTGAAACTAATTTTAAAAATGCTGGTAATCAGCCCTTGGAATTTCGAAGTGTAGACGGCCTTCCAATGGTTGCTTCGGCTATGTTCACTGATTCCCTTACTTTTTGGGTTGATGGGTCAAACGGATATTTACAAATTCCCGCAGGACAAACTGCCTATTCAGTAACTAATTTTTCAGTTCCTTATAAACTTAATGGCGTAGACATTCAATGGGCAAATGCTAATGCTGGAGACTATGTGAATTTCGATGTAGGTGTGTACAGCGGAGACGATCCAACAAACCAATCTACATTCATCCAAATGGCACAATTTGCCAATCAATATCGTTTGTATAGCAATGCGGAAAAATCTTTTATTTTGAATACTGTTTCTGCAATTCCTCCGACCTATAACGGCTTGACCGTTTATATTCGTACCACATATGTTAATACAGGTTCAAACAATGCGATGTTGTTCATCAATCTTTTGGGATATAAATAAATGGTTATGCAAGAAGATCTTCATCCTAGTGACATTTTACTTTTTAAAGTAAAGCCTTCTTCATCCCTTACGGATAAATTTATTGGATGGGGTCAAAAAGTCATGGGGATGGCTCCCACTAAAGTTCCTTATTGTCATGTTGCATTAGTAGCCTTTGATCCCCTATTTGTTATGGAAGCCGTGTGGCCAAAAACAAGAATTTCTAAAATAGATTGGGAAGAATATAATAAAAAATATGATGTACAATTATTTCGTGTAAAGAATGTCACGCCTCGACAACAATTAGATGCAATTCATTGGGCAGAAGATCATTTAAATGAGTGGTATGATTTACCAAGTTTCTTATTTGGATGGATTCAATTTAAACACGCAGAAGTTTGTTCTACTTATGT
>Ga0210399_10001059_pt1 | contig 21483 bp, 19 predicted proteins | sample IncBWC14MmetaG_FD_150865 | JGI IMG/M metagenome (GOLD analysis project Ga0210399, IMG submission 150865) | Forest soil microbial communities from Barre Woods Harvard Forest LTER site, Petersham, Massachusetts, United States - Inc-BW-C-14-M | ecosystem: Environmental > Terrestrial > Soil >... | reverse complement strand
TTTACTTGCCTGTAGCTCAGGCCTTCCAGGCCTGAGGCTTTTCATTCCTACTTCGCGATTTCAGGCGAACGCCGCCTCGGCAGTTCGCGCCGACGCCAAAGGCAGCGGCACTTTTCCCGGCGTGCCTCCCGGACGTTACATTCTGATGATTTCAGCGCGCCACAAAAAATCAAGCCCTCGTCTGGGGCCAAGCCGTTCAACTCAAACCCGGCCAAAACTCCCTGACTCTCGATGAATCCAACGCGGTTCCGATTAATTAACGCCAGGCTCCGCGAACTGACTCGCGGCAATCGAAAAAAGTGGTATACTGATTGAAGTGGCCCCGATCTACGGATTGGGGCCTTTTTCTTTTCTACTTCAATTGTGTGATGGAAATGAGGTCCCGATGGAACTCAACCTCGGCACTACGTCCATGAGTGACGACGGAGTCCTGCATGCGTTTGAAGCGTGCCAGCTGGATCCCGCCAAATTTCACCATGCGGATCATATCCGCCTCGCGTGGCTCTGCGTCCGCGGCTACGGCGCAAGCCAGGCAGAATCGAGATTGCTGGACGGACTCTATAAGTTCGCCCAACGCGCCGGTGTCCCGCAGAAATTCATGTTCACGACAACCATCGCCTGGACCAGGCTCGTAGCCACAGCCCAATTAAACAACCCACACGCAAACAGTTTCTCGGAATGGATTCAATCGTGTCCGGAGCTACTCGATCCCAACCTGCTAGCCAGACACTATTCGCCGGGTCGTCTCGAAACACCAGTGGCGCGCTCCGGTTGGGTGGAACCGGACCTCGCGCCTCTGTGTCCTTAATATTGTTCAGTTTTCAGTCGTTGCCCGAAGCCGCAGCATGCTGCGGCTGGGGAGCAGGCGGCGGAAGCGGCATCTCGTGAAACTGCTCTGCCTCTGTCGATCCCGCAAGCGCCGTGGTGGAAGCTGTGCCGCTGCTGATCACGTTCTGCACCGCATCGAAATATCCCGTGCCCACAAAACGCTGGTGCTTCACGGCCGAATACTGGTGTTCCCGCTCGCTTCGGAACTCCGCTTCCTGCAACTCCGAATACGCGGACATGCCAAGCGTCTTGTACTCGCGCGCCAGCTCAAACATGGTGTGATTCAACGCGTGGAATCCCGCCAGCGTGATGAACTGGAATTTGTAGCCCATCGCGCCAAGCTCCCGCTGAAACCGCGCGATGTCTTCGTCGCTAAGGTGCTTTCTCCAGTTGAACGACGGCGAGCAGTTGTAAGACAGCATCTTGCCTGGATACACCGCGTGAATGCCTTCCGCGAATTCCCGCGCCTCTTCCAGGTTCGGCTTTGACGTCTCGCACCACAACATATCCACATAGGGCGCATACGCCAGGCCGCGCGCAATCGCCGCATCAACGCCGCTCCGCACTTCAAAAAATCCTTCCGGCGTGCGCTTCCCGGTGCAGAATCGCCGGTCACGCGGATCGATGTCCGTCGTCAGCAACCCCGCGCTATCGGCGTCGGTGCGCGCCATGATCAGCGTCGGCACGCCCATCACGTCCGCCGCCAGCCGCGCCGCTACCAGCTTCTGAATCGCCTCGGTCGTCGACACCAGAACTTTCCCGCCCAGGTGCCCGCACTTTTTCGCCGATGAAAGCTGATCCTCAAAATGGACGCAAGCTGCACCGGCCTCGATCATCGCCTTCATCAATTCAAACGCGTTCAGGTTTCCGCCAAAGCCCGCTTCGGCATCCGCCACCATCGGCGCAAACCAATATTTTCCGTTCTTGCCTTCCGCGTGATGGATCTGATCCGCGCGCATCAGCGCTTGATTGATGCGCCGCACCATGTTCGGCACGCTGTCCGCCGGATACAAACTCTGGTCCGGATACATCTGCCCGGAATTATTGGCATCCGCCGCCACCTGCCAGCCGCTCACATAAATGGCCTGTAAACCAGCCGCCACCTGCTGGATCGCCTGGTTGCCGGTCATTGCGCCCAGCGCCGCCACATACGGCTCCGTCTGCAGCAGATCCCAAAGTCTCTCCGCCCCAAGCCGCGCCAGTGTGTGTTCCACCTGCACGGTACCGCGCAACCGGATCACGTCCTCAGCTTTATAGGGCCGCGTGATCCCCTGCCAGCGGGGATTCGACCGCCACTGGTTCTCTAGCGCTGCAATCTGGTTGGCCTGGTTGGTGGACATCGGAGCGTCTCTCTTTCTTAAAACGCAAAGGCCGGGAAACCCGGCCCCGCGCAATTCAGGTTCAAGGTGGTGCTATTTTGCGGAAAGGGAGGTGGTCAGTCAAACGGATTGTGACTATCACACCGATAGACAATTTCTATCGGTACGTCTAGGATGAAAGTACCGGAGGCCCGGCACCCATGGAAATACTCCAACTCGAAACGTTTCTGGCAGTTGCAACCTATGGCGGCTTCCACCGCGCAGCGGAAGCCTTGCGCGTCAGCCAACCGGCGGTAAGTGCCCGGATTAGTACTTTGGAGGATTCGCTTGGTACACGGCTCTTCGAGCGCGAACACGGCAAATTTTCTCTATCGCTGGCAGGCAAGGCATTGCGGCCGCATGCGGAAGAAGTCCTGCGGCAGGTAGCCATCGCCCGCCAGGCTGTCCACGAACTGCATCCCTTCGCCGGAGGAACTCTGCCGATCGCGGCCTCACTTTCCATCTGCACATACCTGCTTCCCGAGGTGCTCAAAAAATACCAGGAGAGCCATCCGAAGGTAATCGTCAGCGTGCGCAGTGGAAATTCGGCGCAAGTACTGAAAATGGTCCTCGACGGCGAAGTGGAGCTCGGCGTTGCACGCTCACTGAATCATCCGGAAGTCGAAACGATTCAACTCCGCGACGACCCGCTGATTCTCGTCGGCCACCCCGGGCATCCCGCGCTGGCGCGAAGAAAACTGCGCCTCGAAGAGCTCGAATCCATGCCCATCATTTCCTACGACCGCGGCTCCAGCGATTGGACCTTGATGAACGGCCTTTTCCGCCGCAATGGTTTGCTGCCGAACATCGTTCTTGAAGTCGAAACCATCGAAGCCTGCAAGCGTATGGTCCTGCGCAAACTCGGCTTGGCTTTTCTCCCACAAATCGCGGTGGTGGAAGAGCTTCGCCGCGGCAAGCTGTGCCCGCTCGAAATCACCGATTCAGAACCGTTGCGTCGCAGCCTGGACGTAATTCTTCCGCGGCGCCGTCCTCTTTCCAAGAGCGCAAAGGAGCTCGTCACCGGGCTGCGCGCGGCGACACACACGCTCGTCAAAAGCGGGCCTGCTCGCAGAAAGCCGCACAGCCACTGATTTTTTGTCCGATCCGACTGGCTTCCCGGCGTCCCGCTGCGTAAAATGGGCCTCTCAACTGAGGAGAATTATGGGCAACGCGCAACAAACGGTGTTCATTACCGGCGCGACGGATGGGCTGGGCCGCGCAGCCGCGGTACTTTTAGCGGAAAAAGGTTTCCGCGTGTTTGCCGCGGGACGATCCGCGGAAAAGCGTGCCGAGCTCGACCGGCTCGCCGCTACCAGGAAAATCCCGTTGGAAACCTTGGAGCTCGATGTTTGTGACGACAATTCCGTCTCCCGCGCTGTCCAGCAGATTCTGCAAAAAGCTGGCAACATCGACGTCCTCATCAATAATGCCGGTGTTGGATTAATGGCCGTTGCCGAAGAACTGAAGCTCGATGACCTGCGCCGCCTTTACGAAACGAATATTTTTGGATTGCTTCGCGTCACCCAAGCCGTTCTGCCGCACATGCGCGAGCGCAAATCGGGGCGTATCCTGATGCTCAGCAGCGTCGCGGGCATCCTCACGCCTCCCACCTACGGCGCGTACAGCAGCAGCAAGCACGCGGTCGAAGCGCTTTCGAACGCGCTGCGCCTGGAGCTGTACCCCTTCAACATTGAAGTGGTGCTGATCGAGCCGGGCTACATCATGACGAATTTCCAGCAGACCGCGAAAGAGCAGGCAGAATCTTATATTGCAGGCTCAACTACCAGTCCGTACGCGAAGATCTACGCCGGCGCGATCGCCGGAGCCACCAACAGCCGCCGCGAATCCAAAACCACGCCGGAAGATTGCGCTCGCGTAATTCTTGACGCCATCGAAGCCAGCCATCCGAAGGCGCGCTACACCGTGACTCCGCTGGCGAAGTGGGCAGCGTTCGGCCGGCGCGTGCTTCCCGACACGCTGATGGATTCTTTCCTTCGCCGAAAATTCGGCATCGAGCGGGAAGAAGAAGATTAACCCCAATATTCGCGATTGAAAAGATCAGTCACTGAACGCCAAGAAGAAAGTGTCATCCTGAAGCTATCCGGCGAGGATAGCCGCAGGATCTCAATGTATACATGGTGCGAGATCTCTAAGGTCAGGTCCTTCAGAGCGTAGAGGCGCGGCCACGGGATGACAAGCAGTTTTGTTTTTGAGAAGTGAGCAAAATTCTCGGGGGGAGCAAATGCCGCTTAATTGGAAATCTGAAACGACACGCTGTTCTCGCGCAGCGCTTCCCACTTCTTGCGCCAGGTTTCGTGCAACGGGCTTTCCGCGTAGTCGGCCGCCGCTTCCGCACTGGTGAATTCAATCACGTAGACGCCGCTCCAGTCCCGCAACTGGTTTCGTTCGGTCTTTAGCCAGATGTTTTTAATCCCGGGAATTTTCCCCGCCAGTTCGCGGATGCCATTAATGGCCTGTTCCTGATCGTTCTGGGAGGTAGCGTCGCGGAATTTGTAGGCGACGACGTGAATCACGGTCTTCGGCTGGCCGAAACGATTCACCGCCGAAACTTTCTGTGTCAGCGTGCTTCCGGCAACGCTTCCCGCCAGAAACAGCCCGATTCCCATCCCGATCTGCATCCAGCGGCGCTTGCGTGAATCCATAACCTTCCCTCCTGTGCGGACAACATTGCCAGTCTATTCGACCCGGCGTTCGATCGGCAACCGGTCCCCAATTTGACGGCGTGCAGGCCTTGCCGTTAGGCTGAATCCTTCATTTACAAGGAGAAGCGAATGACCCGGGGTCTCGGCTTGGCGGCGATGCTGTGCGGTCTTGCGATTTTCCCCGGAACGCTAAGCGCGCAGAACGACCCGGCAATCAGCGCGGAAGCCCGCGCGATCTTTCAGCAATTGATCGAGACCAACACCAGCGATTCCGTTGGCAGTGTCACCAAAGCATCCGAAGCCATGGCCCAGCGGCTGCTTGCCGCCGGCTTTTCTGAAAAAGACGTCACTGTCGCCGGGCCGAACGATCGCAAGCAGAATCTCGTTGTCCGCTATCACGGCTCCGGGCCGGCAAAACCTATCCTTTTCATTGGCCATCTCGACGTCGTCGAAGCCCGCCGCGAAGACTGGTCCACGGATCCATTTCAATTCATCGAAAAAGACGGCTTTTTCTACGGCCGCGGCACCCAGGACATGAAGGAAGGCGACGCTATCCTGGTCGAATCCTTCCTCCGCCTGAAACGCGAGGGCTTTGTCCCGGACCGCGACCTGATCCTGGCACTCACCGCCGATGAAGAAGGCGGAGATTACAACGGCATCGACTGGCTGCTGAAGCAGCATCGCGACTGGATCGACGCAGAATTCTGCATCAATCTCGACGGCGGCGAATTTGAGAAGCTGAAAGGGAAGCGCGTGCTCGCCGGCCTGCAAGCCAGCGAGAAGGTTTACGCGGACTTTCAGTTTGAGGCCAGGAATCCCGGCGGCCACAGTTCGGTGCCCGGCGCTGGGAATGCCATCTACGAACTCGCAGCCGCGCTGCTGAAGGTGCAGTCCTATTCGTTTCCCGTCGAAATCAACGAGATTACGCGTAATTATTTTGCCCACGCCGCCACACTCACGACCGGCCAGTTGGCCGCGGATCTTCGCGGCGCCACGAAGGAACCATCCGATCCTGATTCGATCAAGCGGCTATCGAACAATCCTTATTACAATTCGCTCCTGCACACCACCTGCGTCGCCACCATGCTCGCCGGCGGCCATGCGCCAAACGCGCTCCCGCAAATGGCCCGCGCCAACGTCAACTGCCGCATTTTCCCCGGCGAAGACCCGGAGCGTGTGCGCAAAGCTCTCGAACACGCCGTCGCGGATCCAAAAGTGAGCATCACCGTCGTCGCGCAGAAAACAGTCGACGGGCAAATCGCTCCGATCGTGACCGTTCCGCCCTCTCCACTCCTTCCGGAAGTCACCGGCGCGCTCGATCGCACGCTGGCCACAATGTGGCCAGGCGTCCCCATCGTCCCGACAATGTCCACCGGCGCCACCGATGGCAAATATCTCCGCATCGCGGGCATCCCCACCTACGGCATCGCCTGCATGTTTTTCGATATGGAAGACCACCGCTCGCACGGCAAAGACGAACGCGTGGGCGTGCAGGATTTCTACGACGGCGTCGAATTTGGCTATCGCTTCCTGAAGACACTATCAACAGTGCCGTGACGCGTGAAGCCGCGTTAGTTCTCGACCACAGACGTCGCTTGCAACCGAAGACTTGGAAGTGCAGCCGGAGCGTGTCGCGATTTCGGTTCGCTCCTCAAAGCGGCTGCTCCGTTTCTAAGCAGGCTCCTAGTAGCATCAATGCCATGGAAGCACTTGGCGTCCAATAAGAAACAGAAGCTTATCCTCTCTAGGGATTGATGCGCTCAAGATCGACCAGTCGTTCATCCACCAGAACACCACCACCTCCGACAAGTCCAGCATTGTGAGCGCGGTGATCGCCATGGGCCGAAGCCTTAAGTTGCGGGTGGTTGCCGAAGGCGTGGAAACGCTGGACGAGTTGATGGTGCTTCAGGGCCTTCAGTGTGACGAAGCGCAGGGGTTTTACTTCAGCCGGCCCGTGGCCGCCGAGCTATTTGCCGATTTACTTCAGAAAGGCGCGGCGGGTGTATTCGTCCACTAAGACGATTGAGGCTCCCAGACCGAAGGACGGTTAGCCCGGTTCGGGCATGGTATTCAGCGTGTGGCTGAACCGTAGCATGAAACGAAAAAGCCCCCGAAGCTGGGGGCTTTTTTCTTTCAGGAATTGGAGAGAATTCTTACGGCTTGGTCGGATCCGGTGCTTCGCCGGGCTTCGTGTCCTGCGGAGCCGTTGTGCTGGCTGCCACCGGTTTGGAAGCGTCGGCGCCGTAGCGCATCAGGTAGGGCATGAACGGCGTCACTTCGAACGGCATCTTCTCGCGTTCCGCCACTGTGCCCACGGGCTTGGCCTTAATGAGTTCCAGTCTGTCGTTCCACGGATCGATCTTCACGCGGCCGCCGATGGGCAGCGCCGCAATCTTCTGCGGGTTCTGCTTCGGGTCCATTGCCATCGTGGATTTCAGGTCGTTGATCTGCGGCACGCGATTGCCGAGGTGTCCGCTGATCAGGTTCGGAATTTCCTTCTGCCGGCTGTCAAGAGCTTGCAGGAAGAGCCCCGCATTGGCCAGTTGGCCCTTGTAGGGAGAGTTGTTCAGGATCTGGATGGCCTTGGCGTTGGCCTGAGCTTCTTCCTCCGGAGTGCGCGAGAACCCAAAGTGGCGGAAGGTATCTTTGTCTTCCACCAACAACTGGTCGAAAAACGCAAACTGCGAATCCAGCCGGTGGCCCAGCACCACGTGGCCCAGTTCGTGCGCCAACATCGTCGCCAGGCTGGCTTCGTCGGGCAGCACGTCAATCAAGCCGCGGCTTAGCACAATCGTATGGCCCAGTGTGAAGGATTCCAGCGTGGAGGTCATCAACACGCGGCAGCGCACATCGGGCTCCACGTCAATGTTGTTGGTGACTTCCAGGTTGTTGACGACGGTTTCGAGAACCTTGTCCACTTCGCCCTTCGGCGCCATCAAGCCGATGCGCTCCAGGCGATCCGAAATGTTGTCTTCTGCCTGGCGGTCCCAGGAACGTTGCGCCTGAATCGGCGTCAGGTCGTTGGCGGTCTTGGTGTCGTCCTGCACCGGCGTTTCGACGAGGATCTTGCTCAACTCCTGCTCCTGCGAAGCGCCGCCGAGGTTGTACCCCCACAGACGCGTCTGCGCTTTGAAGTCGAGCTTTTTCGAAATGGCGAAGTGCAAATCCTTTTCTTCGCTATAGACAAAGGTTGGCATCCACAAGCCCGGCTGCACGTTGGTGCGCCAGCTATCAAAGTGGAAATACCAGCTGGAGTGGCCATTGCCGCTGTAAGCGCCGTTGAAGCGCACGATGTGATAGTCCTGATCCTCCACCCAGATGCGGCCCAGGAAGCGTCCACCATTCTTCTTTTCTAGCGGCGTCACGTCAAACACCAGACAGCGCACTTCGCCCAGGAATTCGCGGCGCACATAGTCAAACTTGTAGTGCTGCCGGTCGAAACCGTTCGTGTCGATGAAGATCATCTGCAGGAAGCCGTCCGGCAGGAACTGCATCGCGAAGCTGAAGAAATTGCCGATGGAGCCGAACACCTTCTTGCCCTTGCTCGAGGTTTCGGTCAGGGGCACCAGGCTCACACCCTTGGCAAAGTTCGCCCGGCCCAGGAAATACTTGTCTCCGGCGGGCACCTGGCCCAGATCCTTATCGGCCTTAAGGTTTTGAATGTACGTCTCCACCAGCGGGGAGTAGTTGCGGATCTGGCCGTAGAGCTTCTGCTCATTGCCGGTGATCCGATCCACAACCTGCTCCATCGTCCGCGGTTGATCCGCATCGGGAGCCGGCGCGGCGGAGGCAATCGTGCCGGCGTAAGCACCGAGAGCCAGCACCAGGATGTAATTCGACAACTTTCGCATGTTCATCTCCCCTTCAATAAGCCAAACGGAATTCGATACGTACCCGGGCCGGAAAATCCACTGGCTCTCCGGCACGCAGCGCCGGTTTGAACTTGATCTGTTGCGCGGACCGCACGGCCGCTTCATCCAAGCCGTGGCCCAGGCCGCTGATTACGCGATTGATCTGCACGGTGCCATTCGCGAGGAAGACCATGTCCACAACCACGTCGCCTTCTATCTTCATCGAACGCCCTTCGGCGGTGTATTCCGGTTTCGGCTTGCTCAGAATCGTCGGCGAATTATCCGCCGGACCGCCGGCCTGCTGCTTTTTCTTCGGCGCTTCCGCCGGTTCCGACGCGTTTGCAAAGCCGGTGGAGGCGACCGTGCCCTTTTTGCCGCTACCGGTCGGAGGAGTGGCCGTACCGTTTCCAAATCCAGTGCTGGCTACCGTGCCGCGAATTCCTTCTTTGCCGCCCGTGCCGTTGCCGTATCCTTCGCCGCCCGGCAATGCTGGAGAACCCAGCCGCGCCACGGTCGGCGCATGCTTTGGATCGCCCTTGCCGGCTACTCCGTTCGGATCGCCGAACCCGCCGGTCTGAACTTTTTCCACGGGAGCGACCACCGTTGCCGGCGCCGCGCTGCCCGAATTCAGGTTGTTGACCTTCACGTCCTCCTTCGGACGCTTCGGCCCATTCTCTTTGACATCAATCTTTACTGCCTCGAACTTCGGCGACATGTCCGGATCTTTGATTTCTGCCTTTTCCACCTTTGGCTTCAAAGCCTTCGGCGCGACGAGGTTGGCAAAAATGTGGGGCTGCTGTGGATTCAGTTTCGGCGGCTCAGGGGGTGGCGGTGTTGGTTTCGGTACAACCGCCTTTACCTTCGGAGTTGGCGGCGGTGGCGGCGGGGGAGCCACAGGAATCATGGTCACCGGCTGAGCGATGGCGGTATAGGAATATTGAATGGCGGTTTTCATCTGTTCCGGATAAAGCATCGGAACGATCAGCAGGAAACCAAGAAAGGTAAGTTGCACGGCCGCGCTGAATCCCACGCGGCGCCAGTTGGGCTTTGCATCTGGCAACAAAGCCAGACGGGCCGGTACCTGCCGGGTTCCAATGTTCTGTTTCCAGGCTTCGGAGTTCGCGCTCCGGCCGCGGTTGGAGCTGAACCCCACGCCCAGCGACCTGTTCGTTGGTGGATCTGCAATCATCGTGGCCATCCGCTCGCCGCCTCTTGCAAAAATTCGTCCTGGAACCTCGCTCGAAAGCATCGAGGCTTCGATTACTCGAGTACAGGGCGTGTGAATTACCAGTACGAGCGTACTGAGGGGGCGCGGCACCCCGAATAGGACTTTCGTACTAACGACGCGAACTCGCTAATGCTAAAGCGAGTGCATCTTTCTCACGCGACTGCTGTATCTCGGACAAACCCGCCGAGGCGAAGTTCGTTGCGGGTCGGGTCGCAACTATCCATAGATTAACCCATTCAGGGCGGGGCTGAACCGGGGATTTTGCCGGGGACACGCACCGGTCGCTCCTTTAGGGTACCCTTTAGGATGCACCAGCGCTATAGGGCGTTGGTTATTTCTTTTGCATCCTAGGATGCTGAAAGAAAGAGTCTTAGACTCCCGGCAGGAGAATTGTGCCGCAGCCTCCCGAAGAAAAGAACCCCGCGCGCGGTGGCGCATCGCTCCTCGCTTCTTGCGAGCCGCTGGCTCTGTCGTTGTTCTCCCAGTCCGGGGCGGTCCGGTGGGGACTCTCCCAATCTCAATTCGTTGGTGGCCTGGAGCGCAGTTTGCGCAAGCGGTTCCGGGACCCCGCGCCCTCCCCAGAACGCCTGGAAGAGTATCTCCTTACCCTGCACCTGGAAGACCTGGCCCTGACCACGGCATGCATTGAGGGAGTCGAAGCCGCCTGGGAATATTTCGTTGAGGAGTATCGCGGCTATCTGCGCGCCGCGGCAGGAGCGATCACCAAGGGCAGCCGCTACGGCGCGAATCCGCAGGAACTTGCCGACTCGTTGTTCACCGATCTTTTCGGTTTGATGGACGGGAAGCGCGGCGAGCGTTCGCTTTTTCGCTACTTCCATGGACGGAGTTCGTTGAAGACCTGGCTGCGCACCGTGCTTGCTCAACGCCACGTGGACACCATCCGCGCGCAACGCCGGATGCAGTCGCTCGATAGAGAGGACGGCGAAAAGCCGCTTCTCCCTCCCGAGCGTGTGCAGTTACAACCGCCGCAGGATCCGCACCGCGCGCACTACCTTGCCTGCTTTGCTGCTGCCTTGCAACACTGCCTGAAACTTTTGCATCCCGGCGACCGCGAGCGGCTGGAGCTTTATTATGTTCAGCAGATAAAGCTGGCGGAAATTGGCCGCCGGCTGGGCGAGCACGAATCCAGCGTTTCCCGCAGCCTGGAACGCATCCGCCAGGAATTGCGCGCGCTGGCGGAACAGCACCTGCGCGAAGCGTTTTCCCTGAGCGACGCGGAAATCCACGAGTGCTTTGAATACGCCGCCGAAGATGTCCCCATTGATTTCCGGAAGCTGTTTCCCGATGCGAAGCCAGAGGCTTCGCGGGTAAAGCGAAAGGAACCAACGTGAAGCGCTGCAAGATATGCCTTTGCCGACGTTCTAAGGAAGGAGAGCGCCATGCCGTCTGACGATCGCGACCCGAAATTTGAACGTGCGCTCGCGCAACATTTGCGTGGCGGCGCGGCACAGGCGAACTGTCCCGACACGGAAACACTTGCCGCATACCACGAGCGGAATCTTTCCTTGCAGGAAATGGCGCAGTGGAAGGAACACATCGCGGCTTGTGAAGCTTGCCAGGAGACGCTGGCGCTGGTGGAGACAACCGAAAATCAGCTTGCGGAGGATTGGAAGGAACAGGAAATTCCGCTGTTCGAACGAGCTTCAATCCAGGCTGCTCACGCGGGAGAAATCAGAAAGCGAAGTGCCAAAGCAGCGGCGTCGGGGGAGCCTCAAGCAGCTCGAAGCTCCGTCGCCATTCTCCGCCGCCGGCCTGTGCTTTTGCGCTGGGCGATTCCGCTCGGCGCCGCTGCGGCGGGCGTCCTCGTGGTTATTGGACTTTACGAGCAGCGGGCGCCCAAAGTGGCGCGCGACTCGGACACAATCATAGCCCGCCGTCAGGTGCCTGCCGGGCCAACCCAGGTGCTGGATGACAAAGCCGGGAAAGTGCAGCCGCAACTGGAGCCAAATGAGGAGCGGGCACCGGCTGGCGCAACAACCCGGCAGAAAAATGAGAAGGAGCTAGCAGCTGCGCCGCCCGCGCCGGTCGGAGAGCACAGTAAGGATGCGGGCGACAGGGACCGGGGATCCCGCGATCAACTTGTCGATGGGCGGCTCGAGAGTAAAAAGTCTGCTCCAATGCCTTCTCCAAAAATCTCCCCGCAAGCGGCCACGGGCGCAGCGGTTTCTGAAAACGCGCCAGTCATTGCTGGCGTTCCAGCTCCTGCGCCGCCTCCCGCCCGGCTCGCCTATGGAGGCAGCGCGGGAGGAGCGGCGGGTCGACCGCCGGCACGCGCCGACGCGAAACTCGCTGCTCCGGCGGCGAGACAAAAGCAGGAGGTTACTGTCGAAGCGCAGGCCGCGGCGGTGGACACAGCCAGCAATAGCATGATGCTGAAGCAGGGAGCGATCTCGGAATCCGTGGAAGTAAACGGCGCTGACGTCGGCCTGATTCTCACTCCAGACAACCGAGTCTTCTGGAAGCTGCAGCCCTCGGGAAACCTGCAACTGACCACGGACGGTGGCAAGGATTGGAAATCTCTGGAAACCGGGGCCAACGAATATCTCACCGCCGGGTTCGCGCCTTCCTCGCGTGTCTGCTGGGTCGCCGGGAAATCTGGAACACTGTTGCTGACCAAGGACCGCGGCAGCCACTGGACCCGAATCAGCACTCCGATTGCGGGAGACCTGGGCGGCGTGCACGCCGTCGACGCGAAGCATGCTTCCATCTGGGATGCGAACAACCACATCAGCTATGCAACTTCCGATGGCGGCGCCACCTGGAAGCAAACCGCCAACGAATAGCCGCGTGCAAGAAATAGCGCTGGCGCCGTTCTAAGTCTGAAGGCAAATTCTCGACGAGGTGAAGCGAAGATGAAAACTCCCCGATTCCCGAGGCGCATGGGTTTCCGCTGGGTGGCAGCCACGGCCGCGATTGCGCTCGCCGGTGCGGCCGCGTTTCCTCCGGATTTTCACGCCGGTAAGAAGAATGCCACTCAGGAGAAGGAATCCAGCCGGGGCGCTGTGGCGGCCGATCAGCCGACCACTTTGGCGGATCAGACCGATCTGGCGGTGACCGTCTACAATTCCAACATTGCGCTGGTTCGCGACGTCCGCGACCTGCAGCTTCCGAGGGGAAATTTCCGCCTGAAATTCATGGACATCGCCGCCACCGTCAATCCCGCCACCGTTCACTTTCGCTCGCTGACCGAGCCGGACAAGGTCGGCGTGCTCGAGCAGAATTACGAATACGATCTGCTGGAGCCTGCGAAGCTATTGAACAAATACGTCGGCAAGGAAGTGACGCTGGTGCGCAGCTATATGGACAATGGCACCACCAAACACGAGGAGATCAAGGCCACGCTGCTGGCCAACAACAACGGCCCGGTGTGGAAAATCGGCAACGACATCGTGACCGGCGGCTACAGCGAGAGCTATCGCTTTCCGGAAGTGCCAGCGAACCTGTATGAACGCCCGACCCTGCTGATGTCGCTGGAAAATTCCGGCTCGACGAAACAGAAGATCGAATCTTCGTATCTCGCCGGCAACCTTTCCTGGAATGCGGACTACGTCCTTACCGTCGGGCGTGACGACAAAGCCGCCGACCTCGACGGGTGGGTTACGGTCATCAATAACAGCGGCACCGCTTTCCGCAATGCCCGGCTGCAGCTTGTTGCCGGAGATTTGAATCGGTTGCCGCAACGCGACCAATATCGCGCCATGGAAGTAATGGCCAAAGCTGCCCCCGCGGCAGTGGGAGGCCAGTTCCAGCAGGAAAATTTCAGCGAGTATCATCTCTATTCGCTTGGCCGCCGCACTTCTGTCGAAGACAAGGAAACCAAGCAAATCAGCCTGCTGGAAGGAACGGGCGTTCCCGTCGAAAAACTTTTCGTCGTGAACGGGCAGAACTTTTACTACCACAACGCGCAGAATCCCGGTTCGCCGCTCAAGGATCCCGTCATGGTTTTCTACAAATTCAAGAATGAAGAGAAGGCCGGGCTGGGCGTTCCGCTTCCCGCGGGCAACGTGCGCGTTTACCAGAAGGATTCCAAGGGCGGATTACTCTTCATCGGCGAGGATCGCATTGACCACACGCCGAAAGACGAATTCGTCACCGTGAAAATCGGCAACGCCTTCGACGTGGTCAGCGAGCGCAAGCAGACCGACTATAAGAGCCTGGGCAGCCGCACGTGGGAGATGGAATTTGAAATCACCCTGCGGAATCACAAGGACACGCCGGTCGCCGTCCAGGTGAATGAACCGATTGGCGGCGATTGGGAGATGCAGTCCTCATCCTACAAATTTACAAAGACAGCCGCGTTTGCCGCGCAATTCAACGTCCCAGTGAAAGCCAACGGCACGTCGGTCCTGACGTATCGCATCCGCGCCAAGTGGTAGGGCTCCGTTTTGGAGTGCGGTAGCTTTGCCGCCGCTTTTCGGAGCCGGTGTTGGCTCCCAACTCAAATCCTTTACCGCGGTTACAATCTCAAAAGCGGGAGCAAAGCTCCCGCACTCCAAATTTCGCCCCGCCTTTCACTCTTCCAGAATCGCATCCGCTTCAATCTCCAATAAAATCTCCGGTGAAATCAGCCGGCTAACTTCGACCATTGATGTTGCGGGGCGAATCTCTCCAAAAAATTCCCCATGCGCCTTGCCGATCTGTTCCCACTCGGAGATATTGGTCACAAAAATTCGTGTCCGGATCACGTCTTTCAACCCGGCCCCTGCGCGGCCCAACGCGGACTCAAGATTTCTGATGATTTGGACCGTCTGCGCATAGGCGTCGCCGATCCCGACGATTTTTCCGTTCGCGTCCGTTGCGGTCGTCCCGGAAATGCTGATGTGCTTGCCGATGCGCACGGCGCGCGAATAGCCGACAATCGGCTCCCATTTCGTCCCCGTGGCAATGTTTTGGCGTGCCATTTTGGTCCTCTCTGGCAGGCCGGCGCGCGAATCGCCCCGGGCCCGCGTGCTAAACTTAGAGGAAGTATGGCACAGGCTGGCGGAGCTTTTGCCGGGTGCCGGAAGACCACTTTATGCGCTGCAATAACATTCTGGAAGCGGTGGGACGTATCCCGCTGATCCGGCTGAACCGGATCAATCAGGGCCTAAAGCCGCAGATGTGGATCAAGGCTGAGATGCTGAATCCGGGCGGCTCCGTGAAAGACCGCATCGGCATCACCATGATTGATGAAGCCGAGAAAAAAGGTCTGTTGAAGCCCGGCGGCACCATCATCGAAGGCACCTCCGGCAACACCGGCATGGGGCTTGCTCTTGTTGCGGCTGTGCGCGGGTACAAGTGCGTGTTCACCACCACGGACAAGCAGTCCAAGGAAAAAGTGGATTTGCTGAAGGCTTTGGGCGCCGAAGTGATTGTCTGCCCCACGGCGGTTGAACCCGAAGATCCGCGCAGCTATTACAGCGTGGCGAAAAAGCTGGCGCGCGAAATTCCCAACGCCTATTACCCGAATCAGTACGACAATCCGTGCAATCCCGAAGCACATTACAAAACCACCGGCCCCGAAATCTGGGAAGACACCGAAGGCAAGATTACGCATTTCGTTTGCGGCATGGGTACTGGCGGCACGATCAGCGGCGTGGGGAAACTTCTGAAGGAGAAAAATCTCAACGTAAAGATTATTGGCGTCGATCCGGAAGGCTCGCTCTATTTCGACTTTCATAAAACCGGGAAAATCGCCAAGGCTCGCACCTACGTTGTCGAAGGCATCGGCGAGGATTTCTTTCCCACCACGATGCACATGGACATCCTGGACGATGTGATTCAAGTGAACGACGAAGAATGCTTCGTCGTCGCGCGTCGCCTGGCCAAGCAGGAAGGTATTTTCACCGGCGGCTCGGGTGGCGGCTGCCTCAGCGCAGCCCTACGCCTGGCGAAGGATCTCGGGCCGCGCGATTTTGTCGTCGCGTTGCTTCCCGATACTGGCATGCGCTACCTTAGCAAGGTTTACAACGACGAGTGGATGCGCGAGCGCGGCTATGTGGAGTCGAGCGTGCCTATCACCGCCGCGGAAGTCGTGAACGCCAAGCGGCAGTCCGGCAAGGTCCGCGAACTGGTAATCGCGCGGCCCTATCAGACGGTTTTTCACGCACTGAAAACCATGCAGGAACAGGACATTTCGCAGATTCCAGTCTTCGAAGAAACTATGTCGATCGGCACCATCTATGAAGACCAGATCCTCACCCTCGCGCTGCAGGGCAAGGACCTGCGCAAGCTGGTGGTGCGCGAAGTGATGAGTAAGCCGCTGCCCCGCATCCCGGGATCTTCGCCCGTCGAGCGCGTCACCTACATGCTCAGCCACGAAAATCCCGCGGTTTTCGTGGAAATGGACGAAACGAAGTTCGAAATACTCACCAAGTACGACCTGATGAGCACCGTCGCCGGTTTGATGGAACAAAAACGCTAGCCGCGATCCACACGCGCGGCCCAGAGCACAGGACAATCGAAAAGTGAAAATTCAGGACTTCAACGATCGGCTGAAGGATTCCATCCTTATCGCGGATGGCGCCATGGGCTCCATGCTCCATGAAGCGGTCGGATCGGTGCGCTGCTTCGATGAGTTGAATGCCACGGAACCCGAGGCAGTCTTTCGCATTCACCAGGCTTACATCGAAGCCGGCGCGCAGATCATCGAAACCAATACGTTTGGCGCGAATCGATTCAAGCTCGCTCCGCTGGGCCTTGGCGATGAAGTCCAGCGGCTGAACAGCCGCGGCGTGAAAATCGCCCGCGAAGCCCGGGAAGCTGCCTCTCGTGAAATTTTGATCGCCGGTTCCATTGGGCCGTTGGGCATTGGCGTTCAAGCGCGCCATCCGGAGCCCGATCAGATTCGCGCTACTTTTCACGAACAGGCGCTGGCGCTCGAGGAGCGCGGCGTCGATCTATTCATCCTCGAAACATTTTCTTACGTTGAAGAAATTCTGCTGGCCATCGAAGCTATCCGCTCGTTCTCGAATCTGCCCATCGTCGCGCAGCTTACCTATTCCGAAGAAGGCACGACGTTCGGCGACGTGCGTCCCTTTGTGGCCGCGGCGCTCTTGAAAGATAAGAACGTGCAGGTGATCGGCGCGAATTGCACGCTCGGTCCGCAATCGCTGCTGCCCATCCTGCAGGAGCTTTCGAATTCGCAGGACATCTCGATCAGCGGCATGCCCAACGCCGGATTCCCCAAGCGCGAAGGTGACCGCATCGTTTATCCGAAGTCCTCACCGCAATATTTTGCCCACTTTGCCGGCGAAGCCGCGGGACTCGGCGTGCGCATTCTTGGCGGCTGCTGCGGTACAACCCCCGCGCACATTCGCGCGATGGCCGAAGCGGTGAAATCTTTGCGGCCGCCCAAAACGCATTCCGCGACCACGGTTATCGCCACGGCGCAGCCTGCCGCTGCGGTCGAGGAGCGCGATCCGGAAAGCAAGTTCTGGAAGCGGCTGCAGAAAAAAGAATTTACCGTGTGCGTCGAAATCGATCCGCCAAAAGGCATTGCCCTCGACCGGATTTACGAGCAAGTGGACCGCGTGATGGCTTCGAAGAAAGTGGATGCGATCGACATCAACAGCGGCGCGATGGCTCGCGTCGGGATGGACGCGCTTGTTGTCGCCGGCGCCCTGGAAGCACGCGGTGTGGAAACCGTGCCGCACCTGACCACGCGCGACCAGAACATCATTGGCTTGCAGGCCATGCTACTCGGCGCGTGGACCGTCGGCGGCGTGCGCAATGTGCTGGCGATCACTGGCGACCCGCCTTCGGTCGGTGACTATCCGGAAACTAGCGGCGTTTATGAGGTAGATTCCGTGGGCTTGGTGAAGATTGTTCATCGTCTCAATCAGGGCACGGACTGGGCGGGAAAAACGCTCGGCGGCCAAACCAATTTCACCATCGGCGTCGCGGTGAACCCCGTTGCCGACGATCTCGACGCGGAAATCGCGCGCTTTCTGGCCAAGGTCGAAGCCGGCGCGCACTTTGCGATGACCCAGCCGCTCTTCGATCCGGAGCACTGGCACGGGTTTGCGAAAAAACTCGGCGGCAAGTTGCCCATTCCCGTGCTGATTGGTATCTGGCCGCTCAATAGTTACAAGCAGGCCCTGCGCCTCAACAATGAAGTTCCAGGCATTGTGATTCCGGAGCCGCTGCTGAAATCCATGGAAGCGGCGGGAGCATCGGCACGCGATCGCGGGTTCGAGGTGGCCCGCGAAATGCTGGCGTGGGCGCGCACGGAACTCGCCGGCGCGTACCTGATTCCGCCGTTCAAGCGCTACGAAGAAATTCTCGAAATTTTATAAGACCGAACTGAAATTACTTTGATAAGAATCAGGCGGCGCTTGCTTCGATCGCCGGCGGCGCCGGCGTTTGCCGGTTCACGATTCGCCGAAAGATCGGCAAGAGCACGAAATAAATAAAGCCAACAGCAAACGGAGCCAGAAGCGCCCAGACGACAACCGCGTGCCACGTGGTGTTCCAGAGAAGCTTGATCGCCCCCCAGAAATTGGCACGTCCCATCGAAACGATCTGCGCTATCGATAACGGCAGATGCGGGGCGCGAAAGAGTTTTTCGCCCAAGCGGAAAAAGGGCAGCAGCAGCGCCACCTGCGCGGGATACAAGAAGTAATTCACCACTTGCATTGCGGGAAGATTCAGCCCGAACGCGAGTCCGGCAATCCCGCACAACCAGACGCTCCAGCCGAATGCCGGGATCACCGCCAGCGCGGCGCTCAAGGCAAGGCTCAACGCCAGTTTCTCTGGTGTTACGCCTTCTGACAGCAATTTCACCACAGGTTTTATCACCCGGCGCTGTAGAAAATTCTCGCTCATGGGACTTTTCTCGGAACCAGTACTCCCCATTGATCTTTTGCGCCAGCGCAAAGGGTTCGAAGAAAGCGTAAAACAGCCTGAGCGATGGAGCCTGTAACCCTGTCCATGAAATATGGGAGCACTTTCATTGCCAGAGACGTCTGCTGATTAGCCTGTCAGAAAGAAAATCAGGTTAAAATCCAAATTACTTGGTTTCGGGAGGGCTCTGCGTCGTGTGGTCGTGAACGATGCGCCAGCCTTCGGGGAACCGCTGAAGAACCAGAGTGAAAATGCCGCCCACGTCTCCGGCCTGCCGCTCGAGGTGCCACTTTCCCAGAACCAGCGCCGCATCCTGTCCTAATGAACGGATTTCCAGTTCCTGAAAAGCGAGCGTTCCCATTGCGGCTTTATCGGCGTAGCTCGTTCTATAGCGCTCCATCACGGGTTGCCAGCCGCGCGTAAATCCGCGCGTTCCTGCAAAGGTGAGTTCGGAGGAGTTCCAGTAGCCAGTCATGAAGCCAGAAATATCGCCTTTGTTCCAATCGTTCTGCTGGGTGGTCAGCACGGCCATGATGGCGGTGCGATCTGTGTCCTTCAGCTTCTGGGCGCCAGGCTTCAGGGAGGCGGTGACGAGGGAGGTTCCGAAAAGGGTGGCCAGGAGAAGGCAGGGAACTGCGGCTTTTGTGGTCATGCGGTGTCCTCTAACTGCTTGTGTAAGAATAAGATAGAGGGGTCGCTGGGGCAAGCCCTGGTTTCTGGCCGGGAGCCCTTCCGGTAGTGCTACCCGGGTAGTACTTGGGAGCTATTGGGGTAATAGGGTGGGGAAGGAATAATCGTAGGTGAGGAAAGCAATGTTCTCCGCTGCACTACTTTCGATCGCGGTCGTGGCCATGGGGCAGTTTGCCCTGTATTACTGGCGCGCCGTGTTCACCGGGATGGCCAGCCTGCCGATCTCCAGCCGGGTGCTCGAAGCGGCCCAGGTGCAGGACGAGTCCATCTGCGGGAACGACTTTGAAAAGTTTGCCAGCTTGCTGACGCTTACTCCCGAGCTGAAAGAAATGAATGGCGGGCTGGGCATGGTGAAGACTTATTACTCGGTGGTTCAGCGGGCGGAGTCGATGCTTGCAAAATTCTCGCCGATGATGGCCGGCTGGGCTGAAAAAGAGCGCATGCTTTGCGCTCGCATCGCCGCGGTGCAGATTGACCGCCGCCTGGAAGCGAACCTGATGCAGGCCGCGTCGATCCGTTCCCTCTAATTCTAATCCCCCAAATTTCATGGTGGTTTTTCTGTGGTTGGAATTAATACGCCCAGCGGATTAGCGTGGCGCCGGAGGTGAAGCCTGCGCCGACGGCGGCGAGCAGGACGAGGTCGCCCTTCTTGAGTTTCTTTTCGTCGAGGGCGGTTTGCATCGCCAGCGGGATCGTGCCGGCGGTGGTATTGCCGTAGTTTTCGATATTGATGATCACCTTGTCGAGCGGCATGCCGAGGCGTTCGGCGGTGGCGGTGATGATGCGGCGGTTGGCCTGGTGGGCGATGAAGCAGTCGACATCCTTGCCAGTGAGGCCGTTTTTTTCGAGAACGCGCTCGGTCATTTCCGCCATTTTCTTTACCGCGTATTTGAAAACGTTTTTGCCGTCCTGATGGATGTAGTGCATTTTCTTGTCCACGGTTTCGTGTGAGGCGGGGTTCAGGCTGCCGCCGCCGGGCATGTACAGAAACTGGCCACCCATGCCTTCGATCTGGGCGACGTGGTCGATGATGCCTGCTTCGCCTTCGGCGGCGGGCTCGAGCAGGACGGCTCCGGCGCCGTCACCGAAGATGATGCAGACCGCGCGATCGGTGAAGTCGGTCATGGAGGAGTTTACGTCCGAGCCGATCACCAGAACTTTCTTGTATTGCCCGGATTCGACGAACTTGGTGCCGACGTTGAGCGAATAGAGAAATCCCGAGCAGCCGGCGGAAACGTCGAAGCCCCAGGTGTTGGTCATGCCCAGCTTGTGCTGTACCAGGCAGGCGGTGGAGGGATACATCATGTCCGGCGTGACCGTGCCAACGACGATGAGGTCCACCGATTGCAGATCGAACGGGTGCTTGCACTGCAGCTTTTTCACGGCTTCGACGGCGAGGTCGCTGGCGGCTACCCCCTTGTCGGCGAGGTGGCGTTCGCGGATGCCGACACGCTCCATGATCCAGTCGTTGGTGGTGTCCACCATTTTTTCAAGATCGGCGTTGGTCAGGAGGCGCGGAGGAACATAACCGGCTACACCCGTAATTTTTGCGGCTATGCGGCGAGCCATGTCTCTCCTTGCGGAAATCTTGCAGCGAGCGGGAAAGACTGATTGTAAATGATGGGGTTTGCCGGAAACAAGCACGCGCGGAGGAATTCGGTCATTTTTCGCCTGCCTACGAAGCCGAAAGAATTTCGTAGCGCCAGGTGAAGGCGGCGGTTTTTTTCAGCATGGCGGCGACGGAGCAGTATTTTTCCTCGGTGAGGGACATGGCGTGTTTCACGGCGGCTTCATCGAGCGAGCCGCGCAGGCGGAACAGGACTTCGAGCTTGGTCCAGACGGTGGGCGGTTCGGGGGCGCGTTCGCCAGAGCAGAGGACTTCAAGCGACTCCAGTTTCTGCCGCTTTTTTTCGAGGATCAGAACCATGTCGGTAGCGGTGCAGGCGCCGAGCGCCATCAGCACCATCTCCATGGCGCCGGGGGCCTTGTTCGATTCGCGGTCGGAATCGAACGGCACGGTA
>Ga0210399_10001056_pt1 | contig 21524 bp, 14 predicted proteins | sample IncBWC14MmetaG_FD_150865 | JGI IMG/M metagenome (GOLD analysis project Ga0210399, IMG submission 150865) | Forest soil microbial communities from Barre Woods Harvard Forest LTER site, Petersham, Massachusetts, United States - Inc-BW-C-14-M | ecosystem: Environmental > Terrestrial > Soil >... | reverse complement strand
ATCCGATACCTTATACCCGTTGATGGTCATGATTTTAAGGATTTCCTTGTCGGGGACGCCAGCGGCCTTCCAGCTTTTCAAGAAGTTGATCGCCACCTGGCCGCGGGTCATGCCGGGGACGTAATAGTCGGCGTCGGTTGAAAAAGCCATCTTGACTCCATTGGCGTAGGCGCTCTTGATGCCGGCGACGGTGTGGTCGAAGGCGGCTTGCGAGCCGCGATATTCGGTAAATGGTGTTTCCGTACCGGCACGCCAAATGCCTTTTTGTGTCATCCGCTTGTGCAGTTCGTCGGTCAGTGCGATGTCGTGTTCGATGGACCAGATGCCCGCTTCGATGGCCCGGCGGGCCCCCTCTTCGGTCTGCACGTGGCCGGCAACTTTTAATCCGCCGGCATTGGCCGCTTCTTTGATGAAGAGCTTGATGTCGTCAACAGAATAGGGATAGGGCTTGCAGTCAACACAGATTTTGATGACTTTGGCGCCAAACAGAACGTTTTGCCGGACGGCTTTAACGATTTCGTCAGGAGTATCCGCATCGAGGTATTCGGGGTAGACGATGTTGTGTTCCTTCACCATTTCCGGTGTGGGATAAAACTGGCCGCCAATGCCCCCGATGATGATTCCGGAATTGATGAGCGTCGGTCCGGGCAGCCAGCCCTGCTCGATAGCAATCCGCAGCGCGCTGTCGGCGTACAGGCCGTTGTTGCCCAGGTCGCGAATGACGGTGAATCCGGAGGACAACATTTGCATGCCATTCGAAGCGGCTTCGATAGCACGGAGGGCCGTCGATTCCTGAATGTAGGTGTAGTAGTAGACGTCGTTTTCAGGAATTTTCTTGTAGGTGATCGCCAGGTGATTGTGCGCATCGACAAGACCCGGCAGGACGGAATAGGAAGAGAGATCGATAGTCTCCGCTCCAGCGGGAGCCGCTACATTAGAGCCGACGGCAACGATCCTGCCGTCCTTGACGGCGATCAATTGGTTTGCCGTGGAGTTGCCGGTTTCCGGATCGATGAGGCTCCCTGCACGGATCAGGTACGCCGTGCCCGCGCTGGACGGAAGCGGTACGGACGATTGCTGAGCGAAGACCGGTGGGAAGGCGAAACCTATAAACAAAAATAGCAATGCGATTCGTTTGACCATGGATGTCTCCTCGGCGACGATCACTCCGCGTGCAGTTGAACGTGAGCTCAGTATCTTCGAATCAGGAATGAGCTGATTTTAGACATATGGAAGAAGGGTGGTCAAAATCAGACGAGTGGAGTTGTTCAGGCACATGGATAGATAAAACGGCTTAAGCGACAGCCTGTTTTTCTCTCGGCCGCACGAAAAGATAGCCGACACCTTGGCATTGCGGGCAGTCTTTATTGCGGTAATACCCGGTCGCCTCACAGTATGAACAATCTTCCCAATCACCACGGTTGAGGGCACTTGCGTTGGTGCCGTTGCAGCGTTCTCCGGCGATAGTTCTACAACAACGACGGTCTGCCACTCTACTGTTGTAACCCGCGCCACCGCATAGGGTGCAATGCGTAACGGGGAGTTCTCTCTTCAACATGTGCATATGATACGTCCGCGTTTATGCATTAACCAGTCCCGGCGGATCCTGCCCGGTAAAGCTAACCAGAAATCTAGTGGGTACCGGTACCGACCGGTTGCAGTCACGCTGTAACGTATCAAATCAAATCCTCTGGTACAGGAGAAACCCACAGCGGTTCAAGGCTGAGAGTGTGCGTTTGACTGAGCGCCGAATCAGAACCATTTGATTCGGATGGCCTGCCCTTTCAAAAACCAAAAACGAAACGGCAGGCCACCAGCAAACATCCTGGCGCGTTACGGTTGAACCGACGGCAAACTTCCACCGACATTTCCATTCTTATTTCTACCTGGTGGATTGGCGTCCGACGGGTTGACGATGACGCTGGCGGAATCGGCCGAGCGGGTTGCAGACCAGTTGGCGTCGCCGAGATACCGGGCGAACAGCACGTTTCTGCCCTTGGGCAGAGTGCTGGCAAAGGTCGCTATCTCCACGCCGGCTCCGTTGCCAGGGGCCAGAGCAATTGGCGGGCCGAGAGGTTGTGCGGGGGCGCCGTCCACGGAATCGTAGAACTGCACACCGCCGTTGGGGAGCGGAACAGAGCTGGCCTGCGGCACACCGGTAATGACGGCCGAGACGCTGGTTTGTGCGCCGGTCTCAACGAACCGAGAGATGGTGGTGAGCGTTACCGCCGGTGTTCCGAGCGCAACGTTGGTGGCAACTAGCGCGCTGGAACTGGCGGCGAAGTTAGCGTCCCCGGAGTAGACCGCGTAGACCGACTGCGGCCCGGCCATGATCCATCCCACAGAAACGCTGGCTTTACCTCCCACGAGTGTTACGACATTGCTGATCGGACCGATGTTGGAATAGAGCGTTACGGTGCCGGTGGGAATGAGTCGCGATGGGGTCGTTGCCGTTGTGGCGACATTGTATACCGCAATCCTTCCGACAGCGGGTTGGCTCGTGACTGCCTGTAGTGCCGTACTCGTGGCCGCTCCGGAGGCCCCCGGAACTATAATTTCCGGCTGGTGGTCAGCATTAAAAGGAATGTAGTTGGCGTCGCCCGAATAAGTCGCGTCGAGGAAGTAGGTGCCCGGGGACGGAATAAAGGCAAGGGTGGCCGTGCCCGTCTTATCGAGCGGGACAGGCGAGCCAATCAACGCACGAGTGTCATCTCGGAAGAACTGCACGGTACCCGTGGGAATCACCGTGGGATCGCCAACAACCTGGGCGCTGGCCACAATCGTGGTTCCCGGCGCAGGCAACTGATTGTTGACGTGCATGAGAGTGGAAGCTAGGCCCTTGGCAATCGTGAAGGTAAAAGGCGTGGTCGTTGGGTTGAAACTGTTATCGCCCGAGTAGCTGGCGATGAAGTTGTAGTTTCCCACGGCGGGATCAAAACTCGTGCCGGGACCCTCGGGGATGTAAATCGAACCATTCTGGTCGAGCGGGTAAGTGCCGAGAATTTGCCCGCCGGGCGTGGTGGTGATAGTAACGGAGCCGGCAGGAGTTCCCGCCTGGGATGCACCGGCGATCTGTACCTGGAACCAGAAGGGATTGCCCAGTTGGGCCTGCACGAGTGGCAGAACCTTTCGCCGACCGAGGACAAAGAAGGGGCTGAGAGCCCAAGTGGTGGTTGTGGCGCTGCTGGGTTCCGGAGTTACGGACAACGAGAGCGGCTCGGAATCGCTGGAGCCATAGATCGCGTCACCGGCATAGTGCGCCGTGAGATGGTAGTTTCCACCGGGAAGATTGCTGAGGCTTGCGGAGTAAGCGCCGTTGGTCAAGGTTCCGGAAGCGACTGGGCCATATTTATCGGTCATCAGGGAAATTTCTCCAGTTGCCGAGCCGTTGCCGGATGCGGGCGCAACGGAAGTGTTCACGTTAACGGGTGTTCCGTGTGTGAATCTGTTCCTGGAAATCTGGAGAGAGGTGGCCGAAGGGAGAGTGTTTACGCTACTCCATGCCGAGACCAGGTTTGCGATGTTGATTGAGCCGAGGCCGCTGGCGAGATCGTAGCCGGAGGCGGCGCTGTATCCAGTGAGCTCCCCGAAGGAGGCCCCGGGAACAATATTGCAGTTTGTCGAGAAGGGGGTCCTGAAGGTCTTGGCGACGCAGGTGAGCGAGTTGGCGCCCGTGGTGATGTCGTTGAAAATACACGACGCGACGGTGTCCGGAGAGGCGCGGTGGCTGGAATCGCAAGAAGAGTTCGGACGCGCGGCAAGTTTATAAAGAACGTAGTTGGCCTGCCCTTGATACAGGCCGTTTTTCTGCTCCACGAGCGCCATGATGCCTGCCATGGCCGGAGCAGCGGCGGAAGTTCCCCCAATGACGGCAGCGTTGGTGATTAGAACTGAGCCGCCACTTTGTGTTGTCCACTGGCAAGAGCCTTCGGTGCAAAGGAGCAAACCATCATGTGCACCCGCGGCCGCGAGACTGACGTCGGGTAGATCGCGAACACCGTCCTGGGGCACAGTAGCGCCGATCTGCCAGGCTGGTTTAGGATAGCCAGTGCAGTTGCCAGTGCTGTCGGTGATTCCGCACGAACTGGCTCCGCCACCGGCGGCAAAAGCATTCTGCCTGGTTGTGCCGAAGTAGCAGTTGATGAAGCTGACGCCCACAGAAGTGTTGCAGCTTTCATTCCAGACAGCCTCCGGGATATAGCCGAGCGCGGAGGATTGGTTCGAATTATTGTTCAGGCTCCAGTAAGTCGTGAGGGAAGACTCGTTGAATTCGGTTCCGCCGACGGCGACGTTGTCGGGAGTCGAGGCGAGTGCGTTTACGCCAAAGCCGAATTCGGAAGCTCTGCTTGTGGATGGGTTGACGCAGGCACTGGAGCCGGAGTCGCCGGACGACACCAGCACAGTAATGCCCTCGGCTGCGGCTTGCTGCCACAGGCCGGCGAAGAAGGCGCTTTCCGTCGGACTCGAATCCGCTTCGCAGAGGCCGAAACTCACAGACATGATCGGGGCGGTGACGTGGTCGACGATATAGGCTGCAGAAACGTCAACGCCATCGGTGGCGTTGGTGCTGGCGCCGACGACGTAGTTGATGACCGCGCGCGGCGCGACCGCTCCCGACCATTCCACATCCAGATCGGCTTCGACGTCGTCGCCGGCGACAAGGCCGGGATTGGTGGTGGCGTAGATAATTATCGGATCGGCGAAGGGTAGCTTGAAGATGGTGCGGAAGGCTTCGACATCGGAAAGTGCGATATCGGAACGGCCGACGATGGCGATGGAGACGCCGGTGCCGTCGTTGCCCCCAGAGACGAGCTTGGCGGAGTTGTAGATTGTGGCGTAGTCGCCGGGGCTGAGAAAGTTCACGACCTGGTTGCCGAGGAGCGTGAAATCGGGACCGGCGGTGGTCTGTCCGGACACAGCATTCAGCGGCGAGGTTGCGGGGACCATTCTCCCGCTATTGTCGCGGGCGATCGGCGCATATCCAGTGTGCAGCGCGGACTTAAGAAAATTGTGAGTGGTGACGACACCGGAGACTACAGGGGCAAGCGCCTGCGGAATCGAAAGCTCGGTGGAATTTGCGAAGTGCTGCGCTTCATTCACGACATACTTGTGAATTTCGGTTCCGAAGGCGCGTTCAACCTGCTGCGCGCTGCCTGAGAAGCGAATCCAGTTTTTGCCGTGAGCAACCTGCGCAACAGTGAAGCCGTTGGACGCCAGCCACTGGGTGACCGCCGCAACATCTGCGTCCGCAGCGCCGAACTGCGCGCCATATTGCTCCGGGGTGAGCCACTTGTGGTAATTCTGCGAATTCGGATCGTGCAGGCCGGCGATAAGCTGTCTTGCCGCCGCGGCCTTTGCATCGCTGCCGTGGAGAAACAGCAGCATGTCCTGCATCGGCAGGTTGGCGTCGGCTCTGCCGCGCTCGTTCTCCAGATTAGCCAGAGGGTGCACGGTGTTGCCAGTCAGTTTGCGTTGTGCTGGATCGACAGTCTGAGTGATTTGGGGTTCCGATTGCGCGCGGATTGCAAACGGCACACAGAGAACCGCCAGCGCGACAGCAGAAAGGAGCGAAAAGAATCTTGAGAAAGAGCCAAGCTTCATCGAACTACCTCCGGGCAATCAAATTGAAAAGAGTCCACCCACCGAGAGCCTGTGTGGGGTGTGCAGAAGTCACAGGCAAAACTATTTCGCACCATGCTGGTGTTTCGATGTTGCAATTCCTCGACGAAAACGTTGGCGGAGTCTAACAATAACCGCGGAAAGCCGCGCTATCTTTAAAGGATAGTTTTTGAACTACTCTTTCGGGTATCGCCGCGGCGCGGCAGAAAAACGGGAATCAAGTGTCAAGAAGACCTTGCTGGATGGCAATCACAACCGCCTGGGTGCGGTCGCCGGCCTGAAGTTTTTGCAGGATTTTCTTGACGTGCATTTTGATGGTGTCTTCGGTGACGAAGAGCAGTCGTGCAATTTCTTTATTACTTTTGCCGCGTGAAATCAGGCCCAACACTTCCACCTCGCGTTCGCTGAGTTTTCTTGACGCGATGTAACGGGCGAGTTTTTCGGCTGACTCTGGCGAGAGGCACCTTCCTCCGGCAGCGACGTGCCGCACTTCTTTGGCTAGCGCTGCGCCGTCAATTCCCTTTACAAGATAGCCCTTTGCACCGAGCTGAATGGCCGTGTAGATAGAGGCGTCCCCTTCAGAGGAACTAAGAATCACGATGCGGGCCTGATCATCGGAATGGAGAACAGCGCGGATAACGTCAAAGCCGCTCTGATCGGGCAACCGCAAGTCAAGCAACACCACATCAGGCTTGTGCGTTTTGTACATCTCGACAGCCTGGCGCCCATTGGCGGCAAGTCCGGTGATCTTGATCTGGTGTCGCGCCAGGATGCCAGCCAATCCTTCGCGGACCATTGGATGATCATCGACGATCAAAACCTCAATCGGCTTCAAAGTCTCATTCGTCTGCTTTGTCAATGAGAGTTGCCTCCTGCCCGTCTGCCTGGCTCTTGCGCCATGGCCAAATCGATTTTTCGGCTGGTGTTTTCGCCCGCAAGGAAATGCGCGTGCCCGTGCCAGGCCTGCTTTCGATCGTAATACTCGCTCCAATCCTTTGTGCGTGGGCTTCCATGCCACGCAATCCAAAATGCCCTGGCCTCCCATGCAATTTGGTTACCTCGTCCATGCCCTGGCCATCGTCGGATATTTCAAGATTCAGGATGCCTGGCTCAAATTTTACGCGTACCTCAACATGCCGTGCGCCGGAGTGTCGGAATGCGTTGGCCAACGCTTCGCGGCAGATGCGATAAATTTCGTCGCGAATCAGCGGATGCACTTGTCGCGGCTTCCCTTCGCTGATCAGGCGAAACTCCGGTTCGTCGCCCATGCGGAATTCCGCTTCCGCGTGCTTCAAGACCTCGAGCAGGCTGTTTTGCGGCACCGCGGTGGAGTGCAGGTTGGACACCATGTTCCGGCTGCGGCCAATCGTCGCGCGCAGACGAGCGGACAGCGTTTCCAGCGACTGCGCAGCGGTTTGTGGATGATCCACAATCTGAAAGCTGACCAATTCCATTTGCAGAACCGCGCCCGTCATGTCCTGAATGACTGTGTCGTGAATCTCCGAAGCGATGCGCTCGCGTTCCGCGGCGCGCTCCTGGAAGCGCAGGTTCAGCCGCTCCGCACGCGCGCGCGTTTGCCGCCTCGTAATCTCGACGACAAGGGCGATGCCGAGGATCAGAGCCAGGACGATAAATGGTTTGGTTTGCCAAAAAAACGGTTTAAGCCGCAACTCGACACTTGCGGGCGCTGGATTGGCAAGTCCCTCCCGATTGATGGCCATTACCTCGAAGCGATATTTTCCCGGAGGTAGTGCTGTGTACGACGCTTCCCGCGCGCCGCGAGCGTCTACCCAATTATTGTCCCATCCTATTAATCGGTAGCGAAACCGCAATTGCTCTGGTGCGATCATGTATGGCGATGTGAAATTGAATGTCACGCGGTGCTGTCCGGGCACGATAGTTAAGTTCTGCCCCAGTTGCTGGTGGTCATCCACGACCGTTGAATCGATCACGGCTTTCGCCGCGGGTTCAGCCGCCAGGTGCGCGGCGACGACGGAAACGCCGCGCGCAGTAGCAAACCAGATGCGCCCATCGTGCCCGCGCAGCACATTGACTTGATTCAGAGGCAGCACATCTCGGCTTTTCAATCCGTCTGCCTCGGTGAAGACCTCCGGATCCAACTCCTGGGCCTGGCCGGCGAGAAACGTATCAAGCTTCTTTCTCGTGATTCGCGCAATCGCGTTGGTAGTCGCAATCCAGATGTTTTCATCCTCATCTTCCACGACTGTCAGAACAGTATTTGCGGGGAGCCCCTGATCCCGCGTGATGAGTTGTGTTTTTTCGCCCTGGATAATCATCAGTCCGTTCGAACTTCCGAGCAGCAGCCTGCCATTGCGGCATTGCGCGACGGACAGCACCCAGCCCTGTGTGGCAACTTGCTTTTCACAATGCTGGCCTGTACAGCGAAAAAGCCCATCGCTCGTTCCGGCCCAAATGCTTCCCTTGCCATCGGGCTGCACCACCCATACGGTGCTTGCTGATAATCCTTCTGCCTTTCCAAATTGCGTGAGCTTGCTGCCCTGCAAGCGAAACAATCCCTTGTGGAGCACGCCAAACCAGAGGCTGCCATCTTTGTCCCTCACCGGTGTGTTGATGTATCCGTGAGGAACGCCGGCGATTTTTGAGAATCGATTCTGGCTCCAACCGAACAGACCGTAGTCCGAAATGGCAACTAACGGTGCGCCCTCGCCTTCAGAAAAACCGCGGACTTGACCGAAGGAAATCCCTTCTGCGGGTCCGAATCTCCGCCACTTGCCATTCTTTAGTTCGGCAACGCCGCCTTCCAGCGTTCCGACCCATATTTTTCCGGAAGCGTCCTCAAACACAGCGTCAGATGGGCCGCCTCCGCGGGGCAACCCATCCTGCTCCGTGTAACTGGTGAACACGCCTTCGTGCAACCGTTGCAACCCTGCGATGGTTCCGATCCACACATCGTGGTTATTGTCCTCAAACAGGACGCGCACATCGTTGCTCGCTAAACCGTCGCTTCCGGTCATGAATTCGGTATGCTCGATCGACTTGCGGCTGAGACCGTGCAGACCGCCACTTGCCATCCAGAAATTATGCTGATGATCGACCATCACGCTTACAAAGTTGCCCAGCCCTGGCGCCCGTACCATGGCGAAGCTGCTTCCGTCGAACCGAAACAGGTGGTGGCCATCGCCGGCGAATATCTCTCCGAAATCATCCGCGTAGAGCAGCGAAGCATTCGCCAGGGAATATCGCTCGGGTGGTGTTTTCCCTCGCAAGGCGAAGATGCTTTCGCCATCTGCCAGCCAAATCGTGCCATCTTTGCTTTCTGCGAAATCGCGCAAACGCCCTGCCGGAACGGGCAGATCTAACTCCTCCAGACGTTCCCCGATGGCATGCAATAGCCGCCCACCTTCATAGACCAGGACACCCCCGTCTGGAGAATGAGCAAGCCCATCTACTTGATAGTTTGAATTTCCTTTCGACGGGATGGTTCGAAACGTTCCACCGGTGTAGTGGACCAGTCCATGCTGAGTTCCAATCCAAAGTCCTTCTTCGGCATCGCACGCCAGGCCGACAATGCGGTCCTGTAGAGACGGTGGTCCTTCGTGTGAAAAGAGCCTGAAGCGCAAACCATCAAAACGTGCCAGACCACTCATCGTGCCTACCCATAGAAAGCCGTCGCTGGTCTGTGCAATTGCGGTGATGAAGCTTTGGGGCAAGCCCTGATCGGTTGTCCAAGTGGTGAGTACTTCGTGCCGCAGTTGAGTCTCGAATTGCTGCGCGAAGAGCGGAGCACCGCACCACAGATGGGCGAGGACCACTAGAAGTGAAAAATAAAGTTTACCGAAGGAGTCTGAAGACACATGAGATTCCTGATAAAGAAACATCATTATTATATATCGATGATCAGTAGTGTCCCAACGTTCGATTCGTTAAGGGTTGATTTTACTTGAGCTTAGGTGGGGGATGACCAGTTCTTAGCTCACCGTCGTTGTTGGTATAGGCCTGTAGATTCCATTATCTGGACAGGCTGTCCTAACCTCGTACATGGTTTCAAATCCCACCGCTCGTTCCATCAACTCTACTGACTCATTTAATGTGCAGGTGCGAGCAAGGAAAGTTCTCTTCTGTAGTGCTCCGCGTAATTTAGACGTTCAGGGTCCGGTAGCCTCTTCCCGCGTCATACATCGCGGCTTTAAGGGGTATTGGGGAGGTTCTGTTCTCGTTCTGTTCTCGATTTTGCCGACTGCTAACAAGCTAGAGCAATCCGAGATGGTCGGGATACTTGACTTGCATTCGGAAGAGAAGCGCAGTAAGAATCGCTTATCGATTGTGACGCCAAAGGTAAATTCCGCCTCAGGTTCTCCGCTGCCCCGAGATCGTTTTGCCGCTGAACTACGTGGATTTGGGCCGCTGGGCATTCTCGCAGTGCTCATCATTGCGGCCGGGCAGATCGTGCCACCGCTCAGTGCTGTGCTCGTCCTGGTGTGGACCGGGCTGTCGCAAACGCCATGGCGCGAGATCGGCTACGTGCGACCTAAAAGGTGGCTAGGAAGCCTGGTCGCCGGCATTGCTTTCGGTATCCCGTTCAAATTCCTGATGAAGGCGATCGTGATGCCGGTTCTCGGCGCCAATCCGACTAATCAAGCCTACCATTATCTGGTCGGAAATCGGGCTGCGCTGCCGGCAGCCGTGTTTACCATGATTGTCGTCGCTGGCTTCGGGGAAGAGACCGTATTTCGAGGATACATGTTCGAACGACTCGGGAAGCTGCTCGGACCTAGCCTGACCGCCCGGATCGTGATCGTGCCTGTAACGGCCGCATTGTTTGGTTCCATCCACTATTTCTCGCAGGGACTGGCCGGTGCCCAGCAGGCGACTATTACGGGTCTCGCATTCGGGACGGTCTTCGCCGTCACTGGGCGGATCTGGATGCTGATGTGTGCGCATGCCGCTTTCGATCTGACTGCGGTCGCGATCATTTACTGGGGTCTCGAAACGAAAGTGGCGCATCTAGTTTTCAAATAGCCGTCGAGTGGACGGGTGGATGCGTGTCCAAAGCAGAAGCCAGGTTCTCGACTCTGATTAATGCAATTACCGCGCCAACACTCCTACTGAAACCTACCAACTCCTCAGCCTTCATTGACTTGACCGTTTCTCGCGAAGTAGGATTTCAGCCGAGTAATTTAATCATCTCCCAGTTTCCCCAAGTCGATAGTTCGTTGGGTTCGGAGGAATTGCATGCCACATTCATTTTTTCATCATAGACGCGCTGCAGCGGTCTTTGCGATTTTATGCATGGCTCTGACAACAACCGTGCGTGCGCAAAATTCACCTGGTCCATCGCCCGGGCCTCTGCTTCCGCTCATTGCTCCTCCGGCGGACACGCCTTATCCCGGCACGATTTCGCTGCTCGTCGACGTCAGCAACGTCACGGGTCGCGTACTGAATGTGCATGAGATGATTCCAGTAAAAGGCCGCGACATTACGCTGCTCTACCCTGAATGGCTACCCGGGACTCATTCGCCTTCCAATCCAGTAGGCGAACTTGCCGGCCTGGCTATCATTGCGAACGGAAAACACATCCATTGGGTGCGTGATCGCGTGAACATGCACGCATTCCATCTCGAGGTGCCACAGGGTGCAACGGCGCTGGAGATAGACTTCCAGTTCCTGGCTCCCATGGATCCGAAACGAGGCCGCATATCCTCGAAGTTCGCCGACGTCACCTGGAACAGCGTGCTTCTGTATCCGGCGGGATACTTCTCACGGGATATTAAATTCGAACCTGCGCTTCGCTTGCCAGAGTCATGGAAATTCGCCTGCGCGCTGGACGTGAAATCGCAGGACGGCAACCTCGTGCGGTTCAAAGAAACGTCGCTGAATACGTTAGTCGACTCTCCGCTTTATGCTGGCGTCAACTTCAAGCGTTTAGACCTGTCCACCGGGCCGGACAACCTGGTGTACCTCGATGTCTTCGCCGACAAGCCTGCCGATCTCGAGATCACTCCGGAACAACTGCAATACCATAAGAATCTTGTCATCGAGGCGCAGAAGCTTTTCAATTCGCATCACTATGATCACTATGATCTTCTCTTTTCGGTCAGCGACACGGTTGGTGGCAAGGGCTTGGAGCACCACCAATCGAGTGAGAACGGCCTGCGTGCCAACTACTTTACGGACTGGGCAGCAGGAGTCCCCGGTCGCGCTCTGCTGCCCCACGAATACACCCATTCGTGGAACGGCAAGTTCCGCCGGCCGGCTGACCTTTGGACACCTAACTTCAACGTGCCGATGCACAACGACCTGCTCTGGGTTTATGAGGGCTTGACGGACTATTACGGAAACATTCTCACTGCGCGGTCCGGAATGCGTACCCCCGAGCAGGCCCGCGATGTATTTGCGCAAATCGCTGCGTCCTTCGAAATCAGTCTGGGACGCACGTGGCGCTCTCTGGAAGACACCACCAACCAGCCCATTATTTCATCTCACTTCGCCGCGCCGGAGACTTGGCCGAGTTGGCAGCGTTCGTTTGACTACTACCCCGAATCGGACCTTATCTGGCTCGACGCCGACACGAAGATCCGCGAGCTCAGCAGCGGAAAGAAGTCTCTTGACGATTTCGCGAAGTTGTTTTTCGGGGTCGAAAATGGGAGCTACATCACCATCACCTATTCGTTGGACGACCTTGTAAAAGCGCTGAACTCTGTCCAGCCCTACGATTGGGCAGAATTCTTCCGCACGCGAGTTTACGAGGTCAACCCGAACGTCCCGGAGAACGGGTTCACGCAGGGCGGTTATCGACTCGTGTACAACGATAACGAGCCGGAGTGGCAGAAGAAGCCAGACAGCTCTCGTGGAGTGAGCTTCGCTACCTCACTGGGCTTCTCAATAAAAGCAGAAGCCGGTTCTGATTCTCATGGCAGCCTTGATTACGTGTGGTGGGACAGTGTGGCCTTCAAAGCCGGCATAACGCCGGATATGCAACTGCAAGCCATCAACGATCAGAAGTACACTACCGCAGGCCTGCGGGAAGCGATCCTCGCTGCCGAGAAAAGTAAGGAGCCGATCAAGCTCTTGTTTAAACGTGGCGATGAGTTTGTCTCGGTCTCTCTCGACTACCACGGCGGGATGCGCTACCCGCATTTGGAGAGAGCCGAGACGACACCCGATAGGCTGGATGCGATCCTCGCGCCCGCGAAATAGAAATAAAAAACGCAGCCCGATTGCCTGCCGCTCGTAGACACAATCCGCGCGGAACGCCGTAAGTGTCGTGGTAGGGACGATCATCGCTGATCGCCCCCTGCACAGATTCGTACAAGCGGCATTACCGCATACGGCTCCCACATTGGAGAATGCGAGCGAGGCTGCTAATGGTGCGCGCTATTAGGTCAAGTGCCCAGGAAGGTAGGCCCATAAACATTGTTTGTGGGCAAGCCCCTCCACGCAGGCGAAGTCATCCTTCGTGCCATTACCCACTTGATATCCGGAAATCAGTTGAGTGTCGCTCCTCCCTTAGTCGTCCTCCGACTGTCACTTCTAACAATTGTGACCCTCAGACCGCATCCCTACCGTTCATGGAATGGGTGGATGCGGATATTGCAGTTGTCGAATCGACAAGTGCTGGTTTTTTTTGTGAAAGTAAACAGCGGAAAGAACAAGTCGTAGAGGCATAAACCCAATGGAAAACTCTTCCGCCAATACCGCACCGAATCGATTCCTGGCGCACCCTAGGACGATGCTTGAGCGTTTCGTTCGCAGCGAGACATCCGGTTCGGTACTTCTCTTCGGGGCCACCGTTGTCGCCCTCGGTTGGGCGAATTCGCCATGGAGCGGTTCCTACTTCGCGATTTGGAAGCTCCCCTTGCATGTGGGCCGCTCTCTTTTCTCGATGGACCTGCATCATTGGATCGATGACGGATTGATGGTGTTGTTTTTTCTGGTGGTCGGGCTTGAGATCAAGCGTGAAATCGTGAAAGGTGAGCTGTCTTCGTTTAAGCAAGCGGCCCTTCCCATCATGGCAGCGTTCGGTGGGATGATCCTCCCGGCGCTTATCTATTTCGCCTTAAATGGCTCCGGCTTAGGGGCCCGCGGGTGGGGCATCCCCATGGCGACTGATATCGGTTTCGCATTGGGTGTTCTCGCCTTGCTCGGCAAACGTATCCCTCCGAGCCTGCGCGTATTTATGCTTGCACTCGCCATCGTGGACGACGTAGGAGCGATACTCGTAATCGCGTTCTTTTATACCCCGCAAATTTCTCTATCAGCACTGGCGGTGGCAGGCGTTTTGCTGGTGGTCCTTGTAGGCGTCGCAGTGCGTCGGGCCTCACTTTCGGTGTATGTAGTTGTGGGCTTCTTTTTCTGGGCCGCGGTTCTGAGTTCAGGAGTGCACGCCACGATTGCGGGAGTGATTCTGGGACTAATCGCGCCTATCAAGCCAGAATTCCTGCCTGAAAAGCTGGCTGACGGTGCGGAGCCGCTCCTGAGAGACTTCCGAAGCCAAATCTTGAGCAAGGACAAATCATCGGCGGAGGCAACGCTCACAGAACTGGATCAACTCCTCCGTGGAACTGATTCTATTGCTGAGCGCCTGGAAAGAATCGTGCATCCCTGGGTCTGTTTCCTGGTGCTTCCCTTATTTGCCTTGGCGAGCGCAGGAGTTGCTTTATCCGCTGAACAGTTGAAGGTGGCATTTTCGAGCCCAATAGCGCTGGGCATCCTTCTGGGACTGCTCGTTGGGAAATTCGCGGGAATAACTGTGTTCTCTTATTTGGCTGTGCGGTCGAAAATTGCCGGTATGGCCGAGGGTTTGACGTGGGCGGGGATTGCAGGAGTCGGAATTCTTTCAGGCTTGGGATTTACTGTCGCTCTCTTTATAAGTGGGCTCTCATTTGAGGATGAGGGGATAGTCGCTACTGCAAAGGTCGCGGTTCTTGCAGCGTCTTTAGCGGCTGGATCGATTGGATACATCGCACTTCGGTTCACTTTGAAGGATGATTCGCTGCGATCTTAGCTTCGACCTCCGGCAGGCAGGTTGGCTCGGTTTCAACGATCTTTTGCGGACAGCACGGCTTCCGTACCAACGAAATGGGGATGTACTCTCGCCTTAAATAGGCGGGCCAATGCTTGTTGAACTATTTGAGGATCGACAACGAGCCATTCTTGGATAGACTCCCCTGCTGCTGACGTTTACTTATCGGCCCCCAAACATCGATATCTGTCTTGGGAGCTAAGTCTACACCAACTGCATTTCTGCCCCTAGCATGGGCAACGCGAAGCGTGGTTCCCGTACCCTTGAACGGATCGAGCACAGTTCCGCCTCGGAAGGGAGCGTCACATTTGCAATATGTATCGCCGCTGTTTAGAAACACCGAACCCCATTTGGAAAGTACATGGCGCCACTCACGAAGAGCAGCTATCAAGTTCTGAACGTACCCTTGGGATGTTAGTTCTTGGCCGATCTGATCTGGGAAACCGTAGTTCCGCTTTCGCCAATAGGGAGGCGAGGTACGACTAGGTCGGCGCTATTGTCTTCTAGAGGAATATGTCGCGCATCTGCGTGGATGGATGGAGGAGAGAATCGGGCGTGTGGATTTTCGGAGAGCGGCCTTGTCGATGGCTTTGGGTGGTTGCAGCCTTACGCTAATGGCTTTTGTGGCCATTTACAATTCGCTCCCTTACGCGGTAGCAGGAAAGCTTCAGGCTGCCGCCAGTTTAACCCAACAGGGCTAGCTTAGCATGTTCGCTTTATTTTCGCCTATGGATTTTTGGCGCAATAGGATTGGTGCGCCGTGTAGGAATCGAACCTACAACCTATGGATTAAGAGTCCATTGCTCTACCAATTGAGCTAACGGCGCACTGCCAAACATCACAACATACCACAAAAGGTGTTGCACTTATTTTGCACTCATGGGGCGTAAAACCGCACCACTTGACAACACTACACAACACCTAAGCTACACAAAACACAACCCGGCTACGGGCAACCGGGCGGTTAAGAGTCAACTGCTCTACCATTGAGCTACCGGTCCACGGGGAAACTGTTATTTTACACAGTCTGAAAATTCTTGTCGACTCTCACATTTGCAGAACAAATTGAAAATAGATTCCGCGGTTTGTACGGTTTCCACCGCTCGCCAGGCTTCTTCCCGCTGCGTGGCGCTATTTCGCGCGTAGAACCGCTGCCAGATCCCTCGCTACTTGCTTGGCTTTGGCGATGTCGTGCGGGTCGAAGGAGATAGCCGAGACCCGGGGGTGTCCGCCGCCGCCGTACTTTTCTGCAAGAGTGGCAAGATTCTGGTCGGCGGTCGTCTGGTTCCAGGGATTGGTGCCGAGCGATACCTTGGCGCGCACCGGCGATGCGCTTACGCTGACGGAATAGACGCTTTCCGGGTGCAACAGGTACGGGATAAACTTGTTGTAGCCTTCAAGGTCCAGGTCGCTGACGTCAAAGAAAACCACACCATCTTTTGATTCGCAACGCTCACGCAGGATTTCGATGGATTTGCGGTGGCGCTCGAGCAGTGGCTCCAGATATTTTGTGACAACAGGCAACTTGACCATTTCGGCCAACGGGCGATACGCCAGCTCCGTGATCAACTGCGCGGGGACTCCGTTGTCGGGCGCGGCTTCGATCACCAGTGCGAGCTGCGGCGCAGGTTCGGTTAGTTCCGTGGCCGATTGCGCGGTGGGAAATTGCGCGCCGTCGATGATGTCGCCCCAGTGGATCAGGTCGGCGAGCGGTTTGGTATTGAAGCCGAACTTTTCCTTGCTGACCGTGGCGATCAATTTTGTGCAGGATTTGTATTCCGGGTCATAAAACATGTGCGGCCCGGGAAAGCGCTTGAAATACTCAGCGTCCGCGGGGGTCAGAAAGGCGCTCTGGTGATGGTCGAACCACCAGGTCACCTTGGGTGAATTGGAATACTTGAAATCGACAATGGCGTTTTCATCGCCATCGAAGAGGCCGTCTTCCCAGGGGTGCTTGGCCTTGTGAGTCATGCCGCTGAAGTAGAATTCGGCTTTGGGATCGAAACATTCCCTGTAAAAACGGTAAAAAAGCGCCGCGGAAGCAGTGCCATCGAAACAGCGATCGTGGAAACACAGTCGGACCTTGGTCATAGAGAACGGGTTTGCCCCAAGCTGGCCCGGGTGCGGCGGCAGGGGGGAGCAAAGCTTTAAACGATGGACGGGTTGTGAATGAAAGTCAAGTGCAAAGCAGGAATATCAAAATCCTGGATGGGAAAATCTTCATCGGCGGGCGGCGAACGCGCGATCTCTGCCCATGCCAGGCCGCAGCGTAAACTTCAGCTGGAAAAAAGGCGCTACCGCCAAAACACCTTGCAGGTCCACATCGTCCATATACCGCCGCCGCGGAATACGCCGTGCGAGCAAAGCGAATTCCAGCGGTTCCCTGCGGAATGGGTAGGGGTCGAGAGTAAACTCGTTGGCACCAGCAGTGCGCAATTCCCAATCCGCCTCTTCCCCGCTGTCGTCCATCGGGACACCTTCAATCGTCGTGTCGTGGTCGACGCCGAGGCAGAAATACAAGGAAAGCCGATCCAGGGCCGCAAGCCGTTGCACGTTCGCGGAGATCAGCTTTTCGTCGGTGAAGTCTTTGGTGGACGCGTGGTTGCGCAGATCCACTTTCAATCGCAACTGTTGCAGGCGCAGACGCTGCACAAAATCGTTCGCGTGATGTTGTTCTTGCGTTTTTACGTACTTCGCGGAATATCCCGGCATCGTTGCTTTTGCGCGGTCATAGAGTCCCATGCAGTGGCTGGCCACCAGCAACCCGGCGTAGAGATCCGATTTCACTACCCTGTCGATTCCCCGCTGATACAGGAGCACGTGCTCATCGGTCGGCACGCTCATAAAGGTGTACGGCGCAAAAGATTTGGGATCAACTCCCGGCGCCATTTCCCATTCCTGCCAGCCGTTGTCGTGCTCGGCCGCTGCCAGGCAAAAGGATGCGAACGGCTCCGGGCGCGGAAAAACGTCGTTTCCCCATTCGCGGGCAAAAAAACCGGAAAGGATGGCGTGGTCCGTTTGCCGGATCACCAACATCGGTTCATTGTTCTGTTGGACGATCATTCGCTCTGTTCGTCGACCTGCCAAACCGCGGGGAGGTTTATTATCCTCCAGTCGGCGCGTGGATTCCAGCACAATGCAGACTGTGGGTATGGCCAAGAAGCCGTCAGAACCAGTATCATTTATTTTGGCGTTGCGGGAGTGGCGGAACTGGCAGACGCAGTAGCCTTAGGAGCTACCGGACGTAAGTCCTTGGAGGTTCAAATCCTCTCTCCCGCACCAAATCCTCCAAAGGAGGGATTGCCCTGAGCAATGCCAAAGGGCTCTTCTCCTCCTCTTCCCTCTCCGTCTGGCCCGATCGTCTGTTCCAAATCAGCTCGGGTCCCCCAATCCGACCGCTGAAATCCAGCCCCTACTTTCCCCCCCACCGCCTTCGGCAATTCCGGGATGTTTGCCTTCCGCACCAGATCCGCAAAATCCGCACGCGAACGAAGTTCGTCAAATACCGGCTCGATTCGCAAGTAAACCATCCACGGGCTGCGCTGGGCCGCGGCCTCGCCCAAAGCATGCACGGCCTCCGGCTTCCTGCCCAGCAAAGTCAAATATCTGGCCTTCTCATACCGTGACAGCGTCCCCGATTCCACGTAAGTCTGCACGTCGACCTGATAACGATTCGCCGGCTTGGACCGAAATCTCTGGGCGCAGTCTTTCGAACGCGACGCCGGCGACATCTTCTCCCTGGAAGTACGCCGGGTGGGCCGGGCCTTTGCGTCGAATCTGGCCAAAACAAAGACATCTTTAACTGTCTCACTAACTGCATTCTAGCGCTGTCAGGTAACAACTTTATTACGATCACAGACCCGCCAAGCCCTGGAGATGTCATCGTAGACATGACCCTCTCCACCGTGCCGGTCGGTACGGTGTTGACTGGCGGCGGGAATAACACGGGCGTCCCCGAACCGAGCACGTTGCTTCTTAGTGCCTTGGGTCTTGGCGCTCTGGCGCTGAAGCGTTTCTACGCCTAGACCAATCCCGCAGCTACTTCCCTAGTCGAGGTCGAAGATGAATGCTGGCACCTTTGTTGCCCCTTCGCAGATGCCAGTGTCTAGTTCGGGATAGCATTCCCGCGTGACGTTCCTTGCGCCTTTCCGCTGTTTGCATAACAATGATGCCTAATTGGTTCTGATTTGATCATTGGGAGTCATCCGTTATGCACGAGCGCAGCGTCCGCGATCTCCTGAATCTCTATAACCCGGCCAATCCCCTGGAAAAGGCGTGGACTATTCCCGCGCCCTGGTATTTCGATGAACGAATTGCGCAACTCGAGCGCGATTCTGCATTCGCGGCCAACTGGCAGGTGGTGGGCCACCTGGACCAGGTGAAGGAACCCGGCCAGTTTTTTACCATCGACGTGAATAAGGAGCCCCTGGTCGTCGTTCGCGGCGATGACGGCAAACTGCGCGCGTTTTACAACGTGTGCAGGCACCATGCCGCCGCGGTTGTGCCCGAAGCGCAGGGTTGCGCGAAAAATTTCCGGTGCCCTTATCACGGCTGGACCTATGGCAACGATGGCTCTTTGAAAGGCATGGTCGAATTCGAAGGAGTTTGCAATTTCGATCGCGCCGACAACGGCCTTGTTCCGGTGCGTGTGGACACCTGGGAAAATTTCGTTCTGGTCAATCTCGACGGGCGCGCCTCTTCCCTAGGCGAATTCTTGGGGAAAGTTCCGGAACTGGTGGCGCCGCTGAAAATCGCAGAGACGCTGAAATACTTCGATCGCCGAATTTACACTTTGAATTGCAACTGGAAGGTGTACGTGGACAACTACCTCGACGGCGGCTACCACGTGCCACACGCGCACAAGGGACTGAGCAGCGTGGTCGAGTACACGAAGTACACCATTGAAAATTACGAGCGGGCCTGCCTGCAGTCGAGCCCGCTGGACAGTTCCGGCGCGCTCGAATCGTCCATCGGTTCAACGCGGCAGGGCACGGCGTTTTATCTTTGGGTGTATCCAAATTTTATGTTGAACGCATACTCCGGCGTGATGGATACCAACCTCGTGCTGCCGCTCGGCGTCAATAAATGCGCGGTAATTTTTGATTATTATTTTGCCGACATCAGCCCTGCGGCAGCGAAGCATCATCAGGAGAGCATTGCGGTCAGTGAAAAAGTGCAAGATGAGGATATGGCGATCTGCGATTCGGTGCAGCGGGGCTTGTCTTCCCGGGCTTATGTCGCGGGCCGCCTCTCTCTGCGCCGCGAAGCTGGAGAGCACCTGTTTCACCGGTTGCTGCACGCGGATATGACCAACGCACTGGCGCGGCCGATGGCGGCTGACTGATACAGACTGCAAAAACACAAAACCCCGCCGGCAAATTTGTCGGCAGGGTTTCGCTTCCAGATAATTCCCCGATTACTCCTTGGGAGTGACTTGTGCTTCTGGGGACACCCTAGAGCTTCTCGAAGAAGCGAGCCACTTTCTTTCCGGCGCTTTCCGAGTAGTAGACCGTCACTTTCGCGCCCTTCTCGGCGCCCTTTCCAGTGTCGACCGCCGCGACCTTTGTACCGTGGCCGGCCATGTCAAACGTGCGCTCGGTTCCGTCGGCGGCTTTCACCGTGATCGTCTTGCCACCTTCGCCGACCTTCGTGACCACTCCCTCCATGGACTTCATGCCGTCTTGGCCGACTTTATCGACTTCCACGGCCGAGTTTTCCGTGCCCTTCACCGTGTAGTGCGCAACCACTTCAGAGCCTTCCTTAACTCCGTGAAAGGTGTCCTTAGCGCCGGTTTCAACGCCTTCTGCGCCGCGAACCGTGGTTTTGTCCACGAAATGGATGGTCTGCTCTGTGCCATCCTTGGTCTTCACCACGATTGTCTTGGAGGCGGCGTCCACCTTGGTGACCACGCCGTGAACGGCGCTCACAACGTCGTCTGCCGCCACAACCATCACCGCAAAAAATGCGGCCAATACCGCGATTGAAAAGGATTTCTTCATTCCTGCGGACCTCCTGTTTGTCCTTGAACCGTTGAGTAGCCGAAAAGGGTAAGTGATCCTGTCCCTAAAGGAGGTTAGCGCAAGCCGGTGGCGAAAACTACCGGAAAGAGCTTTACGCTCGGCCATTGTCCCGGGTGAATTCGAAAGACGGCTTCTGAACAGCGCCACTTCGCCAACGCCACTGCTAGGGGCGCCGAGTCCGTTCTACCCGGGATTTGTATGGGCGATCCCTCGTCCGCGCGGTATGTCTTCCTCGGCGTGGGTCAGCCGTCCTGTCACGTACACACACTGATGGCCACGCTGGAGTATCGCTTCTAGACGAACGGAAGCAACGCGGCGGCGAATCGGCCGCGGGAGCATCTTCCTTTTTGTGATTGAAAATGAGTGTGCCAGCTCACCCGATTACTTGTGGCGCCACACGTAGCCTTATTTCGGAGACTGTCCGCCGCTAGCCGCCTGCTGGTCCGGTTCTGATTGTTGCCAACCGGAATCCGGATTGAATTCGTGCATGGAGCTCGCGATCGCTTCGGTCTTTTTCCCGAGGTCCTTCTCGTAGACCACTCCGTCTTCGCTGGCCAGGAACGTTTTCACGCCGGAAGAACGGTACCCCGCGGGGTAGGCCACGAACGCGAAGCCGGTCATTTTGCCGTCGACGAGGTAAAGCTTCGCGCCGCCCGGTGCATTTTTCCCCTGGCGCGTCAGGATGTGAAAATAATAGCCGCGGAAAGGGACAGGCTCTGCGCCTTGGCCCTTGGTTTCGTCGTCAGACACGGCCTGCGCCACAAGCGGGCCTATCGGACTTTGTGGCCCGTTTTCCGGGGCTTTCCAATACAACCCGTCGTGTTGGCCTTCCTCGCTGTAGATCCTGTGCGCGTACTCGTTATGCTGCTGCGAGTAGTATT
>Ga0210399_10001055_pt1 | contig 21549 bp, 18 predicted proteins | sample IncBWC14MmetaG_FD_150865 | JGI IMG/M metagenome (GOLD analysis project Ga0210399, IMG submission 150865) | Forest soil microbial communities from Barre Woods Harvard Forest LTER site, Petersham, Massachusetts, United States - Inc-BW-C-14-M | ecosystem: Environmental > Terrestrial > Soil >... | reverse complement strand
TTCCATCGGCGCCAGATGTCGATCTTTTCCGCGGGAGAAAGTCTCCACCGTTTTCGTTGGATCATAAACACCACCTTTGAACAGATTATTTCCTAGATGGTGTTGCATCGACCTATTGAATGCACCGGATCGATCAGGACTTCTGTGCTATCAGGCTGGGGGTCCGAAATTACATCTGAACCGCATGATCTCCGAAGGCTGCGGTTGCCAGGTTTAGTTGAAACAAGAAGGGCTATGCAGACGTTCGAGTTCACCCTCCAAGGGAGCGATTATGCCCACAGTGGAGTCCCGCGACCCAAATCTGCCCCATGGACTTGAATGGCTGGAGGGCTTGGACCGGAGGGAAATAGATATAGTTTTAGCGGCAGCGAAAGCACGCCGATTTCCAGCGAAGTCGATCATGACGCCCCAAGGAGGGTCAGCAGGCCAATTCCTGCTGTTGCGGAATGGCCGGGCACGCTATTACTTTGGGACTCCCAACGGGAAAAAGGTCATTTTGATGTGGCTTACTGCGGGCGATATCTTTGGTGGCGCAGCGATACTCTCCCGACCTTGCAATTATCTCGTCAACACAGAAGCAGTCAGTGATTGTAATGTGTTTGTTTGGGAGCGCCCAGCCATTCGTGCATTGGCACATCGATTCCCTAAGCTCCTGGAAAACACCCTTCTCACCGCCATGGATTATTTCTCCTGGTATGTCGCTGCACACGGAGCCCTGATATCCCAGACCGCGCAGGAAAGGCTCGCCTATGCATTATTTGGATTAGCAGAAAGCATCGGCGAAAAAGTTTCCGAAGGCGTCGAGATCAACGTGACCAACGAAGAACTGGCCAACTCGGCGAATATCACTCCCTACACGACTAGTCGGATAATCAGCGATTGGCAGCGAAGCGGCTCGATTCGCAAGCTTCGGGGGAAGATACTTATCCGCCATCCAAAAAGGTTCTATCGCCGTGTGGTCTGATCAATAAGGTCCTTGTCCTGCTGGCAAATCGCGGCTCCATTTCTGAGTAACACGCCCTTCTCGTCCTATGCGAACATCAAGTTATGCTCTCGGGGTTGGAACTTCCATGCCAGCGCGTCAATCTATTGCTGACAAACCGCTGGCCAAGGAGAATGGCTCTGATAGCAGGAATAAGGTTCCGGCCGGCATCCCACTTGGAGAGGTAGCCAGAACCGCCAGCCGCAAAGGCTGCCTGGATGACTTCGATGTCATCCAGCGTGCTTACAAAGAGAATTTTGGAACCGGGGGAGACCCTGCGAATTTGCCGCGTCGCCTCAAGACCATTCACCCCCGGCAGGGAGATATCCATCAAGACCACATGGGGTTGCGCCTCTTTAGCCATCTGAACGGCTTCTGATCCGTCGGCTGCGACGCCGATGACCTTGAATTCTGGGGCTGTTTCAAGATGACTTTGCACGAAGCGCTGCCAAGGTAGGGAATCATCGACTACAAGAATTTGTACAACGGACATTTCCACATTCCTTTTTCGAACGGAGTAACTTCGGTGGGACAGCCGACTTGCGGTTTTGAGCTGTGCTCCTGCAACAGGATTTCACGGTGTGCTCGAGCCGTCGTTGCACCAGAACAACGACAAAATTGTTTCTGTAGCAATCAGTAGCCAGTTTTGGGAGGCTCGAACGTTTGCCTAGGGCGACTTTGTGAGGAATGTGACTCGAAAACATGGTTCGGCTCCGGCTAGCCCAATTCGAATTGAGTGGGTCTTGATAAACCGTTGACCGATGAGGCGGTTATCGGGATCCGGAGTCACCGCTTTCGTGCGTTTTTGGGCGGTAGTTCCCCCTAGGGAAATCCCCAGTTCCCTCGGCGTGGACTGACATGAGAATGATGGGACGAAGCAAATAGCCCGACCCCTGCTAAGAATGTTGGCGTGTAACCTAAAAGTCACGAATGTCAGGAGGAATTTCTATCAAACTACCGATGGCTTGTTTTACCACGTCAGTTACCCTACTGCTGGCTTTTGGCCTGCTTGGAGCTGCATTCAGCCACGCTGATAACGGTCCGGGAATTTCCCACGAGGCCGCAAAGCTCAATCAGCGCGGCCTCGACCACCTTCATAAAAAGGAATACGAACAAGCCATCGTCAGCTTCCGCGAAGCGCTGCAGATTCAACCGGAATTTCCGGATGCTCTCGACAATCTTGGCAAGGCGCTGGAAGCCACCGGCAATGATGCGGAAGCCATCGCGTCATTCGACAAAGCCATCAAAATTGCTCCGGAGAAAGCTGCTGCCTACGCCGATAAGGGGATGGCTCTTTTTCATGAAGGAAAGTACGAAGACGCGGCCGCCGCGTACCGCCGGGCGCTTGAGCACCACAAGGACTTTTCCGAAGCGCAGAACGGATTGGGCGCGGCGCTCCTCCGCCTCGGAAAAAATAGCGAGGCTATTGCTTCATTTCGCTCCGCGGTCGCTAGCAATCCCCGGAACGCCGAAGCCCTCGGAAATCTCGGCTCTGCACTGCTCACCGAGAATCAGGCCCAGGAAGCCTTGCCTTTCCTTCGCAAAGCGCACTCGCTCCGCCCGGACTCTCCTGATTTTCTGGAAAACTACGCGCTCGCCCTCGATCAAGCCGGCCAAACCCACGAAGCGATCGCCGCCTACCACAAACTCACCAACAAGCACTCCGATGAGCCTTCTGCCTGGGAGCATCTCGGACAGCTTTATTACAAATCCAAACGCTACGATCAGGCGGTTTCCGCGTTTGAAAAAAGCCTGGCGTTCAAGCAGGATCAACCGGAAGTGCTTCTCGCTCTAGGCCAGACTCAGGCGGACCAGGGCAAACTCGGCGACGCGATCCTCTCCTTTGAGAAATGTCTTTCGCTCAAGCCGGATGAGTTCTACGCCTCTTATAATTTGGGAAACGCGTACTACGCGCAAAAGGACTTCGCAAAGGCTACCTCCAATTACGAAAAAGCGTATGCGCTGAAGCCGGACTTCCCTGACTCCCTGATCGGCCTCGCCGCCAGCCAGTTGGCGGCCAGCAAAAGTGCCGACGCCATCGCGACTTACCAGAAACTGGTTCCGTTGAAACCCGATGATGCCAATGTGCGATTCAATTTCGGTACGGCACTTTTCAACGCCGGGAAATTTCAGGACGCTGCCGCCAGCTACCGCGAAGCCGTGCGCCTCAATCCCTCGTTTGCCCACGCCCACTACAACCTGGCGATGGCGCTGCTCCGGCTGAATGACGCCAAATCTGCGCAGGCTGAATTTGCCGAAGCGCATCGCCTCGACCCCAACCTCAATTCACCCGGCCCGACAAAGTAGACAGCCCAGATCCGCGTCGAAATGGTGGACGCTATCATCACGAGGAGTCAGATCCAACGCGGAGTTGTACGTGAGAGAAGACAGACTCCAATTGCCCAACGACGACCTCGAGACCGGCGGACTAACCGGGCCGGCTGCCTACAGACTCACGGATGAAGCCCGTGCGAAATTGCTCGGCATGATCAGCGTCAAGCCTATTTCGGAACCTTTACTTGAGGACATTCTGTCCTATTACGCGGACCTTGAGAGGGACTTCGCGACCAAGAAAGTTCCGAAGGCGTGGCAAAAAGTACTGAGCGATTTGGAGAAGTTGAAAGCCCAGCCAATCGCCGGCGGACACAAAGAACATGTCGGCAGAACTGGAGAAATCGGTGAGTCTACCAGACCTGGGTTGTAGGGCGAGGCCTGCCGTTTATTGGTTCGCGAGACGTTTTATCCTCGGAATGATCGCCTCGATGAGGCTCTGGCCTCTTCGGCCTGTTTCTAGTTTGGGCGAGATAAAGGAATGCTTTTCAAGAACGCCGTTGTTTTGCAGCTCTTTCCTTTACTCACCCAGTACCACTTTCCAGGAACTATCCGGATTGAACCGCTCCATTTTCGCAAATTCGTTGAGAGTTGCCGGTCCAAAATCCTTCTGGTAGACAACACCGTCGTGGCTGACGATAAAGGTCTTTACTCCCGTTACCTCGTATTCGGCCGGCGCAGCCACAAGGGCGAAGCCGCCGATCATCAGACCCTTCACCACGAAGTCCATTTCTCCGAGCGGCGCCGCGGGTCCCTGCCCCTTCAGGATTTTGAAGAAATAGCCATGGTATGGCTCCGCACTGGGGGAGTAGCCCTGTTCGATCGTACGGGCAATTTTTTCGCCAATCGGCCCGCCCCAACTTCCGTCCGGATTTTGCCACGCCAGGCCATCCTGTTTGCCGGGAGTGCTGATGATGAGCTGCGCGTACTGGTTCACGTCGTAGCCGTCCCGCTTTTGGAATGCGTAATCGTGTTGCGCTTCTACGTAGCCGTGGCAGATATCAATGGCGTCCAATTCATTGCTTCCGATGCGACGGTAGAAGAGTTCCTGCCGGCCGGCTTTGGCATCGAACGCCCAGTTGGCGCCCTGCTTCACGATTGGCACGGGGAACGGCCAGTCCTCGTCGCCCACGAGCAGGAACGCGCGGTTGCCAGTCTTGGGATCCACGGAAACAGTTTTCTTTTCGCGAGCCTGGGCGGCAAAGTCAGCGGCTCGCCGCCGGTCCTGTGGGTATTCGCCGGTGAGATAGATGTCGTCGCCGCCTGGTCCGAAGAGTTGTTTGAGAGCGTTTTCGTCAAAATTTTCTGCCGCCGCCACCAGCGCATCGGCTGCCTGCTGCGGAGTAGCAAAGCTTTTTGCTGCTGTCGCAGGCGCCAAGGTAGTTGTCGGAGCGTTGGTCGCTGCGGATTGCTGTGCAACGGAAAGACCCAATCCACATAGGCAGGAACACGCAGTTACGCCCACGATCATGAGAAGTCCGTGGCGATTCCGATCTGCAAATATTGCTTTCATGCTCTACTCCTATAGTTCGACCTCCGCAAACCTGCCGGTTACCTGCGGCGCCCACCACCGCCACTACGAGCGCCTCCGCCTCCACCCCGAGATCCCATGCTGGAGGAACCGCGGCTGCTACTGGCGCGTGCGCTCGATCCGTTGTATCCCTTGGAACCTCTGGAGCCGCCTCCAAAGGCGTCCCGGTTTCCACCGCCGCCGCGCGAGACATCCCGGCTTCCGATGCTGTCTGCTCCTCCTCCGCCGGGCCGATTGCCTGATCCGGCCCCACCTGCCGCCCGGTTACTGACACCAGCGCCGCCGGCCCGATTGCTTGGCAGATTGCCGCCCTGCTGGCCAACCTGCTGTCTGGCATTCGCTTGGCGGTTGGAGAGGGAGTCTCCACGTGCCGTACCGCCGAACCTGTCCGCGGTACCTCGATCCCGATACGGTGCGCCCCCGCGATGTTGTGGATTGTGCTTCCAATTGGCATTATCGCCGCGGCCGCCGCCACCCCGGCTTGGTTGTTGGGATGGACGGTTGCCCCCACCAATGTTGTTCCTGTTGCCGCCGTTAATATTCGAGTTGCGGTTGAAATTGTTGTTGTTGTTGATGGTGATATTGTTGTTGCCGCCCCAGCCGCAACCCCAGCCCCAACCGCCGCCCCAGAACGCACCCATCATCACGCCTACGCCGAAGGAAATCGCAAGTCCGGCGGCATAATATCCCGGGGGCGGATAGTAAATCGGTGGGTAGGGATAGATCGGCGGCCCGTAGACCACGACGGGATCATAGGAGGGAACATAAATGACCTGCGGATTAGCCTGTTCGACGACGATCACGGTCTTGCTCTCGACAACCTTGATTTCCACTTTTTGCTGCTCGTTCGATTTCAAATTGCCTGTGTCCTGAGCCTTTTTGCGCATGCGTTGCACTGAATCCATCACATCACTCTGCTGCGCAAGGAACGCGTTGCCTAGATCCGTGGTCCACTGAATGTCGTCTGCCAGGCGTTTCACGACATCGGGCAGCCCGGCCAAAGCTTGAATGCTTGGGTCCCAGGGTTGTTTCGCGACAGCATCGGCGAGCGCTTTATCCTTTAGTCCGGGATTCTTTGCCAGCCATTGCTGAAGCTGGATGAGTTCGAGAGGATAGGTAGAAGCGGCGAGGGTCTGGGCCAGCATGGGGTCGGGGTAAAGAGCAATGGGCGCAACGAGAGAGTCCAGTTGGTCGGGCGGTATCTTCACAACCTGATTCTCCGGTGAGGACGCTTGCTCAGAGCGAGACGAAGGCGTACACGCCGACGCGTCACCTGGAATGAGTGCAATCGTGCAGACCATCGTCAGCACGTACCGGAAGGTTGCACTTAGAAGCACCCGATTCGAATTCATGACTACCTCCACTTTTGATTGCCCTGTCCAGTGGATGAGCCGATCGAGTACGCACAGGTGCATCCGGTTGATGATATATCCACGAAGAGCGAGCTCAATTCCTTCACCGATGGTCGCCCTGCTTCCTAACAATCCTAGAAAAGCGATCGTCGAAAGTCCCGGCAGGTGACGTGTCGCTGTTTTCAGCTTCCTTGCAGCGCCAGCAGGCCCTCTTTGCTGCAGCCGAGACCCGTTCGTGCCCTGAAAAACGATGCTAGGTATCATTCGAATTCTTCACAACTAGGAGAATCCCTAGGCTCATCCAGGTGAGTCGACATAACGAAAATCCCCTCCAAAGAAATGGGATGGCGATGAATGCCCTCACCAATTGGCTTTCCATCCAGCAACAAGGTTCGGAAGCAACTGACCTCCGAGTAGGTCGAGTGCCCGGCTATGATTTAGGGCTAGCCGAAGCTGTTCGAGCGGAGATGCACCGACTAGGAATTTCCCTAGGTGCAGGGCAATCGCTGGCAATGTTAGTTTCGGGGACGATGATCGGATAGCGACTGGGTTGGAAGTGGCCAAACAGGCGCTACAAGCCATCGCTGTCAACAAATATCGCGCTTGGCGTGGGGCTACCTTGTGACCGTTTTGAAAGATGGTTCGGGTCCATTCAATTTAATCAGAAAGGAACAATGTGTATGAAGAAGCTCATCTTTTTTGCCATCGCTTTATTGGTGGTGAGCGTCACGCGCACCCCGGCTCAGGATGTTCGCTACGACTACGACAAGGATAAAGATTTCTCGAAATACAAAACCTACAAGTGGGTGAGTATCAAGGGGGCCGATCAGCCGGACGAGCTGACTGGCAAGCGGGTCATGGATGCCGTTGATGCCGAACTTGCCCTGAAGGGGCTGACGAAAACAGATGGCGAGACCGCCGACATCTTACTTGCATATCAGACGGCGATCGGCACGGAGAAGCAATTCACGTCATACAACACGGGCTGGGGCTATGGTCCCGGCTGGGGTGGAGGATGGTACGGGTACGGTGGCGGGATGAGCTCCACCACTACGTATGGCTCGACATCGACAGTCTATATTGGCCAGCTGGACCTTAGCATGTACGATCCTGCCACGAAACAGCTCATTTGGCGCGGGGTTGCGTCCAAGACCTTGGACCCCAAGGCCAAGCCAGAGAAGAAAGAAAAGAACATCGGCAAGGCCGTCAAGAAACTATTGAAGAACTTTCCGCCCAAGCAAAAGTAATTGCCACCGGTGCTGGAATTCCGCCCCGCCAAACGAAAATGACACAGAGCCGCAGACTTCGCAGCGTACAAGTACAGCTGTGGCTCATCTCGTTGGTGTAGCCAGGCTGGCTACAGCTTATTTGGAGGCGCGAAAATGAATTACGGGGGCGGTTGGCGCTGGTCCCTCTCTCCGTCCTATTGTGGCTCGCTAACGAGAACTAAATGTGTTCCACTGCTTTCACTTATAATCCTTTCGACAATACTTTCCATCCCTATCGGCGCGCAGGTTGCGCCCGATAAACATGTCCTGATCATCAATGAGGTGGGCCTCTCCCATTCTCTTACAGACTTTATCACCCAACAAATCGTCGAAGGGGTCGAGGAGACGCAGGACTGGCATGTCGAGTTCCATTCGGAGAATCTTGACCTGATCTCCTCGCCTGATAGACCCTCGCGCGCAGAAATCAGGGACTGGCTGGTCAAGAAATATGGTGGTTACAAGTTGGATGCGGTCATAGCTGTGGGACCGGACTCAATCAACTTCCTCGCAAATTACACCCAAACTATGTTTCTGGATGTGCCTATCGTCATTTGTGGCAGTGCTGCCGAATTCGCAGGCAATCCTCGGCTAGACTCGCGCTTCACGGGCACATGGACGAAATTCGAACCTACAAAAACAATTGAAGCAGCCCTGCGATTATTCCCGGCAACGCGCCACGTCGTCATCATCGGAGGGACCACCGCCTTCGACACAACGGCGGTGTCTATAACAAAGACAAACATCGCCTCACTTGCCGCCAAACTCGATTTGGCCTACATGACCGATCTTGAAATGAACCAATTGCTGGAACGGGTGCGACACCTTCCCGACCAAACCGTGGTGCTCTACATCTCGTTCTTCCGAGATGCTGCGGGGCACAAGTTCATTAATGCGACGAGGGCGCTTCCTATGATTGCGAGCTCTGCCAATGCTCCCGTGTTCGGCATGTCCGATACGTACCTGGAGCATGGAATCGTCGGCGGAGATTTGATGAGATTCCAAGAACAGGGCAAGGTTACCGCCCGGATTGTTTCGGAGCTACTAGCGGGGAAGAAACCCCAAGACATACCCATCGAGAGTCTCGCGAGTAGTTACGTGTTTGACTGGAACGCATTGCGGCGCTGGCACATCCCAGAGAGCCGGCTTCCTCCGGGAAGTCTCGTTTTGTTTCGAGAACGCGGTCTTTGGGAACGCACCAAATGGATCTGGATCGCTGGTGTCCTAATCATAGCGGCTCTCTGCGCCATCGCGGGTTATCTGCAGTACAGCCGGAAGCAATTACGCTTGGCTAGGGATAGACAAACACAGCTAAGCGGCATGCTGATTACGGCCGAGGAAAACGAGCGAAGCCGCCTGGCCTCGGAACTCCACGACGACTTTAGCCAGAGATTAGCGGTACTCGCCCTGGGACTGGAGAACGTGGCGGAAACAACGCCTCCTTTGCCTCAAGAAATTGACCAGCAACTGCATAAGCTCTTGGATTCCGCCGCCGAGCTGGGAGCCGATCTGCATACACTGTCGCACCGCCTGCATTCGGCTACGCTAGAGCGATTGGGACTAGCCACGGGGATTAGTGCTCTTTGCAGGGAGTTTGCCGCCCAACAGGATGTGCTGATAGATTTTTCCTCAGATACCCTCTCGCGTTCCGTCCATCCAGATGTGGCCCTGTGTTTATTCCGTATCGTCCAGGAGGGACTTCGAAATTCGAGGAAACACAGTGGAGCAACCAAGGCACAGGTGATTTTGCGCGAGCAAGGCGATAAGTTGTACGTCTCTGTGCGTGACGAAGGCTGTGGATTTGATGTGAAGGAGTTAGGCAAGAAAAGTGGCCTGGGTGTCCGCAGCATGGAAGAGCGGGTGCACTATCTGGGCGGAAAATTCGAGATTCATCCGGAACTAGGGAAAGGAACAGCCGTCGAGGCTTGGGTGCCACACCAACCGAAGCCAGGACCTGGGAAGCACTAGAGTTCTGTCAAACTGTATTGGTCAACCGGGCCGGACAGTGGGAGGCAGGCCGAGGCTGCCAACAAGAAACTGTTGAAAAGGCAGGCTCGGTGGGTTAGTGTGTGGGCATCCGATAAACTGCACTTGATTGGCAGCTTCAGAAGAGTTAGCCCCGCCCAAGGGTACTCGCATAGGTGTTGTGTAGTTTGGCTCCCATAGTTCAGAAAGGCCCACTCCCATGCAAGTCGTGTCTCCGGACAGGTCCCTTCCACGTGTCCTAATCGCCGATGACCATGCGATATTCGCGCAGGCTCTGCGGGCTTATTTGGAAAAAACGTACACGGTCGTCGGACTGGCCTCTGATGGCCGTGCGATGGTGAAAGAAGGAATAAGGCTCAGGCCGGATGTCATTGTCGTCGACGTAGGGATGCCCATCCTGAATGGGCTAGACGCGGCGCGCAAGATCCGCGAGCAAGATCGGAACATCAAGTTCATCTTCTTGACGATGCAAGACGATCCAAATCTTGCCGCAGCAGCACTCGAACTCGGACCAGTCGCTTTTGTTCTAAAGCACTCCGCTGGCTCGGAACTGCAGATCGCGATTGAGCACGTACTACATGGCAAGCCATACATAACGCCTAAGATGCGATCCGAAGACTGGGTGGAGGCAAAAGCCAGGGCGCGCCAGTACTTAAAGGAACTTTCCCCCCGGCAGAGAGAAGTTGCTCAGTTGTTCGGGGAAGGACGTTCCCTGAAGGAAATTGCGGACCTCCTCAACCTAAGCGAAAAAACCGTGGAGTTCCACAAGCACCGTATCATGGAGTCATTTGGGATTAAGAGCAACGCAGATCTGGTGCTACTCGCCCTGAAGCATGGTCTAATCTCATTGAATCCCGAATCGGTGCAGGACCCCAAAGCGAGACATGGAAAAGGTTAGGGACTTCTTCGCCTTGCTCACCTAGGGATTTCCCCAGTCGCGCAGCACTCCAAAGCGCTCCTAGAATTACTTCGAGAGTGCCCCTTGAACGGCCGGCCCCCCGTCAGGCCATAAGTTGTTGCATGTTCGTTCTGATCGGAGGCGAATGTTGATTCGCCCGCGAGTATTCTTGGCCGATGATCATTCCCAACTGCTCGAAGCTGAAACTGACCTTCTTCGGCAACATTTCGATATCGTGGGGACCGCAATGGACGGAGGCGCATTAGTGTCCGAGGCTTTGCGGCTCCATCCGGATGTGATTATCGTAGATATTACCATGCCGGTTTTGAACGGAATCGAGGCAGTCCAGAAACTTGTACAATCCGGCTCAACCGCCAAATTTATATTTCTCACCATTCATTCCAGCCAGGAATTCGTCAAAGCTTGCTTAGAGACAGGTGCTCGGGGATTTGTTGCAAAATCCAAAATGAAAGCCCACTTGATTCCTGCAATTTATGCGGTTTTAGATGACACGTCTTATATTTCTTCCTCCTCTCAATGAGCGTTGAAATTCGTTCGCAAAGCACCATTCTTAGCTTTAGCTAGGGATTCCCCTAGTTGCCGCCATGATGGGAACGACCTAAACAGGTAAGTGAAGCGAAATTCGCGTCACAAAAACGGGCGGAGGAATACTTCTGGCTGGTTCGGGTGGCTCAACTTATGGTTCGCGGCGACATGATGAAGAGGCTTGACGGACTCGGACTTCTGCTGCTCATCGGCTTATTTCTGGTTTGTGTGTATAGCGCCGTTCGTGTCTATAGTGAGACCCACTCGCGTGCGGCATTACGGGAGTTTTCGCGAGAACATACGTCCACGACTTCGAGCGGGCCTGAAAATCCTTTTTCGGGGAAAGCCGGAACCCCGGATTTTCGTCTTTGGTCTAAGGAACGAATTGAAGCCTACCAAAGCGGCCTTTTCGGAAATATCGCGCCTCCGCTCGGAGTGCTCAAGATTCCGTCGATCGAACTTGAGGTCCCTTTGCTGGAGGGCAGTGACGACCTAACGTTGAATCGCGGTGTTGGGCACATTGAGGGCACGGCCGCTCCCGGCGAAATCGGAAATGTCGGAATTGCTGGGCATCGCGACGGATTCTTCCGAGGACTCAAAGATGTCCGACTTGGCGACACGATGGATCTCTTTACTGAAAAGGGAAATTCTCGTTACGTTGTGGATGAGATTCTCACTGTTCCGCCGGAAAACGTTTCTGTGCTGGCGCCCCGATCAAAGCCTGCGCTCACACTTGTGACCTGCTACCCCTTCTATTTCGTTGGCAGTGCACCGCTGCGCTACATCGTCCACGCTTCGATTACGGATTCGAGCCATTTTACGAGATCTGGGCGACCAAGCTCTTTGGCAGAGGAGGGGGTAGGCCGAGACAGAAAGTAAACCTTGTGGATGCGAAAAGAATAGTGTCCACAAAATCTTTGATCAATTCCATTCCGGAGGATAAGAAATGACGTTGAGAAGCAATTGGATGAAAACCAGGCTCGTACTTGCAGTTGTAGTGTCCAACTTCGCTTTAGGAGTTCCTTCGTTCGCTCAAGTACAAACGCAAAAGACCACCACGGCCGGGAATCCCACAAAGGAAGTCAGCGTCGAGCACGGTCAAGTTGTGCTCGTAGAGGGCAACGACCTGGTAATCAAAATGGAAGATGGCAGCATTCGGCATATTTCCAATGTGCCGGATAGCGACAAGATTGATGTCGACGGTAAACAAGTAGGCATTCATGAGCTTAAGCCGGGCATGCATCTACACCACACCATCACCACTGTCACGACTCCCCAAGTTGTAACGACCGTCCAGAACGTCACGGGCAAGGTGTGGCACGTTTCGCCGCCAAACTCTGTGATTCTGCAGCTGGAAGATGGCACCAATCAGTCATTCAAGATTCCCAAGGGCCAGAAGTTCAATATAAACGGCCAGATGGTCGATGCTTTTGGTTTGAAGAAGGGAATGATCGTCACCGCAACCAAAATCGTCGAAGAACCAGAAACCGTGATATCCCAGCAGAAGAAAATAACGGGAACGATGCCCGCCCCTCCACCGGCTCCGCCAGCCGATGTGCCGATCCTTGTCGCGAAAGCAGAAGCGCCTGCGCCCACAGCCGCCGAAGCACCCACCGCCGCTACCCCTGCAAAACTACCAAAGACAGGGAGTGAACTGCCTTTGGTTGGCCTGCTCGGACTTCTGTGCCTCGGTGCTGCTCTCGGAGTCAAGTTGCTCCGCGTGAAACTCGGAGTTTAGACACCCCCCGAGAGGAGGCGCCCGGCAACCATGGGCTCCTCCTCACCGCCTGTACTGAACGCTAGAAGTGAGAGCGCTCAGTGGTGCCTTGAGGGATTAAGGGATACCCGGCCATGCGGTAAGTTCAGGCTGAGCTCAGAGGGAGGGTTAGCATGCCAAAGATAACCGTTGGAACAAAGTTCTTCTGGAAAATCGCGCAAAACGTTATCGCCGTCCTGTGCTCCGTGCTTCTCTGGCAGGGAGACGTATTTTCGGCAAGGCAGACACAGGCGCAAGAGAAGACCGCTGCAGCGGGCCAAGACGAAGCCCCGAAAATCCCTCCGGATCAGCTTGATTCGCTGGTGGCCCCGATTGCGCTCTATCCCGACCCCATGCTTGCTCAGGTGCTTGCCGCATCGACTTACCCATTGGAACTGATTCAACTCCAACAATGGTTGCTGAAAAACGGTAGCCTGAAGGACAAAGCGCTGGTCGATGCGGTGCAAAAGCAGCCTTGGGACCCCAGCGTGCAGGGCTTGGCCGCGATGCCGGACGTGGTCAAGCGTTTAGCGGATGACATTCAATGGACCACAGACCTCGGCAACGCATTCCTGGCACAACAGAGTGATCTCATGGAAGCTGTGCAACGCATGCGCAAAAAGGCGGAGGGAACAGGCAACCTGAAGTCCACGGAACAGCAAAAAGTAGAAACCAAGGTGGTGGAATCGAAACAGGTCATCGTAATCGAGCAGGCCAATCCAGAGGTCGTATATGTCCCCAGCTACAATCCGACCGTCGTTTATGGTCCGCCTGTCTATCCCTATCCTCCCGTTGCTTATCCACCACCCGGATATTACGCGGCCGGCATGGCGATTTCCTTCGGAGTTGGTCTCGCCATGGGAGCTGCATGGGGTGGCGGCTGGGGTTATGGTTGCGGCTGGGGCGGAAACAACGACATAACAATTAACAACAACAATAACTTCAACCGCAACACCAACGTCAACGGCGGGAACCGCATAAACAATCAGCCTACTCGTGGTGGCGGAAACGCTGGCGGCAATTGGCAACACAACGCGCAGCATCGAGGCGGAACGCCTTACGGCAATAAAGCAACCGCCAACAAGTTCGGTGGCACAACTCGAGGGGCTTCTGCAGCCGACCGCCAGGCCGGGGCGCGCAACAATATTTCCCAGCAGGGGAACAGGCCACAAGCCGGTACCCGTGACTCTGGTTCGCGTGCACAACAGTCAGGCGGCGGGAATCGCGCCGGCGGTGGTGCAGACCGCGCTGGTGGCGGTGATCGCGTAGGCAATCGCAGCGTGTCCTCCGGGGCCGGCTCCAAGGGAGGTGCCCTTGGAGGTGGATCGAGCGGGAGTTCGGCACGCGCCAGCAGTTCGCGCGGCAGTTCCAGCATGAGTTCCCGCGGTGGAGGTGGTGGCGGCGGACGGCGGAGGTAGACAAATCATGGAGAAGGAAACGCTAATGAAATCGCAAATGATGGACTCGCATGCACGGAATGCACTCAAAAGATTGTGGATGATGGGTTTCGCATGCGCGCTGGCGCTCATCTCCGCTTCGACCACACGATCGCAACAAAAACAGACGGAGGCTGCGCCGCAGAACCAGAAAACCTTTGCCACTCCGAAAGCGGCGGCCGACGCCTTCATACAGGCGACGAAGACTTTTGATGTTCCAGCCCTGACCGAGATTCTCGGACCAGCGGGTGAAGACCTGGTCTCTTCCGAGGACCCCGTCAGAGACAAAAATATTGGAGCCGCTTTTTTCGCAAAAGCGCAACAGAAAAACTCCATCGTGATTGACAGCAAGAATCCGAATCGGGCTACTCTCGTGGTCGGAGATGATGACTGGCCTCTTGCGATCCCGATCGTTAAACGAAATGCGAAATGGTCCTTCGATACGAATGCAGGCCGCCAGGAAGTGCTCTACCGCCGCATTGGAAGCAACGAACTGGATGCAATTGAAATCTGCCGCGGGTATGTGGACGCGCAACGCGAATATGCTCTGGAAAAGCACGATAACGCGGAAGTGAACCAGTACGCACAGCGGGTCATCAGCACCCCTGGCAAACACGACGGTCTGGTATGGAAGAACCCGGATGGAAGCCTGGGCGGGCCAATCGCCGAGGAAATCGCAGATGCATTGCAGCAAGGTTACACGGATAAGTCCAAGCCGTATCACGGATATTTTTTCAAAATCTTGAAAGGGCAGGGTCCCGCAGCTCCATTGGGCAATCTGAATTTCGTTGTGGAAGGAGCCATGATCGGGGGCTTCGCTCTCGCCGCAGCTCCGGCAGATTATCGCGTGACCGGGGTTAAGACCTTCATAGTTGGTTATCGGGGGATTGTGTACCAAAAGGATTTGGGCCCAGATACCTTGAAGATTTTCAGGGAAATGGAGCTTTATAACCCAGACAAATCCTGGCAGGAAACTGATGACAACTGGCCGTTAGATACGTCAGACGCGTCGGCGTCGAACGACTGAATCGCTTTTCATGCTGAAGAACTAAGCGAAACCCATCTGTTGGGTTGCCATTTCGTGGTGGCAGCTGCAGTCCGGAGGCGAATTGAATGACTACGAAATCCAAATACTGCGACCCTTTGCCGTCGAACAGTGAAACAACCTCCAGACAGATCCCAGTCTCCTCTATCAAGCGACTAGTCCGCAGTTCTGCGCTTCGGTCGGCACGACTTCTCTTTGCTTCCCTGCTCCTGATCGCTGCGGTTGCCGGATGTTCTTCCAAAGACGACAAACCGGCTCCTCCGCCTCCCGGGGTGACGGTCACACCCGTCGTGAAAAAAGATGTCGAGATTCAGCAGGAGTGGGTGGGCTCAATGCTCGGCAATGTTGACGCGGATATCCGCCCGAAAGTCGACGGTTTTTTACTCAAACAGGTCTACGCCGAAGGTTCCTATGTCAATAAGGGGCAGCCGCTGTTCGAGCTTGACTCGCGTCAGACACAAGCAAGCGTGGAGCAAGCGAAAGGGAAGTTGGAGCGCGCGCGGGCTTCCTTAGCGCAAGCACAGATTGACGTAAAAAGGTACACACCGTTGGTGGCGCAGAGGGCGATCAGCCAGGCCGAACTCGATAAGGCCATGAGCATGGAACAGGCGGCAAAGGCGGAAGTGGATGCGGATCAGGCAGTCCTCGACAACGCCAATCTTAACCTGGGTTGGACAACCGTAACGTCTCCGATCTCCGGGATTGCCGGAATTTCCAAGGTAGGTGTCGGAGATCTCATGACCCCGATAACGGTCATGACGACGATTTCGAATGTGAACCCAATCAACATTGACTTTAGCATTGCGGAGCAAGACTACATGCGACTTCAGCGTGAAAAGTCAGGACGGGCCGCAGGGCGATCGCTGCAATTGATTCTCGGTGACGGGACGGTATATCCCCAGCGTGGCCGCGCACTCCTCGTCAACCGTGAGGTGGACTCACGCACCGGAACCATTCAGGTGCGTGCCGAGTTTCCGAATCCTGGCAATGTTCTGCGGCCCGGGCAATACGCCCGCATACGGGCGGTAACGGAGGTCCGCAAGGGCGCGCTTCTGATCCCGCAGCGCGCCATCGCCGAACTGCAGGGAGTCTACCAGGTCGGACTGGTCGGCCCGGACAACAAAGTCACGGTCAAGGCCGTAAGCCTCGGACCACAAGTCGCCGACGAGTGGATAGTCGAATCTGGATTGCAGGTGGGCGATAACGTCATCGTCGATGGATTGCAGCGAGTCAGGAATGGTATGACCGTGGCGCCGGCACCCTTTAAAGATACGCAGGCCAACGCGCTGAGTGGCGAGTAGTAGCAATGGCAAAATTCTTCATCGGTCGGCCCATAGTCGCGATTGTAATTTCGATCGTCACGGTAATCGCTGGTCTTGTGGCTATGGCAAAACTGCCAGTGGCCCAACTTCCCGACATTGTCCCTCCCCAAATCAACGTATCCGCGACCTACACCGGAGCGGACGCGGTAACGATTGAACAATCTGTCGCCACGCCTTTGGAGCAGCAAATGAATGGTGTGGACAACATGCTCTATATGATGTCCACGAACGCAAACGACGGCACGATGACACTTAAGGTGACCTACGACGTGGGCACAAATGTGGACATCGATCAGGTGAACACCCAGAACCGCGTCTCGCAAGCCAGTCCGAATCTCCCTACCTCGGTCAATCAGTATGGCGTCGCTGTGAAGAAATTGATGGGCCTTCCGCTCCTCGTGCTCTCTGTCTATTCGCCAAATGGCTCATACAATGGCCAATTCCTGGGGAACTACGCAACGATCAACATTAACGACGCCCTTCTCCGCGTTCCGGGAGTCGGCCAAGTCACGAATTTTGGTGCAGCCGATTATGCCATGCGCGTCTGGGTAAAGCCGGATCAGCTGACGAAGCTCGGATTGACTGTCACCGATTTGAGTAATGCTGTTCAACAACAGAGCGCTGTGAATCCCGCAGGTCAGATTGGCGCGGAACCGGCCCCCAAGGGCCAGCAGTTCACTTACGCCGTTCGCGCTCCTGGCAGGCTCGTCAATCCGGAAGACTTCGGAAAAATCATTGTTCGGCAAAATCCCGATGGCTCCACGGTACGGCTGAGGGATGTATCCCGAATCGAACTAGGATCTTTGATCTATCAGCAAATTGGACGCTACAACGGGAAGCCAGCGGTGATCATTTGCGTGTATCAGGCCCCGGGCTCCAACGCGTTGGCAGTGGCGAAACAAGTAAAGCTGCAAATGGAGGATTTGAAGACCCGCTTTCCGAATGATCTCGAATACACAGTTTCGATGGACACCACACTTCCAATCACGGAAGGGATGAAGGAAATCGTCTCCACCCTGCTCGAGGCGCTTGTCCTGGTTATTATCGTCGTGTTTCTGTTCTTGCAGAATTGGCGAGCAACCCTTATTCCTTTGCTTGCGGTCCCCGTTTCACTGATTGGTACATTCGCGATTTTTCCGATGTTGGGTTTTTCCATTAACACGTTGTCCCTCTTTGGACTAATTCTTGCCATCGGGCTCGTCGTGGATGACGCAATCGTGGTGGTCGAGGCCGTGGAACATCATATTGAGCATGGACTCTCGCCCAAAGAGGCAACTCATAAAGCGATGGAAGAAGTTTCCGGCCCCGTGGTTGGAATCGCTTTGGTGCTATCTGCCGTATTCGTGCCCATGGCGGCAATGGGCGGTATTAAAGGACTGCTGAACCAGCAGTTCGCAATTACCATCGCGATCTCCGTGCTCATTTCCGCCTTCAACGCTTTGACGCTTTCCCCCGCGCTTTCCGCGCTCTTGCTTCGTCCGCGCACGAAATCGAAGGGGCCGCTGGGCAAATTGTTTGAGTTGTTCAATCGTGGGTTCGAAAAGATGACCGGCGGATACGTGAGCTGGAGCCACGTCCTCATTCGCCGGTGGGTGCTGTCCATGCTGTTGCTCGCCGGCATCTCCGTGGTTGCCGTAGGGATGGGCAAGAGCCTCCCTACGAGCTTCATCCCAGAAGAGGATCAGGGTTACGCGTTTCTCCAAATACAACTGCCAGACGCCGCTTCCCTCCAGCGTACCGACGCAGTCATGCGCAAGATTGATGACATGCTTGGGCACCAGCACGGAGTCAAAAGTTTTAGTGGAATTTCAGGTTTCAGTCTTTTGTCCAACACGTCCGCAAGCTACACGGGTTTCTACTTTCTTCAGCTTGAGCCATGGGAAGAACGCAAGACCGAGGAACTTTCCGCCATTGGACTCATGCAAACTCTCAACAAGAAATTGAGGGCGGAGATTCCTGAAGCCATTGCTTTCGCTTTCGGTCCTCCTGCCATTCCCGGCCTAGGGACGGCTGGTGGATTCACCTTGATGCTACAGGACCGGAGCGGAGGAGAAGTACAACAGTTGTCGGACACGCTTGACAAATATGTTCAAGCGGCGCGGAAGCGCCCCGAAATTGCCTCTCTGGTAAGCACGTTCCGCCCCACGGTGCCCCAACTATTTGTGGATATTGACCAGGACCGGGTGCTGAAGCAAGGGCTGCAATTTGGCGAAGTTTATCAGACATTGCAGACCTTTCTGGGCGGCGCCTATGTCAACCAGTTCAATCGCTTCGGTCGCCAGTGGAAGGTTTATCTGCAAGCAGAGCCGGAATACCGCACGAGCATCGATAAGGTCAACAGCTTCTATGTCCGAAACTCCAAGGGCGAAATGACTCCGCTGGCATCGCTGATCAGCATCAAGCGAGTTTCAGGGCCCGAGTATACCAACCGATTCAATCTTTTCCGAAGCATCCAGATTAACGGCTCACCCGCACCCGGATTCAGTTCCGGACAGGCCATGGCCGCTATGGAACAAGTCGCCAAAGAAGTTTTGCCCGCCGGGTTCGGCTATGCGTGGAGCGACATGTCCTATCAGGAAAAAAAAGCTGAAGGCGGGCAAGCGATGGTGTTTGGAATGTCTTTCCTGTTTGTGTTTCTGATTCTGGCTGCGCTGTACGAGAGCTGGTCGCTTCCCTTCAGCGTGCTGCTCTCAGTTCCCGTAGCCGTTCTCGGGGCCTACGGTGGACTGCTGCTGCGAAAGTTTGACAACAATGTGTTCGCGCAGATCGGGCTAGTCATGCTGATCGGCCTCACCGCCAAGAATGCGATTTTGATTGTGGAGTTCGCGATATTGGAACACTCAAAGGGGAAGGAATTGGTAGCAGCAGCGCTCGAAGGCGCGCGCCTGCGCTTGAGGCCCATCTTGATGACCTCCTTCGCATTCATTCTGGGGTGCGTGCCGCTTTGGAAGGCGAAAGGCGCCGGGGCGATCGGTCGAAAGGTGCTGGGAAGTTCAGTAATCACCGGCATGAGCGCAGCCACCGTTTTGGGAGTCTTCCTTGTGCCCGTGTTGTTTGTAGTGGTTGAGCGCATCGCTAAAAAGAAACCACAAGTAGTAGTAGGCCATACCGCTGCGCTCGAAGGAGGGCACGACTGATGCGAAAAATCAGCTTTGTTGTCCTTCTAACCATTTTTCTGGCCGGTTGTAACCTCGGTCCTAAATACAAGCGCCCGACAGTGCAGCCTCCGGCCGAATTCTACGGAGAGCGACAGACAACGGGAAATTCCGAGGCAGATGCAGGGTGGTGGGAGTTGTTCAAAGATCCGACGCTGCAAGGCCTGATTCGGGAAGCGCTGCAGAACAACTACGACTTGCGATTGGCTTTTGCCCGTGTTGAGCAGGAACGTGCGCTTGCCGGTGTGACTCGTTCGCAGTATTTTCCCCAAGTAGCATACGGTGGCAGCATTGCCGGGCAGCAAACCCCGTTCATTCCTAACCACACGTACTATTCGTATAACTTCAACACTTTTTGGGAAATTGACCTGTTTGGACGGATCCGCAAACTGAATGAGGCACAACGCGCCGTGTATTTCGCGAGTGAAGAGGCCAGGCGTGACGTTCGGCTGTTAGTGCTCGCGGAGGTTGCTCAGGGCTACTTTCAATTGCGGGCATTCGATGCCAATCTCGAAATAGCCCACCGAACGGTCAAGAGTTTCCAGGACACTTTAGACCTCTTTCAACGCAAGTTTGAAGGGGGTGCATCATCAGGCCTGGAGGTTGCTCGGGCACAAGCAGCTCTCTCGAATGTCGCCGCCACAATCCCGGATCTTCAGCGACAGATTGTTGCACAGGAAGTAGCGCTAAATCTGCTCCTGGGACGTAATCCCGGACCGATTGCGCGTGGCAGCGCACTCGCAGAGCAGTATGACCCTCCCGAGGTACCTACCGGTTTGCCATCACAATTGCTGGAGCGGCGGCCTGATTTACGGGAAGCGGAGGAAAACCTGATTGCCGCGAACGCCAACGTAGGCGTAGCCAAGGCCAATTTTTTCCCTACGATTTCGTTAACGGGTGCCTTTGGTGGGGTGAGCCCGCAACTTTCGGAACTCACGGGGGCTGGCAAAGCGTGGAGTCTTGCCGGTAATCTGGCGGGCCCTCTGTTTACGGCTGGCCGCCTCAAGAATGAATACCGGTCATCGCTTGCGCTGCGTGATCAGGCAAAAATTGCGTTTGAGAAGGCGGTCACTCAGGCACTTGGAGATGTTTCTACATCGCTCTCGGCTCATCAACAGCTGGCCAAGGCTTACCAGGAGCAGCTCAACTCTGTGGCGGCCTATCGTGAGTCAGTCCGGCTTTCCAGTATTCGGTATGACAGTGGGTTCGCGAGCTATTTCGAGATCATCGATGCTCAGATCCAGCTGTATCCGGCGGAGCAGTCCGCCGTTGACTATGATCTCGGTCGCAAGGTGGCCCTTGTGAATCTCTACCGGGCCCTGGGCGGCGGATGGAGCCTGAACGATTCCCAGTGGATAAGTACGAGTGGGGTATCCGGGCCTTTGTCTGGTGTTGAATAGATCTGTGAGCCAGAGGAATTAGCTCAGTCTGGACTTTACATTGAACCTGAGTGGTATGAGAGGGAAGGGCATGAGTTGCTCGAGAAGTTCGAGACTTATGCAACTGCTTGGGTAAGCTTGCACGCAGAAAGAGTTAACCATGAACACATCGGAGTACAGGTCTGGACGGGCGCCGCTTACGGAATGTACGGAACAGAAACGACTTAACGATGCCCGGGATCAAGGAGTCCCCTGGAAGAAATGGGGACCTTATCTTAGTGAGCGACAGTGGGGCACAGTCCGCGAGGACTATAGCAAGGACGGGAATGCCTGGGATTATTTCAGTCACGATCATGCGCGGTCTCGTGCCTACCGTTGGGGAGAAGACGGAATCGCTGGGATCTCCGACGATAAACAACGGTTGTGCTTTGCGATGGGATTTTGGAACGGGCACGATGCAATTCTGAAAGAACGCCTTTTCGGATTGACTAACAGCGAAGGGAATCACGGGGAGGATGTGAAGGAGTACTATTTCTACGTCGACAGCACTCCAACACATTCCTAC
>Ga0210399_10001054_pt1 | contig 21553 bp, 17 predicted proteins | sample IncBWC14MmetaG_FD_150865 | JGI IMG/M metagenome (GOLD analysis project Ga0210399, IMG submission 150865) | Forest soil microbial communities from Barre Woods Harvard Forest LTER site, Petersham, Massachusetts, United States - Inc-BW-C-14-M | ecosystem: Environmental > Terrestrial > Soil >... | reverse complement strand
TTCCCTTTGCCCCAGACATCCACGGGCGACATCGGCACTTACAGTTTCGTTGCCAAGCAGATCACCAACGAGGATTTTGCGACGGGCCGCCTCGATCACAAGATCTCCGCCTCCGACAATTTCTTTGCCACCTTTTTGTGGGACCAGGGTTCGCAGCAGAATCCGGATTCGTACAACTTCAAGCTGATTGGCAACCAGTCCAGCCGCAACACTCTTGGCATAGAAGAGTCGCATATCATCAACCCAACGCTTGTAAATACCGCTCGGTTTGGATTTAACCGCAACGTGGTTATCGCCTTTACTACACTTGCCGCCATCAATCCCGCTGCCAGCGACACTACGCTCGGTTTCAATCCCGGTCTGCCCGCCGGCATCATCACCGTGGGTTCCGGCGTGACCCAATTCCCCGGCGGCCTCGGGGGCATCTCTGCGTACAAGTATCACTTCAACTCTTACCAGTTTTACGACGACCTTTTTTGGACGCGGAACAAGCACTCCCTGAAAATGGGCTTCTACGCGGAGCGCATTCAGGACAATCAGTTCACGCAGGGCGCGAGTCCAAATGGCTTCTACACTTTTGGTTCGCTCTCAAGTTTCCTGCAAGACATTCCGACCAACTTTCAAACTCTCCTGGGTTTCTCCCACACGCCGCGGGACCTCCGCCAGAGTATCTTCGGTGGCTACATCCAGGACGACTACAAAATCAAACCGCGACTCACCCTGAATCTTGGTCTCCGCTACGAAATGGCCACCGTGCCCACGGAAATCCACGGCGAACTCTCCACCCTGATCCATTTCACGGATACATCTCAAACCGCGCATCTCGGCTCCCCATACTTCTCCAATCCGACCTTTCGCAATTTTGCGCCTCGCGTCGGGTTCGCGTGGGATCCGACCGGTAGCGGCAGGACCTCCGTGCGCGGCGCTTTCGGCATTTACGACGTTCTTCCTCTGCCTTACCAATTCGAACTTTTGACGCTCCTCTCCCAGCCGTTCACCGAGGGCTCCAGCGTCTCAGCTGCGCCTTCTGCCATGCCCCCAATGGTGAATCCGCTGCCTCCAGGGTCGTTCCCGTCCGGCGGCTACGCGGCCGCAGTGGCGCAGGGCGGCACCGGCCTCCGCAACGCCTTTGTCGAGCAGAACCCTCACCGAAGTTACGTCGAACAATGGACGCTGAATGTCCAACACGAAGTGGTTCGCAGTTTTACGGTCACCGCCGCTTACGTGGGTTCCCACGGCGTACACCTGCCGTTCCATGCGGACGAAATCAACGACTTCCAGCCCACACTCACTCCCGTCGGCTACCTCTGGCCGGGACCCGGCGTGACCGGAACGCGCCTTTTTCCAAATCTGACAGGCCAGGTCAGCACGGTGCAGTGGTCCACCTCTTCCACGTACCACGGGCTAAATTTGGCCGCGATTAAGCGCCTCAGCCATGGCCTGCAATTTCAGGGGTCCTACACTCTCTCGAAGAGCTTGGACGACGGATCATCCGGAATCGCCGGCGACACTTTTGGCAACTCCGTCTCCAGTTTGCCGCTGTTTAGTCCCCGCCTTCGCCATGGGCCCTCCGATTTCGACGTTCGCCACGTTGGCGCCATCAATGCTATTTGGCTCGTTCCTAGCCCAACGAATTGGAGCGAGGTCCCCAAATATATGGCGTCGGGATGGCAGATTGGCGGCATTTACACCGTCACCAGCGGGTTGCCGTTTACTCCGGTGATCGGAGGCGACCCTCTCGGTCTTGGCGGCGCAGACCTGTATGCCTTTCCTAATCGGGTCCCGGGTTGCGATCCCGTCAACTCAAATTTCAAATCCCAAGGCCTCCACTACATCAATTTTGGCTGCTTCACTCTGCCTAACGCGCCCACATCGTTTGCAGCGGCGAACTGTCGCGTAAACAATGCGACTGCGAAAACGGGTTTTTACGGGGCTTCGTCCACTCTTTATCTTCCCACCGGCAACACCTTCTGCTCCAACCTCCTGGGCGATTCTTCCCGCAACTCGGTCTATGGTCCGGGTCTCCAGGATCTTGATTTCTCGCTCTTCAAAAACAATCCGGTCCCCCGGATCTCGGACTCGTTCAACATCCAATTCCGCTGGGAGGTTTTCAATATCGCAAACCACGCCAACTTTAATCCCCCCGGCCCGGCTGCCCGGCAGATTTTTGCGACCTCCGGCGCGACCAACAATGCGGGTATTCTGGCGAGTCCGACAACGACCTTCTCTCGTCAGATGCAGTTCTCTTTGAAGTTTATCTGGTAGGGAAAGCGGCATCCGCCGGGTGACGGCGACAAATCTTTATTACGGGAGGATGCAATGACTAGTTTGAAAAAAATCGCGGCGGGCCTCGCATTTCTGGCCCTGGCGGGCGCACTTGCGGTTTCTCCGCAAGAGGGCAAGAAAATCTACGCGCAAAAGCTCCTGGACGACACGCTGGCCAAGCACAAGGAAGTGGTGATCATGGCCATGCACGTCACGCCGCCAGGAAAGACCGATAACGTCATCATCGCTTCGAATATCGGACGTCTCGGCAAGAAAGCGGACGAAGACGATATGCGCGTGATCAACACCGGCAAGCCCAATCTCGAAGTGAACACGAAAGGGGACCACTATGAGGTGGAACTCGTCATGCACGATCAATCTGGCAAAACCATCGGTGCGGTGGGCATTGTGTTCATGAATGAAAAAGGGAAGGAGCAGGAGTTTCTCAAGAAAGCGACGCAAATTCGCGACGAAATGAAAGCCCAGACTCCAACCATTGCGAAACTCTTTGAACCCGTTGAGTAGCTCCTCGGGACAGGGACTCGCTCCGTCCCTCGTTTCGCTTTGGAGGCGCGCGGTGCGCGCAAGAGCTTCCTGTGAAAGGTCCATTCCTTGAGAGGGCCAACCGTTAGATTGGCAAATCATAATTATCATGCCCACTGATCGAAAATCGAAGATCTGGTCCGTAGTCCGTGTCTCCAGTGGAAATTTCTTGGAGATGTACGACTTCATGGTGTTCGGCTATTACGCCGCCACCATTGGCAAGGCCTTTTTCCCCAGCAACAGCGCCTTCGGTTCGCTCATGCTTTCGCTCATGACCTTCGGAGCGGGCTTTCTCATGCGTCCCCTCGGCGCTCTTGTCCTCGGAGCCTACACCGACCGCCACGGTCGCCGCGCAGGCCTGCTGCTCACTCTTAGCCTGATGTCCATCGGCATCTTCTCCATCGCCTTCATGCCCGGTTACGCCACCATCGGCCTTCTCGCACCGTTACTCGTCGTCTTCGGCCGGCTGCTGCAAGGTTTTTCCGCCGGCATGGAACTCGGCGGAGTCTCCGTCTATCTTTCGGAAATCGCCACTCCCGGCCACAAAGGCTTCTACGTAAGCTGGCAATCCGGCAGCCAACAAATCGCCGTCATGTTTGCCGCATCCGTCGGCGTCGTTCTGAACTCCATCCTTCCCCCCGAAAAAATGGAGCAGTGGGGCTGGCGCGTTCCCCTTCTTCTCGGCTGCGTCATCGTTCCGTTTCTTTTCCGCCTCAGAAGGTCTCTCCAGGAAACAGACGAATTCGTGGCTCGCAAACACCACCCCGGCACTTCGGAGATCCTCCGCTCCTTGGCAAACAATTGGGCAATCGTCCTGGTCGGCACACTGATGGTGACCATGACCACGGTGTCGTTCTATATGATCACCGCCTACACGCCCACTTTCGGCAACTCCGTGTTGCATCTTTCCAGCGCCGACAGCCTCATCGTCACGCTCTGCGTCGGCGCTTCCAATCTCTTCTGGCTCCCCATCATGGGCGCCCTCTCCGACAGAATCGGTCGCCGTCCCCTCTTATTCGCGTGCACCCTCCTGATGCTCTTGACCGCCTACCCTGCCATGCTCTGGCTCGTTCGCGATCCTTCCTTCGCCCGCCTGCTCACCGTCGAACTCTGGCTCTCCTTCATCTACGGCAGCTACAACGGCGCAATGGTCGTGTTCCTCACGGAAATCATGCCCGTCGAGGTTCGAACCTCCGGCTTCGCGCTCGCCTACAGTCTCGCCACCGCGATCTTCGGTGGCTTCACACCCGCCCTCAGCACCTACCTGATTCACATCTCCGGCAATCGCGCGATCCCCGGATTGTGGCTGTCCTTCGCGGCCGCGTGCGGCCTCGTGGCAGCGTTCTTCGCGAAGCCGCAGCGCGCTGCGCTTGCTAACGTAAATCCTGTGCCAGCCGAATCCTGATCCGTTACTTTGCAACAAATGCCCGCGGCCAGCGGCCATTCGAACACCCACACACTCTTCTTGTTATTACGTCTCAATTGGTGCTATCTTCCTTACCTCCGCTACCTACCCGTCCTCACCGGGAGAATCCATGCTCATGCCGCGGCCACTCTTTCGGTGCAATCTCATCTGCCAAAAGTGTGTTCTCGCGCATCTGATTCTTGGTAGGGCAACGCCAGCCTTCTCGGGGGCATAATCATGGCAACGCAGAGCAAACTCACCGTGATCGATCAACTCCGCAACGCCGTTATGGAAGCACGCGCCAACTCCGACCGCTTGTTTGAGGTTGTTCGCGAGGATTCTCTTTATGAGCGGCCCATTCCCGAACGCAATCGCATCATCTTTTACATGGGCCATCTCGAAGCCTTCGATTGGAATGTCTTTCGCACCCACCTGTTTTAGGGCCAATCGCGCACGCCCGCGTTTGACCGCCTTTTTGCGTTCGGCATCGACCCTGTCGACGGCGGCCTGCCCACCGACCAGCCCGGCGATTGGCCCTCTCTCTCCGAAGTTCGCAACTACGTGCAAACTCTCCGCAATTTGATCGACGACGCTCTCGACGCCGGCGCTTTCCCGCTCGTCGGCAAACCGGACAGCTTCTCTCCGGAAACTCTCTTGCGCGTCGCCTACGAACACCGCCTGATGCACGCGGAAACTCTCGCCTACATGTTTCACCGGCTCCCATATTCGCGAAAGCATCCGCAATCCCAGGACTCGCTGTCTTCCGCTTCCGTCGAAAACGAAATGCTCGAAATCCCCGCCGGCCAGGCGACTCTCGGCCTTTCTCGGGAGGCTTCCGACCCATTCGGTTGGGACAACGAATTCGAACTCAACACGGCTGCAGTCTCTCGCTTCCGCATCGACAAATACATGGTTACCAACGCCGAGTTTCTCCACTTTGTCGAGGACGGCGGCTACCGCAATCTCCAATTGTGGTCCTCGGAAGATTGGCAGTGGAAAGAGCGCGAATCCATCTCCCACCCCGCCTTCTGGAATCAAGCGGGTTCCACTTGGTCCTTCCGCGGCATGTTTGAAGAACTTCCGTTTCCCGCAAACTGGCCCGTCTACGTCAGCCATGCCGAAGCCAGCGCCTATGCGCGTTGGGCCAAGAAATCCCTGCCCACGGAAGCTCAGTGGCATCGCGCCGCCTACGGCACTCCTCACGGCACGGAGCAATCTTTTCCGTGGGGCGCGGACGCGCCCAACTCCAATCCCGGCAATTTCGATTTCCGCCGCTGGGATCCGGCTCCCGTCGACGCTTCCCCCTCGAACATGAGCGCTTTCGGCGTTGTCGGGCAGCTTGGTAACGGCTGGGAGTGGACTTCAACTCCCTTCGCCCCGTTTCCCGGCTTCGAGGCCTCCGCCTACTATCCGGGTTACTCCGCGAATTTCTTTGATGGCAAGCACTTCGTAATCAAGGGAGGATCCGCCCGCAGCGCGGCTAGCTTCCTGCGTCCCTCCTTCCGCAACTGGTTTCAGCCGCACTATCAATATGTCTACGCCGGGTTCCGCTGTGTTAGCGAGTGAGATACTAAATGTCCAAAGCTGTCATGCCGGCACAACTCACCCCCGCTGCGCTCGCGCGTCAATTTGCCTTGGAAGTGTCCGCCGGACTCATCAAGCCGGGACAAAAAGAATTGCCCTCGAAATATCTTTACGATTCGGTTGGCTCCGCGCTTTTCGAGGTCATCTGCGCCCTTCCCGAATACGGCCTTACGCGAGCTGAAGAACGCCTGCTGCAACTTCACGCCAAGGAAATCGTCGACCAGCTTCCTCGCCCCGTCGTCGTTGCCGAACTCGGCAGCGGAACCGGCCGTAAAACGCGCTTGCTTCTCGAAGCCCTCTCCCGCTGGCAATCCACCTGGTATCACCCGATCGAGATTTCACCCTCCGCGCTCGCCGTCCTTCGCCGTGAACTGCGCGACATCAATAGCATCAGTATCGTCGGCTTCGAACGCGAATATCTCGACGGCCTCCGCGAAGTCGCGGCCCGTCGCGCCCTGGGCGAGCACCTTCTCGTCCTCTTCCTCGGCAGCACCATCGGCAACTTTGATGGCGCCGCCGGCTCGGACTTTCTTCGCGGTTTGCGCGAGATTCTTCAACCCGGTGACTCACTTCTCCTCGGCACCGACATGCTCAAGTCCGTTCACACATTGATATCCGCCTACGATGACCCGATCGGAGTCACCGCCGCATTCAATCTCAACCTTCTTGCCCGCATCAATCGCGAACTCGGCGCCGATTTCAATTTGCAGCAGTTCACGCACCACGCCATTTTCAATGAAGAAACGCGCAGCGTAGAAATGCACCTTCGTTCGCGCACCCGGCAGAATGTCGCCATCCCTGCGGCATCAATCTCCGCTCACTTCGACAAGGATGAAACGATCTGGACCGAGAGTTCCCACAAATATTCGCAAGACGAACTCGTCGGCCTTGCCCAGCACGGCGGCTTTCGCCGGCAGGCGCAGTGGATGGATCGCTCCTGGGGCTTCGCCGATAATCTCTGGATTGCGAAGTAGGCAGGGGGTCGGAGCTTTGACTTGCCTGCGGCGGGCAGGGTCCGACATTTGGAGGCCTAAAAGACCGGGCTTTGGCCTCAGTGTCTCCTCTAGCGCGAGTGTCATCCCGAATCCCCGCGGTTTTCGCGGGGTGAGGGATCTGCTTTTCGTTCTTTGACTACCCTTCCGCAAGGATATCAACAGAGCCTGAGAAGTTCTAAAGGCCTTTTGCTTTTCTGAATTCACTTACCACCGCGGCCGGCTCCCGGTGCAGTCCGTCCACCGCATAATTCATCCGCCGGATATCCGAAGCAGAAACCTTGCCTGTCAGTTCCGACAGCGCCCCGCGTAACGCGGGAAATCGCTCCACCGTCGCCTTCCTCACAACCGGCACCGCATCGTAAGGCGGAAAATAATGCCGATCGTCTTCCAGCGCCACCAGTCCCAGCGCGCTGATCATCCCGTCCGTTGAATTTCCCGCAACCACGTCCACCTGATGATCCATCAGCGCCCGATAGATTAAGCCCAGGTCCATTACCCGCGCTTTTTCCCCAAACTTCAGACCGTACCGCTCACACAAACCGTTGAATCCGTCCGGGCGCTCCAAAAACTCATAGCCCACGCCGGCTCTCCATTTCGACGCCAACGCCGTTATGTCCGATATTTTCTGTAAATTGAATTTCTTCGCGTCCTCGCCGCGGATCACCATCGCAAAAGTATTCTCAAAACCCAATGGCTCGGTCACCTCAAGTCCAAACCGCTCCGCGTATTGCTTCTTCACTCTTTCGTAGACGCTCGAATCGCCCTGCAGCGACTCGTTCAGCACAGTCGTCAGCGCCGTCCCCGTATACTCCACGTACAAATCCAGCTCCCCTGCCAGCATCGCCTTCTGCACCAGCAAAGTTCCGCCAAGATTTGTCTTCCGCTCCACACGGATTCCCGTACGCGCCTCGATGTGCTGCGCCAGCAATTCCGCCAGCACCACCTGCTCCGTGAAAAATTTCGAACCAACAATAATTCTGTCGGGCCGCTTCTGGCCGCAGCCGCCCAACAACATAAGGGGGAGTGCCAGCCACAAGCACAGCGATCGGGGAAGGGAAGTGTGCATAGTAAGAAACGTTTCGCCTGGATGGCCCAGCCTTCTACGTCACGCGCAGCCGCCGCTCCAATCTCCCCAGCAGAAAATCCGCCAGGATCGCCAACAGCGCCGCCGGAATGGCGCCCGCAAGCAGCAGCGAATCGTTCACCAGCGCCACCCCGCGAAAAATAAATGTGCCCAGCCCGCCGGCTCCAATCGCCGCAGCAATCGTCGCAACCCCGATGGTGATGATCGTCGCCGTACGCACGCCCGCCAGGATCACCGCCAGCCCCAACGGAAATCGCACGCGAAACAGAATCTGCGCCTGCGTCATCCCCATTGCCTCGGCCGACTCAAGAACCGCCGGATCAATCTCCGTCAACCCGACATACGTGTTCCGCAGAATCGGCAGCAGCGCATAAAGCGTCAGCGCGACAATCGCCGTCCGCTTTCCGATCCCTCCGATAAACGGAATCGGAATCAAAAACCCGAACAACGCCAAACTTGGTATCGTCTGAAAAATGCCCGCAATCCCCAGCGCAAGAGCGCGCAGCTTCGCCCGCCGCACAATTAACATCCCCAGCGGCACCCCAATCAAAATCGCAGTCGCCATCGCAATAAGCACAAGTTCCACGTGCTCCAGCGTCGCACTCAGGATCTCGGACTCGTGCTCCACCATGAAACTCCAGAGCCCCGTCATGTCGCCCCGCTCCCGACACCCAAACAAGCCGCAAACGCCAGCACTTCCGGATGCTGCAGCCGCAAAAATTCCTCCGGCCCGGCGCTCGCCACCACCCGCCCTCTTTCCAGTAAAATGATGTGCGAAGCCAGCACCAGCGCCTCCCGCAGATCGTGGGTCACAAACACAATCGTCTTTCCCAATCGCTCAGCCAACGCCTTGAACTCCCCCTGCAATTCCGCCCGCGTCACCGGATCCAGCGCCCCGAACGGTTCATCCATCAGCAGAATCGGCGGGTCTGCCGCCAGCGCACGCGCAACTCCCACTCTCTGCCGCTGCCCGCCTGAAAGCTCTCTCGGTCGCCGCTGCGCAAATTCGCCCGGCTCCAGCCCGACAAGCCGCAGCATCTCCTTCACTCGCGCCGCAATCTTCTCCTTCGGCCAATTCTCCAGCGTCGGCACCAGCGCCACATTCTCCGCCACGGTAAAATGTGGAAACAGCCCCGCCTCTTGGATCACGTAACCAATTCCGCGCCGTAATCGAATTGCATCCCACTCTCGCGTCGCGCGCCCCTCAACCAGCACTTCGCCATTCGACGGCCAATGCATTCCATTAATCAATTTCAGCAGTGTGGTCTTTCCGCTCCCGCTCCGCCCCAGCAACACCAGCGTGCTACCACGCGCCACCGCCAGAGAAACGTCGGCGATAATCTGCGGCGAGGAGCCGCCGTTCGTTCCCCACGACACGCCGCGAAACTCAATCAAGTTTTGCTCAGCAATCGTCATCGCCGCATTTAAAGTCCATGGTGTGGTCAGAGATGCCTGAACAGTCTAATCCACCCGACCCAGCCTTTGCCCGCAGACTTTTCTCTTGTTTACCCGCCCAGGCTCTTTCGTGGTACTTTGAAATTTATCGGCAATTTCTAACGTCATTATTGCAGCCATGAGCCCTCTCGAAACTCTCAGTCTCGTCCTCGGCGCCGGCTTCGCCTCCGGCCTGAACGTCTACGCCACGATCGCCACCCTCGGCCTACTCCAGCTGTTCGGCATCGTTCATCTCCCCGAACACCTTCAGGTCCTGGCTCATCCCCTGGTTCTCGCCATCGCCGGCGTTCTCTATGTCATGGAATTTCTCGCCGACAAAGTCCCCTACATCGATTCCGTCTGGCAAGCCATCCACACCTTTATCCGTCCTCCCGCCGCGGCTCTGCTCGCATTCAGCGCCACGGCCGCGGCTCCCGAACCCTGGCGCTGGGCCGCCGCTCTCGTCGCCGGCGGCATCGCGCTCACCTCGCACGGCACAAAAGCCAGCGCCCGCGCCGCCGCAAACATATCGCCGGAGCCGCTCAGCAATTGGGCTTTAAGTTTTGGGGAAGACGTCCTGGCTGTCTGGCTAACCTGGTTCGCCACCGCGCATCCCGCAGTGGCCATCATCGTCGTAGTGGTCCTATTCGCGATCTCGCTCTACCTGCTCTACCACCTCTTCCACTTCCTCCGCCGCACCTTCCGCAAACTAGCCGAAACCTGAACCTTCACGTTCCACATTAGGGTACAACTTGTCACCCTGAGGCTATCCGACAAGGATAGCCGAAGGACCTCAACCAAAAAATCTTGCAACGATTGTCCGCGAAAACCAGATTTTGCCCAATTGCCTCACTTCACGTACGTCCCAACCCAATCCAAAAACGTCTTATACCAAATCTGCGCATTCTGCGGCTTCAGCACCCAATGCCCCTCATCCGGAAAGACCACCAGCTTCGACGACACGCCCTGCCGCTGCAACGCGCTGAAAAACTCCAGCGACTGCGTGTACGGCACCCGGTAATCTTTCTCCCCGCAAACTACCAGCGTCGGCGTCTTGTATTTCCCAAGCTCCGCCGCGTATGTCGAGGGGGACCACTTCTTGTAATTTTCTGCCGCGTTCCACGGCGTCCCCTGCATGTCGTGCTCTTCGAACCAAAGCTCTTCCGTCGCATACATCGAAACTTTGTCGTACACCCCGGCGTGGCTCACGATCGCCTTAAACCGATCCGTGTGCGTCGCCAGCCAATCCGCCATGTATCCGCCGTAAGATCCTCCCGCGGCCGCCAACTTCGTCTTATCAATGAAAGGATATTTCGCAATCGCCGCGTCAATCCCTTTCATCACATCTCCATAAGCCCGCCCACCCCAATCATTCGTGATTTCATCCGTAAACTTCTGTCCGTAGCCCGTCGACCCCCGCCGGTTGATCATCAGCGTCACATACCCCGCCGCCGAAAATACTTCCGCGTTCCATCGGTAGCCCCAAGCGTCCGACCACATCGTCTGCGGCCCGCCATGCAGCAGCACCAGCATCGGATATCTTTTTCCCGCTGCGAATTGCGGCGGCTTCAGCAGCATCGCCTCCACCTTCGTCCCCTCCGCCCCTTCGAACCAGAATTTCTCCGGCGCATTCATCTCCAGCGTCGCCAGGATCGAGTCGTTCTGGTGCGTCAGTTGCTTCAGTCCGCTGCCATCTCCCGCGGCCACAAACAATTCGCCCGGCATCGTCAAGCTCGTCCGCTCCGTCACCAGCGTCTTGCCGTCCGCGCTAAACGAATACGCGCTGTTAAATCCATCCAGCACCTTCTTCGGCGTCGCTGCCGCGCGCGCCTCCATCGCATAAATCGGCTGCAGCGTCTCGTTTTCCGCCAGGAAATAAATCGTCTTGCTGTCCGGAGACCACGAAAGATTCGTCGCGCTCCGGTCAAATCCTTCCGAAAGGTTCTCGGTCTTTGCACTCTTCCGGTCGTACAACATCACTCGCCAGCGATCCGCTTCGTATCCCGCCGTCAATTGCGCGTGATACGCAATGTGCTGCCCGTCCGGCGAATACACGGGATTCCCGTCAAACCCCGGATTCGTCGTGATCTTTTTCGGTTCGCCGCCCGCCACCGGCACCACAAACAGCTCGCCGTTCGTGCTGATCGCTTCCACTTTGTCCGGCACCGCCGTGTAACAAATTTCCTTGCCGTCCGGCGAAAACGCGAAATCACTCGCCTCGCCTCGCTCATCCGGGGGGATGTCGTAGTCCGCCGTGGGCGTCAGGTCCCGCGCCGAAGCATTCCCGTCCACAGGAATCACAAACAGATGGCTGCGCTTGCCCTCGTTCCAGTGATCCCAATGCCGGAACAGCAGATGATCGTAAATCCGCGCCTTCACCTTGCTCTTTTCTTTCTCTTCATCGCGCTTGCTGTTGCAGGCGTCGTCCTTGCAGTCCAGATACACCGCCGATGTAAACGCAATTGTCTTCCCGTCCGGCGCCCACTGAAACAGGTCAGCGCCCGTCGAAAGCGTCGTCAATTTCTTCGCCTCGCCCCCTTCCATCGAAAGCAGGTACACCTGCGAATTGCCGTCGCGCGACGACACAAACGCCAACGTCTTCGCGTCGGGAGACCACGCCGGCGAACTGTCATGTCCGCTCTGCGTCACTTGCATGGCTTCGCCGCCCGCCGTGCTCACGATCCACACATTGCTCGCGTTCCGGTTCGCTTCCATATCCGCGGTAGCCACGGTAAACGCCACCCACTTCCCATCAGCCGAAACCTGCGGCGCGGACACCCGATGCAGCTTCATCATGTCGTCAAACGTAATCGGATGCTTCGCCCCCTGTGCACCCAGCGAAACGCTCAACGCCAGCGCCACCACCACCAGCCCACATCCCACCTTCACTAAACTCATCGCTCTCTCCTTAATCATTCGCGAACGGCAGCTCGAATTTCTATTTCAGCATGGCATGATCCCATTATCCACCACACCGGGCATCAATCCCTCTCACTGTCCTTTGGGCGTCGGCACTCCCACCGCCCAAATATATCCGTCCGGGTCCGCCAACATCACGTCCCTCCACCCATGCGGAAAATCCCTCGTGGTTTGAATAATAGTAGCCCCAGCCTCTCGAGCGCGCCGTTCCAACGAATCCGGATTGATTCCCAACACCCGCAACTCCGCTCCGGTCCCTCGCTGTCCGGGCGTCTGCAATCGCTCATAAAGCGGATGGTGATCATAGGCATGATCCGCGTGCAACATAAACTCAAAATCCAGCAGCTTCATCACAGCAAAATCCTCATCGGCGTAACGCACCGCCGCTCCCAACACCCGCTCGTAAAATGCCAGCGAAATCCGCACATCCCGCACCAACAAATTTACCGAGAACTGCCTCATCCCCCGCCCATAATCGTCCGCGGGCATGAACGCCTCACCCATCCGCGTCATCGTCAACGTCTCACCTCCGCACCACGGCCCAGTTCACAAACGCAATCACCGATGTCGTTCCAATCACCGCAAATTCGCTTCGCCCCATTCGTGTTGCCAGCACCACAGAAAACAAGATCCCCAATCCCGCAAAAAGATACGGAGCCGGCAGCAGGAACTTCGCCTTGCCATCGTTCCGGTTACGCAAGATCGGCACTGCCAGCGCCATCGCCCCATACACTGATAGCCGCGAAGCCGCCGAGAGCAAGGCGTTCCACTGAAAATCCCCAATGAGTGCAAACCCAAAAACCATCGCCGCGTAGACAAGAATCGAAACGTAAGGTGTTCGGTATTTTGCATGCGCGGCACCCAGAAATGACGGAAAATCGCCCTGCTGTGCCAGTGCGTATGTAATTCGTGGCGCGTGCAAGACGTTCGCGCTCAGGTAGCCATATCCTGAAATCAACGCAGCCAGAGCAATCGCTGATGCGCCTCTCCCTCCCAGAAATCGCTGCGCCGCATCGGCTAGCGGACGCGCCGACATCCCGGCATCCGGCAAGGTCGCGATGGTCACGTATTGAACCGCCGTATAAATCAAGCACACCACTCCCAACGCCAACAGCAGCGCGATCGGCGTATCGCGCTTCGGGTTCGTTGATTCACCACCCACAAACAGCGCCCCTTCAAACCCGCCGTACGCATAAACCAGCAGCAGCATCGTCTCAAACCAGTTTTTCGCCGATACCGTCGGCATCGCCAGCGGCACGCGCAACTCCGGTCGCACCGCCAGCGCCCAGCAACCTGCAAACACAAACGCCAGCAAAAACCCCACCTTCACCGCAGTGAAGAAATTGCTCAGATTCTTGCCCGTCTTCACGCCGAAACAATTGAAAAGGGCCAAATGCCCGATCAGCAGGAAGAGAACCAGAAATTTCCCTGGTCCGCTTTCGAGCCGCGGAAAAAACTTCGCGCTATACGTCCACACCAGATTCGCCGCCGCCGCCGGTGCGGCTATCCGCGTCAACCACGTCATCCACGCCACCAGCAATCCCGCAAACCGCCCCAGTGCGTCCCGAGCGTACAAATAAAGCCCTCCCGTCTCCTCATACCGCGAAGAAACTTCCGCAATGCACCCGGCAATCACCAGAATCCCCGCGCCCGCCGCCACGCAGCTCAACGGGCTCCACCCGCCCAAATTTCGCGCCAAATCCGCCGGCAATTTGAAAATGCTGACGCCTACAATCGAATTCACCATCAGAGCCGTCAAGCTCCAGCGGCCGATCGTGCGCACCAGTCCGTGCGGACTTTCCGTCAATTCGATTTTCCCTGAGCCAGCTATTTTGCGGGCACCGCCACCGGTGCGGCTTTCATCTTCACAATTTCCGTCAGCAAATCTGTCTTTCCCGAAATCACTTCCAGGTGCGGATATCTCTCGCCCCCGTGATAGTCGATGCGATACGTCCGAAAATACTCGCCATTTTCCGCCAGCAACTCAATCGGCTCTTTTCCATCCTTCGCACGCCGGATCGCATCCCGCAAAATATCAGGAGACCACTTCCGCCCGTCCACTGCCACCAACTGCATTCCCTGCGCCAGTCCCGCTCGTTCCGCGGGCGATCCCGGAATCACCTCTAGAATCCGCCCGCCATCCGGCCCGCCCGGCGCGTGCACTTGAAAGCCCAGCGAAAACTGCGCATCCACAATGAAATCCACGGCCTCTTCCGCCCGCTGGTGTTCATTCATCGTCTCGTTGAACGCCAATTTCCACCCGCTATTCTCGATCCCCTTCAACGGCGCGCCCGGCCCATGCGATTTCAGCCGCTCCTCAAAAAAATTTCGCCAGTCGTACACCGCAACCTCATTCATCCCGGCGACCACATCCTCGAACGTATACGTCACCAGTTTCGGCCCCGTATTCTCGCCGCCATGAAATTTCCGGCAAAAATCGTCCAGCGATTTCTTGCCCTTGCTCTCACGCCGGATGACCGTGTCCGCCTCCAGCCAGATCAGCGTGCCCTCATCGTAGTAATCCACGCCGCGCCGCCACGATGCTCCCGCTGGAGGCGCGCCGTACAGCAACTGTGCCGCAATCGCCGTATCCTGCAAATCGCGCCACGTCCGCCCCGGCCGTTCATTCAAATAAGCCGCCGTCGCCGCCAGTTCCTCCCGGAATTTGTCCGGAGTCCAAAATCCCGCGCGCGCGGAAAGAATCTGCCCGTAGTATTGCGTCAATCCCTCATACACCCAAAGCAGCTCGCCCTTCATTGGCGCCTGATAATCCGGCGTCGCCAACCCCGCGGGCCGCCGGTATTTTCCGTTCCACGAATGCGTATACTCGTGCGCCAGCAAATCCATCTGCATCTCGCGCACATCCGCATCAAGAAACAGGGCCTCTGGCGTCCGGTTGTCGCTGGACTCGTGATGCTCCACTCCGTCCGGCGGCATCCGGTCCGAAAGCGCCAGCAAAAAGTCATACCGCCGGTAGTGCCGCGCTCCGAAGAGCGCAAAGTCCTCGGCAATCAATTGCCGCAGGTGCTGCACCTCTGCCGCGCTGGCTTCCAGAGCCGCCCGCCCATCCGCGGCGATGTGCAGTGTGTGCTGCGGCCTTTGCCCCGGCGACAAATCAATGTCCTTGAAAAATGCGCCAGCAATTACCGGCGAGTCCATCACTGTCGTCAACGAAGCTGGTGCAAACTCAATCTCTCCCGCCGCCTCCTTAGACACCGGCAGCGCCGTCCCATATTTCCAACCCGCCGGCAGCCGCAGACTCGCCACGTAAGTAATGTCATCCGATTTCGCCCCTTGCGGATACAGCATCACCAGATACCAGTTCAAAACCGCAAGCTGCGCCGTCGCCGCGGGATTCTCCCGCGAACCCGTAGCCTCCGCAGGAGACAAATAATCCAGCTTGATTTCCAATCGGTCCGCTCCACTCGGAACTTCGATATGAAACGCGAACATATCCGCATCGTCGCGCCTCCACGCAACTCCTTTTCCACCCGCGCTCATTTTCAGCCCCGTCAAATCAAGAATCGGCCCCACCGGCGAATGATCCCCCGGGATCCACTTCGGATAAACCAGCGTCATCGGCCCCGGCTTCGCGGGCAGCGACAATCGCGCATGAAACACGTATCTCGCCGCGTCACGCAAATCCACCTCGATCCTCGCCGGATCATCCGCCGTTTGTGCCGCTGCGCCATGCAAGCCGCAAACGATTACCATCACCAAAACCAACGCAATCCGCACGCATAATTTCGTTATCAAGATCCATCCTCCAAACCCGCGAAAAGTATCCCATCCCCTCGCCGTTCCCGTCCAACGTGGCTCTCTCGCCAGCTCGCGCCTCAACTCTTGGTTTCGTCGCTTCTGCTACAATTTTCGAATGAGCACAGCCATTCGCTCCTCCTCGCTCTTTTCGCGCAATCTTCACAAAGATTATCCCGTCGCCGTGCGCGGCGAAGGCTGCTGGATCGTCGCCGCCGACGGCCGCCGCTACCTCGACGCCTCCGGCCAGGCCGCCGTCGTCAGCATCGGCCACGGTGTCCCAGAAATTGGCCGCGCCATGGCCGAGCAGTCCAATCGCATCGCTTTCGCCCACACCACCCAATTCCACTCCGAATCCGCGGAAAAACTTGCCGCCCGCGTCCTCGCCATCGCCCCGCGCAATTTTCAAAACGGCGGCAGAGTCTACTTCACTTCCGGCGGCTCCGAAGCCACCGAAACCGCCATCAAACTCGCGCGCCAATTTTTCCTCGAAACCAAGCAGTCTTCGCGTTACCGCGTCGTCTCCCGCAAACAGAGCTATCACGGCAGCACCCTCGGCGCCATGTCCGTCAGCGGCAACGTCGGCCGCCGCGCTCCCTACGCCCCGATGATCCCCGAATGGGGCCACGTCGCTCCGTGTTTCTGCTATCACTGCCCGTTCGGCAAAACATATCCCGAATGCAATCTCGCCTGCGCCGATGACCTCGACGTTTTTCTCCGCTCCAACGATGCTTCCACGGTTGCCGCCTTTATCTTTGAACCCGTTGTCGGCGCCACGCTCGGCGCCGTCGCCGCAGTCGACAGCTACACCGCCCGCATCGCCGAAATCTGCCGCCGCCACGGCATCCTCCTCATCGCCGACGAAGTCATGTCCGGCATGGGTCGCACCGGCAAGCCCTTCGCCAGCCAGCACTGGGGTCTCGAGCCGGACATCATTCTCACCGGGAAGGGAATCGCCAGTGGTTACGCCCCCCTCGGCGCGGTCCTCGTCGCTCCCCACATTGTGGATGCCTTCGAAAAGGGCACAGCCGCCTTCATGCACGGCTTCACCTATCAATCGCATCCCGTTTCCACCGCCGCCGGCAATGCCGTTTTCGATTACCTCGAAGCCCACAAACTTTCCGATCGCGTCGGTCCAGCCGGTGAATCCCTCCGCAAAGCACTCTCTTCCCTCGAATCGCATCCCCACGTAGGCCAGGTGCGTGGCCTCGGCCTTCTGCAAGCCGTCGAATTCGTGAAAGACAAATCCGCCCGCGAGCCATTCCCCAAGGAATCCGCCATCGCCGAAAAAATCCGCCAGGCCGCCCTCGAAAAAAACGTCCTCACCTATCCGTCTCAAGGCACCGTCGACGGCACCCGCGGCGATCATGTTCTCCTCGCTCCGCCCTTCATCATCACTCCGCAGGAGTGCCAACTCGTCGCCGATGCTTTACAATACGCCCTGGGAAAAGTCTTTCCCGCTTGACCGCAACACTTTGCAAAAAACTGAAACATGTCATTCTGAGGGCATCCGACGAGGTCCGGTGTTGGGACTCCGGTGGTGTTTACCGGAGATGCTCGAAGAATCTCAACCTCAACGGTAGAGAGTGAGTCGCAACGAGCGACGTTTTGTAAAGTTTGACCTCAATTCAAATCATTCGTTCTACGGAGATCATCCATGCGGCGTGCTGTGCCTTCATTCTTTCTATTCTGTTCTCTCTTCGTTGCAATCCTTCCTGCGCTCGCCCAGGAAAAACCCTCCACCAAACCCCGCGCCCGCGATCTCGGTGTCCCCTTTGACGGCACGCCCGGCCCCTTCAACGCCATCACCGACGTCGCCGGCGTCCTCGTCGGTCACACCACGCTAATCTCTGGCGACGGCAAACTCGTCATCGGCAAAGGTCCCGTCCGCACCGGTGTCACTGCCGTCCTCCCGCGCGGCAAAGACTCCATGATGAATCCCGTTTTCGCCGGCTGGTTCTCGCAAAACGGCAATGGCGAAATGACCGGCACCACCTGGGTTGAAGAATCCGGCTTCCTCGAAGGCCCCGTGATGATCACTAACACCCACAGCGTCGGCGTCGTTCGCGACGCCGTGATCCAATGGCGCGTCGCCCACGGCCAGCCCGACGCCAGCGGCTATTGGTGGTCTCTCCCGGTAGTCGCCGAAACCTGGGATGGCTGGCTTAACGATGTGAACGGCTTCCACGTAAAGCCCGAGCACGCCTTCCACGCCATCGAATCCGCGCAATCGGGGCGCGTCGACGAAGGCAACGTCGGCGGTGGCACCGGAATGATCTGCAGCGGATTTAAGGGCGGCATCGGCACATCCTCACGCAAGCTCGCCGAAAAAGACGGCGGGTACACTGTCGGCGTCCTCGTCCAGTGCAACTTCGGCTCACGCCAGAATCTCCGCATCGCCGGAATTCCCGTCGGCCGTGAAATTTCCTCCGAAGATCCCTTCGCCTACCAACCTTCCGAAATTTCCGAACGCGGCTCCATCATCATCGTCGTCGCCACCGACGCCCCGCTCATCTCCACGCAACTCAAGCGCCTCGCGCACCGCGCCACCCTCGGCCTCGGCCGCCTCGGCAGCATTTCCGGCGACGGCTCCGGTGACATCTTCATCGCCTTCTCCACAGCCAACCCAGGCGTCGCCAGTTCAAAAAAGGTAGCCGAGGTAAAAATGCTCCCGAACGCCTCCCTCGATCCGGTATTCGCCGCCGTAGTTCAAGCCACCGAGGAAGCCATCGTCAACGCCATGATCGCCGCCGACTCCATGACCGGCATCGACGGTCACCACGTAACGGCACTTCCGCATGACCAATTGCGCGCCGTCCTAAAAAAGTACAACCGCCTCCAGTAACGGTCGAAGCCCTTTTGAGTGCGGGAGCGAAGCTCCCGCTTTTACGCCCGTCACTCCGCTACAATACGAATGTGTCCAAAACCATTCGTCCCGTTCTCCTACTCCCCCTTCTTTTCCTAACCGCCGCCTGCTCCAAACCCCATCCCGCCACCATCGCCATCACCCACGCAACCGTAATCGACGCCACCGGCGCGCCTCCAAAACCAAATTCCACAATCCTGATCGATGGCGAAAAAATTTCCGCGATAGGCCCGGACTCCTCCCTCGAAATCCCCTCCGGCGCCCGAGTAATCGACGCCACCGGCAAATATCTAATCCCCGGCCTGGCCGACATGCACATCCACCTGATGGGCGCAGGCGAACCCTCAGGCAGCCGCGAGTTCATCCTCCCACTCTTAATCGCCAACGGCATCACCACCGTCCGCGACATGGGCGGCGACGTCACCCAACTAAAAAAACTAAAAAAGGAAATCGAGTCTGGCGACCAGCTCGGCCCGCAAATCTTTTTCACCGGCCCCTACCTCGACGGCAATCCGCCCTACTTTCAGCCTTCCATCGTCGTCGTAACCTCTGCCGAAGCCTATGCCGCCGTGAGCAAACTGAAATCCGAAGGCGTCGACTTTATCAAAGTGCAATCGCGCCTCAAACCCACCGCCTATTTCGCCATTGCCGAAGCCGCTCGCAAAGAAAACATCCACTTCGTAGGCCACGTCCCCGATTCCATCTCTCCCGCTCAAGCCTCCGACGCTGGCCAGGCCAGCATCGAACACCTCACCGGAATTCTCCTCGCGTGTTCCTCGAGGGAAGCAGAGCTGCGCCAGCAGCAACTGAATCCACCGCCGCGCAAAGAAACCCAGCGCCAAACCAGCCTCCGCCAGCGCGCCTGGCAGCAAGCCGTCCTCAATACCTACTCCCCCGAAAAAGCCCAAAAGCTCTACGCCAAACTCCTCGCAAATCAAACCTGGCAAGTTCCCACGCTTCCCCTGTTGATCGAGCTAGCCTACCTCACGCCCGCCACCGACCGCGCCAGCGACCCGAACCTGAAATACATCCCCCAAAATCTCCAAAAAATCTGGAAACAAGGACGCGCCGAGAGCCTCGCGAACAAAACCTCCGGTGATTTTTTGTTGCGCGCAAAACTCGTGGAAGCCTCTCTCAAAGCCGTGGGCGACATGCACGCAACAGGTATTCCCATGATGGCAGGCACGGATTCCACCGCCCCGAACCTCGTTCCCGGCTTCGCCCTGCACGACAGCATCGCCGACATGGTTCACGCAGGCCTGACGCCAATGGAAGCCCTGCAAGCCGCAACCTCAAAACCCGCCGAATTCCTAAATCGCGGCAACGAGCAAGGCACCATCGCCCTCGGCCAACGTGCTGACCTGGTCCTACTCGACGCCAACCCGCTCGCAGACATCCACAACACTCAAAAAATTCACGCCGTAATCTTAAAAGGGAAGTTTCTCGACCGCGCTACACTCGACGCACTCCTGAACAACGCCACCCAATTCGCCGCCAAACCGTAGCGGCGACCTTCAGGTCGCCCAGTCAGGGAACGCCATTCTCCCGCATGGCGACTTTGCAACCGCCAAAAAAGTAGGGCCCGCCTTCCGAGGCGGGCCGCTCTTACTCTTGTGGTACAGGCATTCCTGTCCATGCTCTTGGGTTTTCTTAGCAGCCCGTGGCGAAAGTATGCTCTGCTTCAAAGGTCTGCGCTGTGTCATCCAGCCGTTTGCCGCACCTGATAGTGAAGTTGAACAACGCCGTCCGAGAATCGTTGCACAGACAGCAAGCGGAGCGGCACCTGCCGATGTCGAGGCGCTATCAACGGTATGCCTTCGCCGATGAACGTCGGGATGAAGCTGATGATGAACTCATCGATCGCCCGTTCATCGAGGAAGGAAGCGATGAGCTCGCCGCCGCCCATCATCCACATATTCTTTCCGGGTTGAGCGCGCAGCCGTTTCACAAACCCACTTATCGGCTGCGTTACGAAACGGACGCCGACGGGGACCGATGGAGGTGGCGCCCGACGCGAGAACACGTAGTGCACGTCATTTGCGCTGAAACTCGCGCCCATCTTGACACTCAGGTCGAATGTCTTTCGGCCGAGAATCTTCGCGTCGACCGTGCGCATGAATTTTGGCAAACCATAAAAACCTTTCGGCGCCGGACGATTCGTCAGCCAGTCGACGTTTCCGTCCAGTCGAGCGATGTAACCATCAGCGCTCGTCGCAATGTGAACGATGATTTTTCGCTTCGCCACGGCTGTCCCTTCCTGGTCGTGATTCGCGTGAAGATCACGACTTGTACCACGGGCTGTTAGGGAAGCCGGAACCTAAGCCCCGCCAAGAAACTAAACTACAACCGCCGCCGTCTTCCTCCCCGGATTGAAAAACGGCAACGCCACCACCTTCGCCGACACTGTCTTCCGCGACGCTTCCACCGTCAATTCCATGCTCAAATTCGTCCCCAGCGCCGCGCTCTCCCGGCCCACCGTCGCCAGTGCAATCATCCTCTTCAATGTCGGCGACCACGTCGTCGACGTCGCCTTCCCCACCTGCCGCCCCTCGCGATACACCGGCACAGCCACCCGCGAGGCGGTAGACGGCACCTGGGGCGCTATCCCAATCTTTTCGTAGAGCGCTTCCACCTCGTTCCAATTCACTTCCAGCCCTACCAGCCGCCGCGCCGGACCGCCCTTCTTCGCCTCCATCGCCAGC
>Ga0210399_10001053_pt1 | contig 21573 bp, 16 predicted proteins | sample IncBWC14MmetaG_FD_150865 | JGI IMG/M metagenome (GOLD analysis project Ga0210399, IMG submission 150865) | Forest soil microbial communities from Barre Woods Harvard Forest LTER site, Petersham, Massachusetts, United States - Inc-BW-C-14-M | ecosystem: Environmental > Terrestrial > Soil >... | reverse complement strand
TCTGCTTCAGCGGGATGAGTTCGAGATCGGCGGCGCCTAGCGCGGATTGGAAGCGGCGGCGATTTTCGAGGACGTTTTCGCGGGTGTCCCACTCCATGAAGCCGAGATTGAGGACTCTTTCGGATTCGAGAGGGCTGACGCCACCCGGGCGGGTGCTGAAGCCGTGAACCAGCCAGGGAATCTTCAAGAAAGGGACGAGTTCAAGAATCTGCAGACCGCGAGTCTTGCGAATTCGCCATGGAGCAGCGATGCGGGGAACGGGAGGCGCCGGGGGCGCAGGTTGACCGGGGCGACGCCGCCTGATGGAAGTTTGTCTGGTAGCCACAATCAGACCAGTATAATCGCAACAGCAGGAACCGAAAAATCGGGGGAGCGGTGAGCGGATGGCGACGGCCTCACAGGTGAAAAAATGATCGTTGGCATGGGAATCGATGTGGCTGAGGTACCTCGGATTCAAGCGGTGATTGAATCGCAGAAGGAGCGGTTTCTGCGCCGGGTGTACACGCTGGATGAGGTATCGTACTGCGAGCAGTTCAAGAACAAGTATGAGCGGTATGCGGGGCGATTCGCGGTGAAAGAGGCGGCGATGAAGGCGCTGGGAACAGGGTGGAGCCGCGGGGTGCGCTGGGTGGACGTGGAGGTGGTGAGGCAACGGGGCGGGCGGCCGAGCTTGGCGCTGAAGGGCGAGGCGAAGAAGATTGCCGATGCGATGGGGGTGAAGAATATAGCAGTGAGCATTACGCATACTTCGGAGCAGGCGATTGCCCAGGTGATCTTCGAGGGGTAAGAGGAGGGTTTAACACAGAGGGCACTGAGGTTCCACAGAGTTCACAGGGCAAAGCGAAATCGTTACTTAACCAGCAGGAAGGGCCCGAGAGCAAGGGCGTCGATGCCCGCGCAGTAGAAGCTGCGCACGGCGCCGCGGGGATCGGTGACGAGCGGCTCGCCAAAAAGATTGAACGATGTGTTGACAAGGATGGGTGCGGGAGCGGATTCGCCGAATTTGTGAAGGAGTTTCCAGAAAAGAGGATTGGCCTGCTTGTCGACGGTGTGAACGCGCACTTCCTGTCCGTTAAAGGCGAAGCGTTCGAGACCGGCGACCGGTTTGGTGAGAGCGGCCAGCGAAGACATCGTCAGGCAATTGAGCGAGGCGTCGAAGTATTCGGAGGCGCGTTCGGCGGGCACGGAGAGGGCGAACGGGTGAAAACCCTCGCGATGCTTGATGAATTGGTTCACGTTTTCAATTACGTATTCGGAAAAGGGAGAAGCCAGGAGACTGCGGTTGCCAAGAGCGCGGTGACCAAATTCGGAGCGGCCCTGGCACCAGGCGACAATTTTATCCCGCTGCAAAAGTGAGGCGGTTTCTTCAATGGTCTGGTCTTCGCCGGAGAGGTAACGATAAACAATTTTACAGTTGTCGAGGACGGCCTTTATCTCTTGCGAATTCGAGTCGACGCCCACGGCGAGACTTGGGAGCGGGCCGCGTCCTGAGCGGCCGGTGATTTTCTTGCGCGAGAGGTAGGCCGCGCCGAGCGCCGTGCCGGCATTCCCCGCCACAGGCTGAACGTAGAGGCGATCGAACGGACCACGCGATTCAAGGGCGCGGATCAGCAAAACGTTCTGAAAAACTCCACCAGCAAGGCAAAGGGAACGCGCGCCGGTGGGTTGCTGAAAATTCACGCTAAGCTGCAGAACAATTTCTTCCAGAAAATCCTGGGCGCTGCGGGCGAGATTGGCGCGAAGCACAGGCGTGGGAACGAAGTTGCGCAGGGAGAGACCGAGTTCGCGATAGAACTGAGGGGAAAAGACGCCGCGGCGGTCGGGGCCCGCGGCGAAGTAACGGCGATGCAGCGCAGGGAGACCGTTGCTGCGCCAGGAGAAAAGTTTGCGAAAGGCAGGCAGGAATTCCGGTTCGCCGTCCTTGCTGAGCCATTGGAGCTTGTGTTCGTCGCGGCTCGGGCGAAGACCGGCAAGTTCAGTGACACGCGAGTAAAACCAGCCGAGGGAATCGGGAAAATCGAGCGAAAGCTGCGGGCGGATTTCGTCGCCATCGCCGGTGGCAACAAGACCTGCTTGCGAGGAAGTTCCGTGGTCGAGTGAGAGGATCAGTGCGCTATCAAAGCCTGCGGTGTAATAGGCGCTGGCCGCATGGCAGAGATGGTGATCGAACTGTGCCGGGCGAGGGCCGCCGCGGAGGAGACTGCGAAGCTGTTCCTGAGTGGCAGTGAGAGGCCGGCGCTTGGGGCGGGAAGATAATTTCGAGGCTCGGGGGAACCGTTCGGCGACCGCAATGGCGCGGCAATCGGAAAGCTGAAGCTGATTCTCCTTGAGACAACGAGCCAGGGCCAGGCGCGGAATTTCCAGCGTGTCTTCGAGGCGATTCAGCTTCTCTTCCTCAATGGCGAACTGGACCGAGGTGTCGCTGAGCAAGGCAACTGCCGAGCCGCGACCCAGGGTGGAGACACCGAGAATGTGCATGGGAGAGCCTATGAGCAGGCTCCCGTGACGGCAAGGGTCGGAGACTCGGCGAGTTCGGCGAGGAGATGTTTGCCATCGGAATGAGTGACGGTGGCGTCGACGAACTGATTTGGCGGGAGTGCGACCGGCAGGCGAACCTGGAGGTAATTATCGGAGAGGGCTGGCGTTGAGTCGGCGTCGTCGGAAGGGTCGCGGCGCAGGGTGAGGACGCGCAAGGCACGGCCGATCTGCGCGTGGCGGAAAGCAGCGGATTTGGAATCGGAAAGGGAGCGCAATTCGCGGGCGCGAGTTTTGATGATGTGGCCGGGGACTTGGCCGGGGAGCGAGGCGGCTTTGGTGCCGGGGCGCTGCGAGTAGGAAAAAACGTGCAAATAGGTAAACGGGCGCACAGAAATGAAATCAAGGGTTGTGGCGTGGTCGGCGCCGGTTTCTCCAGGGAAACCGGTGATGACGTCGGCGCCGATGGCGGCGTTGGGCAGGTGGTCGCGGATGAGTTCGACGCGGCGGGCGTAGTGTTCGGAGCGATACCAGCGATGCATAGCGGCAAGAATGCGGTCGGAAGCGGATTGCAGGGGCATGTGAAAATGCGGCGCGATGCGGTGGTTGGATGCGAAGAAGTCGATGAGATCGTGCGTGATGTCGAGCGGCTCGATGGAACTGATGCGCAGCCGCTGGACGGAGGTTTGGTCGAGGATGCGGCGGAGCAAGTCGAGAAACTCTACGCGTGGCGTGAGGTCTCGGCCGTAAGTGCCGAGATTGATGCCGCTGAGAACGATTTCGCGGAATCCGGAATCCGCGAGGCGTTGGATTTCTGAGAGGACGGTTTGTGGAGGGAGGCTGCGGGATTTTCCGCGGACAAAAGGGATGACGCAAAACGAACAGCGGGAGTTGCAGCCGTCCTGGATCTTTAGGGTGGGGCGCGTGTGATTCCCTTCCCCGCCGAAAACGGGGGCCACGAGAACGTTGGTAAGTTCGAAGACATTGCCGGTTAGGATCGGCGCCGGGTGGGACACAAGATTTTCGTGAAAGGATCGAACGGGTGGAGCAAGCTCCGCCGCTACAAATTCGCTTTCGGGGCTGCGCATCTGCGGAAGCGGATTGATGGAATGGAGGAGCTTGGGAATTTGGGGTTTGTGGGAGTTGCCGACGACGAAGGAAACGCCAGGGAGAGCAGCGATTTCTTCTGGGGCGCGCTGAGCGTAACAGCCAGTTACGAGGATGCGGGTAGCGGGATTGGCGGCATGGATTTTGCGGATCGCGTCGCGGGCCTGGGTGTCAGCGGCTGCCGTGACGGTGCACGTGTTGAGAACGACGACGTCGGCTGTGGAAGAGTCGGGCGCAAGAACGCAGCCGTGTTCGAGAAGCTGCCGCTCGATGGCCGCGCCGTCGGCCTGGGTGGCGCGGCATCCGAATTGTTGGATAAAAAATGAGCTCATGGGAGTGAGTCGCCAGACTTCTATTTAAGCATACGTCCGCAGGGCAAAACAGCGAGGCGAGGCCAGGCCGGCAGCGCTTTACGACGGGTTTCGCGACCTATACAATTTGAGGCTACCATGAGCCACAAGCGAAGAAATCCATCTCAATTGGTCGACCCAAAGATCTCCGTGGTGATTCCCGTTTACAACGAGAAAGCCACGATTTGCGAAATCCTGCGCCGCGTGGAGGAAACCGACATGCGCAAGGAAATCGTGGTGGTGGACGATTTTTCGAAGGATGGAACACGGGAGATTCTGCAGGGGCTGGCGGAGCTGCAGGGCCGGGGCGAAGCGCAGGCCCCGGCGAGCGACGGCGAGGATCCGATCGAGCTCGGAAACCTCCGATTCTTTTTTCAGGAGCAGAATCAGGGCAAGGGAGCTGCGTTGCGGCGGGGCTTCGCGGTGGCAACTGGAGAGATTGTACTGGTCCAGGATGCCGACCTTGAATACGACCCGCGGGATTATCCAAAGCTGCTGGAGCCGATCGTCGAAGGTCGAGCAGACGTTGTATACGGCTCGCGCTTTCTGGGCGGGCCGCAGCGCGTGCATTACTTCTGGCACTATGTGGCCAACAAGATGTTGACGCTGCTTTCCGATATTTCAACCAACCTGAAACTGACGGACATGGAAACGTGCTACAAGGTGTTCCGGCGCGAGGTGCTGAAGGATATTCAGGTGAAGTCGAACCGGTTTGGTTTTGAGCCGGAAATTACGGCGAAGATTGCCAAGGGCAAGTGGCGAATTTATGAAGTGCCGATCAGCTACGCCGGGCGGACGTATCAAGAGGGAAAGAAAATCACGTGGAAAGACGGCGTGCAGGCGTTGTGGTGCATTGTCAGGTTTAAGTTGAGCGATTAGAAAAACAACCAACAGACGACAGCCTACAGCTGTAAGTTTTCCAAAAAATACATGACGAGTAGACGGAAATCGCCCGCCGGGAAGCGGTGGACGGCAGAGTTGCAATCAGGGCCACCTGAAGGTGGCCGCTACGGGTGCAAGATCAGGCCTGCGAGAGGCGGCGCTGAAAGGTCAGCAGGATTAAATCTGCGCGGCGGCGGACGCCGAATTTGTTAAGCAAGTTGGAGACGTGGAACTTGACTGTGCGCTCCGCGATGTTGAGTTTGCTGGCGATTTCCTTGTTGGAAAGATTTTCGAGAAGCGAATCGAGAACCTCCTGTTCGCGGCGGCTGAGATTGGTGACGGAGTCGGTCTTCAGGCGACGTCCCTGGCTGGTAAGAATCGAATCGACGAAGCCGGAGAGCACCGAACGTGGGACCCAGAAGCCGCCCTGGGAAACCAGAGGCAGTGCGCGGGAAAGCTGGTCACGCGCTTCCGCATAAGTGAGAATTCCTTTTACACCCAGGCGGAGCAACGAGAAGCAGTTGGCTTCGTTGATCGCGTCTCCCACGACGATGAGCCGCGCATCCGCGTGCCGCTCCAGGATATTTGTCAGCAGCGCGCCGGTGGCTTGGCGAGCGGCGTGAGCGTCCACGACGTAGACCTGAGCGATGGGAGGCTCAAAGTTGCGCAAGTCGGGAGCAAGTGTGGATTCGAGTTGTTTGGCGATGACTTTGAATTGGGAAGCCTTGCCCAGCAGGCGCTCAAATTCGGTGAGCACCAGGGGGTGCGGCGAGAGCAGACAGACGGTCAGTTTGGAAGCCATAGTTTTCGTAGCCACTGTACTTGAGGGTAGAGAAACCCGGGCTTCCGGGCAAGGACCTTGGGGCCAGATGTTCACGAATTGTTACTGACAGTTAAGGCGTGTTTTCCGGGGTTTGGGGTGGGGTGGCAACCCGTTCGATGGGAAGGGGTTCGTTTCCCCGGGAAAGGCCGTAAAATAGAGAGATATCCCTAGGGCGCCGGAACGGGCTTTGGTGTAGGCGAAAGAGGCGGTAAGTGCGGGACCTGAACCAATCGGACAAAGCGTTACGCGAGCTGCTGGCAGAGCGCATCCTAGTGCTGGATGGCGCGATGGGTACCATGCTGCAGCAACGGGACTTATCGGCAGCGGACTTCGGGGGCGTTGTGCTGGAGGGCTGCAACGAGAATTTGGTGCGGACCCGGCCAGACGTGGTGCTGGACATTCACCGCAAGTATTTTGAGGCCGGCGCCGACATTGTAGAGACCAACAGCTTTGGGGGAACGCCCCTGGTTTTGGCCGAGTACGGATTGCAGGCGGATGCTCTGGACCTGAATAAGCGGGCGGCAACACTGGCGCGTCAGGCCGCGGAAGAATATTCGACGCCAGGGAGGCCGCGGTTTGTGGCCGGGTCGATGGGGCCGACAACGAAGGCGATTACGGTGACCGGTGGGGTCACATTCGAGGGCCTGCTGGATTCTTACTATGTGCAGGCGAAGGGATTGATTGAAGGCGGCAGCGATCTGCTGCTTGTAGAAACCTGCCAAGACACGCGAAACATCAAAGCGGCGATTCTGGCGATCCAAAAACTCTCCAGGGAAATCGGGATGAGAGTTCCCTTCCTTGTGTCGGTGACGATCGAACCGATGGGGTCAATGCTGGCGGGACAGACGGTGGAAGCGATGTGGGCCTCGCTGCGGCACGCGCGCCCGCTGGCGTTCGGGATGAACTGTGCCACTGGGCCGGAGTTCATGACCGACCACATAAGGACGCTGAGCAGCGTCACCGGAGAATTTGTGTCGTGCTACCCAAATGCGGGCTTGCCCGATGAAGAGGGAAAATACCTGGAAACGCCGACGTCGCTGGCGGCGCAGTTGGAAAAATTTGTGAACCACGGCTGGCTGAACGTGGTGGGTGGTTGCTGCGGAACGACGGAGAAGCACATCCGAGCGATCGCACAAATGGCGGATGGGAAGAAGCCTCGCGTTCGACCTGCCGAGGCGCACCGGGCGGTGTATTCGGGGATCGAGACCATTGAGGCGGATGATTCGACGCGGCCGCTGCTGGTGGGTGAGCGGACGAACGTGATCGGCTCGCGTCTTTTCAAAAATCTGGTCGCGGAAGAGAAGTGGGAAGAGGCCACGGAAATAGCGCGCAGGCAGGTGAAGGGCGGGGCGCACATCGTGGACGTGTGCCTGCAAAGCACGGAGCGGGATGAGAAGAAGGACATCGAACCTTTCTACGAGAAGCTGATCCGGAAGATCAAGGCACCGGTGATGATTGACACGACGGATCCGACGGCGGTGGCGCTGGCGCTGACCTACTGCCAGGGCAAAGCAATCATCAACTCGATCAACCTGGAGGATGGAGAAGAGAAATTCGAGAAGGTGGTGCCGATTGCGCACGATTTCGGTGCCGCGATAGTGGTGGGCTGCATTGACGAGGACCCGGTGCAGGCGCAGGCGTTCACGAGAGAGAGAAAACGCGAAATAGCCAAGCGGTCGTATGAGTTGCTGACCAAGAAATATGGGATGGCGCCGGAAGATATTATCTTTGACCCCTTGGTTTTTCCGTGCGCGACGGGCGACGAAAACTACATCGGCGGGGCCGTGGAAACGATGGAGGGCATCCGCCTGATCAAGGAAGCGCTGCCGGATACGCGGACGATTCTGGGAATCTCGAACGTGTCTTTCGGACTGCCGGCCGGCGCGCGCGAGGTCGTCAACTCCGTCTTTTTGTATTACTGCACGAAAGCCGGTTTGGATCTTGCGATTGTGAACTCGGAGAAGCTAGAGCGGTTCGCTTCGATTCCGGAACATGAACGGCGGCTGGCAGAGAACCTGCTGTTTCAACACAAGCCGAAGGACCTGCCCGCGGATCATCCGAGGGCGGAATTGTTGCGCGAAGTGCCGGAGGATTGGCGGCAACAAAGCAAGGAACAGAAGGCGGCGATCAATCAATTTCACATCGCGGCGATTGCGGAACACTTCCGCACGACGAAAAGGAAGGAAAAAGCCACGGGAGAAGAATTGCCGCTCGATGAGCGGCTGGGGAATTACATCATTCAGGGAACGCGGGACGGCTTGATCGCGGACCTGGAACGCAAGCGGGCCGAAGGCGTGGCGCCACTGGACATCATCAACGGGCCGCTGATGACGGGAATGGCGGAAGTCGGGAGGCTATTCAACGCCAACGAACTGATCGTGGCGGAGGTGCTGCAGTCGGCCGAGGCGATGAAGGCGGCGGTTGGCCACCTGGAACAGTTCATGGAGAAGGCCGACACGGCGAAGCGTGGAAAAGTGGTGCTGGCGACCGTGAAGGGGGACGTGCACGACATCGGGAAAAACCTGGTGGAAATTATTTTGAAGAACAACGGGTTCGATGTGGTGAACCTGGGGATCAAGGTGCCGCCGGAAGAGTTGATCAAAGCGTTCCTGGCGCACAAGCCGGATGCGATCGGACTGTCCGGGCTGCTGGTGAAGAGCGCGCAGCAGATGATCATTACTGCGAGCGACTTGAAGGACGCGGGGATCGATGTGCCATTGCTGGTGGGCGGCGCAGCGCTAAGCGCGCGGTTTACAGAACAAAAGATCGCACCGAGTTATCAGAGCGCCGTGTGTTATGCGAAGGATGCGATGACCGGCTTGCGGCTGATGAACGAGCTGATGGATCCGGCGACGCGCGCGCGAGTTATAAGTGAACACACGAATTCCGGCAATGGCGTGAGTGTGGCAACGACGGTAAAGATCGCGGAAAAGCCGGCGGTTGCGCGATCCCCCAAAGTCCGAAGGGAATTGCCGATTCCAGAAGTGGCCACACTGGAACGCAAGGTGCGGCTGGTACCGGACCTGCGCGAGCTTTGGAGCTATGTAAGCCCATTTATGCTGTATGGACGGCACATGGGCTATCGCGGTGATTTCGAGAAGCACCTGGCAGCGCGCGAAGCGAAAGCGGTGGAGTTGTACAACGAGATGGAAGAGGTGAAGAACGAAGCCGCGGGATTCATGAAGGTGCGCGCGGTATGGCAATTCTTTGAGGCGGAAGCGGAGGGCGAGACACTGCACCTGTTTGCGCCCGGAGCGAAACAGCCGCTGCAAACTTGGAAATTCAAGCGGCAGAAGACCGGCGACCAGCTCTGCCTGAGCGATTACGTATTGGATCCGAAGGACGGGAAGCGAGACCACGTGGCTGTGTTCGTGGTGACAGCTGGTGAGGGAATTCGCGAGCGCGCGGAGAAGGCCAAGCACGACGGGTACTATTTCAAGTCGCACGGAGTGCAGGCGTTGGCGATTGAGAGTGCGGAGGCTTGCGCGGAATGGCTGCACCGGAGAATCCGCGAAGATTGGGGCTTCCCCGACCCGCCCGAAATGACGATGGCGCAGCGGTTCACCTCCCGTTATCGCGGCAAGAGATACAGCTTCGGTTATCCGGCTTGCCCGGACCTCGAGGATCAGGCGGGAATCTGGAAGATTCTTCGGCCCGAGGAGATCGGCGTGCAGTTGACCGAGGGCTTCATGATGGATCCGGAAGCGAGCGTGAGTGCGCTGGCGTTCCACCACCTCGATTGCACATATTTCAGCGTGGGAGAGAGCGCGGACGGGGTCTGAGCTTCCCTTCCCCTTGAGAAGGTGTAGTGCGAACCTGCGCGGTGAAGCCTGCAAGTAGTTTCCTCAAGGAAAAGACGATACCGGCGCGCGAGTCGGGTATACTTTTGCGAATTCATGGGACACGGATGATCAACTGGAAGCGAACGGAACAGGGTGTGACCCAGCGCCACAGAAATTAGCATGAGCCCAGGCTTGCCCAAATTGTCCATTGTGATTCCCGCGTTTAATGAAGAACAACGCTTGCCGGCGACGCTAGAACGAATTGCCGGCTACATTAATGCGTCTGGCCGAGCCACGGAAGTAATCGTGGTGGATGACGGATCGGCAGACGAAACCATCGGTGTGGCGGAATCCTTTCGCGGCAAAATTTCGGATTTTCGAGTGGTTTCGAATGGGCGGAACCGTGGAAAAGGGTACAGTGTTCGCCACGGATCGATGGAATCGCGCGGAGAGATCGTTTTGTTTACAGACGCGGATCTCTCGGCGCCCATCGAGGAAGCGGACAAATTGCTCGCGAAGATGGATGAGTATGACGTGGCAATCGGCTCACGCGCGGTGAATCGAGAATTGATCGAGGTGCACGAATCCAAATTCAGGGAGTTTGCGGGGATTATCTTCAACCGGATTGTTCGGTTAATCCTGCGATTGCCATTCGTGGACACACAATGCGGCTTCAAGGCGTTCCGGCGCGAGAAGTGCAGGATCATATTCGAGCAGCAGACAATCGAACGGTTCGGGTTTGATCCGGAACTGCTGTATCTGGCACGGCACCATGGCCTGCTGACCGCGGAGGTGGCGGTTCGCTGGGCGCACTCTCCGGCGACAAAAGTCAATATGTTGCGGGACAGCGTGCAGATGTTTCTGGATGTGGTGATTATCCGGTGGAACTCGCTGCGCGGACGTTACCCAATCGTGCCAAAGTAAGCCTCGCAGGGCCTCACCCCTCAACGCACAGTTCGCCTCTTCACAGAGTTCGGAAAAATTCGAGGTCGACGGATGTATGATGGAGTGTCGAAAAAGTTCGAGTCGACATTCGGGGGACCTCTCGTTGAGCAACAATTCCAAAATTCTGATAGCCGGCGCCGGTGGATTTATCGGAGGGGCGCTGATCTCCGTTCTGCGGAAACAGGGGCACCGCGATTTACGCGGAGTGGATATCAAGCCGTTCGATCAGTGGTATCAGAAGTTTAACGAGGTCGAGAACATCTCTCTGGATCTGAACCTGAAGGAAAATTGTGAGCGGGCGGCGGATGGCGCGGACGATATCTATAACCTGGCCGCCAACATGGGCGGAATGGGGTTTATTGAAGCGAACAAGGCGCTGTGCATGTTGTCCGTCCTGATCAATACGCACATGCTGCAAGCTGGGCGGAAGCATGGGGCGAAACGCTATTTTTACGCTTCGTCCGCTTGTGTCTACAACGGAGACAAACAGAAAACCTTCGAAGCTCCTTCGCTGAAGGAAGAGGATGCGTACCCGGCGCTCGCCGAGGACGGTTACGGCTGGGAGAAACTGTTTTCAGAACGGATGTGCCGGCATTTTCGGGAAGATTTCAAGCTCTACACGCGGGTCGCGCGTTTTCACAATGTATACGGGCCGTGGGGAACGTGGTTTGGAGGGCGCGAAAAGGCGCCGGCGGCGATCTGCCGCAAGGTGATTGAGGCGAAGATTTCAGGGAAGCATGAGATCGAAATCTGGGGAAGCGGAAACCAGACGCGGAGTTTCATGTTCATCGACGATTGCACCGAGGGGATTCAGAAAATCATGCACGCCAATATCCTGGAGCCGATAAATCTGGGATCGAGTGAAGCCGTAACGATCAATCAGCTGGTGGATATCACCGAAGCGATTGCCGGAATCAAGCTGAAGAGAAATTACGATTTGAGCGCGCCGAAAGGCGTGAACGGCCGGAATAGCGACAATACGCTGATCAAGAAATATCTCGGCTGGGAGCCGAGCACGCCGCTACGCGCTGGTATGGAAAAAACGTACCGTTGGATTTACGACCAGTACATGGCCCGGGAACGGGGCGAAGCAGGTGTAGTCCGGGAGTCGCCTGTTTCTCGGTGATCGCGTCTTCGACCTGCTGTAAAGCTTGAGTCCGAGGTTCGACGGCCGTCCGAAATATTCCACACAACAACTTCGGGTTGGAGATTTAGGGTTACTTGCGATCGCGGCCGGTGCCGGGGCCGACTCTGAATCGGGAGAGAGCTTCGCCGAGATTCTGCAGAAAGACCTCGGAATTATAGACATCGGTGTCAATCTTGGTGGAACCAACGGGAGCGACCGGCTCGACCTCGTCAAGTTGAAATTCGTGCGCCACGTCTTCGATGATTTTGGGCTGGATTGGCCTCTGCTGCTCGACAAAGCCGTTAACGAGGGAATGTTCGCACAAAAGATTGATGACGCGCGGAATCCCAAGCGAATAAACATGGATTGTTTCCACCGTTTTTGCGGTGAAGATTGGATCGCCCGTGGCACCAGCAATCCTGAGGCGTTCCGCGATGTACTCCCGTGTCTGGTCCTCAGAGAGAGGCGTCGTGCGGCAGCGAAGCATGATGCGTTGCCGCAACTGGCGAAGCTGGGGGAGCTTGAGCTTCTCTTCAAGTTCCGGCTGGCCGGAGAGGACTATTTGCAATAGTTTTTCCGTGGAAGTCTCCAGGTTGGTCAGGAGACGAATCTCTTCCAGGACAGGATAGGTGAGGTTCTGGGCCTCGTCGATGATCAGAACGACCGTTTCCCCGTCGCGATAACGTTCCAACAGCCAGTGATTGAGTTTGAGGAGTTGCTGGCTTTTGGACTTGGACTCGCACGGAATATCGAATTCGGCGAGGATAAAATCAAAGAGTTGGCTGGAATTCATTCGAGAGTTGAAGAGGAAAGCGGTGCGCGCGCGGCGATGGTGCAGCCAATCGAGGAGCCGGTTGATTAAAGTGGTCTTGCCGGTGCCGACTTCGCCGGTCAGCGTGATAAAGCCTTTGCGGGTCTGAATGCCGTACATCAAGCCAGTCAAGGCTTCCTCGATCTGCTTCGTAAGATAAAGGAAGCGAGGATCGGGATTGACGTTGAACGGATTTTCCTTGAGACCGTAAAAGCTCTTATACATTAGCGGATGACTCTCGTTCCTTTTCCTGTTGCCACTCTAGCCGCAGCCTTGGTTTTTGCGACTCACGGCAAGATCAAGGGCCGCGTGTGCCATTGAAAATTGATTGTGACGTAATTATAGACCTGACTGGAACTGCAAGCAGTCCCTACGCAACCTGCCTGCCCGTAATCCGTGAGATCGGCGTTGTAGGCAATCCCAAACGTGGCGTTCCTTCCGACGGGCCGGCTGAGGCCGCCGCCGACCGTCCAGGTATTGAAGCTCTGCGAAGTTGTCTGGACCCCAGTGTTCAGGGGAGCATTGTGAGCAAATCCAAGGTTGAACTGGGCGCTCCAAATACGGCTCAGCTTGTGGTTGGCGCCGAAACTGAGTTGGTCGGCCGTGGAACCGGCAATGACTCCGCTGCCATTGGAAATACCGTGGCTATAAGCACCAGACAAACCGCCGTTCTTCCCGTTATACGACAGGGTAGCGCCCACATTCACGCCGTAGGCGAGTGAGTTTCCATTCGTGCTGATCCGCGAGGTCGTGAAATCGGGTCCAGCGTAGATCTGGAGGGCCAGGAGACCCGTGAGTTTTCGGCTATAGGCAAAGTTGACTGAATGATCCCCGTTCGCCTGGGGCTCGCCGGAGTAATGATAGGCGGAAAACCGATAGAATGCGCCGAAAGAATCCTGGTGGGTGAGGGTGTAGTTGTAACCGATGGTGCCGGTGGTGAAATCACTGTTGATGTTACCTGAATTCACAAAATCCAGGAGGCCGTAAGAGCCACTCATAGTGAGCGAACCTCGCGGGGAAGTGGTGTAGGTCAGTTGCACCACGGCGGCATTGCTGTAGCGAGGTCCAACGGCAGAATAAATTCCCTGGTTGGGAACGTAGTTGTTGCCGATACCAGGAATGACCGGGCCGACGGGCCCACCAACGCCTGGGTTCCCGAGCCCGGTCCCGGCGCCGAAGCCGAGGGAAGTTTGCGGCAGGTAGGAAAACTGATCGTTGAGTTGGAGCAACCAGCGATTCCAGTGAAATGTCTGCGAAATGGCGAGTTGCTGGGAGTAGCCGTTGCCCTGCGAACTGTCCGAGGAAATGAATCCCCCGGCAGAGTAGTTTAGCGCCAACTGCGACCTTCTCCATACCTGCAAAACACTCAGATTGCCGAGGATGAAGTTGTTCATCAGCCAACCGGTGTTCTGCGTCTGATTGTAACCCTGGGATTGAATGGATCCAGACCACTGGATGCCTGGCACCCAATAGCTGTGAAGAGTTTCCGGAGAACCGAGAGTCGGGGTGAGCACGCCGGTAAGAGGCGTGATGTCCGGCGTAAGATGGTTTGTGACGTCATCCACAGCATTCTGGATCTCCCCGGGATTCGTGAGGGGAGTGGAAGCTCCGGCGGGTTTTGGTTTCCCTTCCAAGGGAGGCTGCGGTTCGTCCTGCGCGCGAAGCGGGAGGGTACCCGCAAAAAGCGTGAGGGAGAAGGTGAAGCTGACGAGAACTAATTTGCGTGCACTCATATCCATGTCACAACCTTAGGGAACCACGATCACATCGCCGGGCTGAAGAAGAATATTCTGTTCGGCCAGATTTCCCTTAACGACTTCCTTGTAGTTGAAGGGATGCTTCACCTGTTTTCCATCCTCGGTTCGAAGTACGTAAATGCCTTTGAGCTTGGCAAATTGTGTGAAGCCGCCGGCGCTGGAAAGGGCCTGCAGCACCGTCATGTTGGGCAAGAGGGAGAGCGCGCCGACGTGCGTGACCTCGCCCGTAATGTAAATGCGGCGGCTGTTGGTTTCGGTCACTGTCACCGTCACTTGAGGAGTGGTCAGGTACTTGGACAAGCTCTCTCGCAGTGACCCGGCGAGCTGCATGGCGGTGAACCCGGCCGCCTGAACGTCATTGAGCAGAGGGAGCGAGATTTTACCGTCAGGCCTGACGGGAATGGTGCGCGAAATGTCGGGCTCTTTCCAGACGTCAATGCGGATGACGTCCTGGGGGCCAATCTTGTAATCGGCGTCGGCGACCGAGGAAGTGACAGGTGCAGGCTTTTGGGCTGCGTCCGGTTTCTGGGCAGTCAGGTCCTGTGAATGGGCCCGCGGTAAGCAGACCAAAACTGCAGCTAGCGAAATCGATCGAATGCGAGCGGTCATGGATCCTCCCTCAGTCCTCATGCTTACTATCGGGCACTCCGATTTGTTTGATCTTACAAAGCAACGATTTGTAACTTATCTGCAGCTCACGAGCGGCCTTCTTCCGATTCCAGCGTGTCCGTTCAAGCGTTCGCATAATTAGCTCGCGTTCTGCTTTCTTGGACGCCGCTCGTGCCGCCATCTTCAACGAGGATCCATTGACAACGGACACCTTTCCGAATTGTTCAGGAATAGAGAACTGCAGTTCATCCATCACGATCCGAAAATCCCCGAAGAGGACAATCCTACGGGCAATATTTTCGAGTTCTCGGATATTACCGGGCCAATGATAGGCAGACAGAGTATCGACGACTTCCTGATTCAATTCTGGCGTATTTTTTTTGAATTCGCATGAGAAATTGTGAAGAAAATGTTCCATGAAAAATGAGATATCTTCAAGACGTTCCCGCAGAGGAGGAATTCGCAGGCACACACCGTTCAGGCGGAAATAAAGTTCCCGGCGAAAGTAACCAAGGCGGACCTCCGATTCCAGGTTAAAAGTCGCGGATGAAATCAGCCGGGCAACATTCCCACCCTTTGAGTCTGTGTCCTCATCCTCAGCTAAACAGGTCAGTAACGTACGTTGAGTGGCTAGATCCGAGTCTTGAATGTTGTCCAAATACAAGGTACCACAAGAGTCTGTCCATTCTTGACCTGGGGGAACCGGGCGCAGTGCTCGGGAAAGGGTATTAGGATCCAATGAGGCGCAGTTCAATTTTTGGAACCGAAGTTCATTTTTCTTGGATAATCGGTGAATCTGCTTGGCGTATGCGTCTTTTCCAGTACCGCTTTCTCCGACAATCAGAACCGGGACATCGGTGCGAGCAATCTCGCTGAGCGTCTCATTTAAGTGTTGTAAGGCCCGACCTTGACCATTCACGAATATCGAGGAAATTGGAACCTGAATGCGGCTGGTGTGCAGGGAGTCCATCTGTTTTGTTGGTTAGCGCCTTGAATTCGCAGGAGATATGATCCTGAAAGGGTCACCCACCTTTGAATGAGAATGCAACTCCACTGCCAGGCCATCAGTCAAGAAACGAAGCATCTCGCATGATAAGTGGCTGCTGATTCAACGGTTTACGGACTAAAGGGCCATAGTAGTGTGGCACTTCAATCAGGAGCGAGCCACGCAATCTTCCCTAAAGTGGCAATTTCTTATCCTTATGGCTTGGTATCCGGAGCGAAGCGATTCCCTGAGAGCGAGGAGCAGGATAGGGGGCTATGCGGAGTGGCAACATTGGTCACTAAGTGCAAGTGAAGCGTATTGCGAAGGAGGAGTAGGAGATATTGCAGGAAGGGTTGAAGAGTGGGAGCATCGCCGAGACGTGCCGGCACACGGTCTCTCTGTGCCACCAGTTCGCGTACCCCGGAGTACATTGCTCCAAGCTCGGAGCACGGTACGGCTCGAACTAAAGAGGAACCAGGTCTTTCCTTTCTGCCGATGCGGAACCCAGAAGTCCCCGAAGCAGATCTGCATAGAATGACTTTTGCCCTGACACAAAGATGAGTACACCCAGATACACTATAAGCATTATGCCGCTTTCGATTATCAAGCGGGGGAACGTGGATACCCATGGTTCGCATTTAGTTCGTACTGCGTAAGCGGCGGCCGCAGCCGCGATACCTGAAACCAGCGGCCACTTAATAGTCAAGAGAATGTCCTTGAAAGCGATCCCGGTGCCGTGTACCGCCCAAGCAATAGCGGGCAGAATCCAGATCATCATCCCCGCCGAATAGGCAGCGGCAACGCCTTTAGGTCCATAAGGCAATGCCAAGACATAAGCGAGGATCATTATGGGTGAACTGGCTAGAGACATCAAAGTAGATCGACCGACGCGCCCCGTCGAAAATAGCAGCCATGCTAACGGATTACCTATGGCAAATCCCAGGACTGACGGAGCCAAAAGCCGAAAGATCGGCGCAGTATCTTGCCATTTTGCTCCCAGAACTACGGAAATTAGGTCGTCAGCAAATAGCGCACACCCTATTGCTACTGGCAGCGTCATCGCCAAGACTAGCATGTAGCCTTTAAGGAAATAGTTTTTGAGCCGAATCGAATCGTTTTGCACACGCGAGAGCGCCGCAAATGCAACCTCGCCTGCAGCTGAATTTATGTTATCAGTCGGAATATTAATTAGTTGATAGGCTCTCCCATACAGCCCCAAGGCATCCATTCCCCAGTATCGTCCAAGCAAAACTTTGTCAAGATTGGTGGCAACATACCAAATCAGACTATTTAAAGTGACTGCGCTACCGAAACGCATCATGGAACGGACGCCAGAGTTCTTTTGAGGCGCGCCCGGAGTCCAGCCCGCAGTCAACCAGTTTCCGATTGTCGTGATCAGCGGAAAGACCACGGCCATTACCACGAGCGACCAATATCCGAGGCCAAGCATGGCGGCGGCAATGGCGGCACCTGTGCTCAGGACCAGAGCTATCGTATTTATGAGCGACAGAGTTGTAAATCGCATCTGCCGCTGAAGAATGGCACCATGCTGGACGCCAGCTGCATTGAAGAGGAAGGCAGTTGCCAATGAAGCGGTCACTCCGATTAGGCGGGGTTCATGGTAGAAGACGGCGATCGCGGGTGCCATTCCCAACACTAAAACGGTTAGAAGAAAGCCCACCAAGATGTTGATCCAGAAGAGGGTCGATAGCTGTTCATCCGTGACTCTGTCACGTTGAATGACAGCTGAGGAAAGTCCGAAGTCTCGAAAAAGACCCAGAACCCCCGTGAAAGCGGTTACCATCCCAACTAGCCCGAAGTCTTTGGGGGCCAGAAGGCGAGCTAACACCATCAAAGAAATTGTGCGGAGCGCAAAATTGGCAACTTGCGCGCCCAAGCGCGCGACACCTCCCCGAATTGTTTTTTCCTTAAGGTCGTTCATCGCGAGTATAGTCAGCGCCTTCTTCTAACATGCGAGTATTCACCGTATGAAAGGCGACCTGAATTGGCGGGTCTTCTTTCCAAAGTGTCGAGATGCCAAGGCATAATGCCTCGGTGCACCCACATGGCGGATTGCAATCCACGCCCAGGAAACGCAGATGGGAAAGAAATGTCTCCTGTCTAAGCCAGGCTTTTTTACTGCCGTGACTTGAAAGTCCTCCAAAGAACGCCAATAGTGCTAGTCTTCGGTTGAACCAGCGGTCACCGAGATTGCTCCCCCAGGATCAGGAACAATCTCCTGTTCTTGTTTGACTCTCTCCAGCCAAGCCTCACGCCAGTAGGGATACATGCTTTTCGGGCAGAACATTCGGCACGAGCTGTAGCGAGCCTGACACACGACAGAATCAAGCACTATACATGGATTCTTCATTTCCACCATTTTTGCCGAGCGCTCGCTGATGAGCCTACTGACACGCTTGATTACCCTGTATCTTCCTCCGCAATAGGGAACCAGTTCGGCGTCCCAATACATGCCACGGTTTCTGTTACTCGTGTCTATTGTCTTGAGGATTTCTTCGTGGGATTTTACACGGACGATCTCCCCAGGTTGAAGATTTAGCTCTACAAATGGGGTGGGTTGTCCATCCGGGATGCGCCCCGGGGTTCGTGGATAGAGCGACTGCCCCCACAGCGGACAGATCTTTTCGTAAACCCAACGCATTGCAGGCCCCAGCCCGATGCCCGCCTGGCTCAGTCCGTGGTAAGTCCAAAACGTGAGGCCGGTGAGTATGCGTTTCAGACTGACGTTCCCTGAAAGGCAGTCTTCCACGTACTGACGAAGGTCCCACCACGCAAGAGGCGTTGTTGCGGCGGGTATTTGAGTCATCTGACAAATATAGGTAGGAGCTGTATCTTCGGAATGTCGTTTTAGTACGCCAGCAAAGAGCGCACTTTCCTGGCAACCTTGCGTCGGCAGATTCCGAACTCCAACTTCAAACTGATCCTTGATTCCCGAATCTGTCACACTCCTTGGTTTCCCATTCACAGGTTTGAGCCAATGTTCTTTCCAATACAGTAGGCATCCTGCCTCGCAGCCGCCGTGGGCCTGGCCATCGCACCTAGTCAGGAGATGCACGGTTCGAGCCAGGCGGCGCACCCGGTATGGGTAGGCGCTGTAGTCACAGGTCTTGTGGGCGATTTTGTAAACTTGGAACTTCTGTCCGCAAAATGCGAGCATTTCCGGCATGAACGGCATTCCCTCGAGCTGGCCGTTGGCATCCAGCGTTCGCAGAATCTCCTCTTTAGTACGGACTTCCACCCAGTCGCCAATTCGAAGTATTGCTTTGCCGTTCATCGTTCCGTATCCAAATATGTCTCCGCAAAAAAACCGGACATCGAACAGCGCCTTTCCTAAGAAACCAACTGACTACGATTGCGGTAATCCGAGAACATGACACTGCGTTCACGTCAGAGTCGCAGGTCAGTAAGGCCTTTGGCTGCTTGGTGAGTTTGCTGCTACCCACTTCCCCTCAGGGGATACTTCATAAATTGTGTTGTGAGGTCCCAAGTGAACAACGCGGAAGAAATTGGGATATTTTTTCAATAAACCGTCGAAGCACTCCCTGGCTGGTGGGCGCCAATAGGTATCATTCCCTTCATGGATGACCACATACCGCACTTGATGTCGTATTATCCCCGCTAGCAGTATTTCTGGATCGCGAGAAGCGGGAAACCAGATCACTTTCCGCTGGGAGTAATGGAAAATCATGTCATCTTTGCGAGCCATCACGACGCTGGATGGTGCGCTGTTCAGCTTAATCCATTGGCCTGCCTCGATTTCGGGATAATCGAAGTCGTCGGCTGTCAGATCTGCTCGGAGGTTTTCCAAACCGGATTTCACTTCCAGCCCGACACCGATGACAAAGACACATGTCGCCATCCCAGCGAGGCTTCCCAGCCATCGGGCGACGGAATAGTTGTGAATCGTGAACGGCCGCTTCAACCAGATTGCCACGCTCTCCAATCGTTTCGACCCGAGCAAGAAAACAAGTATCGAGCATCCAGCCACCAGCAGCCAACCGGCCAGGCATGCCCACATGTTGGGATGTGAGGTCTGTTTTCCCCACATCAACGAACTGAGACTGCCCAGGACAGCCAGTGTCAAGCCGGCCGGGCCTAAGATTGTTGGCCTTTTGCAGAGCATTTCCCAAACGGTCTTTCCACCCCGCCAAGCGTACAGGAACGCAAGAGGGGCGACTGGCAGAAAGAATCTACGTTCGTAATCCCACGGCCAAAAGAGAAACATGGCCTGGTAACTCAAGAAATACCATTCCAGGGGGCCACCTCCTGTTCTCATAAATGTACCGAGGAGACCAATCGAGACAATGAGCAAAGGCAACGCAGTTCCGGGAGAATACCACGCCGGCGCCATTTCCTTATGCGTGAACACTCCAAACAACGCGGCGGCCATGTCGTCCCCGCTTGCAAATGGCCTCAGGACAACATCCCTCCAAGTTGCAAGTCCGAGCTCAGGTTGATTTGCGTTTTTTAATCGGAGTTGGGCAACGTAGTTCTCCTGGTAGCCAGATAAGGGCCAGTCATGATATTGATGTTGCGATGCCCAAACCATCCAGCTCACTTGAACAGTAATTCCCAGAATCAACAACGGCAGAAAGATCTTTAACCGTCGCTTGCCGGTCTCCCAGTTCATTAGGCAGGACGCACCTAACCAGTAAACGCATCCAACCAAAAATGCAATGGCTACAGACTTCACGAGTACCGTTGCCACCAGTAGAGGCCCCCAGATGAACCATTGCAGTTTCTGGGACGTTCCCCATGACTTTGCCCGGTCCAGATTAAGCGCCATTAGAAGCAAGACCATGCTAAGAAAGAAGTAGGGCAAGTCTGCAAACACGAGTGAAGTAGAGAAGGCAAAAAAGAAAGGCGAAGATGCAAACAACAGGCAGGCTAAAGCCGCGACAACCCGATCTTGTTCATCACGAATCAGCTTATAGGTAACAATCAACCCAAGAACTGCAAAAATCGTCATCAGATGGATCATGGTGGTATAACTGATACCGATGATCGGATACAATATCGCCATCAGATAAGGCAAACCGGGTGGCAGTTGGGTCATTGGTTTGCCATTGAAACCATAGTGCGCCTTGTGAATCACGGAATTTGCGAGTTCGAAATAATTGGTATCGTGCAGGTAGTCTGCCGATCGGGGACTCAGTAGGAAGTGCAAGATACCGAGTGCAACGAGCGAGAAATAGACGGTCAAATCGAACTTACTGGTCTGTTTTGTTTTATCTATCATGGGAGTTACTCCGGGCGCGAGAGGTCCCTTCCGCAAGCGATCGATCGAAAAAATACTGCGACATCAGCGAGGTCAAGCCGGTAGATTCCCATTATTGGTAACTAACTGCTTCAAGTGCTCTCTCGATAGGGCTGTCTCAACTGGCAAACCTTGTTTACTTCCAGGGGCACATGTTCTTCGCAAAAGCCTGCTCGTGGCCGCTTCTGGGCCGTGGGTCTGAGGCTCAAGACGCTAAAAGTTCCCATCGAACGGGATAGACAATGCTGTCCTATAACTGTACTTCAGGACAGCTCCTCTCTCACTCTTCACGGGGTACATTATTTACTGTCGACTGGTCCGCGACAGCCCCCATGGAGGACTTGCGCTCCGTACTTCTAGCCGTTGGTTTTGCCGGAGATTCCGCAAATCTAGAAGTTGGCTGATTGATCTGAATCCTGAATTGTAAAGTCCACCATGAAAAAGACCTCGCTCAATGCGGCCGCTTCTATGCTGACGATAAGCTTGGGGGCCATTGCCCTTGCTGGCTGCGCCACAGGTGTGGTGAAACAGGGGAGTGAAGGCGGGGGTTCTACTAGCGCTCCTACGATCCTGACGCAACCGGTGGGCCAGACGGTGAGCCCAGGGCAGACGGCAACCTTCACAGTGGCAGCTACCGGCACGG
>Ga0210399_10001051_pt1 | contig 21624 bp, 23 predicted proteins | sample IncBWC14MmetaG_FD_150865 | JGI IMG/M metagenome (GOLD analysis project Ga0210399, IMG submission 150865) | Forest soil microbial communities from Barre Woods Harvard Forest LTER site, Petersham, Massachusetts, United States - Inc-BW-C-14-M | ecosystem: Environmental > Terrestrial > Soil >... | reverse complement strand
CGGCCTGAGTTTTCGTTTGAAAAATTGCCGGCGCCCGACGTAGAGTCTTGGCATGCGAAACTAGGGGCGTTTCTGGAGGCGGTCGGCACCCGCCGCGAACCGCCGACCAACGGAGCCGCTGGCCGTGCGGCTCTAGAACTGGCCAGCCGCGTAATGGCAAGCATCCAGGAGCACGGCGAACGCGTCCAACTAGCAGCGTTCGCCTCGCAAGAGAAAGCAGGAAAATGATACCCCGGACTCTGGTGCCGCTTGGTTCCCGTCCGCCGGCCAAGGATGCGCCACCTTCGCAGCGGAGGCGTCCGACCACGCTAGATGAGCGCACGCTCGTTCCGGCGATGCTGCCGATCGTGGTGCTGGACGGGAAATCGAACATTCCCAGGTCGCTCCCTCTGGAGTCGATTGCCGCGCGCGTCGTTGTTCCGCGCGACGTGAACCAGGAAGCCTACAACGTCGAGGAAAACCATGCGACTCCCGTCCAACCGACAGACATGGACGAGCGCATCGCCGTGCCGCAGGGCGCAGCGCCTCCGGAAAGAACGGATGGACCTTTGATTCCTCCGGGGGATCTGGTCGATCTCGACGTGTTCATGACCGGCGAAGTGAATCTTCTGACCAAGCCGCAAACAGAAGAAAAAACAAAATGGGATTTGATCACGCGCGTTTCGTCCGTGGTGTTTCACATCGTGATGATTGCGGCCATTCTGCTCCAGGCAAAGCTTTTTCCGCCTCACGTCCCGACGCAGCAGGAGATTGAACTAGCCAACCGGCAATTGACGTGGATTCCGCCGGAGAGTTCGTACGCGCCTAAGCCAAAACCTGAGCCTCGACCGGCGCAGCCACCTGCCGTGCATGTGGATCCGCGCGTAATCAATAAAGTGGCTCCTCCCGTTCCTCAGCCGGCGCCGAGGCCGGAGCCTCCCAAGAGAGAGTTGCCGGATGCTCCGGCACCGAAAATACAGGTGACGCCGCGCGAAGTGGAAGCGCCCACGCCCAAGACGGATCCCCCTAAAGCGCCGCTGAAACTGGATACTCCGGACATGCCCAAGCCGCAGCACGGGCTGGTGTTGCCGAAAGCGCCCTCGGTTGCGGATTCCATACAAGAGGCCTTGAAGGCGCCGAGTTCCGGACCGCGTCCCATTGGGGGTGGAGGTCGCGTTTCTGGCCGTAGCAGTCCTGGCGGCGGTGGAAGTGGGGGAACGGCCTACGGCGGAATCGAAATGCTTACGCCGGATCAGGGTGTGGACTTTAACAGCTACCTCCAACGCGTGTATGTCACGGTAAAACGCAACTGGTTTGCCATAATGCCTGAGTCCGTCGAGCTTGGTGAGAGAGGCGTTGTCGTCCTGACGTTTAAGATTATGAGGGATGGCAGCGTGCCAGGCGCTGAACCGGTCATTAACCGCAACTCGGGAAAAGAGCCGCTGGATCGGGCCGCGTACTCTTCCGTGCGCGCCTCCAACCCCTTCGAGCCGCTCCCTGCGCAATTCAGCGGGCCGTACATCGAGTTGCGCTACACCTACCTCTACAACGTGTCGCCAGAAAACTACAACCAACAGAAGTGAAGAGCCCGCGCCAGCAGGTTCTCGGCGGTCTCCCTTCTCGCCGTGATTTTGCGCGTTGTGTTGCTTCCATCCCCCGCGCTTGGCATATTCTTTTTCGATGAATGCTGGCATATCTGAACTTCCGCTCGTTGCCGTGGTTGGCCCTACGGCATCGGGGAAGTCCGCGCTCGGGGTTTGGCTAGCTGAACAATTCGGCGGAGAAGTACTGGCTTGTGATTCGACGCAACTCTATCGCGGCTTTGACATTGGCACTGCCAAGCCGGCGCTAGCGGAGCGCCACGGAATTCCGCATCACTTAATCGACGTTTTGACGCCGATCGAGGAAGCCACCGCCGGCCGATACCGGCAAATGGCGTTGTTGGTATTGAATGATTTGCGGCTAAGGAGCAAATTGCCGATGGTTACGGTCGGGACAGGTTTGTATTTGCGCGCGCTGCTTGAAGGACTGGCAGAGGCGCCCCAGCGCTCTAAAGAATTGAGAGACAGACTGCGCGCTAGCGCGGAGGAGCGCGCCCCGCATTATTTGCACCGCTTGCTCAAGCGTCTAGACCCCGAAGCGGCGGGGAAAATCGCGCCTGCGGATGAACAAAAATTGATCCGCGCCATTGAAGTGTGCGTGCTGGCCCGGCGGCCCGTTTCCGAAGTGTACCGTACCGGCCGCACTCCGCTCGAAGGCTGGCGCGCATTGAAAATCGGACTGATGCCGCCGCGCGAAAGCCTCTATGAGCGCATTCACGCGCGCACCGACCGCATGCTGGCGGAAGGCTGGATGGAGGAAGTCCGAGGTCTAATGGCCAGTGGATCGCCGGGCGATGGCAAGCCGTTCGATTTCATCGGTTATCGCGAGCTGCGCGAGGTCTTGCGCGGAGAGAAGACGCTCGAAGAAGCGCGCGTGGCGATTCAGCAATCCACGCGGCGCTACGCAAAGCGCCAAATGACATGGTTCCGCAAAGATCCCGGCATTCACTGGTTCACCGGCTTTGGCGGCGATCCACGCTTGCAAGACGAAACCAGCGGCTGGATCCGCCAGCAGGGCATTCGCGAGTCGCCGCCGAGAAGCTGAGCGCGTATAATGGCCTTAGGTGAAGAAAGACTCTCTCCTTCATGGCTCGTTCCGCTCGAAGGCTTCGGGACTGACTTCGTGACCAAAACCTCACAACCTGTTTCGACCGCGGACCGCGCTTTGCTCGTTGGTTTGGGCTGGAAGCGGGCTCCGCGCTTTCCCGGTATGCCAGTCGGTGAGCAGGGGCGTGAATCGCTCTTGGAGCTTGTGGAGTTGGCGTGCAGCGCTGGCGCGGAAATCGCGGGCACGGTTTTTCAGGTGCGCGAATCGGCGGACCCCGCGACGCTGGTGGGGCGCGGCAAGCTGGACGAGATTCGCGCGGAAGCCACCGCGCACAAGGCGCCGCTGATTATTTTTGATAGCAACCTCTCGCCTATGCAGCAGCGGAATATTGAAGCCGCCACGGAGCGCCGCGTCATCGACCGCACGCAGTTGATTCTGGATATTTTTGCGCGACACGCGCGCAGCCGCGAAGGTCAGTTGCAGGTCGAGCTCGCGCAGTTGAACTACATGCTGCCGCGGCTTACGGGCAAAGGCGCTTCGATGTCGCGCCTCGGAGGCAAGAGCGGCGGTGGAGGTTCCGGCGGAGCTGGCGGGGGAGCGGGGCGCATCGGCGTGCGCGGACCTGGAGAAAAGAAGCTGGAAACGGACCGCCGCCGTATTCGCGATCGCGTGGGCAAAATCCAAAAGAGCATCGAAGACATTCGCAAGCAACGCGCTCTGCGGCGGGAAGCCCGCAACGCGGTGCCGCTCGGGACCATCGCACTTGTGGGTTACACCAACGCTGGTAAGTCGACTCTGTTTAATGCGCTAAGCCGCGCCGAGGTGCTGGTCTCCTCGCGGATGTTCGCCACGCTAGACCCCACCATACGCGCCGTTCGTTTGCCCTCCAATCGCCGCGTCCTGGTGTCCGACACCGTGGGATTCATCCGCGATCTGCCCAAGGGATTGCTCACGGCGTTTCGTGCCACGCTTGAGGAAGTGCAGGAATCCGCGCTGATTCTGCTTGTGAGCGACGTCTCGAACCCTCATCACGCCGAGCTCGACGATGAGGTGGACAAAATATTGAACGACCTCGGCGTGGCGGACAGGCCAAGGCTCCGCGTGTTCAACAAAGTGGACCGGCTCACCGAAGAGCAAAGGACTCTGCTCAACCATCCCAAAGCGAAAGCCGCGGGAACAAACGGCGGACCTGTGCTAGTCTCGGGTCTTACGGGCGAAGGCGTCGAAGAGTTGTTGCGGCGCATGGATCGAGCTCTTCCTGTCGATCCGCTGGTATCCCTTTCCCTGCAGCTGCCGCTCGCTGAAGGCCGCACCCTGGCGCTCGTTCATGCGCTCGGACGCGTGTTGCATTCCGAAGTTCAGGACTCGCACATGTTGCTGGACGCCGAAGTTCCCGTGTCGATTGCCCGCAAGCTCAAGCTGAGTAGCTTTGCGATTGACGGAACTTCAAAACGCGTGCGTGCGTAATACGAGGTGAGGAGATTGCCATGGTTGGATTATTGCTCTGGTGCATCTTGTTCTTCTTCTGTTGGCCTCTCGCGCTGCTGGCCCTGGTGCTCTATCCCTTTGTTTGGTTGATTCTACTGCCGTTCCGCATCGCAGGAATCGCCGTGCATGGCGTTTTGTCGTTCTTGAGAGCTCTGTTTTTCCTTCCGGCGCGATTGTTGCGGGGACCGCGAGCGAGCTGACGGCCGGCTGCCTATTTCCGCCAAAGTAACTCCGATTCCATAAGCCCGAAACCGCCCGTTTAGGCTGCTAAATGGGTCTTTCTTGAAGGGTTTAGGAAGATTCGAGACACCCGTCCCGCTGTGGAAACCTTGTGGAAACTGTTACGTGCAAAAAAAAGTCCGCGCGAATCCGTTTTGCAAAAGGGCAGGCGAATCTGCCAGAGACCAGTTCTAATATACTGATTATAAAGACTTTATGCCGGTTACAGAGGGAACCGCTGAATTCCCGGACCGAGCAAGTTCTTCTGTGCCGGTTTTTGACATTTGCACAGGTTTGCAGCAGCAGGGGTACGTAAGAGTATCGCCTGCGCGGCATGACAACTCATTTCACTTGTTGACGTTACAGTACCTGCCAGCAGGCTCGCCGATTCGTCCTCAAGACGTTGACGCCTACCGACCAGGAGTCTATAGTCAGGCGGAGCGGTGGCCGAATCCTCAGGGGCGGCCTCCCCACCGCCACGTTCCTATGAATCTCCCCAACTCGCTGACGGTTCTGCGTATCTTTTTCGTTCCTCTGCTGATTGCGGTTTTGCTCACGAAGAGCCCCAACCTGGATTTCCGTGGATTCCCCATGCATTTCGAGTTTTGGGGAGTCCTGATCCTGCTTTTGGCCGCGGCGACCGACTGGGCCGACGGGTATTTTGCTCGGCGCCGACTGCAAGTGACAACGCTTGGCATTCTTCTAGATCCCATTGCCGACAAGCTGCTTATTTCAGCCGCCTTCGTTTCTCTTGTAGGTATGCAGCTGGTACCGGCTTGGATGGTGGTCATCATTATTGGGCGTGAGTTCACCGTGCTTGGTTTGCGCAACATCGCGTCAGCGGAAGGATTCACGATCGCGGCATCCTTGTTGGGCAAAACGAAGATGGTTTTGCAGGTGTGCGCGGTAGCAGTCCTGATCGCCGGAGCGCGGCAACAGCAACACCCTTTGCTGAACAAGCTGGGGCTATTCCTGCTCTGGCTGGTGGTGATTAGCGCGCTAGTATCAGCGGCGCAATACTTTTTGAAATTTTGGGGCCAGCTCGACGAGCGCATCAAGCAGCGCCGCAAGCTACGTATGATGGAGAGCCACAAAAAGTCCGAGGATGCCGTCCCTCTCTGAAGCCGATCGCCAGTCCTTGCTCGAACTTGCACGCCGGGCCATTGTCGAAGCCGTTTCTTCCCAGAAACCCGCCGGGTGCATACCTCACAGCGGCGTGTTTGCGGAGAAACGCGGCGTTTTCGTCACTCTCCATGCGCGCGGCCGTTTGCGGGGCTGCATCGGCGTTATTGAGGCCTTCGAGCCGCTGGGCGAGTCCATCACGCGCTGTGCTGCCAGCGCGGCCTTCGAGGATCCGCGATTCTCGCCCGTCAGCCAGGAAGAGGTCCGAGAACTGCAGATCGAGCTGTCCCTGTTGTCTCCGCCCGAGCCCATTCTTCCTCAGAACATCGAGATTGGGAAACATGGACTGCTGATTTCGCAGGCTGCGAAACGCGGGCTTCTGCTGCCGCAAGTTGCTGTGCAGCACAAACTTGGCCGCGAGCAGTTCCTGGAAGAGACTTGCCGCAAGGCCGGCCTGGCCGCGCATGCATGGCAGGAGCCGGAAACACAAATCCTCGGATTCACTTGCGAAGTCTTTTCGGAAACTGCCGCAAACGGGGATCAGTCATCGTTGGAGGCCTGAATTCCACCGCGCAAAACAGTTAGGATGCTCGGGTCGCGGCCAAATAGAGAGGCCCGCGCGAGCAATATCTCGAGGCGGGCCGGAAGTTCCTGTTGGGGAGTATCGGCTATTCGATTTCGATGTAATCGCCAACGTAGATATCCGCAGCGCTATAGGTGAGATATACCGTCGAGGAGTTGCGGCTCACGTTGATGACGATGCCTTCGCCCAACACCTCGCGCGGCAAATCGTTCCAGTTATACCGCTCCGGCGAGCGACCAAAGCCATACAAACGGTCCTGATACTCCTTGGTCTGCGGGGCCATGTCCGCCAGCGTACCCTCGTAACGGAATATGCGAAAATAATCGCCGACTTTGACGCCTCTCTGGGTTCCCAGGTTGACGTACACGGTGTTGCCTTGACCGGCGGATTGCTGATAATCCTTCGACTCGACGATCATCGCCACCGGCTTGCCGCTGATGGGCGCGAAAAGGTCGAAGGCGCTGGGATCCTTAAACGTCGGCTCCGGCCTTTCCTGAAACGGGAGCGCGATATCGCCGCGCAGCATGTAGTCGCAGGATAGGGTTACTTCCGCGATCGCCGTCTTGGCCTGAACATTAGTAACGCGGAGTTGACCGGCGTCCAGATAATGAGTCCCCATAGCCTTGAGGAGCTTGATCTGCCACTTGAACCAATTCACCATTTGCAAGCCGTCCGACTCCGGCCTCACAACAGAATAAAGATCGCCGACCCGTACACCCTTGTCCTGCCCGCGATTGATGGTCACAAAGTCGCCGCGTCCGAACAATATTTTGACGTTGGTCTCCTTTCCGGAGACCAGTCGGGTGGCATCGGGGACCCTTTGGTCGCTTACAAAACCCGAACAATAGACCGTGGAATAGCTTGCCTGCGGAGGAGCAGTTTGCGCCGAGCAGATCCCGGCACCGATAAACACAAAAAGGCTTAGAGCAGCTAATTTAGCGCGCATTCCGAGACTCCTTCAAAACACGGCCAACCGGCCGTGCGGGGACGATTCTTTGCGAAATTAACAGGGCCGGAGCGATGCGTCAACCAATACGCCGAGAGCGCTTTACACTTTTGACACTGCGAGCTACAAGCCGTATTTTGAATCCTATGCCAAAAGCTGCCCGGCGGACGAGACTGTTTGGCGTCGGGATCAGCCGTATTTGCGCGGTCGCCGCAGCCTCCACGGCTTCGGAAATGGCCGATTTGGTCCGGATGGGACTCCGCGAAACGCCTACCATGGAACTGCGTTTGGACTGGTTGCGCAACAATTCCGAACGTTCGAGCCTGCTCCTCTGGCTGAAAAAGAACCGGCCGCGCGGTACTACGTTCCTCGCCACCTGCCGCCGCCGCATAGGTGGCGGCAAGCTCTCTGGAGGTATCCAAGCCGAACTTTACTGGCTGAACGAGGCCCGCGAGGCGGGCTGCGCCTGGGGCGATCTGGAAATCGAAACGTTGCGCGAATTGCCGGGCAAGTCCCTCAGTGAACTGCGCTTACCGCCGCGTATCTTGCTCTCCCTGCATGACTTCCAGCGCTTGCCGGCACGGCTCACGGCTATCCATTCCGCGGCGCGTCCCGGCGTCGAGGCCCTAAAGATTGCGGCCCACGCGGAAACCATTGGCGACAGTATCCGCCTGTTGCGTCTGGTTCGTCGCTGGCCTAACCTCGTTACCGTTCCTATGGGCGAAGTCGGCCTTCCGGCGCGTATCCTGGCCCTGCGAGAAGGTAGTGCGCTGGCCTACGCACCCATTGGGGAGGCGACTGCGCCCGGCCAAGTCTCCCTCGACACCTTGAAGCACCTCTACCGCGCCCACGAACTGACCAGACGTACTCGCGTTTATGGCGTGATCGGTGACCCAGTCGGGCATTCCCTATCGCCACTACTCCATAACACCGGCTTCCGTGCGCGGAGCATCGATGCGGTTTATTTACCCTTCCTGGTGAAGGATCTTGGTGATTTTCTCGAGGCTGTGCCGGAATTCGGGATTCGCGGCTTTAGCGTGACGATTCCGCACAAACAGTCCATCCTCAAGCACTTACAAGAATGCGATCGGCTCGCGGCAGAGATCGGTGCGGTCAACACGGTGGTGGTCCGGCGCGATGGTTCGCTCGTCGGATCGAATACCGATTACATCGGGATTCTGCGGGCCCTGGAGCAAAAACTTCGGCTCGCGGGAAGCCGCACATTGATCTTCGGCGCAGGCGGTGTCGCCAGAGCCGCGGCGTTCGCTCTCGCGCGAGCAGGCGCTCGCGTTGGGATTTGCGCCCGGCGTGAAAGGGCGGCGCGAGAACTGGCCAAAGCGGTCGGCGGCGAAGTTGTTCCGCGACGGGCATTACGCAGCGAATCTTTTGACGCCATCCTGAACGCAACTCCCATCGGCATGCATCCCCACGATCGGGTCTCGCCGCTATCCCCCCGGGAGTTAAACTGCCGCGTGGTTATGGACCTCATCAACCGGCCGCAAAGGACGCGGCTCTTGAAGCTCGCCGCCCGCAAGGGCATCACGACAATTTCCGGCGTGGAGGTGTTTGTCCCGCAGGGCGTCGCGCAATGGGAACTCTGGACCGGGCGGCGAGCGCCGGAGTCCCTGATGCGTAGAGCCGTGGTGCGCGCGTTGTGCGCGGAAGAAGAGTCCCGGCAGCACGGTTAATCCAGAAATGCGATAATGCCGACCTCGGCGAAACAAGCTGTGGCCGTTTACTGATCCCATGATTCAACCCGACTTCCGCGAATTCCAGCGTCTCGCAAAACAGGGAAACCTTATCCCCGTCTATGAGGTATTTCCCGCGGACTTGCTCACTCCCGTCAGCGCTTATCTCCGTCTGGCCCAGGGTGCGCGCTACTCCTTTTTGCTGGAAAGCGTGGAGGGCGGCGAAAAAATCGCCCGCTACACATTCGCCGGCGCGAATCCCGAGGAAGTTTTTCGGTACGCCGGCGGCGCTTGTGTGCTGGAGAGCCACAACCGCATCATTTGGGAAGAGCGCGATCCGGTGACCTTTCTTCGCGCGAGGATAGACCGCTTCCGCCCGGTGCGCTTGCCGGGTCTGCCTCCGCTGGTGGCCGGTGCCATTGGCTATTTTTCCTACGACATGGTCCGCCTCATCGAGCGGCTCCCCAAACGCCTGCGCGACGACATCGGCTTGTACGACGCCGTGCTGATGTTCTATCACGGCATCATCGCTTTCGATCACGTCCAACACCGGCTGTGGATCGTCCGCAATGTGCACAACGACGGCGAAGGCAGCCTCCGCACGAAGTACAACGCCGCGGTGCGCGAGATTCGCAAAACGCGCCAGTTGCTCGACGAGACTTCTCCCGCCGAGCTGCCAAAAAAGAAATCCAAGAAACGCCGCGCCCCCCTCCGAGTTACTTCCAATTTTCGCCGCGACGAATATCTCCAGGCCGTTCGCAAAGCGAAAAACTACATCCGCGCCGGCGATATTTTTCAGGTGGTGATCAGCCAACGATTCTCCGCCAAAACGCACGCTGAGCCGTTTGACGTCTATCGCGAGCTGCGCGCGCTCAATCCGTCACCCTATCTCTTCTTTTTGCAGATGAATGACGTCGCCGTCGCCGGAAGTTCGCCGGAAATGCTGGTGAAGGTTCAGGGCCGCGATGTTTTCTATCGGCCCATTGCCGGGACCCGCTGGCGCGGCAAGGACGAAGCCGAAGACCAGCGTCTTGAAAAAGAAATGCTCGCCAGCGAAAAAGAGCGCGCTGAGCACATCATGCTGGTCGACCTCGGCCGCAACGATCTCGGCCGCGTCTGCGAGTACGGCACCGTGAAACCCGAAAAGCTGATGACCGTCGAGCGCTACTCGCATGTGATGCATCTTGTTTCCAGCCTGCGCGGGCGCCTTCGCGAGGATGTCGATTGTTTCGATGCGTTGATGGCGTGCTTTCCCGCAGGAACCGTATCCGGCGCTCCGAAGGTGCGCGCTATGGAGATCATCGAAGAGATGGAACGCACCCGCCGAGGCATTTATGCCGGCGGCGTTCTATACTTGGATTTCGCCGGGAATCTTGACTCCTGCATCGCTTTGCGCACCATGGTCATCAAAAACGGCGTGGCCCACGTGCAAGCCGGCGGCGGAATCGTCGCCGATTCCACGCCCGAGGGCGAATACCAAGAGTCCGTGAACAAGTCGAAGGCCTTGCTCACTGCGCTTGAGGCCGCGCATCGCAAGGGCAGGTGAAGAGGAATTACAAGCGCACCACGAAAGTTTCGAATGACATGATCCTGCTGCTCGACAACTACGACTCCTTTACCTACAACCTCGCCCAGTATCTTGGTGAGCTTGGCTGTCAGGTGGAAGTGCACCGCAACGACAGAATCTCCGTCGAGGAAATCGCCAAGCGCAAACCGGAGAAGATTGTCATTTCTCCGGGGCCGTGCACGCCCGAAGAGGCCGGCATTTCAGTGGAGCTGATTGAGCGGCTCGCCGGAAGATTTCCCATCTTAGGTGTCTGCCTCGGCCATCAAGCCATTGGTGCCGCTTTCGGCGGCAAAATCGTTCGCGCCCCAAAACTCTTCCACGGCAAGACCAGCGAAATCCATCACGACGGCAAAAATATTTTCCGCCAACTTCCTGAGCCTTTCACCGCCACGCGCTATCATTCGCTAATCGTCGAACGCAGATCGCTTCCGCGCGAGCTAACCATCACCGCCGAGACCAGCGACGGCATCATCATGGGCTTCCGCCATCGCCGCTACAAAATCGAAGGGGTCCAATTCCACCCCGAATCCGTCCTCACTGTCTGCGGCAAGCAACTCCTCCAAAATTTCCTTAACCTCTGAGTTTCCCGGTGATCTCTGTGTTAAATTCTCCGCTTCCCTGGAGCTCTAGGCTTGACATGCGCCGCATCGCACTCTGTCTCCTCAGCTTTTTTTGTTTTGCCGCCGCCTGCCGCAAACCCACCCAGCTCCACCTAACTATCGGCTCCAAATTTTTCACCGAGCAAGTCATCCTGGCCGAACTCCTGGCGCAACACATCGAGTCCCGCACCAACATCCCCGTCGACCGCAAAACCAACCTCGGCGGCACTCTCCTGGTTCACAAAGCCCTCCTCTCCGGGGACCTCGATCTTTACGTCGAATACACCGGCACGGCGCTAACCGCCGTGCTCAACGAATCTCCCGGTACGGATACCCCCGCCGCCATCTACAATCGCGTCAAGCAGCAATACTCCCAGCGCTTCCAACTTGATCTCACCGAACCTCTAGGCTTCGAAAACACTTTCGCCATGGTAGTCCGCGGCGAAGACGCACAAGTTCTCCACCTCCGGACGACGTCCGATCTCGTCCCCGTCGCCCCAAAGTGGCGCGCCGGTGTCGGCTACGAATTCCTGGAACGCCCCGACGGCTTCCCGGGCTGGAGCGCGCGTTACTCTCTCCACTTCGCCGCCCCACCAAACGTGATGGACCTCGGCCTCCTGTACCGCGCGCTGCTCGATCATCAAGTCGACGTCGTCGCCGGCAATTCCACCGACGGCCTGATCGATTCTCTTCACCTCGTCGCTCTCGAAGACGACCAACACTATTTCCCGCCCTACGACGCCGTCCCGATAGTGCGCCGCGCCGCGCTAGAAAAATTTCCCCAACTCCGCTCCGCCCTAGCCGATCTCTCCGGCAAACTCACCGCCGCCGATATGCGCCACCTCAACGCTCAAGTCGACGCCGATCAACGCGACGTCGCGGCCGTAGTCCGCGCCTTCCGCGCCACAAAGAATCTATAGGCCGTAACCTTTTGGCCTCATGCGGGCGTCTAATTGCCAGCGCGTAGCACCACGGCCCTCATCACCGAGCCAAAGTTTCCTAAAAGCAACTTTGGCGGCGCACCCGGGTTTTGCCAGTTGTGAGCATAACCGCCCGGTCAGCCGAGAGCAGCAGAATTCCCGGCTCGCGAATTGCGGCAACACAAATCCGTTTGGAGGCTCGCATGAAATCTCTCCTAGGAATTTTTAGTTTGTTCTTGATCTGTTCGATTCCGGCTCTCGCACAAGAAAAACACCAAGGAGGTCCGCCTTCCAAAGGCTTCGGTGGAGGGCACATTCCCGCTCACGGGCCTGCTCCGGCCCGGCCTCCATCACACGCGGCACCGCAACAAGCCGCAAAGTATGCCGACAGAGCCGGCCACCCCGAAGCTCCTCACGTTCACACCAACGATAAGTGGATAGGCCACGATTCCGGCCGCGATGATCCCCACTATCACCTTGATCATCCCTGGGAGCATGGCCGCTTCACCGGAGGCATCGGCAAGGGCCACGCGTGGCGCATCGAAGGTGGCAACCGCGAGCGCTTCTGGTTCGGCGGTTTCTATTTCAGTGCGGCCCCCGCTGACTACGCCTTCTGCGACGACTGGGCCTGGGGCACCGACCAGATCGTAATCTACGACGACCCGGACCATGACGGCTGGTACCTCGCCTACAACGTCCGCCTCGGCACTTACGTGCACGTCCAATATCTCGGCGGAAACTAACTCGCCTCCATTTCGCATTTCTTGCAACCGAGGCGGAAGGGCACTCCTCGGTGTGCCCTGCTGCTTTTAGTTTGCCAGACAGGCTACGCGAATCTCGGCAATCCAGACGAATTCTGCGACCTCTTCGACGGTTTGGCCTGTCGACGCGCGTTTTCGCGCGGCAACGAACTACGATGTTGTATACAACTGCACAGACAGCTCCCTCTCTAAAGACTAGGATTATGTTGCATCAAAAGCACTGCAGTGTTGGCCGGTCCATGCCCTTCGGCTTGAATACCTCGACCCGCAATAAGCGCTGAGGACATCGAACAACACATCTTGCGCACCGCTTGTCTGGCTCGTAGTTCGGCGCTTAGTGGAACGCAACCCATTCAACGCGTTCTCCGCACCAGGCAGAGCGAGCCGTAATCCTTCGGCCCGGCTTGGACGTGTCTCGCAGCGTAGACAGAAAGGTAAAAAGCTATGCCTCTTATGCAAGTTTTCATAGCCCTGATCGTCGTGGGCGTCCTGCTTTGGCTGGTGAATCGTTTCATCCCTATGGCAGGCAGTATCAAGTCGATCCTGAACGCTCTGGTGGTCATCTGCGTCGTGCTCTGGCTCCTTAATGTATTTGGTCTGTTCCACTCCCTCTCTCGTATCCGCGTCGGTTGACCAACGCGGCTCAAGGAGAGGCGCAGCGAAGATTTTCAGGCTTTGGATGGGCATCAACGATCGGGAACATCAGGCGCACCCTGTAAACCTAGGTGACGAGCGCATTCGTAGACACAATGGGGATAACGTATGAAACCAATTCGAGTTATAAGCGCAGCCGCTCTATTACTACTTTTCGGAATCGCAGCACCGGCCCACGCAGGGCAAGAGAAACAACAGGAAAAGGCCAAACCTGCCCAACAGCAGCAACCAGCCAGGCCTGAAAGGCAGCAACAGGCTCAACCACCGAGACAACAGCAACAGCGCCCGCAGCAGCAAGCCCAAGCTCCCAAACAACAGCATCAACAGCAGCAACAAGCCCAAGCTCCCAAACAACAGCATCAACAGCAGCAACAAGCTCAAGCTCCCAAACAACAGCAACAGCAGCAACAAGCACAAGCTCCCAAACAACAACAACAGCAGCATCAGCAACAAGCCAATGGGCGGCAACCGCAGCAAAACAACTCCGCAAGGCAACAGCAACAAGCCAAGACCCAGCAACAGCAACCGCGCCAGCTGCAGGCACGATCTTCACAACCCCCCCAGCGCACGCAGCAGGCAGTCGATAGACAACGCTCTCAGCCCGCACTCCGCCTCAGTTCCAGGGGCAGCGGTCGAATTCCTGAGGATCGTTTCCGTTCCCATTTCGGCCGGGAGCACGGATTCCACATGGGCAACCCTGTTTTGGTCGGCGGATATTCTCGCTTCCAATACAACGGCTTTTGGTTTGGATTTGTTGAACCCTGGCCGAATGGCTGGTACTACACCGACGACGTCTACATCGATTACGTCGACGGCGGATATTACATGTACAACCCGTACTATCCCGGCTCACGCTTCTCAATCAGCGTCGTGATTTAGCCCCTGATCCTTCGCGCTGATCGAGCGCGGCTCCGGCCAGGAGCGGAATTTGTCAAAGAATGGCAGTGTCGCCCAGGGCCGGCAGGCAGTTTGCGTTTTGATCCAGTGGATTTTCTTGAAAAGAGGAAAACAATGCTTGGAACTATCTTAATCATTTTCCTGATTTTGGCTCTCTTTGGCGCACTACCACGATGGTCGCATAGCAGAGATTGGGGATACCGGCCGACGGGAGGCCTCGGGTTGATTCTCGTCATTGTCGTAATCCTCGTGCTTCTCGGACGTATCTAGACTTTGCCGCTATTGTCAATCTGGAGGTGAGCGATGGATGAATCCAGGCGCCATGCAATCGCGTTTCTCGAAAAAGAGATCAAGACATACTTGGCGCTTTCTCTGTTCTTGTCGAAGCGTGGCATCAAAGCGGACCTGCGTCTTGGAGAGAAAAAGGTCCTGATCAGTCCGGCCTTCTACAAAGAAAGAATGAAGGAAGCGAAGAAAGTTGTCCATGAACTCAGAAAAACAAAATAGGACTCGGTTCAGCGAAGCTGTTTCTCCGCGTGGATGGTACGCTTGGGGTATCCGTCTGGCCGCCGTCTTTATCGTCCTGCTTCTCTCGGCCACGGGTTCGTCGGCCTATTCCGTGCTCACCCACGAGGAAATCGTCGACCTTCTCTGGACCGATCAGATCAGCCCGCTTCTTCTCAAGCGTTTTCCTACGCTTACGGAAGAACAACTCAAGCTGGCACACAGTTACGCTTACGGCGGCGCCGTCATCCAGGACCTCGGCTACTATCCCTTCGGCAGCGTGGAATTCAGCAATTTGGTTCACTACGTCCGCAGCGGGGACTTCGTTCGTGAGCTGCTCTTACAGAGTCAGGAGGCCAATGAGTACGCCTTCGCCCTGGGGGCCCTCGCGCACTACGCTTCCGATCTGGCTGGCCATCCTGCCGTCAACGCCGCCGTTGCCATTCAATATCCTAAGCTCCGCGCCAAGTACGGCAGTTCCGTGAAGTATGCCCAGGACCACACCGCGCATCTGAAGACCGAGTTCGGATTCGACATGGTGCAGGTAGCCAAAAATCGTTATGCCTCGCAGCAATATCACGATTTCATCGGATTCCAGGTTTCCAAGCCTCTGCTGGAACGGACTTTCCCCATCGTCTACGGAGTGGAATTGAAAGACGTGCTGACCCACGAAGATCTCGCCATCGGGTCCTATCGCTTTGCGGTGAGCCGCATGATTCCGCAAATGACTCAGATCGCCCTTCGCACCCACCAGAAGGACATGATGAAAGAGACGCCGGATTTTGCGAAAAAGAAGTTTCTCTACCGGCTTTCCCGCTCCGATTATGAAAAAGAGTGGGGAAAAGACTATACCAAGCCCGATTTCGGCACCCGCGTGTGGTCCGTCATCTTGCGATATATGCCGAAAATTGGCCCGTTCAAGGCGCTGGCGTTCAACAACCCTACTGCGCAGACCGAGGACATGTATTTCAAGAGCATCAATACAACCGTCGACCAATACCGCATTTATCTGAAGCAAGTTGCTTCTGACTCGCTGGACCTGGCGAACAGCGATTTTGACACCGGCAAACCGACCAAGGCTGCCGAGTACTCTTTGACCGACGAAACTTATGCAAAGCTGGTAGGCCAGCTGGCGGCCCGTAAATTCGATCTGACTTCCTCCGAACTCCGCGAAAACATCCTGAAGTTCTATTCCGACCTCTCTCTTCCTTTGGAAACCAAGAAGGACAATGTTCGATGGCAGAGTGTCCTGGCCTCGCTCGATCAATTGAAGTCCGCAACTCCCAACGCCAGTGCTGCACCCGCCATGTCTCAACAGACACCTAGATGAGGCCACCAGATCAAGGGGGATTTCTTGCGTACACCCAAAATCACAGAATGCGCTTGTGGACTTGTCGTCACCATCTTGGGGTTCGGTTTCTCCTCGTACTACATACGCGAAGTTCTGGTCTCCCTGGCGCTCTTTAGTGTGGCTTTCCTTTTCCTCGCTCTGACGGTCCTGGCAGCGATCCTTCTTTGGTGGGCAAGCGAGCAACTAGCAGACTGGAGTGGGCCGGCCTCCCGAAGGGTGCTCGCCTTCTCCCGCCGTCTCATGGCAGCCTACGCGCGACCATGAGCTTTGGATAGGTCTCTAATCACCATAAGCGGCTTCCCGGGCGCTCGCGCCGGACTCCGAATCTTCTCTGTCACGTCTGGCCGCTGTTGTTCCGTTCTGTACGCCCCCCGGCACCCGCGAATTTGCAAATAAACCACGCAACTGTACGCAAGTGAACAGTCTTTTTGCGCGCCGCATATTATTCTGTTTTCTCCAGCAACAAATCAATTCGAAAGATTTTGGGAGGAAATAGATATGAAGTTCGTAAAGACAATTTTCGCAGTGTTTGCACTCACACTGCTCGGCGCCACCTTAGCTCCTGGCGCTCGTGCTGATGAGTGGAACAAAAAAACCGTACTGACTTTTAGTCAACCTGTAGAAGTCCCCGGGCAGATTCTGCCTGCCGGAACCTACACCTTCGTCCTGCTCGATTCGCCTTCCGACCGCCACATCGTTCAGATTTTCGATGCCGACGGCTCACACATCATCACTACGGTCCTGGCGATCAACAACTACCGGCTCAAACCGACCGGCGACACTGTCGTCAAGTTCGCAGAGCGCTCGGGCGACAATCCGGAAGCTCTCAAGGGATGGTTTTATCCCGGCGATAACTTCGGCCAGGAATTCGTTTACCCGAAGCAGCGCGCTATCGAACTAGCCTTGCTAGCGAAAGAACCAGTTCCCGCACTCGCCGCCGACAATACGGATCTGAAAGTGGCCCCCATCGTCGCGGAAACTCCCGACCAGAAGGAAGAGCCAGTAGCCGAAGCGATCCAAGTCACTCCAGTCGTTCAGGAAACCGCTCCCGCACCAGTCGCCGCAACTACTCCGGCACCTGTTGTGGAAACCGCTCCAGCGCCCGTTGCAGAAACTCAGCAATTACCGCAAACCGCCAGCCAGCTTCCTCTAATTGCGCTGCTCGGCGTGGTTTCACTCGGCGCTGCGCTTCTTCTCAAGCGCTTCTCGAGCTAAGGCCCATTCCTAAATGCAGTGAAACTCCAGTGCGCCGCGGGCTACTTTATCCCGCGGCGCAAGGAGATTTGCCAGTGACGCCGACCCTTCGACCGCCCCACTTCTCTCTGCTCCCTTGGTGCTATCCTCTCGCCGTCCTTCTACTCTTTTCCACTGCTGGGAGCCTTTCGAAATCCCAACAATCGCCTCCGGACGCTGCTCCTTCGATTATTTCGGTGCGCGCGGAACTAGTTGAACTTCCTGTTCGGGTCACCGACGCCCGGGGAATTGTCGTCTCGGGATTGAACCTCGGAGACTTCCGCGTCTTCGAAGACGGCCGCCCGCAAAAACTCACTCTCTTTGAACGAGAAGACGCCCCCGTTACCGTTGGCCTGGTCGTTGACCACAGCCGCAGCATGGCTCCCAAGCTCGCCGAAGTGTCCGCCGCCGTTTCCGCCTTCGCGCATTCCAGCAATCCTCAAGACGAAATGTTCGTCGTGGACTTCAATGATGACGTTTGGTTGCAAATCCTCGGCGGAAAGCCTTTCACCCACAACGCCAAAGATCTCGAGACCGCCATCGCGGCGGTTTCCGCTCGCGGGCGCACCGCCCTGTATGACGCGGTGGCCGAGGGCCTCAAACATTTGCGTTTCGGCCATTGCGAGAAAAAAGCCCTGATCATCGTCAGCGACGGCGGCGATAATGCCAGCCATCAAAAGTTTTCGCAGGTCCTCGCTCTCGCGCAACGCTCGGGAGTAATGATTTACTCCATCGTGCTTCAGGGCGAAGGCCAGGAGGAGAATCCCGGCGTCCTTCGCCGCCTCAGCAAAAGCACCGGTGGCATCTCCTACTTCCCGCGCTCTGCGGAAACCATCGCCAGCATCTCCGCGCTTATCGCCCGCGACCTGCGCGATCAATACACCCTCGGCTTCGCGCCAGAAAAACAATCCACCGACGCTTCCTTCAGAAAAATACAAGTGAAAGTGTCTGCCCCCGGTCGCAGCAATCTTCACGTCCGCCATCGGCCCGGTTATTTTGCCGGCCAGCCTCCCCCGCACTCCGACAAGGACGCATCATGAAACCAGCGCTCCGCGCCGCTGTTCGGCCCCGGCGAATCACCACCGCAATCTTGCGCGCGGCCACCTACTTTTTTCTGGCCCTTGGCATCCTGGCCCTCTGCTATGCTGGCTACGTCGTCCTGGACGCGGATTCCTATCAAGCCTACGAACAATCAAAGTTCGAAAATGCAAGTCCCGGCGAAACTCCGTCTCCTCCCCTTGTAGAGGGCGGCGTGATCGGTGAGATCCAGGTTCGCCGTCTGCACCTGAAAGCTATCGTCGTTCAGGGTTCCTCGCACACGATTTTGCGCCGCGCCGTCGGCCATATCCCCGAAACAGCCTTGCCGGGAAAACCAGGCAACGTCGCTCTCGCCGGTCATCGCGACACTTTTTTCCGCCCGCTCCGAAATATTCGTTTGGGTGACGCGATCACTTTCAAAACCAGCGATGGAGCTTTTCAATATGTTGTCGAATCGACCGCCGTCGTGGCAGCCAGCGAGGTGGGCGTCTTAGCCTCGTCCGACGGCCGCACGCTAACACTGATCACTTGCTTCCCGTTTGACTACATAGGCTCAGCCCCCAGCCGCTTTGTCGTCCGCGCCCGCGAACTGCTCTCCCCAGCCCCAGAACCGCACGCCATCCCCTAGATGAAATTCCTGGAATTCTTCACGGAAGCCGCAATTCATCGCCCGCGCCCCCATTTTGCTTCTTACTGGCCTCAACTTCCAATTCCGAACGGCAAACCAAGCTGTGCACTACTGGACAGACAGCGCCATCTCAATTCGTCTAACATTCCTTCCTACAGGGTAGCTGGAGCGTTGTTTCGTGGATCCGCCCATTTCGTTTCTGCCTAATGGCCTCGGCTTCAAACCCTCAACACGGAAAAAGTAAAGCGGAGTTCACGTGCTCTGGACCTATTCTGCGATCCTGGTGGTCCTGTGCTTCTTGAGCTTAGCCGGATTCTATTTACGCGCTGCTTTCTTAGGCAACTTTTTTGATTTTGGCCGCTTTGATCTCTTTATTCAGAGTCGCTCGGGGCCAAAGGACAGCCTCTTGACTCGGAAGTCTAAAGTATGAAGCCGATCTTTCTAGCCGGAATTGTCTTGGTGGTTCTTGGTGCTCTGGCACTTGCCTACCAGGGTTTCTCCTATACCCGTCACGAACATGTATTGGATGTGGGACCAATGCATGTCACGACGGAAACTCAGGACCGAGTTCCGATTTCCCCCATCGTCGGGGGACTCGCCCTCGTAGCCGGAATTGTCTTATTGGCCGTTGGGGGCAAGAAAAGTTCTTAACTAAAAATTGCAGCAACGCCCGCCTGAGAGTCGGGTAACGCATCACCCTCTCGCAAATGCAATTGTGTTGAAGGTTCTTCAATCAAGATTTTTTTGAACCAAACAGCCAGCAGAAGATGTTTAGACCTTGGAGGTCAGCAATGAAGAAATTTATGGTTACCGCAGCTTGTCTTACTCTGGCGGCCGGTGTCGTTTACGCCAGGCAACTGAACAAGGAACAAAAACGCCTCGAAGAGTGTGGCGTCGTCATGCAGGAAGTCCTCAACATCCCGGACAACATTCCTCATGAGCTTTTGGAAAAGGCCGAGTGTGTCATCGTCATCCCTTCCGTCAAAAAGCTGGCTTTTGGAGTCGGCGCAGACTATGGGCGCGGCGCGATGGTGTGCCGCACCGGTGAGCACTTCCGTGGCCCCTGGGGAGCCCCGGCGATGTACGCCCTCGAAGGCGCCAGCGTCGGCTTCCAGATCGGCGGCGAAGCAACAGACTTGATCTTGCTGGTCATGAATGACAGCGGGATGAACTCGATTCTCAGCAGCAAGGTTAAGTTGGGCGGAGACGCTTCCGTTGCCGCGGGTCCTTTGGGCCGTGATGCTTCCGCAGCCACCGACGCTTGGATGAAGGCTGAAATCCTCAGCTACTCCCGTTCACGCGGCGTGTTTGCGGGCATTTCACTCGAAGGCTCCACCATTCGCCCCGACGATGAAGCCAGCGCAGACGTATATGGTCACCCCATGAAGGCTAGTGAGATTGTCCGTGGCGAACATACCGGCGTGCCGGAGACCGGCCGTCACCTCGTCAAGGTTCTCGACAAGAGCGCACCCCGCAACGAATCGGAGCACGCAGCTTCGAATTCTCGTTAACTCCAAGGGCCAGTTCGCCGGAAGTTTTCTCCTCCCGGCAAACTGGCCTTCTTCATCACCAGGCTGTTCGGCGGCCCGCTCCGCTGGGCCCTCGACAAAGACCCTCTACAAAGCAGGCTGCTTGAACCAGACTTTGCAGTCCGGCCTTTGGCGTCTAGAGATCATCTGCTTGCGACAGCCCCCACGCGCGGAAAGGATTTGATAACCGGAATCCCTAAATTGTCGCCCATCGTGAACCACTAAGTCCTTCAGACGCATTAAATTTCCGCTGGAAGTAATTTTCAAACGAAGTTAACCTCCGCCCGCTCGCCCATTGGCGGCGCTGGGCTCTTTAACTTTTTAATGCTGGAGCATTAGCGCGAAACTACCCTGGCCAGCACGAGCCCAGGATGCTGCACGCGGCCGGTTGGCGCATGCGCGAAGAAAATTCATGGAAGCGGTGAAGTTGCATCTTCAATATGCCGGGCGGTGCGCATTGGCAGGCTCATCGATGAGTTGTTTGCCATCGATTCCGAAGCCGCGCATGGCGAATCTGGACCACGCCGCGCGCCACGTCCTAAGCAGCAAACAAGCTCCTGCGTCACTTGCGGAGAGCAAAGCCGCAATTACCGCAGCACGTACGGCGTCCTTGCCCGCCAGCGCCCTGGCCAAGGCCGCGAACTACGCGCTGGCGCTTGGCCGAAACTCACAAGCTTCCTGGAATACCCGGAACTCGAACTGAGCAACAACCTCGAGGAAAACTCTAGACGCCCTGCGGCGCCTTAGGTCGCTGCCATCCTCTGCGTCGTCCAATCCTGTCGCCGTATCAGCATCCCCGTCGGCGACTATCTGGCCGCGGTTCTCCCCGGCCTTGCCGAACTTCAGATCCAGCGGCTCCCAGATCTTACTTCTGCTGTCTGGGCTACTCAGCACTGGCAATCATCCCATTTCTGACAACCACGATGGGCTGGGTGTCCCTCAGACATCTATGTCGACACACTCCGGCACAGCCATCGCTTTCCGCGTCGTCCTCAGTATCTTGGTCTTTTTTTGGTGCGATGATGAAGCGTACTGAACGAAGAGGTAATGGCCAATTAGGCGCTGTGTTTGTGGCTTACGCCTAGGCTGCGGCCGCTGGAGCTGGAGTTGACTCGAACGTGCACATCGTTCCTAAAGGTGCTCCGGCTGTCTTTAGAATCAGCGCTGCTGCGCCGGGTTATGGTTGACCAGGCTTTCCTCACCCACAGGACCGGCCCTGGCGTGTCTTACGACAAAAAGGAGCTCTCTACTCACTATCCACCACGCGCT
>Ga0210399_10001050_pt1 | contig 21653 bp, 19 predicted proteins | sample IncBWC14MmetaG_FD_150865 | JGI IMG/M metagenome (GOLD analysis project Ga0210399, IMG submission 150865) | Forest soil microbial communities from Barre Woods Harvard Forest LTER site, Petersham, Massachusetts, United States - Inc-BW-C-14-M | ecosystem: Environmental > Terrestrial > Soil >... | reverse complement strand
GCGGATGCAGGCAGCGCCACGGTCCCGAACCCCTGCGGCATCCCCGGCTGCATCGCCACCTTGCGGAACTCGATGGTGCCGAGCGACCGCAGTGCCGCCTTGACCACGTCGTGCTCGCCGCCCATGCTGACCCCGCCGGTGGTGATCAGGAGGTCGGCCCGCGCCAGCTGGTCCTCGATTGCGGGCAGCACCCGCTCCGGGTTGTCGGGCACGATGGCCTGCCGGTAGGCCAGGCAGCCGGCCTCGCGGGCCGCCGCGGCGATCATGAAGCTGTTGGAGTCCCAGATCCGGCCGGGGATGATCGGCGTCCCCGGTTCGGCCAGCTCGCTGCCGGTGGACAGTACGACTACCCGCGGCCGCGGCCGGACCAGGACCGTGCCGCGCCCGGCCGCCGCGATGACCGCGATGTGCATCGGCCGCAGCCTGGTGCCCGCCGTGACCAGCACCTCGCCGGCCTTGGCGTCCCCGCCCGCCAGCCGCACCGAGGCCCCGAAGTCCGCCTTGGCGCGGATGGCGACCCGCGCCTGGCCCCCGTCGGTCCACTCGACCGGCACCACGGCCTCGGTCCCGTGCGGCAGCATCGCGCCGGTCATGATCCGGATGCTGGTGCCCTGCTGCAGCGCGTACGCCCCGGTGTCGCCCGCCGCGACCTCGGCCACCACCGGCAGCGTGACCGGGTTCTCCTCCGACGCCGCGGCCACGTCCTGCACCCGGACCGCGTAGCCGTCCATGGCCGAGTTGTCGAACGACGGCAGCGGGCTGGCCGCCGCCACGTCCTCGGCCAGGATCAGGCCGTACGCGTCGTTGATGCCGAGCTCGGTGGGCGCCAGCGGGCGGATCGTGGCCAGGATGCCGGCCAGGTGGTCCTCGACCGGGGTCAGTTCTTCGCCGCTCGCTCGCCTCCGGGCCGCCTCAAGGCGGCTCCTTCCCTCGTCGCTCGTTCCTCGCTCCTCAGTCCAGTCGCCGCCGCGGCCCTTTGGCTCGCTCACGGCAGGCTGTCCAGGTACTTGCGCAGCCAGGGCACGATCTCCTCGGCCAGGTCGGACCGCTCGCACGCGAACTGGACCAGCGTGCGCAGGTAGTCCAGCTTGTTGCCGGTGTCGTAACGGCGGCCGTGGAACAGCACGCCGTGCACTTGGCCGCCATCGGCGGGGCTCATCTTGGCCAGGGTCAGCAGCGCGTCGGTGAGCTGGATCTCCCCGCCCCGGCCGGGCGGGGTGTGCCGCAGCACCTCGAAGATCGCCGGGTCGCAGACGTACCGCCCGATCAGGATCCAGTTACTCGGCGCCGAACCCGGCACCGGCTTCTCGATCAGGTCGGTGACCGTGACCACGTCCCCCTCGGCGGTCGGCGTGATCGCGGCGGCCCCGTACTGCGAGACCTGCTCCGGGTCGACTTCCATCAGCGCGACCACGCTGCCGCCGTAGCGCTGGCGCACCTCGATCATCCGGTCCAGGAGCGGGTTGCGGCTGTCGATGAGGTCGTCGCCGAGCAGCACCGCGAACGGCTCGTGGCCGACGTGCTGGGCCGCGCAGAGCACGGCGTGACCGAGTCCCTTGGGGTCGCCCTGGCGCACGTAGTGCACCGTGGCCAGCTCGCTGGACTCTCGCACCTGGGCCAGCCGTTCGTACTCTTCCTTGGCGGCCAGCGCCTCTTCCAGCTCGTAGTTTCGGTCGAAGTGGTCTTCGATGGAGTGCTTGCTACGGCCGGTAATGAGCAACACGTCGTTCAGGCCGGCCGTGACGGCTTCCTCCACGACGTACTGGATGGCCGGCTTGTCGACGACCGGCAGCATTTCCTTGGGCGTCGCCTTGGTCGCAGGCAAGAACCTGGTGCCCAGGCCGGCCGCGGGAATCACGGCCTTGGTCACATCAGCCATGCCAAGAACACTAGCGAACCCGCGGGACGGTCCCGGCCACGCGGGTACGGTGAGTGACGTGCCCGGGATGCAGCAGGAGAAGGCCGTCCTGCGCACGCGGCTGCTCAAAGCCCGGTCCGCCCGCGGCCCCGATGACCGCCGCGAGGCCGGACGGCTGAGCCGGGACGCGCTCCTGTCTTTGCCCGAGCTCCAGATGGCCGGCACCGTCGCCGCCTATTACTCGGTGGGCGCCGAGCCCGACACCCGCGGCCTGGTCTACGCGCTGTGGAAGCGCGGCACCTACGTGCTGCTCCCGCGACTTCAACCGGACGGCGACCTGGACTGGGCCTCCTACGAGGGCCCGGACTCGCTGATCCCCGGCCCGCGCGGCCTGCAAGAACCAAAAGAAAAACCCCGCGGGCCCGAGGCGATCGCCCGCGCCGACGTGGTGCTGGTCCCCGCGCTGGCCGTGGACCACGCCGGGAACCGGCTGGGCCGCGGCGGCGGCAGCTACGACCGCGCGCTGGCCCGGGTCGGCCCGCTGATCCCGGTCATCGCGCTCCTCTACGACGCCGAACTCCTCGGCCGCCTCCCGGCCGAGCCCCATGACACGCCGGTCCGCGCGGTGGTCCGCCCCGAGGCCGGGATCACCTGGCTGCCGGCCGGATAGCTGGTGACCAAATAGCTGGCGGCCGAATAGCAGGTGCGGAATCTCAGGCGCCCCTGCGTGGTTGGATATGCTTAGCAGTCGGATACCGCGAGTGCTAACCTGAGGCCCGCGTCGAGGAGGGTCCGTGCCCACATATCAGTACACCTGCACCGATTGCGGTGAGCCGGTCGAGGCTGTGCAGAAGTTCACCGACGACCCGCTGACCGTGTGCGCCGTCTGCGGCGGCAGGCTCCGCAAGGTGTTCTCCCCGGTCGGGATCGTGTTCAAGGGCTCGGGCTTCTACCGCACGGACAGCCGCAACAGCTCGGTCGCCGCCGACGCCAAGAAGGACAAGCAGGACAAGCAGGCCGCCGAGTCGGCCAAGAAGTCCGGCGAGTCCAGCAACGGCTCGGCGGATAAGGCGGACAAGACGGCCGCCAAGAAGTCCGAGCCGGTGAGCACCGCGTCCAAGTCCTCCGGCGAGAAGGTCGCCTGACCAGCATGACCGGCACAACCGGCCTGGCGGACATCGCCGTCATCGGCGGCTCCGGCTTTTACGAGTTCCTCGAGAACGCCGAGGAGGTCAAGACCGACACCCCGTTCGGCGCGCCCAGCGACCCGATCGCGGTCGGCGAGGTGGGCGGCAAGCGGGTCGCGTTCCTGCCCCGGCATGGCCGTGATCACCGGTTCCCGCCGCACAAGATTCCCTACCGGGCGAACCTGTGGGCCCTGCGCTCGCTGGGCGTGCGCCGCGTCCTGGCCCCCAGCGCGGTCGGCTCGCTGACCCCGTCCTACGGCCCCGGCACCCTGGTCATCCCCGACCAGCTGGTCGACCGGACCCGCATGCGCGAGCAGACCTACTTCGACGAGGGCGCCTGCCACGTGCCGTTCGCCGATCCGTACTGCCCGTCCCTGCGCCCGGCCGCGATCGCGACCGCCCGGGAGTCCGGCTGGATCCCCGCCGGGTCCGGGACGCTGGTCGTCATCGAGGGGCCGAGGTTCTCCACCCGCGCCGAGTCGCTGTGGTTCGCCGCCCAGGGCTGGACCCTGGTCGGGATGACCGGCCACCCCGAGGCGGTCCTGGCCCGCGAGCTCGCCCTGTGCTACGTGCCGCTGGCCCTGGTCACCGACACCGACGCCGGGGTCGAGGAGGGCGAGGGCGTCACCCAGGCCGAGGTGTTCGAGGTCTTCGCGGCCAACATCAAGCGCCTGCGCGACCTGGTAGCCAAGATCATCGCCGAACTCCCCGACGAGCGCGAAGAGGACCTCTGCGCGCACGCCGTGGACGGCCTCCCCCTCCCGTTCGACCTCCCCTGACCCTGTTGGCTCCTGGGGGGCCGACCCCCTAGACCCCCCGAACGGCTTCGCCGGGTAAGTAAGGTCAGCATCGTGACTGACCTGAACATCGCGCCGGGCGGATCCGCCACGGTTCACGTGCTGAACGAGGGTTACGCCGGCCGCGGCGGCGACGACGAGCGGGTGGCCGGCACGGTCACCCTGATCCTGGACGGCGACGCGGCGATCGTCGTCGACCCCGGCATGGTCGCCTCCCGCGAGGCTCTGCTGTCTGCGCTGGCGAAGCACGGCCCGGCCGCCGGGGACGTGACGGACGTGGTGTTCAGCCATCACCATCCCGATCACACGGTGAACGCCGCCCTGTTCCCCGCGGCCCGGATCCACGACCACTGGGCCATGTACGTAGGGGACCGCTGGGTGGACCGCGACGCCGACGGCCTGGAGCTCGCGCCCTCGGTCCGCCTGCTGCGTACCCCGGGCCACACCGCCGAGGACATCTCCACCGTGGCCTCTACCGCCGGCGACCTGGTGGTGTGTACTCACGCCTGGTGGGCCGCCTTCGGCCCGCCCGAGGACCCCCTCGGCGCCGACGCCGGCCAGCTGCACGCCAGCCGCGACCTGCTGCTCGGGTTCGCCACGCTGATCGTCCCCGGTCACGGCGCCCCGTTCCGCCCGGACCAGGGCACGCCGCGCTAGCGGCGGGGGTCTGGATTGGTGTTCCTCGGAGGGTCCGTGTGAATGAGGCTGCAGGGTTGCTTCATCGACGCGGACCCTCCGACGTCCTCCACGACCGCGGCAGGGACGTTGGCCGTGGCGAGCAAAAGGAACTCTGATAGAAATCATGCCCGACCACTTACTAAGGACCTGCCCTCGAAGAAGTTCAGGTTTGGCTAAGACTTTCGCGCCACCCGGCCCGCGACGGCACAGCATCACAACACCCCTGATCACCGTAATTCTTAAAAAACATTTTTTGGCCGAACGGATCATGGTGCCCGCACCCCGTCCCCTCCTCCGCTTCCCCTGCCCGGAGCCCCGGCCACCCGGCTGCGCCCGACGTGACCCGCCGGTAAGCTAGCCACCGGGCCCCGATAGCTCAGCGGATAGAGCGACTGCCTCCTAAGCAGTAGGTCCCGCGTTCGAGTCGCGGTCGGGGCGCAGGTCAGAGTATTAGATTCGATCACATCTTCAGTGTTACGAGAAGCCGCGGGGAGCCTAAGAGTAGTAACGGCAGCGCCTGAAGTAGCTAGAGACCCGTAAGGGCGCCTAGCAGTTGTGGCTGATGTGCTGCTCGATTCGATCATGTGTACGTAGAAATTCCGTATGTCGAGACAGGCTCACCCTCTGCTTGCGGACGACGCCGCACGGAGGCCCGCCCGGCACAGCTTCCAGAAAACCTGTCACGTAGCGCGACAAGCGGACGTGTCACACGCAGCTCAAGTAATTACAGATCGCCGACTCGGCGCGCCGTCTGCCGCTTGGCGCGAGGTGGCCGCCCATGCGCAGATCGGCGGGTTCAGCGCGGCGTCTCCTGCGCTCTGGGCGTAATGATCCCGGGGATCTCCGTGGGGTCGTAGGCAACATCGTCGCCGGGATGATCTTCGGTCGGCTGGTATTTACGGGCTGGAATTATGACCCTCAAGAACACCCGTGGCGGCAAGTCGGGATGGGACTCTCGGAAAATGGCCTGGCCGTGCGGGGTTGATCCTCGGCGGATTCCTCGGCCTGATCGTCATCCCGCTGGTCCTGGTCTGTGCCGCGTTCATTCAGCCATGGCGGGATAGCCAGAGGCGAGCGCTCAACCGCCCAGTCAGCCAAACCGAGCGACGCCCAGCCATGCCCTGGGACACGGCCGGGCCAAGGCCAGGTGAAGGACGCCAGCCGACTCCGCGTCGGCTGCAATCCAGCGAGCCTCAGCGCTCGCTGGATTGCAGCGCCATACTGCGTCACCCACCCGCCGGGATGCGCCCGCGGGCGCTGATCGCAATGCCTTGCTCCCCGCGCCCAGGCCCGGATCGCCGTCTCTTACACCATGGAGCGTCACGGACGTGGCCTCGGTCGGCATGCTGGCCGCGGCGAACTGGTAGACCAGGCGCCAGGCCGAAGCGGCCGAGCCGGAAGCTGGTGGATAGCCTCCGGCCGCGGCACACGGAGCCACAACGGAGAGATAGCCCATGACGGATGTTTCCTTCTTTGTCTACGTGCCTGGCGGCAACTGGCCCGCACTACCCACGCGCTCGGCATCGACTTCGGCGAGGATGAGTCCAGCGCCGACGAGGAGACCACCGGCTACCCACCGCACGCATCGGGGACGATCTCCCGGCGACCAGGACGACTTTAACCCGACTTGTGACACGTTCTTCGGTCCGGAGCATTCGCAGCTCGCTGACTGGGTGTTTACTTGTCATGGTGACCGGATCTGCGCACTAATCCGGGCGTGTGACCGAAGGCCTAAGGAGGTCGGTTTCATGATCGGAACCGGCCGCCGAGCTGGGTGGGCGATACAGGTATCGAACCGGTTGTCGGCGTTCCCAGGCTTCATGAAGCAGATCTCGACCATGCGCCAATCGATCCCGTGGAATTCCATCGTCTCTACGGTCTCCACTCGGTTTCCCCACTACCTCCACACGGCCTCCACACATTAGGGAGACTGTCACGACCAGTTCAAATATTACCGCCCGAAATGGTGCGGTGCGCTCGAAATGGTGCGGTGTTCGCGCCCGGAGCACGGCCGGGCCGGGGGAGGTGACAGTTCTCCTGGCCGCAGGTCACTATAGGCCTGCTGAGCGACACGACCGGGCCAGGTCGAGCGTGTCCTGCCATTTAGGTGCGCACTAACGTGCCACAAGTCGGATCCCGGCGACCAGGACGACTTTAACCCTGAACCGCCGCTGACCCTTGCTGGCGTGCCCCAGAGTGCGCGCCGTGCCCCTGAATCAAGATCTTCGAATACCACTATTGACAACTACCCCTCCCAAGTGTTAATCCGGATAGGTAAATACAGAGTAAATGGCGAGGTAATTTGTCAGTCAGGGGGAACCAACGACTCGCCGGGCCCGCGATTCGCGCCCTACAGAATGAACAGGCCTCGCCAGGGAGGGCTGGAGCCAAGTTCTGAGCAGGGCGCTCGTCGGCTCAGGCACGACCGGCGTAGATCACCGCACGTCGAATGCTCAGCACGATTCTCCTGTGCAAGGAGAATATCATTCATGATCTTGTAAGCGTCAGGAGCAGGCGGTGGACATCATGTCGTCGCGGCGTAAGGCGATAGTCAGCGTAGTCGCCGCCGCAGCAATTGTGTTGGTCGAGGTGGCCGTCCTGAGTCCACCAGCACACGCCTTCAACACAATCACAGTCGATGTCACCGTCAACTCGGCGAGCGTGTTTCACGGCTGCTGGGACGACTTCTGTGGAAGACCCGATCTCTTCGTTACCTTCTACGGAACAGGGACAGGCAGCCAGTCACCAGCTTGCAAAAGCGCCGCGGTCCCTGACCACAATATCGTTGGCAACCCGCCGCCGTCCGACTGGACGTGCCACTTCAACGTCAGTCGGCCTGGAACGCTTTACATCGGGCTCTATGACGGTGATGGCCCGAACCAAGACAACACGCGAGGGCAGCAGATCGACGTGTCTCCCGGCCCCGAGGCATCAGCAACGGTCGACCTAGAAAACATTGCCAGGAGCCCCGGCGCCCCGGTAACCTTGACGAGCCAGGGGGACGACGCGACAATTTCATACACCGTCAGTGCGGTCATCAATCCCGGTGAACTGAAAACCTTCACTGTGGACAAGAATACATTCCAGCCATCGGTTGGCGAACAAATTACCGTAACTGCCGCTGCAACGGGTGCACCTTACACGTTCCTACGCATACACGGCTACAACAGCAGCGGTGTCGAAGTGTGGAACATCTTTGGGTACCTCGACAATCCTGGCCAGACCGAAAAGACGTTCATCTGGCAAGGTCGAGACCCATTTGGAAATCCGCTACCTCCCGGCGACTACACGCTGAAGCTGCAAGGCTTCGACACCACAAGCGGACAGCCCGCATTTGTGCGACTGCCCGACGGCACGAAGAACATCGGCGGACAACTAGAAACCAAGGTCACGATCCAGCCGCCGCCACCAGTCGCGTCACTCGCGATCGCCAGCATCAATCCAAGCCCCTGGGCACCAACAGTCGGCGACCTAACGGTGGGCGTGGTGAGCAGCGGAACAACTGTCGCTACTGGAGAAGTGTTCAGTTCAGGGAGCTGCGGTGGGCCCAAACTTGCCGATCTCGGATCGGTGACGCTTCAGCCACTACGGCCAGGCATTCTCACATGGAACGGTGCAGTAACAACGGGAGCAACTGTCTCTCCAGCCACCGTAGGCATCCGAATCACTGGAACTTCCGCTGGGTCTCCCACGAGTCCAGCTACTGTCTGCAAGAGTCTCACCGTAACAACTGCGCCGCAGGTGGCCCTCATTTATTTCCGACATGCGCCTTTCCTACCTGATCCAGGAAAGACGGTTGAGATCACGGCAAACGCAGTCGACGCCAGCGGCGCCCCACGCATTGTTGGCCGGCTTGCGGTCTGGGGATCTGTCCAGGCGGTTCCAGGTTCAACGCCGACCGCTCCGACATCACCCCTAAAAACGTGCGCAATGGCCAGCACCTGCACAGCGACGGTCACGCTCCCCCCGGGAGGGTCATTCCTATCATGGCAGGCCACTGCCCAAGACCGCGGGCCGGCAACGATCGCAACCTCGGGATGGCGAGGGCAACGGATCATCGATGGACAGAGCTACGCGAATGCCACCCTCTTGGCGATCCCGGTCGACGAGGCGCTGAACGGCCCAGCGATGGCCGACGCAAGAGACGACGCCAAGAGCCTCGACCTCCTCTTCGCAGTTTCCACCGACTTCAACTGGACGTCAGCGACCGACCGCACGACCATCGGAGACGCACTCGACCTATTCACCAGGCGCCTGTGGGGGATCAGCGGCGCCGGCACACCGGCGCTCACGACGTTCGCGGCGCGTCCGGACCTTGTGCGGATATTCGTCACACCCGAGCGGCCGCTTGTCAGTTGGACGCCAGCAGGGGGCCTCTGCAACTGGACGGCACCTGCTGCGGCATGGGCGGACGCAACAGCAGTTCTTCACAAAACCGACTGTCGTGACAACGCCTATCCGAGCACGCACAGCTTCTCAGCGAAGCTCCTCGCACCCGACGTCATCTTCCACGAACTCCATCACGCTCTCTTCGGGCTCGAAGACGAATACTGCTGCAACGGCGGATACGGCGAGAACCAACCGAACCCCAACATCTACAACACACTCGCAGGGTGCCTGGCCGATCCACTCTTCAAGCCCGGCGGGTGCCAACCCATCGCAGAGACCGACATCCTCACCGGCATGCCGACGGGGCGCACCTTCTTCCGCCTCGACGCCGAGCCAAGCGATGTCATGATCGACAACTCGACCCAGCGCGCGGCCGACATACGACGCGCGAACGCGAAGGAGCAGCAATGCGATATCGGCCGCTGCTGACTATCCCTCTGCTTGCTCTGGTAGTTGGCGCATGCACTTCCAATCCAACGCATGAGAACGTGGCGTCGGACGGTCTTGTCTCCTTGGAGTCCGCGGGCGGCGGAGCGACAGTCATCGTTTCCGGCACGCTCACCCGCGAGTCCTTTTCTCGCGCGAGCGTGCGAGTCGTCGGGTCACGATCAGCGGCGAAGTCCAGTGACCCGGATCAGTTTCGCGCGACGTTGTACGACAAACAAGGAAGAAGTCTCCAGATCATCAAGATGTGGTCACCGTTGCTGAGACTCGAGTGGGACAAGACCCTAAAGCACGAATCCATCGTCACGGTGCAGCAGCGCGTGGTCGCAATCTCGCTGCCGATAACGATTTTCGTGGAACAGATCGAGTTTAGCTGGCCGGACGGCGCTCGAATCGCGACCGTACAGGTCGGGCCAGCAGTGAAGAGATTCTGCCAAAGTGCTAGCCAAAACCCATCCTGCAAGAGATAACCGGTGACCGCATGGTGCGAATGAATCGCCCTGGGTCCCTTCGAGGCTCTAATGCGTCCCTGGGTTCTGCTGTGCTCTGGGTTCTGATATGCCCCGCACTCACCCACTGATCACCACCCAGTCACGGCTCTCTACTCGGATCGGTTCACCGGCCACTGTCCAAGGCAACGGAAGCCGTGGCCTCGATCGCGCAAGGCCTAAGCCTCGATCCACGTGTGTCACGAACGTGAATCGAGACTAAACATTCGTGTCGCTCTCATCGACATGGGTGAGCGTTGAGAGGTCGCCAGCGCCACGCAGATCACCCGTTCCGGCGCGGCAACGACAGGCACTCTGGCGACCCAGGTTGCCGACCATATCGGCGGTTCAGGTATGCCGGGCGCATCAGAGGATCCTAGCTGCGTACCGCGACCGCCCAGCTGATCGGCGAGGACGCCAGGCCAGCGCCTTGGGATCTCCCGCTTAAGCTCGGGCGTATGGGTTTTTCGGGATGGTCCCCGGAGGCGGTGGAGTTCTTCCAGGACCTCCAGACCGACAACACGAAGGCCTACTGGAGCGCGCACAAGGACTTCTACGAGGCATCAGTGCGCGAGCCCATGGCGGAACTGCTTGACGAGCTGAGCGGCGAGTTCGGTCCGGGCCGGATCGCCCGGCCCTACCGGGACATACGGTTCCGCGCCGACAAGTCTCCGTACAAGACCGAGATCTACGCGACCTTGGACCGCGGCGGGTACGTGCGGTTCGGCGCCGACGGGCTGACGGCCGCCCTCGGTTACTACATGATGACCACCGCACAGCTGGAGCGGTACCGGCAGGCCGTGATCGACGACGCGCATGGCGTCTGGCTGGCCGAGCTGACAGAGCGGCTGCGGGGCGATGGCGTGCAGGTCGGTGGCGGGCAAATGCTCAAGACCGCGCCGCGCGGGTACCCGGGCGACCATGCCCGGATCGGGCTTCTGCGCTGCAAGGGCCTGATCTCCTGGCGGCAGTGGCCGGCTGCGCCATGGCTGTATACGGCCGGGGCGAAGGACCGCGTCGTGGGCTTCCTGCGTACCGCGGCGCCGCTGCAGCAGTGGCTGGACCAGCGGGTAGGACCCGACCCCGCCTGACCAGCCGGCCCCGCTGCTCTTCGTCCACAAGATGTGCGGCATCTTCCGGGACCGCACCAAGACAGCCGCAGTGCATAAATCGGGTCTGATCACGCAGCGTGATCCGCGCCGGGAACCGGACGCGATAGATCGCCGAATAGGAACGTCCCTCGATCCAATAGGCCACGCTGTTCGCGCTGCGCAGAACAACCGTTCTAGCACCACTGACCATCGGGCTTCGCGAGGCACGCTGGAGAAGCGGGAGGGCGGCCCCCAGCCGGGAAGTGGACGCGCATATAGCTCTCGGCCCGGTCCAGCAGCAACGTACCGAGCCGAAGTCGGCCCGGTATGAGGAATGCGACGCTGCGGGCGCCCTGTTCTCGGGCGTCCACGTTCACAAGCATGCTGCATGGAGTCCCGCCAGCTCGTACGGCTACTTGACCCTGTATGGCGGATTCCCTTATGTGGTGGATTCTGTCCGGGCGGCTGACGCTACAAGCGTTCGGCGCACTCCTGAAGTAGTCGGTCCACGCAGACGCTTGCGGGCATGTCGTCGAAGCTGAGCAAATCGGCCTGGGTGGAGATTTGCCGATGTAGCGCATCGTCGCCCTGCGCACGGAAGGCTGCCAATTGCTTCATGTACTTCTTTTCGGTCTGTGGCCAGCGATAGTTGCTGGCAACCGCGTCGAAGTGCAGCTGGCCGAGGATCGGCGGTATGTGATCCAGGAGGCCACGCAGCAGGGCGTGTGATCCGTATGTGTTCCGGTTGGCATAGTTGTCGTTAAGTTCGTCGATGAGCGTCAGGAGTTTGGTTACGTCGAAATTGCTCGTTCCGTCCTTAGCGCGAATCGCTGCGACGACCTTCTTATCCACGTACGGGGAACTGGCCTGGGCGGGCAGGGGCAGACGTTCAAGTTCGTTCGCCTCCACGACCGCCTGGCCTGGTGCTCCGGTGATGAACTCGTCGGTGACGTCCTGGCCGTTGGGGGTGATGCGGCCCCACTTGTCGTTGCTGGGATAGATGGCCGTATCCTCTGCGCGCCGCTTCCGGGGGAGTCTGGTCGACGGCTGATGGGTGCGCCAGACCGCAATCCGGGTGATGTCTTCCAGCCTGAAAATGTCCCCGCCAATCACGATGGCGCGGCCACTCCGGTACGGGCAAGGATTTGCGACTCCAGTGCTTCACGGGATAGGTCCGGCAGGACGCGCCCACCAGATCGCCCCCGAAAGCCGCACATGGAACCAGGCGTCCTGCGCGGGTTCGCTTGCGGCGAGAGTTACGTGCCGTCCTTCCGCAACCCAGGCTTCTCGGGCGGCTACGACATCCTCAACTGAACGCACGTCGCGAAACCGCCAGATGTCCTGCCCCAGCCTGACGTACCAGCTGTCGTCGTTGGTTCCGCTGCCGCCCAGCCCCCAGTGGTCGAGTTGGAGCATGGCGAGTAGCCGCCGCAGTGGAAGCTGATCGGCATGGTCAAGGCACAGGTAGTCGGCAACCTCCTGGGAGGTGACTTGCGGCATCCCGTCATCACTGTTGGCGGGCGACTCGTAGGTCTCCTCGCGCTCGGCCAACCAACGCAGCGTGCGGACGAACCGCTCGGTGTCGTCTGCGCTGCCGTCACATGCCTGGATGCCGAGCAAGCGAAGGCGAAGCTCATCGCGCTCATTCGGGCGGATGTGGCCAGGGTGAGGCGGGACGATGAGGGAGCCATGGAGGCCTAGGATGATCGCGCCGGTGTCCCACCGATGCTCACGTCGAATCGGCCGGTCAATCGTGATGAACGTCGGCCACGTGCCATGCTCGCGGAAATGGTCATAGATCGCCTGCAAGACGGTCCTTTCCTCCTGCGTCAGGGATGGGGCCTCCATGCGCCCGTACCGTTCTGGAGCATTCCTCGGCATGGGCGAATGCTACTCATCTCGCACACGTTGCCAGAACTCATCAAGCGACTGGCGGATGCGGCGCTCAAGAACCTCATGCGATAGCAACGCCTGATCCGCAACCTTGAGGAGCGGGCCGACCGGCGTCGGGTCGCCCATGACCAGCCGGGCAAGCAGGCAGCGCCTGACGGCTTGGCGCAGCTTCGGGAGGTCAATGTCTTCCTGGGGAGGCGGGGCGCCATGCGCATAGCGGGAGCGGCTGGCGTAGGCACCGCGAACCGTCTCTTCGATCTCCAGCCGCTGGGCGTCGTCCTCGCCTGCCAGAACGGCCGCTCGCTGGCTGATCTTCCGGGTCAGTTCGCCAGGCTGTTCCTCGCCGGTGAGCAAGCCCTCCAGCGCGATGACGTAATGCAGGACGGTTTCGGCGTTTAGTTCGGACAGCACCTCGCCTTCGCCGTGGGCATGAGCGCTAGCACTCAGAAAGTGTTCGGCGCTGCGGCGCAGCCGGGCGTTCGGCTTGCTCTCAGTCCGGTTGGGCTGACCACTCAGGTCCTCCGGCATGCGGGATGACAGCTCGCTCAGGAAGCGCCGCAGCATCGGCAGGTCAATGTCCTCACCGAAGTCTCCGGTTCGTGGATGCTCGATGTCGATCACGCCATCCGGCGTCCACACGTCCCAGTCCACGTCATCGAAGAGCTTGTCGATGCGGCGACCGGGCTCAACCTGATACCGCGCCCACAACTGGAGGACCGGGTTCTCAAAGAGGCTGAGGAGCAGCAGGGGACGCCACAGCGCGTGCGCGCGGCGGTCCACGGCCAGCGAGTAGAACACGTCGAAGCGCAGCAGGGGCCCGTGGTGCGGGAGTTCGGGCAGCGTGCGGCGGAGCATGGTCAGGCTGCCGTAGTCCTGGGGCTTAAAGGGCCGACCCTCTTGGTAGTCAGCGGTGGCCGGAAGCGGCAGCAGTTGGCGCAAGTCGTCGCTGGTCGGCGTGACCAGTTCCCAATCGTCGATGACCGGGATGGGGTCGTCCGTCGTAAAGTTGCCGTCCAGGATTGCGTAGTCCCAGATGCCGACCGACGGGCCAGCCAGATAACCGGCCAGGTCCTCGGCAACAGCATGGAAGTCGTGGGGTGCACGGCTCTGGAGCATGCCGAAGACGCCGGTTGAGAGGAGGGCGGCGGCGTCGAGCGGCCGACCGCTGGGTTCCGCAGCCTCGTCGTCGGATTGAGCGTCCGTGTTGTCTGCATCCGCAGCGGCCCCAGCCGAAGCTGTCGCTTCGCGGGATCGCCGCCGCCGCGGGAACGAGGTCACCAGGTAGTTGTTGGCGGTAGCGGCGTGGTGGACAGCCGCGTTGGCCTCATGGCAGGCGGGCAGTTCGGCCAGGCGCTCGGCGAGCATCAGTGGGGTGAGCGGCAGGGGACCGTCCCGGTTCGCTTCCTCATCGACGGCTTCCTTGGCTTCTTGGAGGAAGCGCTCCAGCGCCTCGACGAGCGCTGCGTTGGGGTCGGCCGCCATGGGCGAATGGTATCTGCCGGGAGGGCGAGTACCGGGAGTCAACACGCGCTCCCGCTCGTTTGTTAGGCATGCTCGTCGCCCGGCACGGGATTGTCGGCAAGAGCCGCAAACGGGCCTCAAAATACATGACGCCAGGCAACTTACCGCCGCCCACCTAAGGTCCTTGCAAGCCGACTCGTAAAAAGGCGGATCGAGTGCCGTTGACTTCCTTTCTCACTGCTTCCCAGTCATCGAGTTGGCCAGTTGTTGTCCCATGTGAGAACCCTTACAGGCACCATACGTGTCCACGTCGGCCGAATTCAGGCGTCGCCGACAAATTAAATGGATTCTCCACCTAGATTACACGGATCACCTAATTCTGAGCGCCATCCGGGCAGTCCTGCCATACAGCAGCAGCCGCGCCTATCGGCGGCTACTTGCGCGGTTGCCCGTCAGGCTGTCGGTGACATTGGGTGATCGACGGGTCAACCTTCCTGCCATGGATCGATCACGTCGATTCCGGTTTCCCGGAAGTCTTTGGCGTTGCGCGTGGCCAGCGACGCGTCGCGTGTCCGGCAGATGGCTGCTATCTGCGCGTCGAAGCCGTCTATGGGGAGGCCGAGTCGATCGCGTCGGGCCACGATCGTGGCGTACCAGACCGCGGCATCGGCATCGAAGGGCTGAATGAATTCGCTGAAGGCGGTGAACACTTCCGTAGCTGTAGCCAGCAGGCTGTCCTTTCGGCGTCCGTCGGGGAGTCGCTCGAGGCCGTAGCGGATCTCGGCGACGGTGACCGCTGTGGTACATAGCTCGCCGGGCGCCTGCGCGTTGACCCAGTCCCGGACCCGTGGGGAGGGGGAGGGCCGCATCAGGTCGGACACCACGTTGGTGTCGACGACGATCACGAGCCGAATTCTGCCGCCCGGGGCCGGGTGGCGCGCGGGGGAAGGTCGAGTTCGACGCCGCCCTGTTCGCCGAAGCAGTCCATGATCGCCTGGAACAGGCCCGGGGCCTTGCCCGGCTCGGCGACGGCGTCGGTGAGAATGGCCCGGACTTCGGCCTCCATAGATCTGCCGTGGCGAGCGGCCCGGATGCGGAGCCGTTCCTTGACCCGGTCATCAAGGTTGCGGATGCTTAGCGCTGACAGCGCCATCACCTCCTCCTCTAGATGCTAGCAATGATAGCAGGCTGGCCCCCTCATGCGGGCGCCGCTCCGGCGAGCGATCCGTATATCTTCAAACGCACTTGAGAGAGCAATCTGGGGTCTCGATCGTCCGAACATTAGCCTTGCTAACGAGATCCTGGGGAGCCAAACGGGGAGCCAACGACCACAGGCACAGGGCCACATCCGGCCACGCCCACCCATTATCACTGCAGCAAAACGGCACGCCAGGCCACGCCGGGCGACGTCAGGCCGTGTTTCGGGAATGCCTCCTAAGCAGTAGGTCCCGCGTTCGAGTCGCGGTCCGGGCGCAGGTCAGAGGCCTAGAGCCTCACGGGACGGCGTGGCTGGGAGCCAAACTGTTACGCTCCCGCTACGTCCGAGACAACAGTTCGTCGCCGCGGGCACGGCGAGGACGGCATCTATTTCGACGCTGGCAGGAACCGGTACATGGGCGCGGTCTCGGTCGGCTAGCTGCGTGACCTGTCCGCGGGCGATGTCCGGTCGGCGCTCGGCGAGCTCGTGACCCGCTACTCCACCCGCTCTCTTCAGATCCCCGCAACTCGCTGGAGCGGGCCATACGGCACGCTGAGTCGGACGATCTTGTCGGGCGTAACGTGGCGGCCCTGGTGAAGTCTCCTCGAGGCCGCAGCGGGCGGCCGTCCAAGAGCTTCACGCTCGACCAGGCCAAGGCCTTGCTGGCCGCGCAGAGCCCACTCGGTGGCACGCGTACGTCGCGCTGAGCCTGCTGGTCGGCATCCGCACCGAGGAAGCCCGCGCGCTGCGCTGGGATCACGTAGTGACCTGGGTAGATGATGCGACCGGATGGCAGCCCGTCACCACGGCCCGATTCGATTCCGCTAGAGCGGGAGAGGACCGCTACGCGGTCTACGTCTGGCGCTCCGAGCGGCATGGCGGGGACACCAAGACCCAGAAGTCACGGCGAACGCTGGCGCTGCCGCAACGATGCGTCGAGGCGTTGCGGCAGCGCCATCTGCTTCAGGCCAGGGACCGGCTGAGGGCTGGAGAACTGTAGCTATTCAGCAAGCGTCAGCGGCGTTACGCGGTACGGGGTAGCCAGGACCGCGTTATCCGGAGGGTTCGAGTCCGGGTGGTATCCAGGGGTGGCCGTTGAACAGGTCGCGGAGGGCGTCGAGTTTGCTGATTCCCCATTTCGTGGCGGTGGACAGGTAGGACTGGATGATCGCGAAGTCGGCGAGTCCTTCGATGGTCCGCCAGGCGCCTCCTGAGCTGCGCTGCTGTACTTTGACGGGCCTGATGGTGTGCTCGGCTTCGTTGTTGGTGAAAATGTCCAGGTCCGGGCGGGTAGCGAACCGCAGGATCAGGTCCTCGAAGTTCAGGAACCTGCGGGCGATCCGGCGGGCGTCTTTGGCGGTCGCGGTGCGGCGGTAGGTGTTCGCGGCGAGACCGGACGTGGCCAGTGCCCGGTAACAGGTGACCAGGTCCTCCAGGACGCCGGCGTCCAGCGCTGCCTTCCCGGCCTGGCGGGCGTCTCGTGCGGCGCCGCGGGCCTGGATGAGCAGGGCGGCCAGCTGCGAGGCCCAGTCCTGCCTGCCGGGCTCGAAGTCGTACAGGTCCTTGAGATCCCTGAGCAGGTGGGCCCCGCACCAGGCGTGCAGGGCGTCGGTGAGGTGCCCGTAGCCGGAGTAGCCGTCCCTGACGATGACCCCCCGGTAACCGGGGAGAACGCCGCCGGCGTCGATGGCGTCCGCGGACCGGTCCCCGGTGTGCATGTGCGTCAGGTACGCGGTGCAGGCCAGGTGCACGTACCGTATCCCGCCCGCGGCCCGGGCGGGGGTCTCATCCGCGTGCACGGCCGGGGCGGTCTTGAGCAGCTCCCGCACCCGGTCCGTGAACCCGCTGTCCGCGACCAGCGCGGCGGCCTTGCCGCGGATGCCGGCCATCCAGCCCGTCGATGCCGCCACGCCGGCCATCTCGCGCAGTAGCACCGCGGCCCGGCCCACGGGGATGTAGTTCCCGCAGGCCAGGTTCGCGGCCTGCGCGCAGGTCTCCGGCCCGAAGCTGGCCCGCGCCCGCACGAACGGCGGCAGCTCCCCCTCGGTGACCGTCGCGCAGCACGGGCACTGCTTCGCCTGCGCCACGTACTCCGTCACCACCGGCGGCGGCGCCCGCCCGATGTCGGTGACCTGATGGCGGCGCTGCGCCAGCACAGCAGCGCCGGCCAGGCCCGTCCCGCACCGGCGGCACGCGGCCGGCGGGAACCAGAACCTCGCGTCCGGGTCATCGATGAGCTTCATCGTCGTCCCCGGATCACCCGGCTGCTTCCCCGGCCGCCGTTTCCCCCGCTCCCGCAGCGACCGGTCCCGGCCCTTCTTCTTATACGGGCTGTCCGACGACGGCGGCCGCGACGACGAAGCCGAATCCCTGCGCACCTGACGCTCGAGCTCTTCCACGCGGGCCGTCAGCCGCTCGTTCACCACCGCAAGCTGCTCCGCCCGCGCGGTCAGCTCACCGATCACCCGGTACGCCTCAGCCAGCCGCGCCGCCAGTTCCGCAGCCGGCCGCGCTGGCAGCTCCTCCGCCGGGGGAACATCGGGCACAGCAGGCAATCATCACCACCCCCGCCTCCCAGTCAACAACCCGCCCCGGCGCGTCGCACCAGCAAAACCAGTGCCGCGCCACGCAACATCTGCCCGGTCACGGACCCGGAGATCTCAGTCCTTCATGACGCGAAGCAACGGCAGCGCGGTCACCAGAACGAACGCGCCGAACAGCGTGATGGGCAACAAGCCCACCGGGCGCAGCAGCCGGGCGGGATCCTCATCCAGCGACGGCCAGTTCCCGGTCCAGTTCGCGGCGACATCCAGCACCATCACGCCGGCCGCCAGCCAGATGCCCTCCCGGCGCACGAACGCGGCCAGCACCACAACCAGCGGATCAAGGACCACCAGGCTGACGAAGAACACCTGGATCCAGGCCTGCGGAACTGAGGAGTAGGCATGGATCCCGCCGCGCACCAGGTCCCTGACATGAGCGCCAGTGCCCTGCGCGAAGCCAATCAGGTACACCGCCAGGACCCATCTCGCCCACCCCGGCAAACCAGCCCACGCTCTTCGCAGACGGGCGCCCACGCACGCAGCCTATAACCACCCCGCAGCCCCGGCCTCGATGCTCACCGGGCGGTACTACCCTCACCCAGGCCCACGTCCTTGACCGGCAAACGTTGCCTGACGCGGCACCAGGCAAGCGAACATTCATAACGCTCTAACGCTTGCTGAATAGCTACAGGAGAAGGTCTACGGTTCGATTCCGTAACGGGGCTCCACAGGAATTACCTGCGAGGCCAGGTCAAAAGCGGCTCAAAAGCTCGCTGGACAGCTCTAATCCTACGCGGCGGATGGGAGCTGTTCCCGTATTGGGAGGAATCTGGGAGATCGCCTCCTGCCAGGTCCTGCCATGTCCCTCCGATCCGGCGCGGGGCCGATCACGGGTCAGTGTGGCTCCCTCCGGCCGCGGCCAGTTGCGCCTTAACGGCGAGATCGACGTTCCCGTGGATATTCTCGTCACCGATGCGCCCGAGGACGCCGTCACGCGCTAGCACTTCGCCGACGGCGGGCTTCAGCCGGGCAAGCCGCAGGTTCACGCCGGTTTGCTCGGTGAGCTTGAGGATCTCGCTCATCTTCGCCGATCCCTGCGAGTCGATGAAGTCCATTCCCCCGCAATCGAGGACTATCCCGGTGATGCCGGGCGTCGACAACGCGACTTCCCGGATCCGGTCCTCCAGAGCGTCCGCGGTGGCGAAGAACAGGCCGCCGTCCAGGCGAAGGACCGTGACACTCGCGGGCTGTTCATCCCCGGGATGCTCGTCAAGCTCCCGGTAAACCTGAGTACCTGGCTCCCGTCCCAGTACAGGCATGGGCGGGTGAGTCGATACGGCGATCAGCCAGATCAGCGAGAGGCCGATCCCGATTATCACTCCGGCGAGCACTCCGACCAAGAGCGTCGCGATGATCGCGGCGACCGCGATCCAGAAGTCGAAGCGCACCACCCTGGCCAGGCGGCGCATCTCGGGCAGGTCCATCATCCCCATGACTACCGCCTCGATGATCAGGGCGGCCAGAACCGGCTTGGGCAAATGCGAGAAAACCGGCGCCAGCACCAGAAGGGTCAGCAGGACGATCACGCCGGTCGTGAGTGACGCAAGCCCGGTGCGTGCACCCGAGTGGTCGTTCAGCGAGCTCGCGGACAAGCTCGTCGAGACTGGCATTCCCTCGAACAGGCCAGCGCCGACATTTGCCATGCCCTGCGCGACTGATTCCTGGTTGATGTCGATCCGGTAGCGGTGCCTGGCGGCGAAGGTCCTGGCGTCGCCGGCCGTCTGCGAGAACCCGATAAGGACCAGCGCCACCGCGGCGACCGCGACCGTGCTCGCATGCCCCTTCAGCACTCCAGTGCCGGGAATCTGGAAGGCCGGCAGCCCCCTGGGTACCTCGCCGACCAGGGCCACGCCGTGGGCGCCCAGATCAAAGAGCCACGACGCGAGCAGACCACCGACCACCAGGACCAGGGCACCGGGGACTCGTGGCGCGATCACCCTCACCCCGAAGACTACGACGAGCGCGACCACGCCGACAAGAACGGTCACCAGACTGGAATCGCCGAGCGACCCGAACCAGGACCACAGTTCCTGGAGCGGATTCGAGCCTGTGACCTTGGTCCCCGTCAGCTTGGGAAGCTCGCCGATCACGACATCGATGGCCGCGCCGAACAAGAAGCCGGTGACCACGGCGCGCGAAAGGAACTGCGCGATCCACCCCATTCGCAGCACCGCGAGCAGGAGGAACAAAACACCGGAAGCCAAGGTGATCGCCGCCACGAAGGACGCTACATTCTGGACTCCGGTGATTCCGGCCACCGCGACCGCGCTCGCCGCGACGGCCGCCAGCCCCGAACTCGGCCCGGTCGAAATCTGTCGGCTTGTCCCGAAGACCGCGTAAAGGATCGCGCCGGCGGCCGCTGCATACAGGCCATTCTGCAACGGGACCCCGGCAATCCCCGCGTAACCGAGGTTCTTGGGAACGACCAGCGCGGCGACGGTGACTCCGGCGATCAGATCACCCCGAAGCCAGCTGCGCTGGTAGGAACGGATCCACCTGACTATCGGGATAAAACGCCATAGGTCCCGCCCATTGGCTGACCGGCTCTCGCTCATCGGCCCACGGGGTGCTGGATCATTGAGGGGTACTGCGCCGAGGCCGATTCTGACGACCTGCTGATGGCTCTCATGTCGCTCCTTGGTGGCCGCGGCGGGGTGCTCGGGCATGCGCCAGTCCGTTCGGTCCCGACCAGCGCCTGGCGTGCGGTCACGCTCGCGAGCAGCCAGGCCGCCGCTGACGCGATGGCTACCCTCAGCAGGTTCCGGAAGGCGTAGACGACGATCACGGCGATCGGCGCGAGGATGAAGACCGCGAGCGGCAGCCAGTGCGCTACGCCCCGGGAAAGGAAGATATAGGCGGCAGCCAGGCGCACGACCGCGGAGGCCAGGGCCGCGCCGAGCATGGCCAGGCTCTTCAGCCCGACGAAGACCACCAGGATCGCGATCGCCAGGCGTGCGAGCACGAAGCTGAGGCGCGCTAGCCAGCGTTGTGAGTGCGTGCTTTGAAGGTCCGGCCCCGGTGTCACGGCAGCCCCCGGCCAGTCAGGCTGCGGAAAGACACGATCTTGTCCATTGCCCGAGTGTCAGATAACGATGGCCGCGGCGCGTCATCCAACAGGGGTGAACTTACGGTGAACATGGCAGAAATCGCGTCAGGCCGTTATGTGAATGGCATCAGCCTGAGGTTCCTTGGACTCTGCAAAGCGGCCAGGATGCGTGGCTCAAGCCGTTCTGGGCGGCCGGGTTGGGAGGCTAGCAGATGCAACCTGGGATCGGCAGGTGAGGGCGCCGTGGCCCTTGGCGGACGCCAGCAACTTGTGCGGGCTGGTGTCGGCGTGTTGGCCGCCGGCGGCAGGTCGGGATTAGGCGTCTTCGGTGGTTTCGGCGGTATCGGTGAAGTGGAGTTCGTCTGGACGAGGCGCAGAACCGCGACGGCATGGCCTGACCGTGTTTCGGCCTGGCGCAGCGGGCCAGCAGCACCGCGACGCCGCGGGACCCAAACTAATCGGTACCGCGTCGTTCGGCCTCATCTTCTGATCGCTGCCGCACCGGAATAGCTTGGGCCTG
>Ga0210399_10001049_pt1 | contig 21661 bp, 12 predicted proteins | sample IncBWC14MmetaG_FD_150865 | JGI IMG/M metagenome (GOLD analysis project Ga0210399, IMG submission 150865) | Forest soil microbial communities from Barre Woods Harvard Forest LTER site, Petersham, Massachusetts, United States - Inc-BW-C-14-M | ecosystem: Environmental > Terrestrial > Soil >... | reverse complement strand
GGTGAGTGGCACGACCGTTCAGAACATCTACACTGTTAACGGGCAGCTCTCTCAGGGTATCGGACACATCAGGGTGGGGAGTACTCCGCTGGCTGTTCCTGAACCTGGTACTTTGAGTATGTTCGGAGTGGGACTTGTCGCCCTCGGCGGAATGTTCTCCCGCAAACGAGTTGGGTAGTTGATCGGCCAGACGGCCGGTCACCGGATATTCGCGGTCTTGCTTCTTGTCCAGCGCCCAGCCCGATTCCTTCAGCAGCAGGTCAATAAAGTAGTCGCGCGTCTCGGCTTCGGAGTAGTTGTGTTCGTCCGGCGTGGCCTCGTTCTGCTTCTTGATCGCAGCAATCTCTGCGCGCAGACGTTCGAGTTCGGCATCGAGCGCGGCTTTGCCCGTAAGCAGTTCGCTGAGCTTCGAGCCTTTCTCTGCCAGTTGTGATTCGAGAAGCTGCAATTGACGCCGCGGCGGGACCGGCGAGCTTCTGGGCATCGGCAGGGGATCAAAAGTTAGTCCATCCGCTGGCTTCTCCGCTTTGGAATACGTCCGCGCCAACCAGAAACAGATATGAAACAGCTCGCGCACGGCGGTCATCGAGTCCAGTTGCTGCAGAGGCTTGTGGCTGTGCGCGGCTTTGATGAAGATCCTCTTGGTGAAGAGCAGGATGGCGGTAGAGACTCCCGCATAGGGCTTGAACACGCCGCCGGGCAGCGAGATCACCGCGTCGAGCTTCTGATCCTCGATCAGTATCCGGCGCAGGCTCTTGGGCGCGTTGCTTGATCCGGAGAGAACGCCATCCGGCACGATGACGGCGGCCCATCCGCCGGGCTTGAGCAGCCGCAGAAACAGCGCCAGAAAAAGCAGCTCGGTCTTCTTGGCCTTGACCACCTGCTGCAAGTCCTTGGCGCAGCTTTCACAATCGAGCGACCCGGCGAACGGAGGATTGGCCAGCACCAACATGTACTTCTCTTCTTCCCCGGCATGGTCCTGCGCGAGCGAATCGCGATAGGTGATGTCCGGGTTCTCCACTCCGTGCAGCAAATGGCGTTCGTGCGAAAGCAGAGAGAGCCTTCGAACGGTCAATCTGTCGCGTGCCTAGCCCAGTCTTGCTGTGCCCGGTTTTATCCTCCAACTACTGAATAGTGATCTTCACTGCGCCGGATTGACCGCCGCCCGGGGCTGGGTTGACGACTGTTATCTGTGCGGTTCCCGGCTTGCCGATGTCGCTCGCAGGAATGTCAGCCAACAGCTTGGTTGAACTTACCCAAGTAGTTGTGCGGCTTGCTCCATTCCAATTCACAACGGCTCCACGAACAAACTCGGACCCTTTGACCGTGAGAACGAAGTTGGGGCCGCTCGAAGTCACGGTGGATGGATTGGTGGATACCGCAACGGCCAGGGGGTTTTGCTTGATGGATGGGAAGAACAGGTTGGAGCGAGAGATGATTAGATCGTAGGTGTTGGTTGCGTAATTCAGGGTCGGGAATGCGATCCCATCGGGTCCCCAGTGGAGGAGACGATTAGGAGGACTGTTAGCAGGGATAGAGGATGATCCCGTGATTTGCAGCGTCTTTGAATCTACCGCAAGCACAGTCCCGGATCCGTCAAAGAAGAAGGTTCGCCCCGAGCTGACATCGGTAAGCACCCCCGATTCCACGTAGCCGCCGAGTCCAGAGATGGTGCCGACCAGCGATCCGTCGGCGGCCTTGAAGACCTGGCCATTGACATCGAACAGATAGGTTCCGTCTGTGTCAAACGCTCCTATGCCGTACGCGCCACTGATTCCAGTGCTTTCGTAAAGATTTTTGCCGTTGATTACAAACTTGTCGAGTCCCGAATCGTTGTAGCCTTCGTTCCATCCGTAAAAATTGCCGGTGCCAACAAAGTGTGTGCCACCGACGGCAACGTTATTGGGAGGTTCATTCAGGAGATCGGATACGACCTTGCCATTCTCAATCAACTCAATACCATCCGCTCCGTTATAGCCAGCGTTCACGGTAGCCACAACAGTGGTGGGGTGACCTGGCTGAACCTGGAGATTCGCCGCCGTGAAGGCACCTTTTTGCGGATCCGATCCCAAAGGGATTTCAGTTCCTGCAGTTTGGGTTTGCAGGTCGAACGGCACAACGGAGTTATCGCCGTTCAGACCCACGTATAGCGTTGTTCCATCGCTCGAAAGCCCTAGCGCTCCGGGATCGTTACCGATGGGCATAGGGGCGCCTACGGCTCCGGTCACGGGATCCACGGTCACCAAACTATTTGGGCTCGTAGGAGAACTCGCCGGGATGGAAGCATATACCTTCTGTGTGAACGGCTCGTAGATCATGTCTGCGGCGCCGACCGTGGCTTGGTTATAGACCGCAAAGCCGGCTGTAGCAGATGCGCCGCCAGGCGCCGGGTTCACGACCTGGACAGAAAGGCTTCCGACCTTCTTCAGAAGAGAGCTGGGCAACGTGACCTGCAATGTGTAGGGCAGAGGTGCTTTAGAGGGAAAGGTTGTTCCGTTGACCATGACGGTGGAGGTTTCGAAGAAGTCGATACCGTAGATCGATAGCTGGACCGGTTTTGAGCCAGTCCTCGCGGAATTTGGTTGCAGGAACGATATGGTTGGCGTTGGGTAGGTGGTCAGGCCGTTGCCTTGAAGGCTGATGGTCTGTGGACTGCCATAAGCATCATCATTGATGTCGACCGTTCCATTGGCCACGCCGCTCCCCGAAGGTGTGAAGGTAGCTCCAATTTCACAATACTTCCCCGGTTGCAAGATCGCAGGGCATTTATTGACGGCAGCAAAATTGGCGGTTGCGGTGACGGAGGAGATGTGAATCGGGAGAAAGCCTTGGTTCGAGGCTTGAACGAAGATTGGAGGACTGGTTAAACCGACGATCTCATCCCCGAAGTTGAAACCGCTTCCATACAGCGTGAGATAAGGCAAGGCCGAGTATCCCTGGAGGGAGACGGCCTGAGGCGTAATGGGCGCATTGTCGCTGAAGGTCAAATTGCCGGAGTCGTTACCATCCGCGATGGGCGGTGTATAACGCACTTGGACGAGACAGCTCTGCCCGGCGGCGAGACTTTTCTTACACCTGTTTTCTGTGATCACAAAAACCGGGTTGTTAACTGTTACGCTATTGAGTTCGAGAGTCAACGACCCACAGTTGGTCATCGTCACAGGGGCAGGGAAAGAAGACTTGCCCGGCTCTACGATGCCAAAATACAGGATGTTGGTAGACAGGCACGCGCCGGCGTTGGGAGTGTTAACACCAAATTCTGTGACGAAAGCGTGCTGAATCGGATATGGCGGTGTGGGAATTGTCGACTGAAAAGAACCGGCCGTAGTTGGGAAGTCCGGATCAAACGTATAACCCGTAATATAAGGATTGGCCGAACTGTCTAACGCGACGCCTGCTCCCGAAGCGGCGACAGAACCCGACAAAAAGGTCGAGAACGTCAGCGCACTCCCGGACGGGTTAACGACAGAAAGGAAGGCGGCGTTCGAGTTGTTTTGCGGTAAAGTCCCCAAGAGGGCATTTACCAGGGGAAATGACGGCGCGTTCGTGTAGCCAGTGATGTAGGTATCGCCTTGCGCGTCCAACGCGATGCCGGTGGCATACGAGTTACCATAGCTGTTCTGCGTGGTAGAACCGATGTAGGAGGAGAAGATGAGTCTCGATAGGGAGGGATCCATCTCGCTGAGGAAGGCAGCTTCTCCATTTCCGGAGTTCGTGGTCTGAAACGCTCCGGGGGTAGTTGGAAAGTCCGTGGAGGATGTGCTACCAGTGATGTAGACATTGCCCTGTGCGTTGGTGGCAACTCCGCTACTGAAATCGGCGCCGGTGCCGCCCAAGTAAGTCGCCGACAAGAAGCCTGAGCCGCTAGCATTCAGCAAAGCGACAAAGCCGGCCGGGTTGCCAGTCCCCGGATAATTTGGCTGGAACGAACCTGCGGTCGTAGGGAAGCCATCGAGGGCATTTCCAGCGAGTGAAGCTTGTCCTTGAGGATTGACGGCAACACTGACGGGGAAAGTCGTGTAGCCGAATGTACCCTGAAAGTTCGAGGAAGAACCGCCGATCAAAGTAGACGAAAGCAAACCGCCGGACGGGGCGAGTTTTGTCAGGAAAACATCGTTGGAGTAAGTGTTTGGCGGCGGACCAATCTGATTACCAGGGGTGAGGGGAAAGTTTGGAGAACTGGTGTAGCCGGACACGTACACGTTGCCAGCCGAGTCAGCCACGACGCCGGTGGCCAAGTCGCCGCCTATTCCGCCAAGGTAGGTTGAGAAATTGAAGGCGGATCCAGCGGCGTTAAGAGAAAAGGCAAAACCATGGGTGTTGGTACTCAAAACGACGGTCAAGCCATTTTTCTGAGGGAAATCATATGAAGACGTGGATCCGACAACCAGGGCGTTTCCCTGAGAATCCACCGCAATCGAATATCCTTGATCGTAACTACTGCCACCGACGTAGGTGGAGTAGATGAGAGCTGAACCGGTCGGATTGAACTTGGTGACGAAGACGTCCGGCGCAGAGCACGAATTGGAACAAGTTCCCTGTTCCGGATTCTGAACGGGAAAATCGGGAGAGAAGGTGTAGCCCGTAACGTAGGCGCTGCCTGCCTGATCGACGGTAATCGCCGTTCCAATGTCAGCATTTGAGCCAGCTAGGTAGGTGGAATAGGCCAGCACTGGGTCAATGACGAGAGGCCGAGTGTGGTCGTACTTGCCCAGTTCGAATCCAAATTCATTTGGCACAGGAAGGAAATAGCGACCGGCGATGGCGACTTTTCGGCCGTTCTTATACTGGTAAATCTGAGGAGCCTTGAAGATCAGATCCCCGGCTGAGGTCGCGAGAGCGAGGCTGCCATCTGCACGAAGGGCCAATCGTTGAGCGCCCTCCAGCCGAACGCGAATTTGATGATAGTCCGCGCCAGGGGAGATGACGAAGTCGTGCTCGAGCTGACGGTGATCGCCGTAAAAGAAAACGTCCACTCCGGGATATACACCCATATAGGCGACGCGGCTAAAGTTAGGAATTTGCGTCAGCCAGGCGGATGGGGAATTACCTTTCATGTAATTGGTCACTCCTTGTTGCCGGTCAAGCGCAATAGGTTTCTCCACAAAACGCGAGGCTATGAACTGCATTCGCACAATAGAGGGATTAGACCCTGACTGTTCCCCGGACGCCATGAACTCAACTTCTTGATCTCTTAGTAACACGGTGAACCCTGGAACTCGAGACAAGAACTGGACGTCGCCGCTCAATTGGCCTTGATTCGGTTCGAAGAGTAAGGGAATATCACCGTAATGCCGCCGAAGTTCGGACTGCGAAGTTCCGGCTTTCTGTCCGGAATCGGCGAAGAGGGACTGGCTGGTTGCACTAAGAAACAGTAACACGATCAATACAAGGATGAATCTGGGGAGTGCCAAGGATCTAATCATAAGAGCTCCAATCTAGCGGGAGAAAAGGGACAGCCATTTGGACGGCAGCCAAAGTTATGTCAAAGCTAAAGTTATGTCAAGCGGAATGTCTCTAAGTCGAGAGCATTGCCACAAGGAATCCCAGGTACAGCGTTCCCTCTTCACAGCAAGTCCCTCTTCTTGCGGTAGACACCGCGTGAGGCCTCTTGAGCGCATATCTGTACACATCGACCTCCCGATTTACGCGCATATTGATGCAGTTTCAGTCAGGGCGTGCACTCGTTTTGGGCGGTCGCTATGTTCAGCGATCCTGCTTTCGATAGCTTTCGATGGATCAGTAGGATATGTGCTGAAACCTCAAGGCTCGAGCTGTGGCTAGCGGCAAGATCATTCTGGTATAGCGCCGATCGCGACAAACACTAGTCCCGGGAGAGGTCTTCTGACAGTCGACAACGTTTAGGTCGCTGGCGCAACCAGGCGTTGAAAAACTCTTTTTAGGGAATCTCAACAGCGAAATTCGTTTGTAAGTTATTGAATGGTCATTCCGTTTCACTTCAGCCAGGTAAGACGGTGGCGCCCAATGCTCCGGGAGTACGCGGAGGCTGACCCCAAGCGAGGAGGAACGTCGCGTTTATAAGTAGGAGCTGAGAAACGCAGCGGCATTCGCTTAGAAAAAGATTCCAGGGGAGGTCGCTTGGAGCGCGTCGAGCGGGGTGCCAGAAGCGTAACTCGGCTCTCAAACTCGACGAGGAGGATCCCAATATGACACCGATCGCGAAACAAATTCCAATCTTGCTGGTTCTACTTGCAATAGCTTTGGGCTGCACGATCGCTTCCGCGCAGACATTTGTCGAATATACGGCAAAGTTTACGTGCGGAGTCGCCGTTGCCGGCAACTCAATGGTACAGCCGGGCACGTACTCAACCACCATCAACATTCACAATCCGCACGACGACATGTTCTCGCAACAGCCTTCGACCAAGTTTCTGAAGAAAGCAGTGCAGTCTCTACCCGAGGGCAAGCAGATGCTGCCCCCCTCAGGTTTTGTGACCGATGTGTTAAACAACGACTATGCAGAAGAGGTTGACTGCACGATCATCCGTAGCTTGCTGGGGATCACAGGCACCTCGTTCATCGAGGGCTACGTGGTGATCATCTCGCCGCCAACGACGAATCCGGCCGGCGGATTCTTTACCAATGAGCTGGATGTGATCGGCATTTACACTAACGCGAAAGGAGCGCTGGAGATCCTGCCGGCAAACGCGCACTTCGTTCTGCCAGGAACCACCTAGAGACGGCTCTCATAGGAGGAGGGAGCAGCGGAAGTCCGAAGTGAACTTCTCCCCCTCTTGAGGAATCAGGAGGGGGATTGTTTGACTTCAAAATGGACGGTCAGGGAAAGCGATTCCAGAGCTTCGGCCCGCTTGATTTCAGACCGGACGCACCCTGTGCCGGAGACCACGTGGTCTCGACGCACCATCCGCCCCTCTATGGAGAAAGTTGCCGGGGTTTGTGTCCGGATGGGTCGGCAAACCAGAAGCTATCCAGAAACGGGCTTCGCGGAGATCGGCAATGCGAACCCACTCCTGGCACCGCATTTCCTCCAAGCCGACGCATTATAAAAGGGCGACCCTTTGAGGCAGGTTTTGAGTGTGAAGCAGAACTCCAGCGACGGGAGCACCCATAGGAACATTAAGTATATTGGCAATATTGGCATGGATGTGCACAAAGAAACGGAATGACCGGAATGCCTTCGTAGCTTGATTTTCGCTTCGGAACAGGTAAGATGTAGGCCCTCGTTGCTCGCGCGGTTAGCGTCGCCATCCTTTGCGCTGGTTTTCTGAACTTGGGATTGGGGATTCAAGCGCGCGACAAAGCCGAACCTCATGAGGTTGTTTATGCGCAAAACGACATTCTGTTTCTCACTTATCTTGACCGTCCTGGCTCTGCTTCACGTCTCTCGCGCTGGCACGCCAACGGTGCTCTACAACTTCTGCTCTTTGCCAAACTGCACCGACGGCGCGAATCCCATGGCTGACTTGACGCTCGATCTCAGTCACAATCTTTGGGGCACGACCAAAAATGGCGGTGCAGATGGCTTTGGCACCATCTTCGAATTGACTCTCAGTTCCGGCTACACAGCGCTCGGGCAGGTCTACAGTTTTAAGGGAGGGTCTACTGACGGAGCCTACCCGGAGGGGGGGCTGGTGTTAGATGCCCAAACCAACTTGTTTTATGGCACAACCAGCGCGGGCGGAACGGGATCGTGCACCAACGGGTGTGGCGTGATTTTTGAGTTCCGTCCCGGCAGTTCCACGGACACGATTCTGCACTTCTTTGGCGCGAGCGGAGACGGAGCCACTCCAACGGCTGAGCTGCTGGAGGATCCATCCCAAAATTTCTACGGCACGACCACTGCGGGTGGATCGACGAATTGTAGTGGTGGCTGCGGGACTGTCTTCGCCATCGCACCGCTTAGCAATACTTACGTCGTGCTCCATAAGTTTACCGGCAGCGCCGACGGGTCTGACCCGGTTGCTGGTTTGGAGTTCGATTCAAAGTTTGATCTCTGGGGCACTGCCAAGACAGGAGGCACGCATAATTTTGGAACCGTCTTCGAGTTGGCGGAGCCCGCCTACACCACCCTAGCCTACGTCCACAGCTTTAGAGGAGCGCTGAATGGCGCCAATCCCGCCGCCGCGTTGAAGTTCGACAGTAGCGTAGGAGGCACACTCGGTACTCTCTATGGCACAACCAGCGCAGGCGGTAACACAGCTTGCTCTGGTGGATGCGGTTTGATTTTCCAACTTGAAATATCGGGACTCGTCTTCACGAATGTCTACAAGCTTAGTGGAGCAGGTTCCGGCAAGAGCGGCGCGTCTCCAATCGGGCGTTTGGCTTTGGACACCTCAGACCAGTTACACATGGGACATCTCTACGGCACGGCAAGTTTGGGAGGCAGCAACACGGGTGCTTGCCCGGCCGCAGGCTGTGGGACTGCGTTTGAGGTTTGCCCTCCGACAAGGACGTGCACTTACAGGGAATCTACCTTGCTTGACTTCGATGGTACGGATGGGCGAAACCCATCGGCAGGAATGCTGCTGGGCACGCCGCTGCCTGCCGGGTTATTGTGGGATCGGCAGCCGATGGATGGTCTGCCCGCGGAACCTGGCGCAGACGGGAAGACAGGGCCTTTGACCGGGAAGGGTGCGTGCACAACAAACTGCGTTGGTACCGGGGCGAATGGTGGAGCCAACGGGAGTGGTGTCGTTATCACGATTAAGCCCTGAGCGGATTTGAGCTCGTGGCGGTGGCGGACAGGCGGGTTTCATCCGAGAGTCAGTGGATGCGGGCGTAATCTTTCTTTGCCTGAGTTAACAGCGGGGCATCAGCGTTCCGCCAGAGATCGAAAAAGTGCTCATATGCGGTTCGGGCGGCGGATGGATCGGACTTGGCACGAGCTTCGGCCAGCTGCAGATAGGAGAGCGAACCCAGCGGAAAATTCCATACCAGACCGCGATGGTCAACGATCTTCTGGAATTCGGCCGCGGCATCTCCCCACTTCTTCAATTGAAGATAGGCCTCGCCGCGCAGATAGACCGGATACATGGAGGCGCCCGCCGAGAAGGGAAGCACTCCACCCCCTAGTTCGTATCGGGATGTTTCCTGCAGATCGGCGACGGCATCGGCCGCCTTCCCTTGCGAGATTGCGATAGCGGCATGGATGGTCGGGAACCAGTAGCTTACCAGCAGCGTGTCGTGCGGAAAATGCTTCTGAAGCGCGGCAGACATCGCTTGCGCCCGACCCGAGTCACCCGCACGCGCGAACGCTAAGGCGCTTGCGACCTGGACATCTCTTGTTTTTGCGAGCGCGAAGGCGGAGGCGGCGTGTTTACGCGCCTCACTCGCTTCGCCAAACTCGGCCTCCCGCAAGGCCTCGCTGACAGCCGCGTCCGCGGCAGACTCCTTGTCTCCCGCACGCAAAGCGGCAGCCATTGCCCGTGCCGTGAATCCATTTGCCTCACGTGCGCGACCATGAAAGGCTTCGGTATCCGCCTCCATGGAGAGCACCGACGAATCCATCCCCGACTTGGCTTGCGCGGCTGAGATGGCGCGCTGCATCTCCGCGGAATCATTCTGCAGAAATGCCAGTTGGTAATAATTCTTGAGCAGAGAGCCATCCAATTTTCTCTCCCGAGCCTCGCTCAAAACAGACTTGGCTTCGTCCAGCCGGTTCAGGTTCAGGTAATCGAACGACAAATCCCGGTATACAACGGAATTGTCCTTTCGCAACGCGAGCCCGTCCTTGTCGTTGGCGAGCGCTTCTTCATCGAGCCCGAGATTGCTGTCCACGAGCCCCAGGTTGATATAGGGAGCCAGAGCGCGCGGATACAGTTGTTTCCATTCCTCGGATGCCTGCGCGGCTTTTTCCAGTTCGCCGGTCACGAACATGTAGTAACTCGAATCGACGGAAAACCTTTCTCGCTCGGTGACGCGGTCGCGCAGTTGATATGCCTTGCTCAAGTAGCGCGCGCACAGTTGTTCTTCCCCGAGATTGCAATACATGATCCCCAAATCAACAATGGCGGCGGCGAAGTTTGAATCCAATTCGAGCGCACGTTTGAACAGTGGAATGGCGGCCGCATCGCCTTGGGATCGCCAGGTTCTTTCCGCTGAACTGTAGGCTTGCAAAGCTTCGAGCGACGAGGTCGTAGCTTGCTCTAGCGGCGTGTCGTACTTTTGTACCGAAGTCAGCGACTCGCCCAGTTTATTGCGCATACTTTTTGCTACTTGATGCAGCTTGCCCAGCACGCGCTCCCGGCGATCGGCCTCCGCCTGTTCCACACCCAGCGGATCTCCGTTTTCGCAGTTCACCGCTTTCAATGTGATTGCATAGTGGCTCTCGATGCGCGCGATTGATCCGAGCAACATCGCCTGACTGCCCGCTCGCCGGCACACTTCACGCGCCACGTCCGACGTAAGCGCGGTTTCGGGGGCGCGGCCCATGTAGTGAAGTTGCTTGTTCACGACGTCGTCAGAAAGCAAATTTAGAAATGGCGATTGGCTCAGGTCGGCAGCGAGTCCTGCCTTTAGCGCGTCGCCTAGTACCGGATCGCCAGCAGTGTTGACGAAATCGGCGAGCACGATGGTGTCTTTCTCTGTCAGCTTGTGTGGGCGCGTGCGGTAGTACGTCGTAATCGCAACGAGGATCGCGAGCACGATTGTGCACATCATCCCCAGCAGCAACCACTGGTTTCGCAACCTTAGGCGGCGGACGTTATCCAGCAAAGGAGCGGCATGTTGAGCCGACTGCAGATCCTCATCTAACTGTTCCAGTTCCGCTCGAATATCAGAGGCATGCTGGCACCGCGCCTCGCGATCCTTTTCCAGCGCCGAGTGAATGATAGCCTCCAACCTTGGAGGCAAGTCGGGCCGGGCCACGCTGGGTCTCTCGGGCACGCTATTCAGGATGGCTTGGCACGTCTCACTCACATTCGCGCCGCGGAAGGGAAGGACCCCAGTGGTCATTTCATAGAGGACGATGCCAAAGGAAAAAATGTCGGTACGCGCGTCCAGTTCATGGCCGCGCACCTGCTCCGGGGACATGTAGGAGGCAGTGCCAGCCATTGTCCCGGGCGTCGTGAGCTGTTGGTGCAAAGCATCCTTCGCGCTATCGGCTGCGGCGACCTGTTGATCGATCAAAACCTGTCCAGGAACACCCTTGGCAAGTCCGAAATCGAGAATTTTGGCGTGCCCGCCGCGGGTAACAAAAATGTTGGCGGATTTGATGTCGCGATGAAAGATGCCTGCTCCATGCGCCGCATCGAGCGCGTCTGCGATCTCCGCTCCCAACCGCAGCAGCGGCGCAATTTCCAGAGGCTTGCCGGCGATGCGCTGCTTCAGCGTTATGCCGTCCAGAAATTCCAGTGCGATGAAACCCTGGCCCTGGTGCTCGCCGACTTCGTAGATCGTGCAAATGTTGGGATGGTTCAGCGCCGATGCGGCCTGCGCTTCGCGCCGCAAACGAGCTCGAGCCTGAGGGTCGAGCGCGACGCGCTCCGGCAGAAATTTCAACGCTACGCTGCGGCGGAGTTCGGTGTCTTCGGCCCGGTACACCACACCCATGCCGCCGGCCGCGACGAACTCGGCGATGGTGAACCTGCCGGCAATCACCTCTCCACGCGAAAATTGCACGGCCTCCGGCGAGTGACGATCTGCAAGAGAACCCTCTTCGAGGGGACGGAAAACTGGATCGGAAAGAAAGTCCTCTGCCTGGTGGAATTCGGTTAGCAGACGTTTCACTTCGCTTCGAATCGATGGGTCAGGAGTCTGCTGTTCGAGGAACGAACCTACATCCTGTGGCGCGAGCTCCTGGGCGGCATCGAAGAGAGCCTTAACCGTTTCCCACTGCTCCGGCTCCAGCGTCATAGGCTGCCTTCAGTTCTCCGTGAAGCCATGCCTTGGCAACGCTCCAGTCGCGCTTGACGGTCTTCGGGGACACACCCAGCACTTCTGCTGTTTCTTCCACTGTCATGCCGCCAAAAAAACGCAACTCGACGATGCGGGCCTGGCGCGCGTCCATTGCGGCCAGTCGTTCCAGGGCACCATCAAGCTCGACCAATGCAGAGGATTGTTCTGGCGAAAATACCAGAGCATCGACCAGCGGAACAAGTTGTTGCCCCCCTCCGCGTTTATCCCGCAGGTGCCCGCGAGCATGGTCGACCAGGAGCCGGCGCATGATCTGGGCGGCGATTCCGAAAAAATGAGAGCGGCTCTGCCAGTTGACCGAGCGCTGCTCGACGAGCTTTAAGTAGGCTTCGTGGACGAGGGCCGTTGCTTGCAGGGTATGGCCATCCCTTTCCCGGCGCATGTAAGCCCCAGCCAGCCGCCGCAATTCCTGGTAAACCACTGGAATCAGATGGTCCGCGGCCTCGGGCTTGCCCTTCGACAATTCGTCGAGAAGGGCGGTGACGTCGACCGATGCAAGGTCCCGAATTCGGCCGTCTCCATCCATTCGCTGCTGCCCGCCCTCTCGCTTGGCGACGGAGTTTAGCACAAGAATCCTGCCGGGAACAGCGTTCAACGCGCCCATGACCCGAATTCTCAGCCACATCGCGTTAACCGTCCGACGTCCAACTTGGCGGCACGACCGCGGGCACGGCAGTACAGCCAGCTTAATGTAACGGACACGGCTACCTTGAACGGGTACTCTGAACATCAAGTTGATGAATAAGTCCAAGCCCACGGTCGGCCAGACCTGGGGCAAACGGCCAGAAAAAGGCTGGGCGCCGGCAAAAACGCGGCATTTTAACGGTATGCCCTGGTTCGCATCAGGCTGACTTCTTTTGTGGTAAGCCGAACGGGATCACTTTCCCCTGTTGTTCCGGCGCGATCCATTTGGCTGCCTTTTTCCTGAAGCTGCTGGGTACGTAAAACTCAATAATTTTCGCCATAAATCACCTCTACCTCTAAACGCGCCAAACGGGCTCGAAACGTGTCATTCAAGCGGATTTCCTCAGACCAGTTCAGACGGCTTCAGATTGGCTGCTTGAACGTTCCCAGGAAGGGGCGCAGATCCGGCGACGAAGAGTAGACGGCAAGGCAGAACCGAGTGGTCGGTTGTTAGTGAAATGAATGTCGGCTCCCAGGCCCGAGTAAACTCGGGAGGCCGAAACCAACCAAAGGGGTTCGGAGGAAAAGAGTTGGTTTTGGTCTTACGGTTGGCTTAAAATTCGCGGGAGCAATATTCTTCCTGGGTTCGAAAGCCCCCTCGCAAGCATCGGTCGACCGCGACCTGCTTGGGAATAGCTGCAACGGTGAGACGTGTGCCAAGCAAGATGAAAGAGTCAAAGTTTGAAAGCCACGCCTCTGTCTCCCGGTTTGGAGTTCAAATGAGAGTGCTGGTCGTCGAGGACGAGAAACGGCTTGCGCAGAATGTCGCCGACGGTCTGCGCCAAGGAGCGGGCTATGCCGTGGATGTGGCGCTTAATGGCGAGTCGGGCCTGTTTATGGCGGAGAGCAATGAGTATGACCTCGTGGTTCTCGATCTGATGTTGCCCAAGCTGGCAGGTCCTGTTCTCCTCGAGCGCTACCGCCAATCGGGACACGAAACTCCGGTATTGATCCTGACCGCGCGGGACGACAAACGATCAATCATTAATCTGCTCAATGGCGGAGCCGACGACTATCTTTCCAAGCCTTTCGATTTGGGAGAACTGTTGGCGCGAGCCAAAGCGCTCGTCCGGCGCGGAAAAGGCAAGCCGCAGCCGGTGTTCGCTGTCGGGGATCTCGAAATCAATTGGGCTGACCGTACCGTTAAGAGAGCCGGAAAACCCGTGGAACTTGTGCCCATGGAATACCGTGTGCTCGAGTACCTGGCGAGCCGTTCGCGGGCCGTCGTCTCCAAGACTGAACTCTTGGAGCACCTCTACGACTACAACTGGGAGAAGTTTGGAAATGTAATTGAGGTCTATATTTCAGGATTACGCAAGAAGATCGATTCCAATTCTGGAACAAAACTCATTCATACTCTGCGTGGGCACGGATACGCTCTGCGCGTCGAAGCGAACGCGGAGACCAATCGATGAAGAACTCGCTCCGGAAACAGATCATAGTCTCGGTCCTAGTTTCCCAGTTGCTCCTGGCAATCGGGCTGACGCTCGCCATTGTGCTTTATAGCCGCGCCCAGCTCCGGTCGGATTTCAACATCATGTTGGAGGGACGGGTCAATACCGTGTTGGCTGTGATTCATGACGCCGAAGATGTGTCAAAAACGCTTGTCGTTGAGCCGAAACGATTGAATATTCCGGCCAGGGACCTGGTCGAGGTGTGGGACGAGAACGGCAGTCTGATTTGGCGGTCCCCGAATTGGAACGGAGCTCCAGCTGCCGTAGTGGCCGGCAACGCTTCTACCTTTGAACTGGACCGAGAGCACGGTCCATATCGCGGAGTGGTTGTGCACAAAGCCACCATCTTCGATGAGGAAGACAATCCTGCGAATCCGCTAAGGAAGGTCACGATCGTTTACGCTGCATCGACTCGAGAACTTGACCGACGCATTTTGAAGATTGGGACCCTCGCAACCGGCGCCAGCTTGCTCCTCTTGTGTCTCGCGGGATTGTTTGCCTCCTACGGTGTATCCAAAGGGCTATCCCCGATGCAGGAACTGGCGAAGGCGGCGGCGGACGTTTCTATCCGGAATTGGAGTTTCAATCCCCCGCAAGAGGCAAGAACGAAGCGGGAATTATCCCCGTTGGTGGACGCGCTGGAAGTAACCATTGCCAGCCTGCAGCGAGCGTTTGATCGCGAGCGCGAGTCTACAGCAGACGCTGCACATGAGCTTAAGACCGCGGTGGCAATTCTGAAATCGTCGTTACAACTTCTGATCTATCAGCCGAGGTCCATCGATGACTACCAGAAGGGTTTGGCCCATGCCCTAGAGGACTGTGATCGTTTGGAAGCGCTGGTTTGTGGCACACTAAGCGTGGCTCGCGCGCAGCGCTGGGCAGAAGAAGGAAAGTCCGACGATATTCAGTGCATCGATGTGGTAAACAGTTGCGAGCAGTCTGTTGCTGATCTGCATGCTCTGGCGCAGTCGCGGAGCGTGGAATTGCGGTGCCTGGCGAATAATGCAGATGAATGCGTGGTCAGAGCCAGTCCAGCGGACCTGCAAACGGTCTGGGTGAACCTACTACAGAACGCCATCCAACACAGTCCGCCCGGCTCAACAGTTTCCTTGCGAGTGTCGGCTTCTCATCCGGATAATGCGTTGATCGCGGTCGAAGACGCGGGTACAGGAATACCTGCGGAACATTTGCCTCATGTATTCGAGCGTTTTCACCGTGGTGACCCGTCGCGTTCCCGCGCTACCGGCGGTTTTGGGCTCGGACTATCGATATGCAGAGCGATCGTTGAGGCTTACGATGGGCGTATCGAAATCAAGACTACCGACGGCGCGGGTACACGTGTCTTTGTTTCTCTTCCCACACTGACGAAGGTTTCTTCATAGGAACAGCGCTGCCTAGACCAGGATATTCTCCGGCGGGTGCTAATGGGTCGGCTGGATCTTATCCAGGCCCATGCGTGTTGGATTGGCGTTGGGGTGAGTCAGGTACCACCAGGTCCGGGAGAAGTGTGGACACGAGTGTGTTTTCAGAACGAGTGGCGGAGAAGGTGGTTGCGTGAAATCGAAGCTGTCGAGCATATCGTTGGCCTTCTGGTCCCGTTCAGTCAGAGGTGCCAGGTAAAAACGCTTCTCGACAAACGAGAGCAATGACGAAAACTCGTAGTGCGTGTGGCTGACCGTTCCCTTGCGGGCGTAGGGAGAAATAATCAACAAGGGGACGCGTGGACCCAACCCGAATTTATCGACCGGGGGTGGGGAGACATGGTCATAGAAACCTCCGAAATCATCCCAGGCTATGAATACTGCGGTTGACGCCCAGTCTGGGCCCTCCATCACGGCATTCAATTGTTCGACGCTCCAGTTCTCTCCCTGGCAGGTGCTGAAGGGTGGGTGCTCACTGTTCTCGCCAGTCACCAGCCAGCTCACCGCCGGCAACCGGCCGTTGCGAGCATCTTCGACAAACTGTGCATCTGGAACTACCTTGCTGGTCCACAGCGGACCGTTGCGGATATGTTTGATGGCGTCGAGGGTTGACCATATATAACCAAACTGGCCACGCGTGGGAGCGTAATATTTCCAGCTGACGTGCGCTGCTTCGAGCCGATCGGCCAGCGTTGGGAGGTCGAAACACGGCGGTTGCTTGGAAATCTCTCCTTTGGAGTCCATTACGTCCACTAATTCGTCCGGGTCTGCGTCGCAACCCCAGATCTCCCCCTTTGGTCGGGGGTTGCTGATCACTCCTCCCGACTGGGCGGCCACCGTGTAGAGATGATTGGGGAAACTGGGCCCCCGCAGCGAAGAAAACATGTGATCGGCCAGGACAAAATTGCGCGCATAGGCGAAGTAGTTCGGGATGTCGGACTCCCGCATCTGGGTGTAGGAGAGCATTTCTCCGTCCACGTTCCCATTCACCACCAGGTCGAAGCCGTCCATCTTGTTTCCGTCGACTGCCTTGATCGCATCCTCCCAACTATGACCAATGTCAAATGGCATTTGATCTGGAGTACGAGTGAGCGGTACTACCTCGCCCTTGGACGTCCTGCCCGTCATGGCGCCGTCGGCGCCGGGAAAAGTGCCAAAGTAGGTATCGAAAGAACGATTCTCCTTGATGATGAAGACAATATGCTCGATCTTCTCCAGCCCCTCGACATTCGAATTGGCGTCTCTTTGCTCGGTCCTCGCATCGCTCCTTGGCGGCCGGCTGCAAGCGGTCGTGAACCACAAGGCGATTGAGGCGACGATCACCCCTGCGAACGTTGCAAACGCTGCCCGCATCGGAACACAAACGTTGATTGGTACGAATCCCGCACTCCAAAGCCACGACAGCTTTCTCATGGTTCACTCCGCGCTGCGCAAAGCGCGCTGGATGAAACATCGCGATGGTCGGCCCCGTCAGACGAGGATCACGTGAGAAGTGAAGAAGGCTCGCCGCAGACGAGCCCGCCGTTTGGTTAGGCAAGAAGGGAAAATGGCGGCGCGCGGCCCGGAGAAGCAGTCGAGCAGGCTGTTAGAAATACTTCCGGGTTGGCGATTACAATGCACCCGCAAATCTGATTACACCGCAGGCCTTGGAGTGTGGAGTTCAGCTCCGCCGAGGGAGTGTTTGAACCTCCCGCTGCGAAACAATGGTTGCCAGCTCGATTGAGGGTCCTCTTGCCAGGACTCGATTCCTCGAGCACCTGGCGCATTGCATTCAAATCATCGGTGGCCGAGATGATGGGAAAGAGCAGAAACAGCAAGCAGGAAAGCGCCAGCATAGACTGTGGCGACCTGGAACGAGACTGTCGCAGCCAGAAGCAAAATGCTAGCGGGACCAGCAGCAGCCAGCACAGATTGAGCAGCAGCTCCAAGTATCTATTTCCTGATACGCAAAAGACTAGGTAGGTTAACCTTAAGCCGGGATTAAGATATGGAATTATTTCTTCGACAGTGCGGGCGGATATTTGACCCGTACGGGGTTCATCGCGCAGGGATTAGCATCTTTGATCGATAGGAAAAACAAGAATCCAATTCTAGGGGTCAGCGAAGCAAAGAAATGATGGGTTGTACCGGCGGCGGATCGCCCAAGATGAGGTCAAAGGGCCAACGTGACGTATGACGGTCAGTCATCATCAGTTTCGTGGCCTGCTCAGCGTTCACTCACGTTACGACCTACAGACTCGCCAAGTCGCCTTACGCGCCCCTCTACAACGGAGGCACCGAGGGCTTTGTTTGTCTCCACCGCCGCTCCGATTGCTTCTACCGGGTGGAACGATTCAATTCTCGGGTGGGCCTTTCATCCCGCTGTGGACCAGCGCTTTTCACGGCGCACTGCTATCGCCTGGATAGCGACCGTTGATTTAGGAACCGCCGCAGCTGCGTGCAGCATCAATCAATCAATCGGCAATGCCAACCGCTTGACCGTCGCCGCCCTGTTCGTTGTAGTGCTCAATTCGAAAACCAGCCGTTCTAAGCTCCTCTTCCACTTCGTCGCGAGCGAATCGATGGACATAACGACGCCATTCGAGATGGTCACCGAGACTCAAGAGTTCCCTGTCCCCAAAGAAACGGCAAAGTCTGGCCGTTCGGTAGACAACGTGGTCGCGCGAGTCGGAAAGTCGGGTGAAGAATGAGATTAGCAATGGCGAGTGCGGCAAAGCTCGCTGGCGCAGAGATTGAAGGAAGGCAATCCTGCGCAGCCTCGTTGGTATGTGCGTATATGCACTCCAACCTACGATCAGACCATCGTAAACTGGAGGACCAGAAGGAACCGCATCTGGTGGACAATAGGTGACGTATTTAGATTCACCGAGTTGGCCAAAAATCTCTTGGCTAGCACGCACGAGTGGCAGACTGCTTTCGAATCCTTCTGCGTCGAACCCGACCTTTCGCAGAGCGAGAATCTCGCGGCCGGCTCCTGCCGCTGCAACGAGGATGCGCGACTCTCGTCGAAAGTAGCGGTCTAGTAGTGGTGGCTCCCAGTCGAAAAAGCCGCTCAGATTGTGTGCGGTCGATGCGTAGAATTGAGACTCGTCAAAGTGCTTCGCTGTAACAGCGTTAAGGTCATCGGCACTCAGGCAGCCGAGCCAAACACCCTCATGCACGGCCGTCATCACCCCAACGACACGATTGAACCAGCGATCCGCGTGATCAAAACACTTTATCCGGAATTCTCGTGCGGGAAGCATCTGATCGACACCGACATTCCCTTTTATCGTGAAACTCCTGTGCCCAGAACTCTCCATCGAAGCCTATCTGTGGGAGGTTCGTAGATACAAGGCCATCATACGAAAGGGCGCAAGCCGGTCAATGAATGTAAACGCCCGTTCTCAACAGTCGACTCGTTTACCACGAGGCCGCCACCTTTTTGCCGCGTGCCAGGAGCACTCCCAATGGTTGTAAAGGACCGCAGGAAATGGTCCTTTTCCTTCCGGCTTGTACAACGTTCCCTGAAGAGTGATCTCTCTCGTCATCGGAACCACCATAACCGAACCGTTTGTTTTAACAACCGAGACCCGGTGCTTTAGCCCGCCTCGGACGATCCGATCTCGCCTATTTTCTGGACGAAAACCGTAACCGATAGCGATTCTGAGGCGGAAACCAACTCTGTCCCACCCAGCCTTTGTGGAGTATCCTTCTTTTGGAGCCGCCGGATTGTTTCGAGGTTGAAAATCAACAGCCAGGCTTCTGGGTAGGTCTTCTGCAGGCAGTCGCATACAGGCAATAGCTAAGGAGCAGCGCGTATGTCATGGTGTAAGCGCCTACTAGTCTTTCCCTGCTTCGCTGTACTTTGGTCTCCGCCGCAGCTTCTCTTCGCGCAAACACCCCCACCGGTATGGGCGGAACTCGTCCAGCCCTTGGACGCCAGGAAGGTCAAAGCCGGAGATCCGATTCTGGCGAAGCTGGCCTTGGCCTGGAAGAGTCCTTCTTGCGATTTGCGGCAGGGGGCGATCATTCAAGGCCATGTGGTGACCCAAAAGGCCCATTCCAAAACCGAGAAGACGTCAGAAATCGGCGTCATCTTTGACGCTGGCCAGTGCGGTGGCCTTGATATGAAGCCATTGCTTCTGATCGTTGCTGCGGTGGTGGCTCCGTCTCCAGCCCGCGATTCCGATTTTCCCTACGCAGAGGACCTGCAACCGTTGAATTCGGCGGTAGGTGTCAGCTTGAACTCCAACGTGCGGAGTATCAGCCAGGCGTCAGCGACCGTCTTCTTCGAACCGCGGCGCGCCAAAGCTTCGAGTCCGGTGAAGCCGGGACAGGTGGTCGGAATTCCTCATCTTGCGATCTCGGTGGGACAAGGCACAGATGGTGCTTCCATCCTCTCCTCTACCGGACACAATGTGCAGCTCCGCGCTGGCACGCAGTTCGCACTTGTTCCGAATCTTAGAGCCGAGACCAATGAAAAAGGAGACGCCAAGAGTACTAATCCCAACGCAGCAACTAGGAACCCCGCTCCAGAGGCAGCCGAACCCCCTCCTCCAAACATTGCGGACGAGAGGGAGGTCTGCGTCGCTCCCGACTGTACCGTGGTCCTCGCGGACAGTCACGTGGACCAAGAAATTAAAGGCGCACAGATCACTCTTCCCTTGAAAGGACTAGGGTACCTCCCTCCGTCGGCAGACCGGGAAATGTCCGGCTTCAATTACGATGCGAGCATTGCTTACTTGGGCCCGACCCAGTTTCTCTTCACCTTCAACCCGCACATCCTCGTCCCCCGCAGTGGGGCAGAAGCAAACCTCTCCCGCAAACTTCGCATCGTGCGCGCCGTGCTCATCGATCTTAAGAAAAAAGAGATCGTGAAGACGGTAGATTGGCGCGTCCCAGACTCCGGGCGTTATCTATGGCCAATCGGAGAGAACCAGGTCCTGGTTCATGTAGGTCAGGAATTGCGCGTTTACGGCCCCGGACTTCAGCTGCGCAACCAGATTTCCCTGGGAGGCCCACTCGCGTTTGTGCGGATTTCCCCGGCGTCGCAATATTTCGCCGCAGGCATTCTTCACGAGCTGCACTCGCGCGAAATCCATCGCCAGCTGGAAGAAGCCGAACTCCGCGAACCGGAAGAAGATGTCGAAATTCGGCTGCTCGATTCGCAATTCAGGCTGTTGACATCGATCATGCGTTCTTCCCGCGTCCCGCCGCCGGTCTTGCTGAACGAAGGTGAGGTCCACATCTCCAGCATTGGCCGAAACCATTGGCGAATCGTGGAGAATAGTTGGGCTGGACAGCGGCGCGCTCTCGCCGTCGCTACTTCAACCTGTGTGCCACAAGCAGAGAGTGTGCCGGGAAACTTGCTGTTCGTGGTGGGTTGCGACCAGCAAACAGGCAACCGATGGTACCGCATCCTCCACGGCGACGGTAAGGTCGTGCTCAAGGGTTGGTCTCCCTCTTCAGAACTCGAGCAAACCGCGGGCGGAAACGTCGGCGGCAATGCGTTCGCTATCAGAATTGCGGAAGCGACCCGATCGCGGCTATTGCAGTCGGTTTTCAAACCGTCAGATCTGAAGAGTGCGCGGGTGACGATCTACCGGGCAAAGAATGGACGTCGCATTTTTTCCATTGGCCTTCCGGACCCAGTGCCTGCGGTACAAACGTTCGCGATTTCTCCGCTTGAGGACCAGGTGGCCCTGCTCAAGGCTGGCGAGATCGCTTTTTATCGAGTCCCGGCTGCTGAGTGACGCGGCCCGCGTGAGTCCTGGAGAGCACCCGTTCTCGATCCAAAGAGCGCAATGCAGCTTCGTTGTCTGCTTTCACGCTGCTTGGGAGCTTCCGCATCCCTGCCGTCGTGAAGTGCCCGACAGCGCCACTCGCATCAACTGCGAACCAGTCCCAATCCCGCGTCACTTCATCAACTGTAGTGATTTCGGTCATCGAGGCACTGGCCCGCCAAGTATAAAGCCAAGACGCCTCTGTCAACTGACGAAAACAGTCAGTACTTTATCGCAGGACCCGCCGAGCAGGACCCGCCGTGGGGACTCTTGCGTCGTATTGCGGCTACCGGGTGGAGCGAACCAGTTCCCGGGCGGGAGTTTCGCCCGCTGAAGTCCGGCAGCCTTTCACGGGGCATTTTTTCACTAATTACCACCTCGGGCATATACTTTGGTCGTTATGAGAACCACTGCATCCATCCACCTGAAAAGCGATTTGGCT
>Ga0210399_10001048_pt1 | contig 21662 bp, 12 predicted proteins | sample IncBWC14MmetaG_FD_150865 | JGI IMG/M metagenome (GOLD analysis project Ga0210399, IMG submission 150865) | Forest soil microbial communities from Barre Woods Harvard Forest LTER site, Petersham, Massachusetts, United States - Inc-BW-C-14-M | ecosystem: Environmental > Terrestrial > Soil >... | reverse complement strand
TTGATGAATGACGTGCCTGTCGAGGTGGACACCACGGTCACTTTAGTGTTTCCCCCTCCTGATAAACCAGGACCACCCTTCGCAAACAAGTAACCCCGCTCAAAGGTTCTGCTTCGCAACTACAGTTCCAGCGGCGTTTTCACAAGCTGAGCGACAGCGGATCCGAGCCTTGTAAAATCGCGGACATTCCAAGTGAGCTAGTGCACGGTTACTGTAAGGACCTGAGTCGCATTTGGCAGTACTCCGTTGCTCGCAGTTACGGTCAACGAATACGTGCCCGCAGTTCCTCCTGCCGGGGTCCCAGAAATCGTCGCCGTGCCGTTGGAATGCGGCGTAAATGAGAGCCCCTTCGGTAATGTTCCCATTTTCGTTACGCTCACAGTTGGGAATCCACTCGTGGTAATAGTGAACGTTGGACCACTAACGCCTACGGTGAAGGACGCGCTATTCGCACTGGTGATAGCGGGCGGCTGATTTGCGGGATTTACGGTGAGCGTGAAGGACTGGGTCGCCTTAGGGGAGACGCCGTCCGTAGCTGTGATGGTGAAGGTATATTTCCCGCCGGTGCCGGCCGCGGGCGTACCGCTCAAGGTCGCGGTGCCATTTCCATTGTCGACAAACGTCACACCGGACGGCAGCTTTGCCGTTGCAGAAATCGAAAGGTGCGGATTCGGGATGCCGGTTGTGGTGACCGTAAAGCTTCCAGGGACTGCCACCGTAAATTGGGTCTTATTTAGGCTGGTGATGGCGGGAGCAACGCCCAGGGTCAACGTAAACGCCTGCTGAGCGGAACCCAGTGTGTTCGTAGCCGTAAGCGTAATGGGATAGGTGCCGCTCGCCGAACTCGTTCCGCTGAGCGTGGCGGTCCCATTCGTGTACGTGGTGAATGCTATGCCGGTGGGCAGCGCGCCCGATTCGGTGATCACGGCTGCGGGGAATCCGCTCGTCTTAATCGTAAAGGTGGTGGCAGTATTGATCGCGAAGACCGTGCTGGCGGAGCTGGTAAACATTGGAGCCTCACCCACCGTCAACGTAAACTTCTGTGTGGCATTGGGCTTCACGCCGTTGCTGGCCGTGATGGTGAAGCTGTAATTTTGCATTTTCGCTGCGGGAGTTCCACTGAGCGTCGCCGTACCATTTCCGTTGTCCACGAAGGTGACGCCCGCTGGTAGAGTTGGTGACTCTGTTGTCATCGAGATCGTGATTTTGGGTGTCGGCGTGCCAGTTGTGGTCACGGTGAAGGAACTGGAGACACCGATCGGGAAGGCGGTGCTGGAAGCGCTGGTAATGGCCGGGGCCGGGCTCGTCCCGGAGACGGTTAGCGTTGCGGGCAAAGTCGTGGCCGAACCCGCGGTGTTTGTAAAGACAGCGCGGTACTGGTTGCCGTTCATGGAGGCGGCCACTGCCGTAAGCATGAGTGTGGTCGAAGTGGCTCCGCTGATGTTGGTGAACACCGCGCCTCCGTTGGTGCTGAACTGCCACTGTACGGTCGGCGTAGGATTGCCCGTCGCCGCCGCCGTGAACGTTACGCTTGATCCCAGCGGCACGGTCTGGCTCACCGGGTTTGTCGTTACCACCGGAGTGGAATTGGCAGAGTTCACTGTCAACGTTGCCGCGGTGCTGGTGGCCGAACCGACCGAGTTGGTGAACACTGCCAGGTACATGTATCCGTTCTGCGACGTGATTACTCCCGTCAGGGTGAGTGTGGTCGAAGTCGCACCCGGTATGCTCGCGTAGGACGTGCCTCCATTTATGCTGACTTGCCACTGCACGGTAGGCATGGGGTTGCCGGTCGCCGCCGCCGTGAACGTCACGTTCGATCCAGCCGTCACGTTCTGGCTCACCGGGTTCGTGGTGACGGTTGGCGCCGAATTCACGGTCAGGGTAGCCGCACCCGTGGTGGCTGATCCGACCGAGTTCGTGAACACCGCCTGATAGAGGTAGCCATTCTGCGAAGCGGTTACGCCAGTCAGCGTAAGCGTTGTCGACGTTGCACCCGCCAGGTTCGTGTACGACGCTCCTCCGTTCGCGCTCACCTGCCACTGCACGGTAGGCGTAGGATTGCCCGTCGCCGCTGAGGTGAACGTTACGTTCGACCCTGCGGTCACGGTCTGGCTGGCTGGCGACGTCGTTACCGATGGAGCGAAATTCACGGTCAGCGTAGCTGCGGTTGTGGTCGCCGAGCCGACGCTGTTCGTGAAGACCGCCTGGTACTGGTTGCCATTCATAGATGCGGTCAGCCCGGTCAGCGTGAGCGTGGTCGAAGTGGCGCCGCTAAGGTTGGTGAACGATCCGCCGCCTGCGCTGACCTGCCACTGTACGGTAGGCGTGGGATTGCCCGTGGCTGCCGAGGTGAACGTTACGTTCGACCCTGCGGTCGCCGTCTGGCTCACCGGGTTTGTCGTGACGCTGGGAAGCGTCGGAGTCTCCTCGGCTACGGTAAAGGGAGAGAGCGAAGAAACGCTGCCGTGAATGATGCTGCCCGATAGCAGCGTCGTGATGTCTGTCCATGCGCCGGCCACTGGGTCGTAGTGAAGCAGGTGCGGCGTGGTCGTAAACGTTGTTCCAGTAAAATCGATGCTCATGGTGATCAGCCCGGAATAACCCGCCGTGGTGGAGAGGTTGTAGTAGATGATCGGGGATCCGGCGGTGAACCCGACGGGCAGCGCCGGGCCCGAGCTGGTCGTCGTAAGGCTCGTGTAACCCGCTTTAGAAACGGTTGCAAACGTGAGTGTCACGGGCGTGGTTTTTTTGGAGGTGTCAATCGGAGTGACGACAACACTCGCGCCCGTCGGGGTGTCTGTCACCGTCAGAGTGAACGCCTGCGTCGCGTTCGGCGAGGTTCCGTTCGATGCAGTCACGGTAATCGCGTAAGTTCCGCCGGTTCCCGTTGCCGAAGTGCCGCTCAGCACGCCGGACGAAGACAACGTCACGCTGCTCGGTAGCGCACCCACTTCAGAGAATGTTGCTGCCGGGTAGCCGGTCGCCGTGAATGCAAAGGAACCCGCTGAGCCCACGGCAAAGGTCGTAGCAGCAGCGCTGCTGAACGCGGGCGCCTGGTCCACGGTCAGTGTGAAGTTTTGGTTGTAGGAGGAGACCGCATTCGTAGCGGTTACGGTTATCGTGTAAACGCCTCCCGAGGTGGCGGGCGGAGTGCCGCTCAACACGCCGGAGGAAGACAACGTTACATTGCCCAACAACGTTCCCGTTTCGGAGAACGTCGGTGCCGGGTAGCCCGTCGCGGTCAACGAGAACGATCCCAGAGTGCCCGCGGTGAACGCGGTGCTCGCAGCACTCGTGATGCTCGGCGCCTCATTCACAGTCAACGTGAAGGCTTGCGTCGCGTTAGGGGAGGTGCCGTTCAGCGCCGTAATCGTGATGTTGTAAACGCCTCCGCTTCCTGCGGCAGCGGTTCCCGAGAGCACGCCTGCCGGAGATAGAGTCACTCCGGTCGGCAATGTGCCGGATTCGGTGAACACCGCTGCGGGGTATCCGGATGCGGTCGCCGTAAACGATCCGGAGCTACCGACCACAAACGTCGTAGTCGCGGCGCTCGTAATTGTCGGGGGTTGATTCACGGTGAGCTGTGCCGAAGCCGTAGCGGACAAATAATCCGCCGTGTCCGTGGGCGCGAAAGTAACAGAAAGCGTCTGCGTTCCGGGATTTGGAACGGTGCCCGCCGGCGGGGTGTAAGTGAACGTGCCGGCAATTGTATTGTTCGACGCATCTACCGCCGTTGCGTCCAATTGAGTCGCGCTGAGCGCAGTTCCGTAGAGAATTGGAGCCGGCGACGGCCAGTTGATGAGCGGCGTGAATGGAGAGCAGATCACACCCTGGATCTTGATCACTTGTCCGCCGATGTTACTAACGTTAACCATCGCAAACAGGTTGTTGTTGACGTCGAACGCGATCCCATTGGGGGCCGCCGTATTTACCGCCGTGGAGTACGAACCGTTCGGCGTGATCCGCAAGATTTGGCCGGCGTCGTAGTAGGAGGCAAAGAGATTTCCAAAAGCGTCAAACGCCAGCGATGCGGGCTCGTTGATGCCCGGGTCGAGGAAGACGGAATAGTTTTGTCTGTATATCGCAACATCGGCCGCAGCCACCTCAAAAATCTTGGTGCCGGTGCCGCTGCTGCCGCTTCCGCCGAAGCCGGCGATGAAGAGGTCGCCGCTTTGGTCAAAGGCGAGCCCGTAAGGCGCCGCAGTGGGGTCCGGAGCAGTCCAGACGGTGCCCAGGAACGCCCCCGCTGGGCTGAAAGCGTACACGCTCTGGTCCGTCCACGAAGAAACGTAGATGTTCCCATTCCAGAAGGCGATTCCGGTTGGGTTGTTCACGCCAATGGGTTCAGACCACGCGCCCGTACCCGGGTTGTATTGCCAGATCGCATTGTAGGCCGTCGCCTGGGTATAAGCCGTGTTTTTGTAGCCGATCCCATCAGCCACGTAGAGGCTGCCGTTATAAAACGCAACCGCCGTTACTTCCCCGAACCCGCCTGGTGGCGTAAGCAGCGTTTGCGTTAAGCCGTCCGCGCTAATCATCAGGACCGCCGGCGTCGCTCCTGGAAAGTAGCCGCTCGAGGCCGTCTGGAATGGGAATGGATTCAGGGCAACATAAACATTTCCAGCCGGATCGGTCGTGATACCCGCGCCCTCTCCGCCGAAAAACGGAAACGCTCCATTCGCAGTACCCGTGTAGCTCGAGGTGACGAAGACCGAGGAGGTGATGTTTGCAGGGCATGGCGCCGGATGGACAACAATGTTGAACGACTGGCTCACTGGCGTGGCCGCTCCGAAGTTGCTGTCGCCGGGTTGAGTTGCCGTGATTGTGCACGATCCCGCACTAGTGATCGTGACCATGTTTCCTGTGATCGTGCAATTCCCGGAGGCAGTTAAAGCGACAGAGAGACCGGACGACGCGGTCGCACTTACCGCGAACGGCGCGTCGTCAACGAAGTGTCCCGGGATCGGGGCGAGCGATATCGACTGGAATCCGGTCACGGTCAATGTAATTGCCTGAGTAATTGAATTCAGCGCGTTCGCCGCCGTAATCGTCAGATTGTAGGTTCCATTGGTTCCAGTCGCGGGCGTCCCAGTAATCGAGGCGAATCCGCCGCCATAGTCGGTGAACGTCAATCCGCTCGGCAGGGTGCCGGCGGTTAGGGTAATTGCCGGAGCCGGTGTGCCAGACGCCCCAATTTGGAAAGAACCGGCTTGCCCGACGTAGAAGGTGGTCGCGCTGGCGGCGAAGATCGAAACGGGCGTAGCCACCGCCTCCTGTATCGAGGCACTCGAGATGCCCACGAACGTGGTGTTCCCTGGGACGAACACGGCTGCGATCGCATGGAGACCGGCGGTCGGTGCTGTCTGCGCGTAGGAGGCACTCGATCCGGAGAGGGGTACAGAAGCGAGCAGAGTCTGCCCATCGTAGAACTGCACGGAGCCGACAACATTCCCAGCGATAGGCGACGTCACGGTCGCGGTGTACGTCACGTTGCCGCTTTCCCAAAGGATCGGATTGCTGCTCGAGCTCAGAGAAACCGTGGTGTTCGCTACGCCGATGCCGACCATCGGGAACTGCTCGCTAGCAACCTGAGCGGTTATATTGTCCGTGCTCGTTGCGAGGATAAACGCCGTTCGCGCGCCCAGGGCCGAAGGAAGGAGCGAAGTAGTGAAGGTGCAAGTCCCGCCCGCGCTGATCATCGTGTTGGAACAACTATCCCCGGAGATTTGGAAATCCGAGGCGTTGGCTCCGACGAGTTGCAGCGGACCGATCGTTTGGGCATCCACGCTTCCATTGGCAATTGTGACGAGTGTCGTGCTGCCGGCGGAGGTTCCCACGGGCTGAGTGACAAACCATACAGAATTTGCATTGATACTGAGCGGAGCCGTGTCCCCCGCCTGCACGACGACCGCGTCAAGTCCCGTCACGTCATTATTGTTAACGGCGGTTACGTTGAAATCGATCGTGCCGTTCGGAGAGAGTGTTGTGTAGGGAGTGATTGGATTCGACGAGAGTGGGCCGAACGAGTTGATGGAGTAAGACGGAGACGAGACGATGGTCGAATTGATTATGGTCAGGCCCGTAGCGCTCGTCGGGCCGCTGAAGTCCAAGCCCGACCAGATCCCGAATACCAGATATTGCCCAGAAAAGAGTGCCGTCCAGCGCACGTCTGCGGTAAGGGGGGAGCCAGTAGGACCTGGCTGCAACCCCAGTCCATTGGGAGGAATCACGGCGCAGCAAAACGGCGTAAGGGTCGATGCTCCGCCGTTGTGGATAATGTCAGGATCCAATCTCGGAGAGTCATAAAGGGGATTCGTCACCCAGAAGTCGAGACCGTAAGGCGAAGCCAAATTGGCGATAAAGTCTGTAGCGGCCACGTTCGGACGGGAGGAAAGCGGCGCGAACGGGATGCCGCTACTCAACGTCCCCATGTCCCCGTAGCTCCAGGGTCCACGGTTTACCGTGGGCGAAAAGTCAGCCGCCGCATTCATGGAGGGCCCCGTTCCGTGGACCCTGATCACCGCCACATTCCCATCACTTGTAGAATTGCCGTTAGTGACGACTGTGATCACATCGCCCTGGGGTGTGACCGCCAGTCCGTTGGGCGCGTCGTCGGCTGAACCACCTCCGGGAAACACAGCGATGGATGTGCCGTTCGGAGCAATCCGGACGATCTTAAGCGCATTGTAGTAGCCGATGTACAGGTAATCGTTCGAGTCAAACGCGAGGGAGGTGGGTCCTGTATATTGGTTGCCCCCTTGGGTGTCCGAAAAGAAAGCTCCGCTTGGATCGGCCGCCAGGGAGTCGAAGTAAACGGTGCTCGTGCCAGTCAACGATGCGCGAAAAATCTTGGTGCCGTTGGCTATGCCGAACCCGCAGATGTAGAGGTATTGCTGAAGCTGGTCAAAGGCGATGGCATAGGGCGCCGCTGTTGAATCCGTAGTTGTCCAGAATATGTTGCCCGACCCAAACGACTGGCTCGCCGAGTTATACGGATATTCGTAGACTGTCTTGTCGTCCCATGAAGCGACGTACAAGTTTCCAGACGAATCAAAAGCGATGCCGGTCGGATTGTTAACGCTCGTCACGATCTGTGACCACGTACTTGAGCTGGGTATGTACTGCCAAATGAGGTTCCGCGCTGGGAGCGGATTTGTGCCGGTATAGCTGCCGCTTCCATCGGCCGCATATAGATTTCCGTTATAAAAGGCGAGGGCGGTCACATTGCCGAAGTAGCCCGACGGTGCCGGAAGCGTGGATATCGTGCCATTCGAATGAATCACCACGATCTGAAGGGCTTCCGCGAAGTAGATGTCACCGCTGCCGGCATCGTAGGCAAGTCCGGGGGCCTGACCGGGGTTATAGTTGATTAGCGTTCCGCCATTCAAGGCGGTGTTGAAGAGTTCCGCATGGGTAATGAGCGTCCCTGGAGCACCCGCCGGTGGAGCCGCAATACCCTGTTGGGCCGCGGCCGCGATCGGAAAGCATGCCGCAAATAGAGCAGACATCAAACAGGCGCACAGCCACGTCTTCAGAGTTCTCATGACTCCTCCTCGGCGGGGGTGAGTACGAACACGTGCTCGCAGCAAATGGCAGCGGCGCTGCGCACGCGGCTGCTTCCATTGTTGGCTGCCCATGGTTTCGCTCCTCTTTTCCATTCGCTTCACAGAAATCTTGCTGGGAGTCCTAACTATTTCCGCCCTCTGCTTGTTTCGCGAAATGTGCAATCCCGCGACCCGGCGAGGACGCGACTCGTTCCTACATCTACAAGCGAATTTCAGGGAGAAAGTGGCTCACGCAAACCAAAAGAATCCACCTGGAACGGTGTTTTCTTGACAAGCTGAAGGGGCTTCCTTTGTTGCCAGGTTGCTCTGGCGCAAGCTTCAGAGCCTAAGGGACCCAGGATTGTTGACTTTGTAACCACACTCGAGCTATCTTCCGGGCACGTCCTCGCATTAACTTTTTCTTGGGTGGAACTGAATGCAGCCCTCCTCCGATCCGGTGAGCGAATTGCTGTCTAAATGGCCACCTGAGGAGCGGGAATTACTGCAAGCTTTGATACCGCTGGTGTACGGCGAGCTGCGGCGACTGGCGCATCATTACCTCCGAGACGAACGCCCTGGGCACACCCTACAAACAACAGCGCTGGTGCACGAAGCGTATCTGAGGCTCCAAGAAAAGGGGTCAGCGCGATTTGAGAACCGCGCCCATTTCTTCGCTATGGCGGCTCAGTTAATGCGGCAAATCCTAGTCGACCAAGCGCGGGGTCGGCGCGCGGCCAAGCGTGGCGGCGGAAACCAAAAGGTAACCCTCGATGATGCCTGCGGCCTCATGAAGGGGCGTGCGGTCGATGTAATCGCTTTGGATGATGCATTGAATGGTTTGGCACGGCTGGATCCGCACCAGAGCCGCATCGTGGAATTGCGTTTCTTTGGCGGGCTGTCAATTGAAGAAACGGCTGAGGCCTTGGGGGTCTCGCCGGCAACGGTGAAACGGCATTGGTCCACGGCGCGACTGTGGCTCTACCAAGAAATGAGCGGGCAGGAAAAAGCATGAATCGCGAAAGATGGACGCAAGTTCGGGATCTGCTGACCAGCGCAATGGAACTGGAGCCTGCGCAGCGCACGGAATTTCTGCAGGAACGATGCTCCTCCGATCAAGAGCTGCGACGCGAGGTCGAACGTCTGCTAAGCGTCGAAGGGAAGATTTCTTCCGACTTCCTGGGATCCGAAGCGTTGGAAGAGGCGGCTTCACGGGTTATTTCCCGGGGCGACGACAGTTCACTGCCGCCTGGAACGATGCTTGGCCCCTATGAGGTAGAGGCACTTTTAGGCAGCGGTGGCATGGGTGAGGTATTTCGTGCACGCGACACGCGCCTGGACCGGACGGTGGCGATCAAAGTTCTTCCCGGGAACATGTCGCCTGACCCGTTGCGGCGCCAACGCTTTGAGAGAGAGGCCCGAGCGATCTCGGCCTTGCAGCACCCGAACATCTGCACGTTGTACGACGTAGGAATGCCGGGAACGGTGCAGTACCTGGTGATGGAGTACCTGGAGGGTGAGACGCTGGCGGCCCGTCTGCTGAAAGGTCGGCTGCCGCTGGACTTGATTTTGCGCTATGCAACGGAAGTGGCTGATGCACTGGAGCTAGCGCACAAAAGAGGCATCATCCATCGCGATCTGAAACCGGGGAACATTTTCTTGACCGCGCACGGCGAAGGCAAGGTGCTTGATTTTGGCCTCGCAAAACTAGAAGGGGCACATCCCGCGGAGAATTCACCAACTATGCTGACGAGCGATTCAAAGTCGTTGACCACGCCGGGAGCAGCGGTCGGTACAGTGGCATACATGTCGCCGGAGCAGGCGCGAGGAGAGGAGTTGGATGCGCGCACCGATATTTTTTCACTAGGTGCGGTTATTTACGAGATGGCGACAGGGCGTTCAGCGTTTCCGGGGAAGACCTCGGCGCTGGTGTTCAAGGCGATATTGGACGAGACTCCGAAACCGCCAACCGAAGTAGAGTCGTCGCTGCCGCCGCAACTGGATCAGATTGTCGAGAAGGCGCTGGAGAAAGACCGCGATCTGCGCTACCAGAGCGCCGCTGGCTTGCGGGCGGACTTGCAACTGCTGAAACGGGATACCGATTCCGCCAGAATCGCTGCCCGGCCTGTAGCGCTGGAGAGGATGCTCAAACATCGCAAGCTCTTGTTTGTCCCTGCCGCCTGCATCGCCGCCATCGGACTGGCGGCGGTTGGTACCTGGTACCGGCGATCTGGCAGGATGGCCGCCCCGGTTGACTCCATTGCCGTGCTCCCTTTCACAAATGTGGGTGGAGATGCCAATATCGACTATCTGAGCGATGGAATGACGGAGTCGCTGATCACCAATCTGGTACATTTGCCCGAATTGAAAGTGAAGTCCCGCAACTCGGTCCTTCGCTACCGAGGGAAGGAAGTTGACGCGCAGAAAGTCGGCAACGAGCTTGGCGTATCGGCGTTGGTGATTGGGAGAGTGGTGTCACGGGGTGAGAACATCGAAGTCAGTGCCGAACTTGCCGATGTTCGGGACAACACCGAAATCTGGGCGCAGCACTACAGCGGGAAGAGCGCCGGGATGATCTCGTTGCAACGGCAGATGGCGGGCGACATCGCGGAAAAGTTGCGCCCCAAACTCAGCACTTCAGAAAAGCAGCAAGTCGCCAAACAGGGCTCGCAAGATCCAGAAGCCTATGAGTTGTATTTGAGAGGGCGTTACGCGTGGAACAAACGAACGCTTTCAGACACCGTCACTGCAATCTCCTACTTCAATCAAGCCATCGCCAAAGACCCCGGCTACGCTCTGGCGTATTCGGGTTTGGCCGATGCCTATGACGTATTGCCTGACTACGGTGGCAGTCCCAGCGAGAACTATACGAAGTCGAATGTCGCAGCCCGAAGGGCGCTGGCGCTGGACGCGACCTTGGCCCGTCCCCATGCCACTCTGGGCGAGAACGAGATGGAGTACGACTGGGATTTTGCCGGAGGAGAAGCTGAGTTCAAGAAGGCTCTCGAACTCGATCCCAACGATGCCACGGCCCACCAATGGTACGGGGAAAAAATTGGCATGATTGGGGGCAGGGAGCAGGATGCTCGCACTGAAATCAATCACGCCCACCAGCTCGATCCGATGTCGGCGATCATCAGCACGATGGACGGATTCGTTCACGCGCTGGCACGACAGTACGACGAGGCCATCGTCGTGTACAAGAAAGTGGCGAATGAGAATCCGAATTTCGCCCGGGTGCACCGTCAATTAGCCTATGCGTATTGGGGGAAACGTATGTATGCGCAGGTGATTGAAGAATGGAAGACCTATGGCGAGCTTTCTGGCAACCGAAACGAATCTGAATTCGCTTCTGCTCTAGAGCAGGGGTTTCGCTCTGCGGGCTGGAAGGGCGCTCTCGCCAAAGGCATTGAAGCCCGGCAAGTGCAACGTAAGGCGGGCTACTGGCCTCCGTTCGAGATTGCCCAGCTATATGCCGACTTGGGTGACAAAGATCAAACTTTCCGGTGGCTCAACGCAGCTTATCAGGAGCGCGATCCTTGGCTGCTGGGTTTGAAGACTGAATTCTTGCTCGATCCCATACGTTCCGACCCCCGGTTTGCCGAGTTGGTTAGGAAGGTGGGACTGCCGCAATAGCTATGGCTTGGCCGGGGGCGTGAACTCCGACGGCAAGTGGCTCCTGCTCACCAGCAAACCAGCGGAAACTCCTCAGCAGTTGTTCCGGGTTCCGGTCTCCGGGGGCGGGGCCGAGCCGATTCTCGACCTGGCTGGCCCCGCTTTGGTTCGCTGTGCATCTGCGGGAACTCGAGCCTGCGTTCTGTCCGAACAGATCGCCGGCCAAGACGGCAAGCAACTGGTTTTCTCTCTTGTCGATCCAGTGCAAGGGCGCATGAAAGAACTCGCGCGGACAAAGGGTGGAGAGCGTCTGTTCTGGGCGCTTTCCCCCGACGGGAGCGAGATTGCTTTGGTCGAAAATGACAGCGTGCGCTTGCTGGACGTAAACAGCACGCAGATCCGCGCGATTCAGCCGAATCCTCCCCGAAACTGGCTGCACTGGCCAGCATGGTCGTCCGATGGGAAGAAGCTTTTCGTTCCATCCACGGAACCGAGTGCCAGGGGAAAAATCCTGGTTATGGAATTGGATGGGCGAAACCACGTGATTTTGGAAAACAATGCCCCCAGTTGGATGGGAGCGCCAATTCCGTCACCCCACGGAAAGCGGCTCGCATTCGCACAAACCGGCTACGAATCGAACGTGACCCTCTTCGAGCATTTCTGATCTGACCGACAGTTGGCAACGGAACCTGTCTGAACAATCATGTTAGTAAAACCCGGTGTCGGTTTGCCCCGGAATATCGACGGCGCGATCGGCAGGCAGCCGCACTGCGCTTCCGTGATCGGCGTTCTCAAAGAACAGCTCTGAATCTTCCCTTCTCACTTCGTTGACTTGCGCAACGATGGACCGTAAGATGACCGCCCAATGGCGGATTCCCAGTCAATCCTCGGGCAAACCGTCTCCCACTACCGCATCTTGGAAAAGCTGGGTGGTGGCGGTATGGGTGTAGTTTACAAGGCCGAGGACACCAGGCTCGGCCGCTTCGTTGCTTTGAAGTTCCTACCCGAAGATGTTGCGCACGATCCGCAAATGCTGGAACGTTTTAAACGTGAAGCGCGAGCGGCATCGGCCCTTAACCATCCAAACATCTGCACCATCCACGATATCGGTGAAGAAAACAATCGTGCCTTCATTGCTATGGAGTATTTGGACGGCACCACGCTCAAACACCTCATCCCTGGCCGCCCAATCGAACTAGAACGCCTTCTCGATATCTCCATCGAGATTGCCGATGCGCTAGATGCCGCGCATGCCCAAAGCATCGTCCACCGCGACATCAAGCCGGCGAACATCTTTGTCACCAAGCGCGGCCACGCCAAGATTCTCGACTTTGGTCTCGCCAAAGTGGGCACAACAAAAGTCTCCGCTGGGAATGCCGACACTTTAGCGACCCTAACTGGGGAGCCTGAGCACCTCACGAGTCCTGGCGCGGCCCTTGGCACCGTCTCATATATGTCGCCTGAGCAGGTGCGCGCCAAGGAGCTCGATGCGCGCACGGATCTTTTTTCCTTCGGTGTCGTCCTCTACGAGATGGCAACGGGGCAGTTGCCGTTCCGTGGCGAGAGTTCGGGTGTGATCTTCAATGCGATTCTCGAGCGAGCTCCCGTTAGTCCGATCAGGTTGAATCCGGATTTACCGGCAAAACTCGAAGACATCGTCAACCGCGCCCTCGAGAAAGACAAGGACCTGCGCTTCCAGAGCGCAGCGGAGCTGCGGGCAGAACTGAAACGGCTAAAACGCGATACCGAGACTGGGCGCAGAGCCGCGTTGATTGAAAGTGCAGAGTCGGTTGAGGCGAGGAGAGACTCGCAATCGGAACGCAGCGCCGCTCTAGCCACTGCGCAGACGGCGGCAATTCCCGCCGCGCAGCAAAAGAAAGCGTCGCGATTGTTGATTATTTCCGTCTCAGCGGCAGCTCTCCTGGTCGTAGCCGCCTCGGTTTTTCTTTGGCTCCGCTGGAATCGCCCGGAACCCAAGCGCGAGATGGTCCAGCGAGAACTCACGGCTCGAACCGCCGATAATCCCGTGACTGGAGCCGTGATCTCAAGGGATGGAAAATATCTCGCCTACTCCGACAAGGATGGAATCTCGATTCAGGACATCGACAACAGTGATTCCCACAAGTTGCCGGGAACGAAAGGGCTTAGCCTTCAGGACTGGTATCCCGATGGTTTGCATCTGTTGGTAACTGACGGCGACGACCTCTGGACGATCTTTGTCGCTTCAGGTGAGAAGCGCAAGCTTGCCTCCCGCGCACCCTCAGGTTCAGTCTCCTTTGACGGATCTCAGATCCTATTTTTTCGAGAACAGCTGGCTCGTGAGCTGTGGACCATGCCTTCGGCAGGAGGGGAACCACAGCTGCGGCTCTCCCTCGGTCAAGATGAAGTGTTCCTCACCGCGGCCTGGTCGCCAGATGGCAAAGCGTACGCATACATCCGCTGTCCCCGCGGACTCGGTCCTTGCTCGCTTGAGACACGAGCCTCGGAGCAGGAGAAACCGCGAGTCCTGTTAAAAGACGAGCAACTGCCAGGTGGCGGCGCCAACGTCATCGAGTGGCTACCTGACGGCCGCATTTTGTTTGCGCTCTACAAGAATAGTCTTACTGAGTCTGACCTCTGGGCGCTTGCCTTGGATTCGAGAGGGGCAGCGGCGGGAAAACCTGTCCGCCTTACCAACACAACCGGCCAGTACGTTTCAGGGTTGAGTTCGAGTTCTGACGGCAAGCGCATAGTGACCCAGCTTGCGCGGTATCCGTTTGTGTTGTTTATCGGGAACCTGAGCAAAACGGGTGAAAAGCTGGATCAGCCCTATCGACTCACCAGCGACTCCTGGAACAACTGGCCACAGGTGTGGACGCCCGAGGGCGAGGCCTTGTTCTATGTCTCAGGCCGCCCTAAGAGAAGCGTTTATAAGCGAAGCATCTCATCGGACTCCGCGGAGCCTTTCTTGACTGGCCCCGGAAATTATTTTGCAGCCACTTTGAGCTCGGACGGCAGGTGGGTTATGGTTCAAGCTAAGCTGCCAGAGTCGGACAAGGTGCAATTGCTCCGAATTCCAGTTTCAGGCGGCAATCCAGAGACGGTTCTTACGGTGGCAGGCTCGGCGAAGATGCAGTGCGCATCTTCCGGATCACATATTTGCGTTCTTTCTGAAGCGCCGGCAAAACAACAAGTTTTCTCTGTCTTGGATCCTGTTCGAGGGCGGCTGGAAGAACTGGCGAAAATCGAAACGCACGCTGAAGGCGGCGACGACTGGGGCCTATCCCCTGACGGGACCAAAATAGTCATTGTGGAGAATCTCGCCGACACGGTCCGTGTCTTGGACACACACAGCAAGCAAATTCAGGTGATTCAACCAGCTCCTCCGCAGCCGGGACTTCAGATGCCAGCCTGGTCGGCAGACGGGAAGCAGCTTTTCCTAACGGCATTTCCTTCTAATGGTAAAGGCAGGCTACTGGAAATGGACATGGCCGGCCATGCCCGCCTGCTTCTCGAGAATCCCACCGGTTGGATTGGTTTTCCCGTTCCCTCGCCTGACGGGAAGCGCATCGCTTACACATATGCTACTCTCGAATCCAATGCGACCCTGCTCGAACATTTCTAGTCACGACGATTCTGGCCCCGTCGACTTCCGTGGGCGTTCTGGCCGTCCTTGAACCGCGCACTTGTTGACACCGCGATGCCTGGCACCTAGAATCGCGGCAACGCGGGACACTTTTTCATGGCACTGCCTCTGTGAACTTGGGGTGTCCTCCGCGGGAGACCATCCATCGCGCCCGGGGCTCCGAAACCGAAAATCGCGATCGTCGACGACGATACGAGCCTCCGCTCGAAACTTGCGCCCGCGCTACGCTCGGATTTCGAAGTCCACGAAGGCGAGGATTACAAGACCGCTTACAAACTCCTACAAGAATCAGAGCTGGACGTTCTACTGCTCGGGCTTCCCATGGCTTCGGGAGGCGTCCGGCAATGCGCTGAATTGCTTCAGCGTCTCGACGGGAGTGAAATCGATACGCTCGTGATCATTTTGAGTTCCGACCCCAAAAAATCCGCGGCACTGAAAGTAATCGATTCCGGCGCCTACGACTATTTCCTTAAGCCGATTGACGGGGACGTGCTGCGGCACTTGCTTGAGCGCGCGGTGGAAAAGCTCCACATCCAGCGGGAGAACCGCATCCTTCGGGAAGAAATCAGCCGCAAGAAGGCGCTAGGCGACTTGATCGGCGCCACCGACTCGATGCGCCATGTTTTTGATTCCATCAAGCGCATGGCGCGCGCGACGACCAATGTCATCATTCGCGGTGAGAGCGGCGTGGGAAAGGAACTCGTCGCCCGGGCCCTCCACGAACAGAGTCCGCGGCGGAGCCGCGCGTTCGTCAGTGTCAATTGCGCCGCCATACCCGAAGCGCTGATGGAATCGGAGCTTTTCGGCTATGAGAAGGGCGCATTTACCGGCGCCGCCGCGACGAAGGAAGGCCGCATCGAACTAGCGCACCGCGGCACGCTCTTCCTCGACGAGATTGGAACCCTGACGCCAGCGGTGCAGAGCAAACTCCTCCGCGTGCTGGAGGAGCGCGCGCTGACCCGGCTCGGCGGCAAAAAGACGGTTCGAGTCGATTTCCGCCTGATCAGCGCGACAAATGAAGATCTTGAAGAAATGGTCCGCCAGGACCGATTCAGGGCAGACCTCTATTACCGCATCCAAGTGGTGCCCATTTTCGTTCCCGCGCTGCGCGAGCGAGTCGAGGATATTCCCATCCTGGCGGAGTACTTCGTCAGCGTGTACTGCGCCGCTAACAGCGTGCCTCCAAAGCGCATTGCGGATGACGCGATGCAGGCGCTCAAGCGTTACTCCTGGCCCGGCAACGTCCGGGAGCTGGAAAACGCGATCCAGCGTCTGGTTATCATGACCGATGACGACGCCGTCTCCCTGAAAGACCTGCCCGCGGAAATCGTGCAGGGGGCCGGCGGTAGCTCGCGGAACCATTTCCGTTTGCCGGCTGACGGCATCAGCCTCGATAAAGAAATCGAGGTTTTCGAAGGGCGCTGGGTCCAGGAAGCCCTCGAACAAACGAAGAACTTGAAGTCCGACGCCGCGCGGCTGCTGGGGGTGGACCGGAATCGGCTGAATTATCTCTGCCGCAAGCACAATCTCTAGCCGGGTGTTAATTCAGAGAATGTTGATTAATTCAACGCTGATTCGTCCGGGAACCCGGCTGGGGAAAGAGCCTCTCCCATCCATATCTAATTCGAAAGAAACCCCTTACTGGCCGGAACTGTTTCCTCTGGCATTTGGTGCGTCATTTGCATATAAGCGAAGGGCCCCCCAGGGGGCAAATCTCAAATGAGAGCGGAGGAACGAAATGGCAGCCAAGAAACCGAAGAAAACGACCAAGCGTCTGAAGAAGGTAAAGAAGCTCGAAGCAACCAAAGCACTGATTGTAAGGCGGTAGTCATAGTTTTCCCAAAACAGCAAGGCTCATGGGCTGCTGCCCGCGTGGCCGCAGCCCTTCTTGATCTCCGCGGAAGGTAAGAAACCTCGCGCCTGTCGCTCCAGCCAACCAAATCCGTTGAATAATTCAACGCCACGCAAATATTTCAGCAAGAAGACCACGTATGATTGTTTGCGAATGCTGGCCAGAGTACGCTAAGTGCTTTCCTTTGAATACGGCCGGGCCGCTAGGGGCCAGATGTGGTTTGGTGCCCTGGTTGCTCGATATGTGTCCTAGAACTGCGCGGGGCCCAGTCTTCGATGGAGTGCAAAGGGGATCATGGCAAAGAAAGCAAATGCCGCGAAAAAAGGAAAGAAGCTCAGGGCCGCCAAAAAGCTCGAAAAGAAGACCACGCTCAAGCATTTTGACTTGTTAACCCCCCGTTTGCCTGTTGGACCTTAAGCGTCCGGTCCTCTGACCCAAGGTGCGCCTCGCCGAGGGATCGCAACTGCCGCCGGTGCAGATCTTGAATCATGTTGAATTATTCAACAAAACGTTGACTGATTCAACGCCGACTCACCCGGAGCGCGGCTTGGCCGCAGTGTCTCTCGTCCAGATCTAATTCAAAAGGCACGATTTGTAGGCGAGGCCGTTTCCCCTGGAAATTGGTGCGTGATTTGCATATAAGGAGGGCACCGCCCGGGCGGCAATCTCACACAGAGGGAGAAACCAAATGGCAGCCAAGAAAACCACAGGAAAGAAGGGTCTCAAGAAGGCCAAGAAGCTCGAAGCAGCCAAGCCGCTTAAGGCGCTCAACACGCTCAGCAGACATGTAAATGGCAGCTAAGAAACCGAAGAAAACCACCAAGGGTCTGAAGAAGGTGAAGAAGCTAAAAAAGATCCTGCCGTTAGGCGTCGGGCGCGCCGGCAGCGGAAACTAGAGAACTTCACTCTACCAAGTCTGCGAGCGAAGCCAGCGCCACATACCGCGTCCCGCCTGCCAGGCGAGCGGATAGCTCTTGCCGGAGATCTTTGCCGTTCCCGTCATCCCCTCGCGTAGAGAGGCGTCGGGGTTCGGAAAATCCATGACGACGGCGAAATAGTTGGTCAGCTCCTGCCCCAGCCGCTCGAACTTCTGCGGTTGTAACACCGGGCGGTCCGTCGCGGCGGCCGGGAGGATTTGCTCGACGCGGCCGGAATAGGTGAGGTAAGGAAAGGGGCGGACCTTTACCTGAACGGGCGCGCCCAGGCGAACCTGCTCGAGCTCCGAGTCACGGACCAGGATGCGCGCTTTCATTTGGTTGCGGTTCACGACTTGGCAGAATTCATCACCGGCGGCCAGGTATTCGCCGGCCTTCTGTTCCACCTCTGACGTCTTCACAACGCCGTCAAACGGCGCCCGGATTTCCAGGGCTTCGACTCTTTTCTGCGCCACCGCCAACTGTTTTTGGAGCCGCGCACGCTCACGAACGGCTGCAGCGGCTTTATCCAGGTCCGAACGGCCCTGGGCATTGCGCACCGCGCCGTCAGCAAGGGCGAGTTGCTGCGTGACTAGCTGGGCGTCCGCTTCGATTTCGGAATTCTGGAGAAGGGCCAGAACTTGGCCAGCCTTCACCTGGTCTCCTTGCCGGACAAATACTTGGTGGACCAAGCCGGGAACTTCAGCGCGAATCTGGGCCTCCTTGCCAGGCTCGAGGACAAGGTCTGAGACGACTTTCGAGGGAACAGGTGGCAGGAGCACCACAAGCAGCGCGCCCAGAATGCCCGCCTGCTGCGCCCGGGTGATTTTCCAGGCCATGTATTCCTCCTTCTTTTCGCGCGCCCACGCGCGGATCGCCGGCAAGATCTTCCGCAGCTTTTTCCTGGTTAAAAAATAAGCGACGACACCGGTTAAGGGGTATCCCCAGCCGCCCAGCCTGCTCACCAGGACGTTCTTTACGAAGATAATGAAGAGGGTAAGGAGAGCAACCCCATAGATGAGAGCTACGATGCCGTAGGCCAAATAGATGCGGCGCTGGCGGCGGCTGGCAGCCGGCAAATCCAAGTCGTCGCGCAGCAGGTATTTCCGCGCCCACGCCAGCAGGTAAGCGAAAGAGTCTTCCCGCAGGTTATCGATGCTTAGGTACTGTGAAAGCGCATAGTAGCCGTCGGCCTTGATCAAAGGATCGAGATTAAGAAGCGTGCCTGAAATTCCACTCAGCAGCGCCGTCTTGTACGCGAGATCATTGGCGACCGAGCCGGGAAGAGTGAAATGCCAGATCAGCGTCGCGATTCCGCACACGACGAGTTCGATCCACATACCCGCGAAAATCACCCACTGGCGGCGGCTCCCGCGGTCGAACAGGAGAATGTCCGTCGTATCCGTATAGAAGGCGGGTGTGAAGTAAATGAGCATGAAGCCCATCTGATGGACCTCTCCGCCGAAATGCTTGCAAGTAAGCCCGTGACCGAATTCGTGGATGCCGCCCAGCCCGAAGAGCAGGAACCAGAAGACCCAGATGTCGTAGGCGCTTTTACCATTAAAGGAATACAAAGCCAGGGTGTCGTTCTGGATTCGAGTCCAATCGCTGGCTAGCAGATAGAGCGTCACGATGAACAGTACAACCGAAAAAAGGACAAAGCCCGGAGTGAACATCCAGCCCAGGTACGGGTCTAATTTCGACAGCACCTTGTCGGGGTCCCACGCCTTGAAGCTCATGTAGAGGACGTTCGATTGATCGATCCGGCTTTTGCGCTCGTCGCGGATGCGCGCAAGGACGGCAAGGTTTTTTTCCCCAAGTGATTGTTCCCACATGGCCGGCTCGACACCATCGAGGAACTCGAGCACTTCGGCCTCTTCGAGCGGCTCATCCGGATGGCGCTTGTTCAGTTCCTCGGCAATCTCGGCCGGAGTGCGCGTGCCATCGCACAGCGTCAGGAGCTCGTATTCGGAGGCGCCATAGCGGTTGTAAGAATTGGTCTCAAAGACCTTGATAACGTAGCTGGTTTCGCCCGCAATGGTCTGTTCGCTGATGCGCAGGTCCGCCCGGAGTTTGGGGCGGCGTAATCCTTTAGCGAGGACGCTTGAGACTTGCAGGCTGGTGGGACCAAAACGCATGGGCGCATCCGCTACGGCTTCGGGTGCACAGTTCCCGGCCACCCGACGCGCACAGCCATCCCTGGGCGCAAATCTGACTGGCCCGACCCGGTGAGCTGGGCGGTCACATTGTAGCTGTCACCGGCCGGGTCAATCGTCGGACTGACTTTGATGACTCGCGCATTCAGCAAGCGTTGCGAGTCAGCGATAAGAAAGAGATCAACGGGCGCGCCGCGCTCCGGGCGCCGCCCCGAGGATTCCGGCACCTGGAACAGCACCTGAAGAGGTGCAAGCTGGCTCACTCGAAAACATTTGTCTTCCTTTGCGACCCCCTGGCCCTCCCGTATGTAGCGTCGCACAACGACGCCGGAAAACGGAGCGCGCAAACGAGTTTGATCGATTTCAATTTCGAAACGCTGGATTTCCGCCTGGCCGCTTTCGACCAGGGCTTCCCAGCCGTGCAGATCGTATTCGGCGCCCTTGGCTTGGAACTCGGTGGCTTCGAGATCGGCATCGCTCGAAAGGCCCATCTCGCGAAGCTGTTGTTGGCGGCGGTGGGCCGCAGTCTTGGCCTTGAGTTCCGCCTCTTTATATTTGACATTGTTCTGCGAAACCTGAAGGTCGTTCCGCGCCTTGACGAGTTCCATCTGCAAACTGCGGTCATCGAGCTGGCCCATAATGTCCCCGGCCTTGACCGCGCTCCCTTCGTCCCTTGCAATCGAGACGATTACCCCGTCGCGCTGGGTTGAAACGTCCACCTGATGCTCGACCGAGAGCACGCTCAGGATGTCGCCTACGTCGCTGGATTTCGCGGGCGTCTGTGAAACTGCCTGCTGTGAGGCAGACGAGGCGGGGGAAGGATTTGGCGTGCGGTTGGATGCGTGATCGGGATCCGAGGCCACCGAGGAATGCCCGCAGCCGGTCCCGACGATCGCCAGGGTTGCAGTGATAAGCGCAGTCGCGCCTTTGCCTCTCATCATGATCTCTCTTCTTTTTCTTATGGCAACCAAGCCCAAACTTTCTGCCACAACCACCGGAATGGCGAACGCAGCAGGACGTAGCCGACTGGGTACCACCCGCTCCGGAACCATCCGCCGCCAGAGCGGATCCGCGCGCGCCCGACCATCCCTTGGCGTGCGCGCCCGCCAGGATTTTCGAAGACAGCGCGCGCTAGGAAATACTGCTGGCCCGCCTCGGACTTGGTCTGCTCCCCGATACGTTCAACTGTCCCTTGAAAAGTTGCCGTTGGAAAAGCGTTGAGTTTCAGCGCAACGTTCTTGCCCAACCCGACAAGCCCCAGGTCTGTTTCCTCAATGCTCATCTCGGCAGCTATGCGGTCCTGGGCGAAGATTTCGCAGAATACTTCACCGGGCCTCATCATCATCCCCACTTTTTCATCCACTTTCGGGGTGACGACAATTCCCGAAATCGGCGCGCGCAGCAGTGCTTCGCCAACACGCCCCTGCTCGAAGTTCACTTCCGCCGAGTGAAGGTCTGCGAGGATCTTGGCGGAACCCGCGACCGAAGGATCGTTCCGGAACTCCGCTCCCGCCAGATCGCGCCGCGCCTGCGCCTGCGCTGCTTCAGCTTCTGCCAGCTTCACGCGGTCTTCGCCGTCGTCGAGCTGTGCCAGCAACTGCCCCGGTTGCACGGCGTCACCTTCGTGGACGAAGACGCGCCTGACTACTCCTCCTGCGATGGCGCTCACGATACGGCGCTCGGCTGGTACAACGGTTGCGTCCGTGCCTATGCGCATGGGCCAGGGGACCAGCACCAATAGCAAGGCGATGAGCCCGGCCCGCTCTGCGTACTCTCGCCACCGACCTTGTGGCAGAGCCGCAAGAATCTTCTGCTTCCTCGCGGCGAGCGGTTGTAGCAGATTTGCAAGCGGAACCTGCTGATAGAGCTGCGCATTACGGATTGCGACCGTCGTCTGGCTTGCGAGGATGGCGACTGTTTCCTTGTTGCTCTCGGTGAGGAAGTCCGCAGAGCCGC
>Ga0210399_10001047_pt1 | contig 21717 bp, 13 predicted proteins | sample IncBWC14MmetaG_FD_150865 | JGI IMG/M metagenome (GOLD analysis project Ga0210399, IMG submission 150865) | Forest soil microbial communities from Barre Woods Harvard Forest LTER site, Petersham, Massachusetts, United States - Inc-BW-C-14-M | ecosystem: Environmental > Terrestrial > Soil >... | reverse complement strand
ACAGCGAAGGGAATCACGGGGAGGATGTGAAGGAGTACTATTTCTACGTCGACAGCACTCCAACACATTCCTACATGAAATCTCTCTATAAGTATCCGCAGCGAGAATTCCCGTATCGAGATTTGGTGGAGAAGAACCGGTGCCGCTCACGAGACGAGTTTGAGTTTGAATTGCTCGACACCGGAGTATTCGACGAAGGCCGTTATTTCGACGTCTTCGTGGAGTACGCAAAGAATGAGCCCGAGGACTTGTTGATTCGCATTACGACGCACAACCGGGGGCCGGAAGCCGCCGTGCTGCACGTGCTTCCTACCCTCTGGTTCCGCAACACCTGGTCGTGGGGGGAGAGGGAACCGAGGCCTGCACTGCAACAGGCGGGAGAAGGAGCGATATGCGCCTCACATCCACAACTTGGTATTCACACACTTTACTGCGAGGGGGCGCCGGAACTGCTCTTTACCGAGAACGAAAGCAACGCAGTTCGTTTGTGGGGTCAGCCCAATCATTCTCCCTATGTGAAGGATGCGTTCCACCAATACTTGGTGAACGGCAGCCGCGAGGCAGTTAACCCCGTCAAAACCGGCACTAAAGCGGCTGCGCACTATGTCTTCGAATTGCAGGCAGGAGGCTCCAAGGAAATTCGTCTGAGGCTGAGTGTCCGCACTCTCTCCCATCCCTTCGATAAGTTCGATCAGACATTTTTTACGCGATTGGCAGAGGCCGATGAGTTTTACAAAAAGATCTGCCCGCCCACACTGAGCGAAGACGAACGCCGCGTTCACCGGCAGGCTCTAGCGGGCATGCTGTGGACCAAGCAGTATTACTACTTCGATTTGGATAAATGGCTCGAGGAACACGACACCCATCCCCTTTTGAGAGCTGGTCGCCAGAGCACGAGAAACGCGGACTGGTTTCACATGCTGAACAGCGACATCATCTCCATGCCAGACAAATGGGAATACCCTTGGTATGCGGCATGGGACCTCGCCTTTCATACATTGGCGTTGTCACTCGTAGACTTCGATTTTGCAAAAGATCAGCTCTTACTCATGCTGAGAAACCTCTACTCGCATCCGAACGGACAGATTCCCGCCTACGAGTGGAATTTCAGCGACGTCAATCCCCCGGTACATGCCTGGGCCACGCTTTTTCTCTACAACATTGAAAAAGAACTAGGCCGGGCAGATCTGCGCTTTCTGGAGCGTTCCTTCCAGGGACTGATGTTGAATTTCAATTGGTGGGTGAACCGTAAGGATCCTCAAGGACGCAATGTCTTCGCCGGTGGTTTTCTTGGGTTGGACAATATCGGGGTATTTGACCGCAGCGCCCAACTTCCCACTGGCGGACACTTGGATCAAGCGGACGGCACAGCCTGGATGGCTTTCTATTGTCAGAACATGCTCGAGATTGCGCTCATTCTGACGGAAAGCGACCCGATGTATGAGGAAATCGCTTTTCGTTTTATGGAGCATTTCTTGTGGATCACCTACGCGATGGATCGTATCGGTGCCAACCATGACGAAATGTGGGACACGCAGGATGGCTTCTTCTACGATTTGCTCCACTTCCCGAACGGAGATTCCACAAGGTTGAAAGTTCGATCCATGGTCGGCTTACTTCCATTGTGTGCGTCCACCGTGTTCGAAGACGGCATCGTACAGCGGCATCCCAGACTTATGGAATTGATAGCCTTGTTCCGGCAACGCCACCCGGAATTGGTGAAGCACATTTCTCCGGCCGATGAGTCTTTCATCGGGTATAAAGGACGTCGAATATTGTCTGTATGTAACAAGCAGAAAATTGAACGAATTCTTGGCTATATGCTGGACGAAAACGAATTCCTTGGGCCGTATGGGATTCGTTCCCTCTCGCAGTTCCATCTCGATCATCCTTTTGTTTTTCACCTTGGAAACGAAGAATACAAGGTTCAGTATTTGCCGGCCGAGTCCAACACCGGAATGTTTGGAGGCAACTCCAACTGGCGCGGCCCGGTCTGGATGCCTGTAAATGCTCTGCTCATCCGGGGGTTGATCAATCTCTATCAATTCTATGGTGATGACTTTAAGGTGGAATGCCCGACTGGCTCGGGTAACCATCTGACGTTGTTCGAGGTGGCCAAGGATATTTCCCGAAGATTGTCCAATATCTTTTTGCGCGATGCGAATGGACGTCGTCCGGTCTACGGAGGAAGCAAGAGGTTTCAGGAAGACCCACACTGGCGCGACTACATCCTCTTCTATGAATATTTCAATGGCGATAACGGCGCGGGCCTTGGCGCCAGCCACCAAACTGGCTGGACTGGGGTCATCGCGAGGGTACTTGATCTTTTTGCTAGAATAGGTCCGGAAGACGCGCTTCAAATCGCCAAGGATGAACTATCGGCCCGCATGACAAGGGAACAAGTGGCAGGGGGCTGACCTAAGCCGAGTCTTACTGCTTGCTTCATCTTATTATCTTGCGAAGTCAGTATAGCGATCACTGCCTGTCGTCAATAAGATCAGAAACCTCCTCGCCCAGATTCTGCTCAGCGAAATGAGGCTGGCAACTGGACTTGGCGTGTCATTGACTGGCCTCGTGGAGTTCAAATGTCCACTACTGAAGTACATTAGTTAAAAGAATTCAGCTGCATCGCGAATATCCTAGGGATTCCCCTAGTTGTGGCTCACGGTTTCTTCTTCTAAAAAAGATTCAGAATTCAATCCTGCAGCTGTAATGAACCCAACACGCTGTCGGCTGTCACGTGCGGTGAGAGCTTACTTGATGGAGACTAACTAAGGACCGCACCGCCAATGATCTTCAAACGCCCCCACGTTTCCCACCGACTTCTGATCACCTTGACGATGGCTTTCTTTTTCACTTTGCTCGGGCGAGTACCTGTTTCTGCACAAGAGCAATCTTCGCAGACGCCAGATCTGCCACAGATGCAAAAGAAGTTGGAACAGCTTGAAAAAGAGCTGCGAGAGCTGAAAAGCGAAATGAAGGCCGCCACGACGGCGGCTTCCTCCATGGCGAAGGCCCCGACCGAGGAACTTTCAAAGGAGGCTGTGCCGGGTCCGGGCGTCGAAGCCACCATCGAAACGCGTCAGGCGGAAGAACATGGCGAAGAGGTGAAGCAATCCAATTCCCTTAATTTTTACGGCTTCGCCATGCTGGACAGCGACTATAACTTTGGCACGATCAATCCCAACTGGTTCGATACCGAGCGCCCAACGCAGTTACCCTCGTTTACCGGGGAATTCGGCCCGAATGGCAGCATGTTCTGGGGCGTGCGCCAAACGCGGTTCGGCGTCAAGAGTTCCACGCAAACCGCTTTGGGCGAATTGAAAACAATCTTCGAGTTCGAGCTCTTCGGAACCGGCGTAGACGCGGGCCAGACAACCTTCCGCTTGCGCCATGCCTGGGGTGAACTCGGGCAATTCGGGGCCGGCCAAACTTGGAGTCCATTCATGGACATCGATGTCTTTCCGAATTCGCTGGAGTATTGGAGACCCAACGGAATGGTGTTTTTCCGTAACGTCCAGTTGCGATGGACGCCCATCCAGGGCAACAGCAACGTCATGATCGCTTTGGAGCGGCCCGGTGCCAGCGCGGATGGTGGCAACTATTCCGATTTCATCGCCCTCCAGAACATCGCACCCCAGTTCAAGTGGCCGGACCTGAGCGGGCACGTGCGCATCGCGAGGAACTGGGGCTACATCCAGGTCGGAGCCATTTTGCGCAAGGTCGCATGGGTGGATACGGCTGGAGCGGAGTTCAATCTGAGCGGCAGCGCCATCGGCTGGGGAGTCAACACCAGCTCGAACATCAAATTCATGAAGAAGGATACTGGGCGACTCTCGGTCGTCTATGGGAAGGCTATCGAGAATTACATGAACGATGCTCCCGTGGACATTGGCGTGAAAAACAATCCAGCGAATCCCCTCAGTCCGATCAAAGGCGTACCTCTGCCGGTGCTGGGCGTCGTGTCTTTCCTGGATCACAACTGGAGCGATAAGTTCAGCACCGCTGTCGGATATTCCATGGTGAACATCGACGGCGCGGTGCTTGCCAATAACGGCAAGAATCCGGCGACTGGCGAACAGGTCATCAAGCGAGAAGACATACCGTACATCTTGTCCGCCATGACCATGGCCGGGCTCTATGATTCTTCCGGCTCGTGGGCTTGGCATGTGGGCCTTCCGGCCAAGAGCGGTGTGGGCCGGGGGGATTGTTGCGATCGTTTCTGGCAAGGGAGCCATCGCCGTATTTGCGCCGCGGCTCGATGAAGCGGGGAATAGTGTGAAAGCACAAAAAGTCATCGAATACGTCGGCGACAAGTTGGACTACAACCTCTATTCGCCGAGTTCGGTCGGATTGAGGTGAAGTCTGATGACTGGCCCAACACTCTGGACTACTTCCCATTCCATAACAGAGTGGTCCGGTGGAACACGGGGTTCCTCTATCTGTGCAATTCTCCGGTCGGCTATACCGCCGTTCCATTTGCACTTGGCGGTAACGGGCCCGTTTTCCATACAAACCTTGAGCTCGCCTTTTGAGCGGCGAGAAGACAACTGTTGTCCAGGAAGTCCGAAGAAGCCAATAAGCACCGGGTTTCCGAAACCGAATTAAAAGGAGGCAGATATATGACCAAGTTCAATTTACAAAGATTTGCATTCGCTGCAGCTTTGACGCTTAGCTTGATCGTATTGTTCAGTACCCGCACGGCCGCACAGTCCACAAAAGTGGAAGGGCTTATCAAAGCGCGGAATGGCGACACCATGATTCTGCAGACCTCGGATTCTCCGAACATTGTGGTTCTGCTGACTGACCGCACGCAAGTCGGTCAGGTGCAGGGAGTATTCAAGGCCCGCAAGAAGGAAATGTCGATGGCCGCCCTTATTCCCGGACTCGCGGTCAAGGTTGAAGGGGTATACAACGATCAAAAACAATTGGAGGCGAAATCCGTCAGCTTCAAAGGGAACGATTTAGAACAAGCCGAATCGATCCAAGCGGGCATGCACGAAACTAAGGTAGAAGCGCAGAAGCAGAAAGAAGATCTGGCAAAGCAGCAAGCAGCCTTGCAGCAACAGGAGGCCGAACTGACGGAGCAGCAGAAGAAAATAGCCGCCAACCAGGCGGCGATTGATGCTGCGGTGGCGCGCTTCGGCCAATTGGACGACTACTATATCCTCGACGAGTTGACGGTGAATTTTGGCAATGGCAAGACCGCCGTGGACCCGAAGTACAACCCTCAACTGCTAACACTGGCCGAGAAGGCAAAGGGCGTCCAGGGCTATGTGATCGAGGTGAAAGGCTACGCCTCGGCCGTCGGGAGCGTGAGCCTGAATCAGCGGCTCAGTGAGGACCGCGCCAACAAAGTGACGAATATCCTGATTCAGCAGGGCCATATTCCCCTCACCAGAATGCTTGCGCCTGGCGCAATGGGAGAGAGTCACCAAGTCGGCAACGATAAAACGGCGGAAGGGCAGGCTGAGAATCGCCGCGTGGTCGTGCGTGTTTTGCAGAACAAAGCTATCGCCGGAATCTAGAGAAGACTCCCATCGAGCAACGCGTGCATGGCGGCTACCAGTCGAAGGCTGTAGAACTTGCAGACCGTCTCCCCATGAGCGAGAGCAGTAATTCGAAGAGGTCCGACCGTGCAACGCAACAAACTGGGCCCCTCAAGTGGAGGCTCAGCAATGCCTTTCTCGCCGGTGCGCTTTGTCTTTTCGCGTCGGCACGGCTTTCTGTACGGGTGCCGCCTGCCAATCAGGTTGCCCCCTATGAGCTCAACGACGTTCACTTCCACCTGACGAATTACATACAGAAGGGGGCTGAGATTCACGATTTCCTTGCGATCATGGGAAGTAAAGTGGGGCGCGTAGCTCTTTTCGGTATTCCTTTGCAGCAATAATAGTCCTACCAGAATTCCGGCGCCTTTGCTCCAACCTACTATCTTCAGACAGACGCCCCTCTCTACTACTACTACTTCACCGATGCTTGCATTGCCATGGCATACCGTTCACTCACACCGGAACAGCAGGCTCGGTTCGACCCCATGATCACGGGCTTCAACCCTGCGGATATGTATGCAGCCGATCATATCCAGCGTGCGTTACAGACGTTTCCTGGTGTGTTCTCTGGCATCGGGGAATTCACGATTCACAAGGAGTTTGTTTCCGCGAAGATTTCTGGTGAGACAGCCAGTCTGACGAATCCGGCTCTAGATCGGATTCTTGATTTTGCTGCGGAAGCCGGCCTGGTTGTCCTGATCCACAATGACGTGGACGTTCCCTTTCCAAAGGAAGGTGCGGAACCAGTCTACCTAACCCAAATGAAGTCGCTCCTCAAACGGCACCCAAACGTTCACATTATTTGGGCGCATTGCGGAGTTGGACGCATTATTCGCCCGGTAAAACAGCACACTGGCATGCTCGAATCCATTCTCAGCGATCCAGGAATGCGCAACGTGTATTTTGATATTTCCTGGGACGAGGTTGCGAAATACATCGTTGCGAGCCACGAATCCGTTCAGATCACTTCTGATCTCATCAACCGCTATCCTGATCGCTTTCTTTTTGGCACCGACGAGGCCGCTCCTGCAGATCAGGAAGAGTACCTGCGGATCTACCGCCAATACGAACCGTTGTGGAAAGCACTTTCTCCGGAGGCGAACGCTAAGGTCTGAAAGGTCAATTACGAACGGTTATTCGATGAGAGCCGCCGGAGAGTCCGTGCTTGGGAAGCAGTCAACGCCAAAGAACAAAGTTCGCCGTAACTGTCTATTCCCAACCAGATTTCGTTATGTCATTTCGATGCAATTCAAGACTCCTAGGCGAGGACACTCGCTTAACAGTCTTTCCTTGCGAGACCAAGGTTGGGTGGGCCATGAACCGCCAGATTTAGGTTAAAGTCCTGATAAATAAAGACATGGTCGGTGGGTAGGGATCCCTTTTCCAAGGATAGCCAATTCCACTTTGTGCGCGGCTTTCTGCACCAAAAAAGCAGCGCGCGTGTTTTGGGCTTCAACCTGTCCCACGCCCGCTTTCTTGGGAATCCGATTGTGCCGCCCGTAACCCCACCCGCGATCCATTCGCCCCGCATTCGCCCCTATCTTGAAGAATCCATGCTAAAAACAGGCTCAAGAGGGACTAGGGGTTTCCCTAGGTGACAGAGGGCGCCTTGTTGAGTATCGTGCGCCCCAAGTCATTTAGAGGTGGTTCACCTTCCACGTACGTTGCCGCCCAGAAAGACTGGCATCATGCGGAAGCCATCCTCACTGGATTCACGCCCGCGTTTTCTGATTGCGGATGACCATGCGATGTTCGCTGAGGCACTGCGTGTCTATCTGGAAAAGACCTATACCGTTGTTGGCGTGGTGCTCGACGGCCGCGCCATGGTGCACGCAGCCGTTCGACTTGAGCCGGACGTGATTATTGTGGATGTGGGGATGCCGTTACTGAACGGCTTGGACGCGGCCCGTAGGACCAGGGAGCAAGTTCCAAACGTCAGATTCATATTCTTGACCATGCAAGATGATCCGAATCTTGCGGCTGCCGCTCTTGAGCTTGGGGCAAGTGCCTTTGTCCTCAAACACTCGGCCGGACCAGAATTGCTGAAGGCCATTGACCATGTTTTGCACGGCCAGTCCTACCTGACCCCCAAGTTGCGGTCCGTGGATTGGGTCCAAAGCAAAGCCAGGGCGAAACAGTTCTCAAGGGAAATGACCTCGCGACAAAGAGATGTGGTTCAAATGCTGGCGGAGGGACGACCCATGAAAGAGATTGCTGGGCTCCTGGATCTGAGCGAAAAGACTGTGGAGTTCCATAAGCACCACATCATGGACGCTTTCAATCTCAAGAGCAACGCCGACATGGTTTTGTTCGCCCTGAGGCGAGGCCTGATCTCAGTCAATATTGAGCCCCGCATGCGCGTAGAGGCTGTGCGGAGTACGGGACAATACTCTCGCCTCCCGGTTAGGGCCTGACGCTTTCCACATTCGAGCGACCTTTTTTTCATGCTGAAGCAATTCAGAACGCAAGCTTTAATGCCAGTTGGACGACGCGAGGATTTACAGCCGTGCTACTAATGACACCGAAGGTAGGAGAGGTGAAGTTGGTGTCAGGGTTAGCAAACTGCGGATGGTTCAGTGCATTGTAAAGTTCAGATCGAAATTGAACGCTGCTTCCTTCACTGAGCCATTTGATCTGTATCGTTTTTGAAAATGCAAAATCCGAGTTCGCTTGTCCAGGGCCGTCTGCGATCCCTGTTCCGCTGCTCCCAAAGCCCGTTCCAATGCCGTCCGTGCCGATCACCGGTGGGTTTGTGAAGCACGAAGTGTTGAAATAGCTGTTCAATTTGGATCCAATCGAGCCTCCCGTCACCAATTGGTTCTTTATGCACTTGCCAGTCAGTTCGGCTCGATCTTCGCTTATTCCAAAGATGTTGTTGGGATTGGTGGCTGCAACGGTAAGAGCGCTCCCTGACTGAATGGTGACCACCGCAGCCAATTCCCATCCTCCAAGGACCGCGCGCCGTAGGCCGTCGCGGGGACTGGGGAGCGTCCACGTCCCGCTCAAAACGAATCGATGGGTGCGATCAAAGCTGGCGCGCCCCCATCGCTGTTCGGGAGAGTTTTGGTCTCCTAATGTCAGCGCATTTCCTGATGCTGTTGAGTTAATATCGGCGCCATCGGTGTCTAGTGTTTTTGAAAAAGTATAGGAAGCCAGCAGTTGCAGACCGTCTTTTAACCGCTTCGTCAGGCTCACTTCGAGCCCGTTGTACCAGGAGTTGCCCTCAGATTCCATCAAAACGAGGGAGTCTGGAGGCACGCCCAGGACAGGAACCCGCAATGGAATATTTGCGACGGTATCCGTGGTCACTCCCCTTATTGGATTGCTAGCAGAGGCTGATAGGGCTTGATTGAGGGAACGCTGACGTACCAGGTGTAGTCCACGGGTGCCTACGTAACCGACTTCCAGTAACCAATCTTCGTGGAGTTCGGTTTGAACGTTTAGTGAATATTGCTGAACCATTGAGGGCCGAAAGCCAGGCGCGACGGCGTAAATGGTCGTCGAGGTGGAAGATGAATAGGCAGGGAACTTGGGGAAAGACTCTGGAGTAGGGAACGGCTGGGCGAATGGCGCTTGGAAAGTCGCATTTGCGTTTGCCTGACCACCGTTCAGCCGGAACTCAGAATACGGAGCCCCGAATACGTTCTGATAGAACGCTTGGCCGGTTGGCCGGGAGTAATAAATACCGTAACCTCCCCTGAGCACCAGCGCGGTTGCCCTTGGCAAAAACTGCCAAGCAAATCCGATTCGTGGAGCTATCGTATTTTGTCCCTCTCCATAGTTCCCAAACTGATTATTTACCTGAGCGACGCCGGGGGGGAGCGCACCGGGGAAGTTAGAGGCCACAATGTAACCCGCGACGCTTCCGCCCGGCGGCGGGTTGGCATCGGCCTTGCTAAGATCAAAGCTGGAGTTTCTTCCCAGCTTGTCTCCGAACTGGCCGAGGCGCTCATATCGCAATCCGACATTCAGCGTTAGCGACTTGCCAATTCTATAGTCATCCTGTGCGAATCCCGAAACCTCCCACACCCTGTATGCTCGGTATGTCAGCCCGAAATCATCAAAAGATGCAAAAACATTGCTGAATTTCGTACCATTGCCCTGTGCGTTCAGGCCAAGCAGAAAATCCGGCCAACTGAGAAACTGCACGAATGAGCCAAGCCCTTTAATGTCCACATTGTCCTGAAATCTGGTTACCGATCCCCCCAATCTGAGAGTGTGAGCTCCGTGCACAAAACTGACACCTTCGCTAAAGACAAAACTGTTTTGAGTTATCGTCCTCGGAAATCCAGGGGCGAAGCTGACCGAACCCGCTATTTTCAAGCTCGGAAGCTCGTTGTTGAAGTTCATCTCCCCTTCGGCAACTCCGACGTCTGACCACTTGAATGGGGTCTGCGCTTCCGTGCTTGTTCTCGTGCGGACGTAGCCAAGCTGCGCCTCATTGAGCCAGCCGTTACGGAAAGTATGGGTATGTGAGATCGAAAGTACCCTGAACCCAGAGTGGGCCGGACTCGGGAATCCAGGTATGTTACCCGACGGGTTAAGTCCATTTCCAGGAAATGTGACCGTCTCATCATCATCAGAAAGAAAGAAGCGGGCGACGATTTTGGTGTTGGGCCTTGCAAGGTAATCCACATTAGCCAAAAACTGATTCTCGCTGAAATGACAGGGTTCCGAAAAAATCGAAAAACCCTGTTGCGTAAAGGGCTTTGTTGTGTCCACGATTTGTGGAGTCGGAATCAAGAAACTTCCGTCGGGGAGCTTGAGATTTAATAGGGACAGAGCCACAGGGTTGATATTGGAGCCCTTCCCTTTGATGGAAACTCCACCCAAGGCGCCTGCCATACCGCTAAATAGCTTCCCTAGCGTCGCTTGAGATCTGTCGTTAGTTAGCGGCGGCTCGCTTAAGCTGGCGGTACAGGCGGTCCTCGACTGCCCAGCAGCCACACCGTTAACTTGACGCGTTCCCTGATACGACCCGAAGAACAGCAGTTTCTCCTTCCTTATTGGCCCACCAAACGCAAACCCAAACTGGTTCTCCTTGAGGGAGGGGCGTGGTTGTTCTGTCCGGTTCAGGAAAAAATCGTTTGCGTTGAGAACCTCATTCCGGAAAAACTCAAAAATTGTGCCGTGGAAATTGTTCCCGCCCGTTTTTGTAATCAAACTCACGTTCGCACCGGCGTAACGTCCATAACCCGCGTCGTAGAGTCCCGTCTGTAGTTTGAACTCCACGATGCTGTCAGGATTCGGTATAGGAATTCCTCCGCTTCCTGCCGCGCTCCCTTGTACGTCACTAACGCTTACCCCGTCTATTTGAAAGTTGTTGTCATAGGACCGACCTCCGTGGACGAAGATCCCATCGTTGGACATGGCGATCTGGGACTGCGCGATTCCGCCGAGCCCAAGCTCTCCGGCGTTGTACACTCCCACCGCCACGCCAGGAGAAATCCCGATTATTTGGGCGAAATTTCGTGTCACTAGTGGCAGGTCGCTGACCGAGCTTTCGTTAACCACTCTACCCAACGCAGCGGTGTCGGTTTGAATCATCACCGGCCGGGAAGAAACCATGGCACGTTCGAGATGTGCTGCAAGTTGCAGGTGCAGTTCAAGCCTGAGCGTTTCGGTAAGAGAGATGTGTAGTTCCGTGAGATTCAGAGGATTGAAATCGGTTTTGCTCGCCTGTAGTTGATAGGTGCCAGGGGGTAAACGAAGAAAGCTGAACCTTCCGTGCTCATCGGACGTTGCAGATTCAGTTCGACCTGTTTCTCGCTGGGTTAGGGACAATGCCACACCAGGCAACTCGGCACCGGATGGGTCTAGCGTCGCACCAGCCAGCGCTCCCGTAGAGGTTGTTTGACCCTGTAAGCGGGCGGAAAGCAGCGTTGCAAAAACAAGAGTTATTAGTCCTGCCGACGAAATGCAGCGCTGCCAATGGCGGCCCATTTGTGAGCTGCGACTCATGCGATCCTGAATGGGCGGCGACGAGAAGGGCTATCTTCATTCCTGCCGGACGTGCAAGGAAGTAATCTCTCCGATTGTGGAGGGATACTATCCCGGTACCAGAGTTCTCGCAAGTGCTATATTCATGGTTGCCGGACCGTTTCGTCCGATGGATATACCTGAAAGCCGAGGATTAGAGATAACAAGCTTCAGGTGGCGTTAGTGTTAGGCTTGCTTCGTTACGAATCGCCTCGGAGGTTCTAGTGTCGGCCCCTGTGGAGCATTCCTTCACGCGTGAATTTCGGCTCCTTAGGTACTGCGAGTCTGGTCATTGTCCACAAAGTGGATCACGGGGGCCAAGGTTCGCCTTGCTTTTGATTTTCCTTGCCGCATTTTTCTTACCCCAAGCGATCGTGGCGCAGCAAACGAAGGCAGTCCGGCGCGTTCTCATTTTCAATGACTTTGATACTATTTCTTCGCCGGGGATCGCCGCGCTGGACCACGCGATTGCCGCGGGTCTCGAGAGTTCTTCATACCAAATCGAACTCTACAACGAGAATCTTGAAGCAACTTTGTTTCCCGATGAGGCTTCCCAGCACCGTTTTCGTGAATGGTACATTGGCAAGTATGCAGACCGCAAACCAGATGTGATCATTACCGTCGGACCTTCGTCTCTCAAGTTCATGGTCGAATCGCATGAACGGGCATTTCCGAATACCCCGATCGTCTTCTGCGGCAGCACACAGGAAATGCTCGACCAGCTGAAGCCGGACTCTCACTTTACAGGTGTTTGGGGTGTGACCCAGCCGGAAAAGACCCTGATCGCGGCGTTGCATTTGCAACCCGACACCAAGCACGTTGTTGTCGTGGGTGGCGTCGGAACTTTTGATCAGAGCCTTGAGGCCGTCACCAAAGAAAGTTTGCGCAAATACGAGTCGCAGCTCGAGTTCACCTATCTGACGAACTTGGACATGCCCACGCTCCTCCAACGGCTGAGACAGTTGCCTAGCAAGACGATCGTCTATCACACGTCGATAATGGAGGATTCTGCGGGAGCACATTTTGTTGATGCGACGCAGGCCGTTCCTCTGGTTGCCAATGCTGCGAATGCACCCGTCTTTGTCATGGATGACGTGGATATCGGTCACGGAACGGTGGGCGGCAATGTAGTGAGCTGGGCTGCGGACGGTAAGGTTGCTGCCGGGATGGCTCTGAGAATCCTCGATGGCGCGCAACCGCGGGAAATCCCCATCGTGAGAAACAACAACGTCTATCTGTTCGATTGGCGAACTCTCCGTCGCTGGGGATTTAAGGAAAGCGACCTGCCAGCCGGTAGCACGGTGATTTTCCGCGAATTATCGCTATGGGAACGCACCAAATGGATCTGGATCAGCGGCCTGCTCATCATCCTCCTTTTATCGGCACTTGCCGCCTACCTTCAGTTCAGCCGAAAACAACTTAAGCAGGCGAGGGACGCACAGTTACAGCTTAGCGGCCTGTTGATCAATGCACAGGAGATGGAACGAAGCCGGCTGGCGTCAGAACTTCACGACGATTTTAGCCAGCGTCTGGCGCTGCTCGCACTCGAATTGGAAAATGCTTCTGAGGCGTTACCGGATTCGTCAGTAGCCACGAAGGGAAAGCTGCATGAGCTTTTGAATTCGGCCAGCGAACTTGGCGCCGATCTACACACGGTATCCCGTCGCCTGCACCCATCCACGCTTGAGAGCCTGGGACTTGTCCGGGGGCTGAAGGCTTTGTGCGAGGAATTTACCTCCCGGCAGGGCATCGAAATTGTTTTTTTTTCCAAGAACATCCCACCTGCTGTGCCTCCCAATGTGGCTCTGTGTTTATTCCGTGTCACCCAGGAAGGCCTTCAGAATTTAAGAAAATATAGCGGAGCTTCACAGGGCAAAGTGAATTTGCACAAGGCTGGGGACAGACTGTTTCTTTCCGTGAGCGACAACGGGCGTGGATTCGATGCGAAGGAGACGAGGAATAACGTGGGTTTGGGCATCCGAAGCATGGGAGAACGGGCACGCTTGGTGGATGGGCGATTCGAGATTCATTCGGAACCCGGAAAGGGGACGAGGATTGATGTTTGCATACCCCTTCGGCCAAGAAATGAGACCGCTGAAGAATTGGCTTTGCAACGGAAGTCTGACGTTCTGTAAACACAAGCCTATCCTTGCGAATGGTAAATAGTAGGTTCAGGGTTGAACCAGGTTCGGCAGACCCAATCCTAGCGGTTGCCGAAAGTCCAGTTCAGTCCGGTGCTAGTCCCGTAATCGCTTCCCGCGAAACCGGGGGGAGGTTGACTATCCCAGCTACCATAGAAAGTAATGTTGAAATTAAACTTTCCCCAAATTTTTATGTAGTAGGACGTGTTCAGGTTGAAATGGACCCGCCCCGGATCCGAGAGGGCTGGCAAAAGACTTGCGGCGACCGTAAGGTTTGTGCGGTCGAATTGGAATAGCTTTGCCTGAGCGCTGAGCCAACCAGAGGCCACATCTTGCGCTGGGGCGACCAGGATAGTTTGCTGATAATTTATGCGCTGGAAGGCAAACCCACCGGCCACGCGGATCGAGGTGTGATTCGTATTCTTCAAGTATCGGCCCACGCCGCCGCCAAAAGCAGATTGCAGATCGATGCCCTGCTCGGAGCTTTGAAGAAAGCCGACAAAGCCCGTGTAATACCAATTGTTCCAAGGCAGCAGATGCTGGGCGGAAGCATCAATCTGATTGCGAGATGAGGCAGAAACCCCCTTATTCGAGGATAAGGTCGAGTTATAAGCGGCAGAAGCAGACCAGCGTTCTCGCGGGTAGTTCACATCTGCAGAGAGCTCGTATTGGGTTGATTGATTCCCCTTGTTGTAGATCGCGCCAAGGCCGACGCTGCCGTTGAAGCGATGCCACCAGTTCTCGAATGACTGGTCTATTTTGGTGACCTGGTCTCGTTCGAGCTCCAGCTTTTCGTCAGGCTCATTGATTACCTCGATCGAGGCCGGCCGAGCGCTATCCTTCTTTGGCATGGAAAGCGTGCCAGAATAGACTTCGCCGTCCTGGGTTTTGACGACAAACAGTTGATTGCTCTCGAGGTGATCAACCTCAAACCAATTAATGGAGACAGTGCCCAAGGCATAATCGAGACTAATGTAGAGAACATCGGCACTCAGGCTTTTGATCTCGCAAGTAAGTCGGTCACCGTTCTTCATTACGAGCACATCTGTCTTCTCTCTTGCCGAAAGAGGCCATGCGGCAAGCATGATTGCCGACAGAACAATTCCTCGAAGATTCATCCTAGCCTCCGTTGTTCGTCGTTATAGCTTCAAATCACGGAATACAACCGACTATCAACCAAGTCTTTAAGTTCAAAACGTGAATATGAATCGGAGATGAGCAATGTAGTCACTGCAGGCATGCTCAGAGGCTTAAGAACAACCAACCAGCAGGCTTAGGTAGAAGTCTTCGAGCATATCTGGCCTACTATAAATCGACATTTGTCGCAGGTTTCCCGTCGATTGACCGCGGATGCGCTCTTATGTGTTTATAGGCAGGTCGAGACACAGTAACAACTAGGGAAATCCCTAACACCGCAGCTCGAAGCTAACTAATGAGGAGGGACAGGAGTTGCGATTGGTGTGCAATCTGGGGCCGAACCTGATTGGAGCGGCCGTCGTGGACCGCATCCCTTAACCGAATATTGGTTTGACGTGATTTCTACGATCGAGGGCAGATTCCGGGTTCGATCTCTTTCTAGCTTTGGCCCGGTAATTCCCTCTATAGCATCCGAGAAAAACGAGTGCAAAAAAGTCGGTTGACTCCCAGCCGTGATAGGAATGCTTCTTCAACTACTGCAAGCCAAGATCAGTTAGCAGTTTGGGATTTTCCTCTTGTACGGCCAGCAGGTTATGGCAGGTGGTGCAATCGTTGGAAATCGTCTGGCCGTCCGCGCTGGTATGCGACCCATCGTGGCATCGGAAGCAGCCCGGAAAGTCATTGTGACCAAGATTGTTCGGGTGCACCCCCCAGCTCATCTTCATGTCCGGAAAAATGTTGCGGAGGTAAATCTTGGCGACGTTTTCGGCGGATTCTTCAATCAATGCGCGCTTGCTCGTATAAACGTCGGGGTACGACGTGCGGTAGTAGTTCTCGATCCCTTCGACGATTTGTTTTTGTGCGCTATCACGATCCGGATAGTCGGCTTTCAGCAATTCCACAGCTTTTTTGTGGATGTACGGAAGCTCCGGGCTGATCAAGCCACGTGACATCCGCAGGTCAACTGCGTTTGTCGATAGCTCAAACGCGTGGGTTGGCCGGTTATGGCAGTCAATGCAGTCCATGTCGCGCTTCTCGCCCTTTTCGAGTTCCTGCTTGCTGACCTTAATATCCGTCGAAACGTATTCGACGGTTTTGCCTTTGTCGTCAGTGTAATAAACCACAGGAATCACCTGGCGACGTTCGTCGGTCGAAATGTAGTGAATGCGGGAGCCATCGTCCAAATGTCTCCCGTGGATGCCCACAGAACCTGACGAGGCCCGACCGCCCAGTTTCATCACCAGTGCCGTGGTCATCGGGGTATTTTTTTCATCGTCTTTGTAATTGGTCTTAAGGATCAATTTGTCGCCCGAAAATCGTTGAGGCCAATGGCAATGTTCGCAGGTGTCCCGCGCCGGACGCAGGTATTTCACTGGCGAAGGAATGGGCCGGGAATAGGTATGAAAAGTGACCGCAAGAACCTGGCGCAGGCCGGAGATTTTGGAACGTACGAACCAGCCCACTCCCGGTCCTATGTGGCATTCGACGCATTCGACCCGCGAGTGCGGGGAATTCTGGTAGGCCGAAAATTCCGGGGCCATCACTGTGTGGCACGTCTGCCCACAGAACGTCGTAGTATCCATGTAGGACACGCCTTTGTAGGAAGCGAACGAAAAAATCAAGACGTTCAGCAATGTCGCGGCGCCGATGAACAGAAAACTGTTCTGCACTATCGAAATCTTCAGATCGATTTCTGGATATACATGAGGAAGTTCTCCGGCATCGCGCAACTTCCGCCGGCGCAACAGAATTCCCACGGGAATCAGTAGCAATCCGAGGACAAAAATCCCAGGCAACAGCAGGAAAAGCAGGATTCCAACATACGGGTGGGGAGGTCCGGGCAGCATGAAATCATAAATCCAGAAACCGATGAGCGTGATCGCCGTGCTTGTCGTGAGAACCACACCGATCAGGCTCAGCATATTCTGGCTGAGGTAAAAGAGCAGTCTCGCCCAATCTTTGAGAGTGTTTTGCGGGCTCATACGCCCTGTACCTCTTTTCCCAGTGCAAGTTTTCCTTCGTACCCACTAAGAGAAAGGCCCCGGCGAAGAATCCGTCAGGGACCGTCCGGTATCCTCAGTCGCGCCTGTAATGACAGGCGCATTGGCGAAGGTATTTAACTACTTCAGAGTTGCCAAATACGCAGCGAGATCCTTCACATCTGCCGGCGACAAGCTTTTTACGCTAGCGTGCTTCGGCGAAGCGGAGAACGCCTTGCTGATTTCCTCGGCGCTCTTGCCTTTGATCGATGGCGACTTCATCGCCGGTTTGCCTGCAGCGTCCGCTCCGTGGCAACCGGCGCACTTTGCCTTGAAAGTCTTTTCACCATTGGCAGAATCTTGAGCACGAGAAACGGACGCGACAAAGCAAAACATTGCGGTGACGGCGATAACTGATAAAACTTTTTTCATTACTTCCTCCTTTGTTTCTTCCTCTGCACGAAGCGCACAATAGCACCACGTTGTCGTACTAGAACGCGTACCTGACGGAAAGTGTGACAAGGTTACCGTGAAAATTCCGGGACGCAAAAACATCCTGGTTGGCGGCGGTTGAGTCCTCATGATAGGTGTAATAGCTCCAAAACGCCTTTCCCGTCCAGCGGTTTGCAAAGTGGTAGTCAAATCCGCCGTAAGGCTGATACCAACTTGAGTTTAGGGAGCCGTCCACGTTCGTCGGGATGGGATTGGTCGGCGTCAGGTTCAACTGCGAGCCGCTGACCCCGGTCAAGCTCGCGCCACCATGCAGCTTCAAGTGGGCAATCGGGGCCCAGGAAAAATCGATGAATCCCGTGTTGACCTTGCTGGAGTACGGCGAATTCTCCTGCACCAGGCCGGACACGTTGGGACACGCCGGAAGTCCGGGCAGAGAACCGGAAGCGGTGAAACATACCAGCAGAGAGGTGGAAATATCGTTGTAGTTGTATCCCAGATCCACGCTGATTTTCTCCGAGGGCAAAAACTGGGCCGCGGCCCCAAAGCTGTTGTTGTGCATCCGGTTGTTTACGCCGGACGCATTGTTCTGGCCATACCACAGGCCGACGGATCCATTGAAGTTCAGCTTCTCGGTTGGCTTGTAATTGGCCTTCACGCGGACTTCCTGCGACGTCAAAGGACTCAGATTGGTGAACGCGGCGTTCGCGCTCATGATGTCGGCATCCACGCTGGCTCGGAATTTCGTGGTGGGATGGAGCCAAAGCCCAAGAATGGCGTGGTTTTCGTTGATGTCGGTCTCGCTCGGGGACGCAAAAGTTCCCGGGAAGGAATAGGCGATGGAGCCATCGGCGTTCAGGGTGCAGCCTTGCGGCAGATTGCCTTGGCTGAGCGGCAATGCCGGATCCACAAGCGTGCAATTTCCTCGTGCCGCGTTGTTCGGGTAATAGATCCCGCCAAAACTGTTGAAGAAGTTATCGGAAATGACCCGCGCCCGATATTCGTACCCGAAGTAGGCGCCGGCTTTAGGCGTCATCTGGACCCGAATCTGGATCGTGTTGGAGAGATCCTGCTGCTTGAGGAAGTTGCTATCGAGATTCAGGGCGATGTCTCCGCCGGAACTCGTCGTATGCACGGGAATTGCGTTGGGCACGCCGTTGGCTGGAGGAGCGCATGTGCCGGGAAGGGGCGCGGTGGGCGAGAAGACGTTGGGATTCACAATGAGGCTCGGGCTGAAGAACGAGCAATCCGTCGCTGCAAACTGCGCCGGCTCTTTCCAATTGCTGAAACGCACCGAATCGACCAGGCTGACGGCTGACGTGATGTGCCAGGTGACACCCAAATCGGCGAACGCGGCCACGTGGCGTCCGCTGATCGGCCCGGTTTCCGCGAAGTTGGACAGGTTTGCCTTGGGGGTCAAACCCGAGAAATTCTGCTGATAGTCGTCAACGGTGAGGTCTCCACCCGTATAACTAAAAGTTCCGGCGAAATCCACGTTCTTGAAGTAGCTGGATTGGACTGTAACTTTTTCGGTCGGGCTGTTCATGCGGGTGCGCCAGTGCAAGAGGTAGCTTGAAAAAGCGCTGCAAACGGGATTGACGATTCCCCCGGGCAAAAATGTGGTGCTGCAGGGCTGGCTGCTGGTGTTCCAGGGAACACCGAGGTCCACGGGCGGAAAGCCAGCTCCCGGGGAGAATTGCAGGTTGGTATCAGTGCTGCCCAGGTCGTTCTTGTAGTAACTCCACACCTGGTCGTAGCTGAACGTGGTTCGCGGAAGAAAACGGAAATCTACGCCGAGGCGGTAACTGCGATTGTGGACGGAATAGTCCTGGGTCAGATATTGGTCGGTACCTTCGTGCGTGGTGCTGAAACCCGGGCCGTACATGGTGTTTTGATCGTAGCCAAATCGGAAGCGGATCTTGGAATCGGGCAGGACGGTGATTCCATAGTTCTGCATATTCCGGGCGGTAGAGAAAGCCGCCGGACTGGTGGCGATTATGGCGGTATTGAGTACATTTGCCGGCGCATTTACGATCGGGTTGAAATTCGCAGGCGCATTGGCCATCAGGCCCGGACCATTGAGCGGGTTTGAAAGCAGGGAATAGTCCCAGTGATTTTGGTCTTTGCGGAACATGGCGTTGAAGTCATACCACTTGTTCTTCTTGATCCGCAGCTGGGAGACGTTATTCGGGTCGCCTCCGTAGCCGAAGTTGCTGAAGAACAAATGGTCGAACATCGTTCCGTGGTGATCGAGTGAGTTCATGTCCGTGCTGAAATCCAGCAGCCGCGGCCCCTGCTGTAAATTCACGAACGTGTCGTAGGCCTGCTGGTTGCCGCTGACGCTCGTGAAGCGATAACCGAACTCCACCGCCTGCTTGATGTTGTAATTGCCCTGGTCGATCCCCTTTTGTTCTTCAACCTGCTGCGCGCGTGATAGTGGCACGCAAACCCCCGCAAACAGCAAGGCGGAGAGGAGAAAACGCGGCCCGATGGCTTGGAGCTTGATGGTGTTCCGGTGCATCTTTTTGTTCGTGTCTTTCATTGGCGTATTCCTCCTTTCCTCAGGGTGTGAAAAATACCGCGTTGGTATTGGATCCATGGATTGCAACGTGGCAGAGTGTGCACGCCTGGTACTTCGTGGATTGGTTATGGAAGCTCGGCGTGGCCGAAGGACCCACGCTGGCATTCAGCGAGTGGCAACTGATGCATAAAAGGTTTACCTGGTTCTGCTTCAGCATGCGCTGATTCGTGGAACCGTGGGGTGAATGACAAACCGTGCAGCCCTCGAGCTTCGCCTCGTGCTGATAAACGAAAGGCCCTTGTTTGTCCGCGTGGCACTTATAGCAGACCTCATCGTTGCCGTCGGCCCGGCGAAGTTGACGCGCCTGGAAACCTCCATGCGGGTTATGGCAATCGGCGCACTGAATCAGTCCTTCGTTGACCCGGTGGTGAAACGGCCGAGCGAGTTCCGCGCGCACGTCCAGGTGGCAGGTGTAGCAGAGCTTCGGCGCGGCTTCCTTGAGCAGGAACTCGCTCTCTTTGGCGTGGTGCGGCGAATGGCAGTCATTGCAGGAAACTCCGCTCTGGAGGTGCGCGGAGCGCGCGAAATTGTTTTGCTCGTGGCTGCTCTGGTGGCAGCGCAGGCAGCGAGCGCTGGTCTGCTGCGGTGTCGCGTCCTTGAAGGTGAAGATTTTGGATTTGTCGCCACCGCCGTCGACGTGCTCTTTTCCCGGGCCGTGGCAAGCCTCGCAGCCATGCCATTCCACGCCTTTGTGCGCGTCGAGCTTCGCGTCCATGGTGGTGGCGAAGTGGGCCGTCGTCGCGAAATGCGTATAGAGGTCCTCATGGCATGTCTTACAGGTGTCGGAACCGACGTAGAGGCCGGGATCCGTCGGTGGAGCGTAGAGTTTGACCTGCTCGGAAGACTTGGTCTGTTGTGCAGCCTTCTTTTTGTCGCCCGCATGGATAAAGGGAACTGCCAACGCCGGGATCAAAACTGCCAGGAGATAGGAAATGGGGAGTCGCGGCCAATTCTTCATAGAACCCCTCTGGCTATTCCAGATGAAATTCCTGTGTCCACACGAATCTTGTTGCATCTGCTTTCTCTCGACGAACAGAACAACCTTAAGAGCTAGGCGGCTCGCGAACTGTCGGAACCCGCCTCCAAGGCTGGTCAATCCAACAGTACAAGAGGACAAAGAGTTTCTTGAAAACCCTTCCCGACACCGAAGATAGTTTAAAAGTTTCCTAATGTCAGCTAGGGATTTCCCTAGTGGCGCCTGGGTGGGTTGAACCATTAGCCTGCACTCTGCGATTGGTCACCGGGGAGGCTACGTTGTGTCAAAGGAATGTTTCAGTCGTATACCTCCGGCATGACCGAATGACGGATAAGGTCTCGCTGGTCTTTCTAAACAAAGTAATTGTTTCGGAAAGACTCAACGGCCAATCAAAAGATTTCATTGCCGGGCTGCAACCCTGATTCATGAAGTATGGAGCAAGCATTGCGTCCGAATAAGAATGAAGAGCTTGGAATGAATGGACAGATTGGAAACACCGCCGGCGAGTCATCAAAGACTCTGACAGGGGTTACTCGGAGAGAGTGGTTCAGGACGGCGGCTGGCGGTTGTGCCGGGCTGGCGCTGGGTGCCTTTGTTGATGTGGAAGCCGTGCGGGCTAGCACGCAGATGCTGAAACTCTCTGAGGTGAACGAGTTCACTACTTCCTGCAACTTTTGTTCGTGTGGATGCGGCATGGTCGCGACGGTACGCGAAGGCAAGTTGATTAGCATGGAGGGCGACTTCGACCACATTGTGAATCGCGGATCCCTGTGCGTGAAGGGAATATCCATGTTCGCGACTCACACCTCGCCGAACCGGCTTACAAAGCCGCGTTATCGGGCCCCTGGGAGCGACCACTGGGAGGACATCTCCTGGAACGACGCGATCGAACGGGTCGCACAGAAGATTCGGAAGACGCGCG
>Ga0210399_10001046_pt1 | contig 21732 bp, 20 predicted proteins | sample IncBWC14MmetaG_FD_150865 | JGI IMG/M metagenome (GOLD analysis project Ga0210399, IMG submission 150865) | Forest soil microbial communities from Barre Woods Harvard Forest LTER site, Petersham, Massachusetts, United States - Inc-BW-C-14-M | ecosystem: Environmental > Terrestrial > Soil >... | reverse complement strand
TATTTATGACTCAGGAGACTAGAGGCCATCTCATAAATGGCCGAGCAGAAAGAGAAGAATTTCCTCATGGCTAAAGCTCTATTTTGCGCGTCTTTGAGTGTCGGAGCTAAAGCTCCGACCCCCGGAGATGCATTTATGAGATGACTTCTAACCGAAAAACTCATCAGCGATCGCGAGCGCCTGGTTACCTACGCCCACGTGCTTCACGAAATCTTGTACTGCTACGTCTCGACAAACTAGGATTTCATCCGACTGTTTGCATGGTAGAGACGAGCTCGGGAATGTCGATGCGGATCAGCGTGCCTTCGCCGGGGTGGCTTTCGATCTCCAGGCGGAAATCGGCGCCGTACAAGACGCGGAGCCGTTCGCGTACATTGCTGAGCCCAATGCCCTCCACATATACGTGCGGCATTTTCTCTTCCGAGATTCCCGCGCCGTTGTCTTCGATCTCGATGTGCAGCCGCCCGTCGTGGTTGGTGGTGCGCAGTTGGATGCGGCCGCCTTCGAGTTTCGACGCCAGGCCGTGCTTCAAGCAATTCTCGACGATCGGCTGCAAAAGCATGCTGGGGACAAACGCTTCCAAAGCAGCGTCATCCACCTTCCGCAGAAATTCCAGATTGTCGCGTCCAAAGCGCGCGACTTCGATATCCAGATAATCGTCGATGAAATCCAATTCTTCCTTCAGCGGCACAAAGGTCTCGTGTTTGCGAAGCAGCCGGCGCAGAATATTGCTCAACTTCAACACCACCCCACGCGCCATGTCCGGATCGAAGCGGATCAGCGACGACACCGTATTCAACGTGTTAAACAAGAAATGGGGATTGATCTGACTGGAAAGCGCATCCATGCGTGCTTTGAGCAATAACTGTTGATGTCGCTCCAGATTCATCTCAATGCGCGTGTTATTCCAGATCTTCAGTGGCGCGGCAACGGACATAACCGTCGCCAACACCGTGAGCATCAACCACCAGTTCCAGTGGGGGTCGATGGCGAACAGCCATTTCGGCGTGGTCGCCAGCACCAGCGCCACGCGTCCAAGTTCCAACCCGACGCAGGCCAGTAGCGGAAGCAGCTCCCACGACATTTTCGCCTGGCGCACCAGTCGCAACAGGTCGCGCGGGATATTCAAAAAGGTGAACGGCCCAAAGTTCCACAAATCCTCTTTATTCGGGATGGCCTGGCGCATCAATCCGCCCAGCAAACCCGCCGTTGCCGCCGCCGGCATCCCCAGCCATTCGTGCCCCATCAGCGCCGGAATGGTGATGATCGCGCCCCCGATCGGGCCTACGACGCGGCCTCCAAGCAAGCCCATCAAGAATGCGCCCTCGAGGGAAAGGTCGGCGAAGCGGTAAGGAAATCCGACTAGCCGGAGAGCCACGCCGACGACCAGTGGCGGCGTCATGAACAGCATCAGCTTCAGCTTTTGATCGGGATCGCGCTCTTCGGTGAACAGCACGCGACGAAACGTATTCCAGCGTGCCAACAACGCGGCAAAGGAGGCCGCCACGCCTACTTTGAGCAGCAAGGTAAACAGCAGGTCCTTCGTGGAAATGGATGTATCGATCATCGAATCGCGAGGCCTGCGTTTTCAGAACCGCTCGAATCGCCAGGCGCCCTGTCGCTAACGCTAGCCAATCCCCCTCTCGATGTAAAGCCTCGCACGGATGTAAAGCGTTCGTAAAATGTGCATCGAACCGCCGCAGCGCGCATCGAATGGAGTTCCGATTGGGCTATAGTCGAAGATCATGGCACTCCTGTTAAACTCGTGGTCGCCGATGCGCGCAACAACTCGAGGCAAGCGGTCCGGAAAAAAAGCACGAGCACTGGTGCAAGGGGTGGCCCACGCGGAACTTCCGACACGCTACGGCCGGTTCACAATCTACGGTTTCGAGGGCGCCGGCCCGCAAGAAGAGGCGGTAGCGCTGGTGCGCGGCAATGTCCACGGCAAGACGGCGCCGCTGGTTCGCGTTCATTCGCAATGCCTCACCGGTGATGTCCTGGCGTCGCTGCGCTGCGATTGCCGCGCCCAACTCGAATTATCGCTCAAGAAAATTGGCAAGGCGCCTTCTGGCATTCTGCTTTATCTTCCGCAGGAAGGCCGGGGCATCGGCTTGATGAACAAACTCCGCGCGTATGAACTGCAGGACGGCGGCATGGATACGGTCGAGGCGAATCAGAAGTTGGGGTTTGCAGCGGACGCGCGCGACTACGATTTTTCGGCGCAAATCCTGAAGCAACTCGGCGCCAGGAAGATCCGCCTGCTCTCCAACAACCCGGAAAAAGTTCGCCAGCTGGAACAATCCGGCATTCGCGTGGTCGAGCGAGTTCCCTGCCAGCCGCGCATCTCGAAAACCTCCCGCGCGTACCTGCAAACCAAGAAAAAGAAGATGGGGCACCTGCTCGACGGCGTCTGAGCTACCATAGCGTCGCTTCTCGCGCATTCGCCGCGGAGGACGCACCCCTGACACGCACGATCGAGCAGCATGCCGTATTTCGCGCTCCCGCCAAGACTGTTTTCGATCTGTACATGGATTCTCAGAAACACACTGCGGCCACGGGCGCGCCCGCAAAGCTGAGCCGCAAAGCCGGCAGCGCGTGGTACGCCCACGGCGCAGCCATCGGCGGTAAAAACCTTCTGATCGTTCCCGAAAAGCTGATCGTGCAATCCTGGCGCGCAAAACATTGGAAGAAGTACGAACTCTCCATCCTCACCCTGAGATTCAGCAAAGCACCCGACGGAATGCGGATCGACTTAGTCCACGTCGGTGTACCGCAACACGACCAGACAGGCGTCCGCCAGGGCTGGCCAAAATACTATTGGAAGCCGTGGAAGAAGTATCTGGCAGCGAGAAGGAAGACTTAAGCAATCGACAGGGGGCTAACCGCCGCCGACGAACTGGACGATTTCGTAGCGGTCACCGGCCTGGATGAGCGTCTCGGTCCATTTTTGGCGCGGCAGGATTTCGAGATTGCGCTCGATGGCCACGCGGCCACCATCTAAACCAAGTTCACGCAGTAGATCAACAACGGTCGCGCCGGCAACAGCGGCGCGGGTTTCTCCATTGACAGATATTGTCGCGTCCATGGAAGTCATCCTACCGCCGGCATTTTTGGTTTTGCGCGGAGTTGAAATCGCAACTGCCCGCTGGCGTCAGCGGAAACGGCCTCGATCACCAGTGCGGCGTCCTCACCAGCAAGGCGCGGCATCTCGAATTCCAGGTGGGCGTGACCATCGGCGCCGGTCGCGGTGGTTACCTCCGTTGGTTCGGCAGCCCCGGCGACGCGCGCCGTTATGCGCGCGTTGCCCACGGCAGCCCCACCATCTTTGTGCCGCGCCACCAAATATAAAGTAGCGTGTTTGCCGGTGAGCCAGGTTCTCGGATTCAGCATTTCGATCGTGATTGCCTTCGCCTGCGGCGCCGCGGGCGCGGCGGCAGGCTGAACCTTTGCGGGATTTTTCGCGCCCGGATCGGATGTGAGCGGCGCGCTGCCGCTGGTGGGCCGCGGGGCCGGCATCGGTGGCGCGGCGATATGTAATACGCCGGTACGAAGCTCTTCCACAATGGTGTAATGCTGATCGTCCAGCCTGATTTTCAAGGCCTGCTCGCGATCGGCATCCAGCGGCAACAGATCGTGATATTTGCTAGTGCGCCGGTGCAGCACGCGGCCGCGGCAGTGCACGGTGGTGTCGATGACCGCGGTGGTAATTCCGCGATCTTCCGTCTGCACGTGGAACACAGTTCCGTCGACGGTGACATTTGTGTTGTGACCGAACAGCATGCCTACGCGCACCCCAGCCCGACCGCGGGAAATATTGCCCGCAGATTATTTTTGTTCGCCGCATTTGACCCAGCGGCGGGTGACTCGCTATTATAGCGCTTCGCCATGAGTCAATCAGGTCTACATGCGTACACTCCGCTTCTCTTACACCTCATTCTCGCGGTGGGGCTCGCCGGCGTTTTAACGGCACTTTCCGCCGCGGTCGGATGGCGGCGCCCGAATCGCGCCAAGCAGCAGCCCTATGAGTGCGGCGTGGACCCCACCGGGGATGCGCGCCAGCCCTTCTCCGTAAAATTTTATCTCGTGGCCATGGTGTTTATTTTGTTCGATGTGGAAGCGATCTTCTTGTACCCTTGGGCCTACATTTACCGCGACATGTTCAGGGTTTCACACAGTTTTGGAGTCTACGGCTTTGTAGAGATGCTTATTTACATCGCCATCCTCTTGGTCGGATACATCTATCTGTGGAAAAAGGGCGCGTTCGACTGGCATACCTAGTCGGCGCAAAGCGGGGTTTCAGAACCTGTGACGGAGAGCGGTAGTCAACCTACTAATGCTGTAGTCGCTGGCCTGCGCGCGTGGAGCACCAACGCGATCGAGGAAGTGATCGAATTTCGCGGTGAGACCACCATCGTGGTCGCCAGAAAAGTGTTGCGCAGTGTTGCGGAACGCTGTCGTGACGAACACGGCTTGCAATTTAACCTGCTGACGGATGCCACCTGCATTGACCGTTTCCCGATGGAGCCCCGCTACGAATTGAACTATCACCTCGTTTCCATCCCGTTGCGCCAGAAAGTCCGCATCCGGGTCCGCTTGTCCGGCCACGATCCCGTAGTGGATTCTCTGGTTCCCGTATGGCCCGGCGCGAATTGGCTGGAGCGCGAGATTTTCGACCTGTTCGGGATTCAGTTTACGGGGCATCCAGATTTGCGGCGCATTCTGCTTCCCGACGATTGGGAAGGCCATCCGCTGCGAAAGGATTTCCCGGTCGAAGGGTATCGGGATATCCCAGCGATCGCGACCCGCTACACCAGGACTCGCCCATGACCACCGTAGAGACGGCCACTGGCCCAGCAAGAACAATGGTCCTCAACATGGGGCCGCAGCACCCATCCACCCATGGCGTGCTGCGTATTTTGTTGGAGCTGGACGGCGAAACCGTAGTCAAGGCGGTGCCCGACCTCGGCTATCTCCACACCGGCATCGAGAAATCCTGCGAAGACAAAACCTATTCGCAGGCGATTACCTTGACCGACCGGATGGACTACCTTAATCCACTTGGAAATAACCTGGTCTATTGCCTCGCGGTCGAAAAGCTCCTTGGCTTGGAAGTACCCAAGCGCGCCCAATACATGCGCGTTCTGATGGTGGAACTCCAGCGAATTTCGTCCCACCTGGTGTGGCTCGGGACGCACGCCATCGACATGGGCGCGATGTCAGTTTTCTTGTATTGCTTCCGTGAGCGCGAAGAGATCCTGAAAATCTTTGAGTTCGTCGCTGGGCAGCGCATGATGACCAGCTACATCCGCATCGGCGGATTGGCGTTGGAGCCCCCAACAGGCTGGGTGGAACGCGTCGAGAAACTCCTGAAGATGATGCCCAGCCGCATCGATGAATACGAATCGCTGCTGACCAACAACCGCATCTGGCTTGGACGCCTCAAGGGCGTTGGTTATATCTCGGCCGAAGACGCCGTCGCTTTAAGCATGACCGGTCCGATGCTACGCGCCGCCGGGCTCGCTTACGACAATCGCAAGACCTTCCCATACTCCAGCTACGAGGAATTCGACTTCGACGTTCCCACGCACACCGATTCCGACTGCTTCGCGCGTTACATCGTGCGCGTCGCGGAAATGCGCGAAAGCCTCAAGATCGTCCGCCAAGCCATCGACAAAATGCCCTCCCAGGGCCCGATTCGTACCGACGCGCCGGGCATCGTTCCCCCGGCCCGCGAAAAAATGAAGACGGAGATGGAAGCGCTCATCTACCACTTCAAGATCTTCACTGAGGGATTTGCGCCTCCGCCGGGTGAGGCCTTCGCGACCGTCGAATCTCCGCGCGGCGAACTGGGTTGCTTCATTGCCAGTGACGGTTCCCCGAAGCCGTTGCGCTGCCACTTTCGCTCTCCTTCGTTCATCAATTTGCAGGCATTGTCGAAACTGATGGAGGGGCAATTGATTGCCGACGTAGTGGCCTGCATCGGAACGATCGATATTGTGCTGGGAGACGTCGACCGGTGAGGTTGATGTAGGTGCCAGGCTTAAACCCGGCGCCTACAAGTGATCGGGCCGATGGCAGAGTAACTCAACACCACGGTGATTCGAGGACTATGGACCTTTCTCCACAACTCACAGCGCGCTTCGAGACACTGCAGAACCGCTATCCGGTTAAGCGCAGCGCGCTCATCCCGATGATGATGGATGTGCAGGACGAGTACGGCTACATCAGCGACGAGATGATCGCGGAGATCGCCCGGCGGCTCGATCTCCACGTCGTCCAGGTGGAGGAAACGCTGGCGTACTACTCCCTGCTGCATCGCAAGCCCATTGGCAAACACCATGTGCAAATCTGCACCAATGTGGCGTGCATGCTCCGCGGGGGCAACGAACTGCTGGACGCCGCTAAAAAACGCCTGGAAATTGGCAACAAGGAAACAACCGCCGATGGCGTCTTTTCTCTGGAAGAGGTCGAGTGCATCGGCGCTTGCACTGGCGCGCCGGCGCTACAGGTGAACCACGATTTCTTCGAGAATGTCACCGCGCTAAAATTCGATCGCCTCATTGAGGATCTTGACGCAGGCCGAAAAACCATGCCGGAACCTGTCACCTCCGGCGCGCTGCACCCACGCGACAAAGCCGAAACTCCGGTCATCAGCCGCCGCTTCGGCATTAAGGATTCCCATAAGATCGACGTATATTTGCAGCACGACGGCTACAAGGCGCTCGAGAAGGCGCTCCGCGAGATGACTCCCGCCGGCATCATCGACGAGGTAAAAAAATCAAACTTGCGTGGCCGCGGTGGCGCGGGCTTCCCCACCGGAATGAAGTGGTCGTTTGTTCCAAAAGATTCCCCCAAGCCCAAGTACGTGATTTGCAACGCCGACGAAGCCGAACCTGGTACGTGCAAAGATCGACCGCTCATGGAAATGGACCCTCACCAAATGATTGAGGGCATCACCATTGCCGGACGCGCGATTGGCGCGAAAATGGGTTTCATTTACATCCGTGGCGAATACCGCTATGTCCAGGCTATTGTGCAGACTGCGGTAGAGGAAGCGTATTCGCGCAATTATCTTGGCAAAAACATTTTCGGCACCGAGTTCGATTTCGACCTGGTGGTGCACACTGGAGCGGGGGCGTACGAGTGTGGTGAAGAATCGGCGTTGATGGAATCGCTCGAGGGCAAGCGCGGTTATCCGCGCATCAAGCCTCCCTTCCCTGCCGTCGTCGGCCTGTATGGATGCCCGACGATCATCAATAACGTCGAAACGCTCAGCACCGTTCCAGCCATTCTGCTGGAGGGTGGCGAAACCTACGCCAATCGCGGCACGCCGAAAAATGGGGGCACGCGCATGCTCTGCGTGGCGGGTCACGTGAACAAACCCGGCATCTACGAAGTGCCCCTCGGGATGAACATGAAACAGTTTATCTACGAGACTGCCGGCGGAATCCCTGGCGGTAAAAAATTGAAGGCTGTCATTCCCGGCGGGAGTTCCTGTCCACTGATGAAGGCCGATGAAATCGACATTCCCATGGATTATGATTCCGTCGCCAAAGCTGGATCGATGCTAGGCTCTGGCGGCATGGTGGTCATGGACGAAGACACCTGCATGGTTGACATGGCGCGCCGCATCATGCATTTCTATGCGCACGAATCCTGCGGGTGGTGCATTCCCTGCCGCGAAGGCACGACCTGGCTGCGTAAGATGCTCGATCGCTTCCATGCGGGTTACGGCCGTCCGGAAGACATCGATCTCATGAGCGACCTCTCGAAAAACATGCTGGGCCGCACTTTCTGCCCGCTCGGCGACGCCGCTGCCCTCCCGACCATCAGCATCGTGGCCAAGTGGCGGAATGAATTTGAAGAGCATTTGAACGGACGTTGCCCTTACAAATCCGCCGAAGCGCTGGTCGGCTCGCGGTAGGCCACAAGCCATTTAGACCAGGGCCCGAATAGACGAACAACGATGACAGACCAAAAGCTGGTTACGCTGAAGATCAACGACCGCGACGTGCAAGTTCCGCCGGGAACGCTTGTCATCGAAGCCACCCGCCGCATCGGCACCGAAGTTCCGTCGTTCTGCTACTACCCGGGGCTCTCGCTACAAGCCGCCTGCCGCATGTGCCTCGTGGAAGTCGAAAAAATGCCCAAGCTGCAGACCGCGTGCACGCTCGTGGCTACCGAAGGTATGGTGGTGCGCACCAATACCGACCAGGTGCGCCAGGCGCGCAAGTACATGCTGGAATTTCTGCTCACCAACCACCCTCTCGATTGCCCGGTCTGCGACAAGGGCGGAGAGTGCGAGTTGCAGGACATGGTTTTCCGCTATGGTGCCGACACCAGCCGCTTCATCGAGGAAAAAATTCACCGCCCCGAAGAAAAATGGTCCGAGCTCGTTTATTACGATGCGCCGCGCTGTATTCTCTGCTTCCGCTGCGTACGCGTCTGCGACGAGGGCATGGACGTTAAAGCTCTCGGCGTAGGCATGCGCGGCGCGAACAGTGTCATCATTCCCAACCGCGAAGATCATCTCGAGTGCGAAGAGTGCGGCATGTGCATCGACATCTGCCCGGTCGGCGCGCTCACCAGTGGCACCTATCGCTACAAAACACGCCCCTGGGAGATGCATTACGTCTCCACGGTATGCACGCACTGCTCGAACGGCTGCAAAACCACGCTGAGCGTGCGCAACCATGAAATTCTGCGCTCCAACAATCGCGATCTATCCGGAATCAATGGCGACTTCCTTTGCGTGAAGGGACGATTCGGTTTCGATTTCGTCAAGCATCCCGACCGCATCAAGCAACCTCTGGTTCGCAAGGGTGACAAGCTCTATCCCGTTTCGTGGGAAGAGGCTTCGCAGACCGCGGCCACGAAGTTGAAGCAGATTGTCGAAGTTTACGGTCCCGATTCGGTCGGATTCATCGGCTCGAACCGCACCTCCAACGAAGAAAATTACCTCTTCCAACGCCTGGCGCGCGCCACCTTTGGCACCAACAACGTCGATCATCACCGCACCGTGGATTACTCCGGCTTGTTCACCGCGCTTGGCGAGCGCGCCGCCGATTCGCTGTTGACCATAGAGCAACTCTACAACTCCCAGGCCGTGTTGCTGATCGGCAACGATCCGACCAACCAGAACCCCCTGGCCGCATGGCAGATTCGCACCGGCATCCGGCATCACAACTCCAAGCTGTTCATTGTGAACTCCCGCGAAATCAAACTGCACCGGAAGGCCACACAGTTTGTGAAGGTCGCTGAAGGCCAGGAAGTCGCGGCGATTCGCTGGATGGGCCGCGAGGAAGGCCACCTTGCTCCAGACATGGTCGAGAGACTTGTCCAGTTCAAGGCTGCGCTCGAGGCCGAGCCCGAAGTTGCCATCGTCTTTGGCGCGGAAGTTTCCGGCGCGGCCATCGCGGAACTCGTGGCCTTCGGGTCCAAGCTGCAAGGAAAAATTCGCTACATGGCGCTGGGCGACTATGTGAATTCCCGTGGCGCGGCAGATATGGGCGTTCTGCCCGACCGCCTGCCTGGCTACGCATACGTCGACAACGCGGGCGCTCGCGAAACCTTCGAGAGACTTTGGGGCGGCGTCATTCCCTCAAAGCCAGGTCTCACCGCTCCGCAGATGGTCGAAGCCGCACAATCCGGCAAGTTGCAGGCGCTGTACGTCATGGGCGCCAACCCGCTCACGCACTACGGCACGCTGGGCTTCGGACGCGGCAATCTCAATCTGCTGATCGTACACGAACTTTTCCCGACCGACACCTCGCGCCCCGCCGACATTGTTTTCCCGGCCGCCTCGGCGTACGAAAAGGACGGCACCGTCACCAACACTTCCGGCGAAATTCAGCTCCTGCATAAAGCCGCTGAAGTGATGGGCCCGCGCAGCGACTTCGACCTCCTGCGCATTCTGTCGCACCAGCTCGAAAAGCTCGGCGTCGGCAAAGCTTTTCACCACAAGACGCCCGGCTCGGTCTTCGACGAAATTCGCAAAGCGGTGCAAGGTTACGACGTGCAGCCCGCGGGCCTGCTTACCGGCGGCGCCGAAGCCACGCGCGTACAGGTCGCCAGAAATGGTCGTGCGCCCTACGACGTTCCCGCTGGCCTGATCCGTTCAGCGCAAGACACGCTATTCACCAGCGGCACCCTCGGCCGTTTTTGCACCATGATGGATTCTCTACCGGAGGCCGCTGCCAAGCCGTGACCGACTTCCTAGCTCTGCACGCCGAAATCATCATCACGCTCGTGAAGATAGTGCTACTGCTTTTCATCGTGCTGACGGTGAACGCGTATCTCACCTGGTTCGAACGCAAGGTCGTCGCGCACATGCAAACACGGTGGGGCCCGCACCGCGTCGGCCCTCATGGCTTGCTGCAACCTCTGGCCGACGGCGCAAAATTTCTCTTGAAGGAAGACCCGACTCCCGAGGGCGTCGACAAATTCACCTATTTCCTCGCGCCGCTCATGGCCCTCACGCTGGCGCTGACCTCCATAGCCATTCTGCCCTTTGGCCCCAACCCTATTCACATCTTCGGCCGCGACATTTTTCTCGGCATTGTGGACCTGAACATCGGCATCCTCGCCCTTTTTGCCATTACCGCGTTGAGCGTTTACGGAGCGGCGCTGGCGGGCTGGTCGTCCAACAGCAAGTATCCGCTGCTCGGCGGACTGCGCAGCTCCGCACAAATGATCAGCTATGAACTCGCCCTCACCATGTCGGTGGTTGGCGTTCTGCTGATGGCAGGCAGCTTCAGCCTTCGCGATATCATCAATGCCCAGGCGGCGCATCCGGAGCGCGGCATCCTCGGCTGGAACGTTTTCCCGCAAATCCTCGGCTTCCTGTGCTTCTTTACCGCGGCGACCGCGGAAACCAATCGCATTCCCTTCGACTTGGCCGAAGCCGAATCCGAGCTGGTCGCCGGATTTCACACCGAATATGCCAGCTTCAAATTCGCGATGTTTTTCATCGCGGAGTACACCAGCATGATCACCATATCCGCTCTCTGCTCGATCATGTTCTTCGGCGGCTGGCTCTCCCCTTTTCCAGCTTCGTGGACGTTCGCGCATTACCTGCCGTCCGCGATCCTTATCCCCTTCGGCCTCTGGGTCATCTGGGATGGCATCCGCTACGAAACGATTTTCGGGCGCATCATCCTGCCCGGTGTGGGCGCGGTAATGGCGCTGATCGGCGCGCTGCTGATCGTCTTTCCGTTCATCAACGAGTTCATCCAGGGCCCCTTCTGGCTGCTGGGCAAGATTTTATTTTTCCTCTTCTTCTACGTCTGGATGCGCGGCACGCTGCCCCGCTTCCGCTACGACCAGCTGATGTCCTTTGGCTGGAAATTGCTCCTGCCGGTTTCGCTCGCGAACGTGGTGATCACTGCGGTTGTGATTATGGTGAGGGGTCACTAGCATGAACGCTCCCCTGATCATCTTTTTCGTACTCGCGGCGATCGCCATCATGGGCGCGGTCAACCTCATCCTCCAGAGCCACCCGATTCATTGCGCGCTCTCGCTAATCGTCGTGATGGTCGCGCTCGCAGGCCTCTATCTACTGATGGGCGCCGAATTCGTCGCGGCCGTGCAGATCATCGTCTACGGCGGCGCCATCATGGTGCTCTTCGTGTTCGTGATCATGCTTCTGAACGCCGGTGCCGAAGAGCGCACCAACATTTCCAGGCTCGCGGGCATCGCGGGCCTTCCGCTGGCTATCGTGCTCATGGGTTTTATCGCCGCAGCGGTCGCCCAGTCCACCGACCGGGTACAAGCCGCGGCTCAACTGGGCGCCCCTGCTCCAACAAAAGCACTCGCCGGGCTCCTGTTCCAGGAGTTCGTTTATCCGTTCGAGCTGACTTCTTTCCTCATCCTCGTAGCCATTCTCGGCGCGATCGTTCTCGCCCAGCGGGAGAAAAACTAGTATGGTCCCGACGCACTACTACCTGGTCTTGAGCGCCATCCTGTTCGGTCTCGGCGTCGTCGCCTTTGTCTTCCGCCGTAACATCATCACGATCTTCATGTCCATTGAGCTGATGCTCAACGCCGTGAACCTCGCCTTCGTGGCCTTCAGCCAGGCTTGGAATCGCCTCGATGGTCAGGTCTTCGTCCTGTTTGTGATCGTTGTAGCGGCAGCGGAAGCGGCCGTCGGCCTCGGAATCATCATTCTCATTCAGCGCAACCGCCAGTCGCTCAACGTCGAGCGCGTGGATTTGCTCAAACTCTAATGCCGATACTCGACAATCTCTGGATCATCCCGCTCCTGCCCTTGCTCGGCTCGGCCATTAACGGCCTGTTCGGCGGCAAGTGGACGAACAGCGTAGTCAACTACGTCGCCGTCGGCTCGACAGGTCTTTCCTTCGCCTGCGCCCTCGAAGCCGTCCGCGAATTCTCGCAACTCACGCCTCAGCAGATTCCCTTCGTCAAGCAATTCTTCACTTGGATCGCCGCCGGAACCTTCCGTGCAGGCTTCGATCTCCAAGTCGACCAGCTCACCGTAGTGATGCTTCTCGTCGTCACCGGCGTCGGCTGGCTCATCCACATCTACTCCACCGGCTACATGGCGCACGAGGGCGGCTACTACCGCTTCTTTTCCTATCTCAATCTCTTCATGTTCTTCATGCTCATCCTCGTACTCGCTGCCAACTACTCGCTGCTCTTCGTCGGCTGGGAAGGCGTGGGCTTGTGCAGCTACTTGCTGATCGGCTTCTACTTCCTCAGGAAGTCCGCTACCGACGCCGGCAAGAAAGCGTTCATCGTCAATCGTATCGGCGACTTCGGCTTCATGCTCGGAATGTTCCTGCTCTTCAAAACCTTTGGCACGCTCGACTTCGTGCCAATGTTCGCGAAAGCAGTTCCGATGCCTGCCGACGCGATGGGGCAGATGGGCACCCTCACCGTCGCGTGCCTGCTGATCTTCGTAGGCGCCACCGGCAAGTCCGCGCAGCTTCCCTTATACGTCTGGCTCCCGGACGCCATGGAAGGTCCGACACCTGTCAGCGCATTGATCCACGCGGCCACCATGGTTACCGCAGGCGTTTACGTGGTCGCACGCTCGCACGTTCTTTTCATGCGCGCACCCAGCGCCATGCTCGTTGTCGCCATCATCGGCTGCGCCACCGCGATCTTCGCGGCTACCATTGGCCTCGTGCAAACCGACATCAAGAAAGTTCTCGCCTACTCCACCGTCAGCCAACTCGGCTACATGTTCCTGGCCTGCGGCGTCGGCGCATTTTCTGCGGGCATCTTCCACCTGATGACCCACGCCTTCTTCAAAGCCCTGCTGTTCCTTGCGGCCGGCAGCGTGATTCACGCCATGGGCGGCGAACAAGACATGCTCAAAATGGGCGGCCTCAGCAAGAAGATCAAGTGGACTTACATCACCATGCTGACGGCCACGCTGGCCATCGCCGGCTTTCCCCCGCTCGCAGGTTTCTTCAGCAAAGACTCCATCTTGCTGAGCGCCTTCCAAAGCGAAAATGGCGGACACGTGCTCTACGCCATCGGCTTGTTCACTGCCCTGCTCACTTCGTTCTACATGTTCCGGCTGATCTTCCTCACCTTCTTTGGTAAACAACGATACGACGAGCATCACGTCCACGTGCACGAATCGCCCAAAAGCATGCTCGTGCCGCTGATGATTCTCGCCGTACTCTCGCTCGTGGGCGGGTGGCTGGCAGCCCCTGCGTTCTGGGGTGCGCCTGATTACTTCGCCAAGTTCCTCGAACCCGTTTTTGCCCAAGGCGGTGGAGCCGAGTCCGCGGCGGCCGAATCCGCGGCCCACGCTCTCGAAATGCCGCTAGCGATCGTCGCGGTCATCACCGCAACCCTCGGCCTGGGCATCGCGTATTGGCTCTACATCAGCAGGCCTGCGAAACCCGCCGAACTTGCGAAATCCATGAAGGGCGCCTACACCACGCTCTTCAACAAATATTACGTCGATGAGCTTTACGCCGCGGTCGTCGTCAAACCGCTTCTCTGGCTGTCCACCAAGGTCTTGTGGCAGACCGTCGACGTCCAGATTATCGACGGCGCGGTCAACGGCATCGCCCACGGCACCACCGAAGTCGGCGACAACGTCCGCCACGCGCAATCTGGCAGCACCCGCAGCTATGCAGTTTGGGTCATCATCGGCGCGTTGGTGATCATCGCGATTATCTTCTGGCCCTATCTGAAGCCGGCGGCCGTAGGGATGGTGCGCTAATGCTCGCTGGCAACCATCTGCTTTCGGTCCTGATTTTCTTCCCGGCGATTGGAGCTCTCGCGCTACTTCTGCTGCGCGGTGATGATCACCTCTGGATTCGCCGCTTGGCGCTGACCATCTCTATAGCCGAGTTCCTGCTCTCCCTATTAATGATCCCGGGTGTGCAACCCGGCGTAGCCGGGTATAGCCTGGTCGAATACTACAACTGGATCGCCAGCCCCCCGATTCATTACCACCTGGGCGCCGACGGGATCAGCCTGTTCCTCGTAATCCTGACCACGTTCCTAACGCCCATCTCTATCCTCGCTTCCTGGAGCAGCATTAATCATCGCGTAAAAGAATTCTTCGTCATGCTCCTGATGCTCGAAGTCGGCGTGGTCGGCGTCTTCGTCTCTCTCGATCTTTTCCTGTTCTTTTTGTTCTGGGAAGTCATGCTGATCCCGATGGCCTTCCTGATCGGGATCTGGGGCCACGAGCGCCGCATCTACGCCGCAATTAAATTCGTCCTGTACACCATGGCCGGCTCGATCCTCATGCTGGTCGGCATTATCTGGCTCTACAACTTGACTGGCACCTTCGATCTCCCCAAAATCCAGCAACTCCTGCAAGACGGCCGCTTTGCCGCGCTCACCTCGCAACAGGAAATGCTTCTGTTCCTGGCGTTCTTCGTAGCCTTCGCCATCAAGGTACCGCTCTTTCCACTGCACACCTGGCTGCCGGACGCACACGTGGAAGCCCCAACAGCAGGCTCGGTCATGCTCGCGGGCGTGCTCCTGAAAATGGGTACCTACGGCATGATCCGCTTCTGTCTGCCGCTGTTCCCCAACGCCGCGCACCGCGCAGCGCCGTGGGTAGCCGCGTTAGCGATCATTGGCATCATCTACGGCGCGCTGGTCTCGCTCGTCCAACCCAATCTGAAAAAACTCGTTGCCTATTCCAGCGTCAGCCACTTGGGTTTCGTTGTCTTGGGCATCTTCGCCTTCCATAACATCTCCATGCAGGGCGCGGTCTACCAGATGCTCGCCCACGGCATCTCCACCGGTGCGCTGTTCTTACTAGTCGGCATGCTGTACGACCGTCGGCACACCTTCGAAATTTCCGAGTACGGCGGCCTGGCCACTCCCATGCCGAAACTCGCTGCCTTCTTTCTGTTCGTCGCACTCTCCTCGATGGGCCTGCCTATGCTCAACGGCTTTGTCGGCGAATTCCTGATCCTCCTCGGCACGTTCCAGCTGCACGCCGACTGGGCCAGCTGGGCCGCCATCGGCGTAATTCTCTCCGCCTGCTACCTGTTGTGGGCCTACCAGCGCGTCTTCTTCGGCGAAATCACCCACGACAAAAACCGCACGCTCCCCGACGCCTCTTCCCGCGAGAGATGGATTCTCGCAACGATGGCCGTCCTCATTCTCTGGATGGGCCTCGGCTCGACATTCTTCACGCGCCGCTTCGCCGCCTCCAGCCAAAACGTTCTGGAACAGATGCAACGTTCGAATCCCCAGGAAGCTGTCGCGCCCACGCTACCAGATCCCGAAGTCACGTCGATTGTCATTCCGAACGGGGCGAGGAATCTGCTCGTCCTTTCCTCTCCGTCATCGCCGAATTCTCCCGAAAGGCCCGGAGCCCGCTAAATGATTCCCCGCCCCGAAGATCTGATCCGCGTCCTCCCGGAAACCATCTGGTGCATCTTCGGCGTCGTGCTGATGCTGCTCCAACCGTTCACCCGCAACCGTCATGTCCTGAGCTTCTTCGCAATCCTCGGCACCATCCTCGGCACCAGCGCCACCATTTATGCTTACACCTCCATCGGCGCAGGATCGGCCTTCAACGGGCTAATTCAACTAGACGCCTACAGCATTTTCTTCCACCTGCTGGTCGGCGCGGTCTCGATTCTGGTCGTGCTGATTTCCGGACCCTACCTCGAGCGCGAAAACCTGGAATCCGCCGAATTCTTCGCCTTGGTCCTTTTCGCCACCGCAGGTATGGGCGTGCTCTCGTCTGCGCAGGAACTCCTCACCGCCTTCATCGGTCTTGAGATGAGCTCGATCTCCAGTTACGTCCTCGCCGGATATCGCCGCGATACGCTGAAATCCAGCGAATCTGCGATGAAATATTTCCTCCTCGGTTCTTTCGCGACGGCTTTCTTCCTCTACGGCATTGCTCTGGTCTACGGCGTAACAGGCACAACGAATCTCGCTTTGATGGGCGCCGCTGACAGCAACAGTAATCTCCTCAAACTTGGCCTTTCGTTGATCCTGATCGGCCTCGGCTTCAAAGTGGCGGCCGCTCCGTTCCAACTCTGGACACCCGACGTTTACGAAGGCGCGCCCACTCCCGTAACCGCGCTGTTCTCCGCCGGGCCTAAAGCCGCCACGTTCGCCCTGCTCCTGCGGATCTTTGCGACGGTGCCCGCCGCTACCCATTTCTGGTTCTGGGCTTTCTGGATTCTCGCGGTTCTCACGATGTTCGTCGGTAACCTCGGAGCGCTGCTGCAAACCAACGTCAAGCGCATGCTCGCCTATAGCTCCATCGCCCAAGCCGGAAACATTCTGGTCGCGTTTGCCGCCGTAACTTATCTCGAAGGCAACTCCGACACCGGCGGAGCCGCCGCCTACGCCGCAGTCTTGTTTTATCTCCTAAGCTACGCGTTGGTGAAACTGGGCGCGTTCACGATCGTCTCTCAACTGGGGGGCGCAGGCGAAAAGCACCTCTCGTTGGATGACTACGCCGGCCTGGGCAGCCGTCAACCAGTGGTGGCTGCGGTTCTAAGCCTGTTCCTACTTTCGTTGCTGGGCCTACCCGTGACCGCGGGCTTCTTCGGCAAGTTCTACGTCTTTAAGGCCGCGGTCAACTCGCACCTGGTCTGGCTGGCCGTGCTGATGGCCGCCAACAGCATCATCGGCGCCTACTACTACTTCCGCCTGATCGTGGTCATGTACATGCGCGAACCCAACCTGGAGACCGGCCCCGCCCCCGCGGTCATCGGCTTCCCGCTTCCGGTCAACGTAGTCCTGGCCATAACCGCCGCAGCCACCGTCTACTTCGGCCTATTCCCCAACCAGGTCCTCAGCTTCGTCCTCCAATCCAACCTCCTCGGCCACTAGGTAGTCTTTCCGACGACGTTGGTTAGCCAGTTCAAGTAGCAACTCCGCTTCTCGCCTTGTACCCATTTTGGGAACACGCTATAATGTAACGGTGCCGGTCTCGCGGTCATGAGAATCATTGCTCGCAAGACACTAAGGCGATTTGTCGATCCACTCAGGAGTAGCAAGGACCAGCGAGCGGTGAAGTCCGCTGTAGAGTCCTGGTTCCAAGAAGCTCAGGGAGCTGATTGGAAAAACCCGGCGGACGTCCTCAAGTCTTACGCCAACGCCAGCATCGTTGGCCCTGATCGCGTCGTCTTTAACCTCAAGGGCAATGATTACGGGTTGGTTGTGGCTATCAACTACCGCTTGCAGATCGTATTCATCAAATGGATCGGCTCCCATGCCGACTACGACGAAATCGACGCAAAACGGTGCCCTATGAACATTAAACCGATCAGAAACGAACGCGACCACGAAAATGCATTGCGACGTGTCGAAGACCTCTGGGACTCACCGCAAGGCTCCGCACAAAGCGACGAGTTGGGCATTCTCGCCACCTTAATCGACGCCTATGAGCGCGAACACCATCCCATCGAACTTCCTGATCCCATCGATGCAATCAAATTCCGCTTGGAGCAGCAAGGCAAGAACACTCGTGCCTTGATCGGGGTAATCGGCCATCGCACCCGTGTTCACGAAGTTCTCAACGGCAAGCGACCCTTGTCCCTCAATATGATCCGCAAGCTCCACAACGAGTTCGGTATACCAGCACACGTCCTGATCCAACCCGCCCGGAAAGCCAGAAGAGCGTCGGAGCATCGTCGTTCACGCTCTATCCACAGGCAGTCCGTCAAGAGCTCTGTGTAGGCGACCCACGGCCCTTCACGAACTACTTGCTTCGTACGCTAGATAGCATATAGTCGCTCCCAATACCACGCGTCGCCGTAGTCAAGACCGTAAGGCTTAACTCCTCGCTCGTCCTGATGCTGCGCGACCTCTGGTCGGCCAAGTCGATTGTCCCAAATCCAAGTTTCACGACTTTCAACTAGGAGAGAATATTGATGAATGCGAAGAAACTCGCGTCGATCCTCGGAATCACCTTGCTCACGGCCGTCTCTGGCCTGGCACAGGATAAACCCGGGAACATCGCCGCTCTGGAATTCCAAACTCCAAAGAATGGCATGGTGAAGCAGTACGAAGAAGGCCGCAAACAAAAAGCGGAATGGCACAAGCAGCAGAAAGACACGCAACCTCTCTATGTCTGGGAAATCGTCAGCGGCGAGCACACCGGCACGTACATTGTCGGCAGATTGGGTCAGCACTGGGCCGATTTCGACAAACCCTCTGTTCCCGAGCAAGCTGACATCGACGAATACAACAAGGCCATCGGCGCGGCGGTGCAGTCCGTTGTCACCCAGTACTACGAAGTGATGCCCAAGTCCAGCAACCCGGGCGACACGAAACCTACCTACAAGTATTCCGAAATCGTCACCTACCATGTGCGTGCCGGCAAAGAAACGGAGTTCACAGCGGCCGTCGCCCGCGCCAACGAAGCCATCCAGAAAACAAAATGGCCCACCAACTACCTTTGGCTCTCGTTGGTCAACGGCGGACCCGGCGGTATCTACGTCCTGGTCATCCCCCACAACAGCTGGGCTGACTTCGAAGACAAACCCGACATGAAGCCTTTCCGCCAGATGCTAACCGACGCCTTTGGACCTGAAGAAGCCGATTCGCTGATGAAGCGCTTCGACGCCTGCGTAGAAAGCATAACCACGGAGATCGACAAGTTCCGCGCCGACCTGAGCTATCTTCCGGCCAAGTAAGCCACTGAAGCAGGCGCTTTGGGCGCCCGCTTCGGCGACATGGTTTAGATTCAAAAGGGGCGCCTTTCCTCGCGCCCCTTTTTGTTCCCAAGCCTTTTTTGTACCTGAGGTGGTAGACTCCTTTCCGCATACAACCCCCGGAAAAACTCAAATTGCACGCGAGGTCCCGCATGCGAAAGCGCTACAACGTCGCCTCCGCACTCTTCATTTCGTTCGTGCTGCTGCTGGGGCCAATCTGCTGCCCCCAGTCCACCGACAGAAAGAAAGTCACCAGTCAAGCGGACCTCCCGCGCTTCAGCTATCCGGCCTCGGGTTCCGCTTCCGATCTCCTGCAGGCCGATGAGGCCACCTTCAACGCCTTCGCGGCCAAGGTCCGCGCCGATCTCGACGCGCTGTTGCGCGACTACGACATCGACGATAAGTCGACTCTACGCACCCTGCTCGGCGCAAAGCTAGACCTCCAGGAACTGGCCGGCTTCTACCCGTCGGCGCTGAAAACCATCGACGCCCTCCGCGATCTCGAAGAAAAGCCCGCCGCCAAGCTCACCACCGGCCTATTCGCCGGTGCGCGCATCCAGGCGGCCATCGACACCCAGAGCACCAGCGGCACGGCTTACGAACAAGCCTTCAGTAAGCATTACAAGGAAGCGATCGACCCGCTGCCTTGGGACGTCGTGCAGGACACGATCAAGGCTTCCTATGCCGCCTCTCGCGTTTTCACGAAAGCAGTGGCCATCGGCCAGGTTAAAACCGATCTCGATCCGGCTGTCCAAAAATCCGGAGCGCTCGATAATTCCGAAGCCTGGGATCTGGTCTCCGCCCGCAATCTCATTCGCTCGGCTATCTCGCTGGGACCCGCACGGGCCGCGGTCTTGAAGTCGTACATCGCTCTCCACAACGTCGTCAAACCCGATATATGGGCCGCGCGCGAAGTCGCCCTCACGAAGGACCAAAAGCTCACACCGGTCCTGGTCGCCATTTGGGATTCCGGCATCGACGTGTCCCTGTTCCCCGATCAGCTTTTCACCGACCCGAACCCCACCGCCAGCGGGACACATGGGCTGGCCTTTGACGATCAGGGCGGCCCATCGAAGACGTGGCTCTATGCCTTGACCGCGGAACAGCAAAAGGAATACCCCGATTTTCGCGGCCAAATCAAAGGATTTCTCGACCTCCAGAATGGAATCGACTCCTCTGATGCCGAAGCGATGCAAAAGAAGTTCACTACGCTATCTCCGGACCAATTACACCAGATGTTCGAGTTGGACAAGGTCGTCGGCTTCTATATCCACGGCACCCATTGCGCAGGCATTGCCGTGCGTGGCAATCCTGCCGCGCGCCTGGTGGTCGCGCGCTTCAACGATCAGTTGGCCGACTTTCCGTTCCCTCCGACCGCCGAATGGGCACATCAACTCGGCGCCGCCTTCCAGCAGATGTCCGACTATTTCCGAACGCGCAACGTTCGCGTGGTCAACATGAGCTGGAGCGATGATCCCGGGGAGTTCGAGACCTGGCTGTCCAAAACGGGCGGTGGCGCCGATCCGGCCGAGCGGAAAAAGCGCGCCGCGGAACTCTACGCCATCTGGAAAGCCAATGTTGAAAATGCCATCAAGGGTGCCCCAAATACTCTGTTTGTCGCGGCCGCGGGAAACAGCGACTCCAACGCGGGCTTTCTCGAAGATGTCCCTGCGTCCCTGCACCTCCCGAACCTCATCGCCGTTGGCGCCGTAAACCAAGCCGGCGACGAAACGTCGTTCACAAGTTACGGCGACACGGTCGTGGTCCACGCCGATGGCTACAACGTCGATAGCTTCGTTCCCGGCGGCGCCAGGCTGCAACTCTCCGGAACGTCCATGGCGTCGCCCAACGTCGTCAATCTCGCTGCCAAGCTCTTCGCGCTCGATCCTTCGCTCACCCCGCAGCAAGTGATTGCGCTGATCAAGCAAGGCGCTACCACCAGCGAAGACGGCCGCCGCCACCTGATCGACGAAAAGCGGTCGGTGACGCTGCTGAAGGCTCAAAGCAAAAGATAATGGGGCGCTTGCCGGGCTGTTCGCGAGCAGAGCTGCCGGGCTGAAGAGTCTGTGTGAGAACTCCGATTTTCGTCAGGGCACAGCTTCAGTTTACCCAGAGGTACGAAGGGCCGCGCCACTCGTCAGCCTCCTAATCCCTTGTAGGGGCGGGGCTTGCCCCGCCCGGCGTCAACCCAGGCACGCTCTAAACAGAGCAGGTCCGCTCCCGGCATTATTCCGCAGCCCGTTCAGCCGTGCCGCAACTGAAGCCGAATCAACAAGGTTGTAGCCGCTGAGGGCGTCTTCTCAGTTCTCACACAGACTCTGAAGCCCAGCGCCTACATGGCCCAAAACGGGAATGCCATATTTACCTCTACGTTAGTATATCTTTGTGTTATCATACCAACGAGATGTCAAGGGAGGCATGCAAAGAGTTTGGGCCGCGCTAATAAATCAGAGAAGGACCCCTAACTCCTTCAGAATCAAGTCACTGCGCCAATCCGAACAACAACCCCTTTAGAATCAAATCACTGCACAAAAAAACAGGGGGGGCGACAAGAATTAAACATAGGTAGGCGGTCGCCCGCTTTCCCTGTCACACCACCGTACGT